>ENA-OROK01000547-OROK01000547.1-human-gut-metagenome-genome-assembly--contig:-NODE-547-length-44047-cov-7.692058_pt1 | contig 44047 bp, 64 predicted proteins | sample MGYA00242127_ERZ509046 | MGnify/ENA primary metagenome ERZ509046 (study PRJEB26280, sample SAMEA2338728) | human gut metagenome | biome: human gut; feature: human-associated habitat; material: faeces... | reverse complement strand
GATCACTCCCAAGACAGCGCTTTTTTGTTGTGGATCAGAGCGAACACTTCACGGCGAAGCCGCCGCTGAAGAAATAGGTGTTCGTCCAATACCTGTTTGGTGGACCTGAAGGGATTTCCCCCGCAAGGGGGGATAAACTTCGACTCCCGCAGGCCCACGGCAAAATGAAAACCGCCCTTTCGGACGGTTTTCATTTTGGTGGAGCGGAACACGCAATATCCGAACACGAAAGCGTAGCCGTGTTCTGTCCCGAAATGTTGAAGGTAAAGACGATTCTTCTGCCCCTGTCCCCTTCATCGTACACATACACAGAGTTGACCAAGGTATCAATGACCCTACGTTGATACTCTCGGCTGGTAACATCACCACTCTTGAACGAAAGTAGCCAATACATTATGCGCTCTTTCGTCAGGAGTGGTTTTTTCATTTCTTCACGGGCAATCTGCCCCTCCACCTCGTTTTTCTGAGTCTCCAATTCCTCAAGCCGCTCTTTGGTGGTGGAAGTAATGATACCTTGCTCAATGGCGGTCATGAGGTTTCGGATTTTCTTCTTTATGTCCTTGACCTGTTCCCTCAGTCCATCAACATAGCTCGTGTCGGCTGACTCCTTCTCGATTATCTCCATAGCTCGTGTTGCAATAAGCTCTATGTTTTCATCGGTCATTACACGCTCAACCGTGAACCGGGTAACGAGTTCTTCAATCCACTCTTTCTTCTCTACCTTTTTGGTACATTTCCGATTTCTTTTTCTGTCAATGCACTTGTAATAGTAATGGAGCTTTCCTGATTTGGACGTACCGCTTTCTCCTACCATAGCAGACCCACAGTAACCGCAGAACAGCTTGGTAGTGAGTAGGTAATCCTCCTTGGCTTTCGTCCTTGCTCGTGCTTTGGCGTTGTGTGAGAGCATGGCTTGTACCTTATCGAACAGTGCCTTGTCGATGATTGGCGGGACACCATCGGGGACAACAACGTCCATAAAGCGGTACACGCCAATATATTTATCGTTCTTCAACATCGTCCGCAGACTATTTTTGTTAAATGCGTTTCCTCTTGATGTCTTATACCCTCGCTCGTTGCAGTAGTTGATGATTTGGGTTGCCGACATTCCATCGGCGTACATCTGGAAAATTTCCTGTACGATTTTTGCACCGACAGGTTCAATTATATATCGTCTATCCTCCCCTACAGTGTAACCCAACGCCATTCCAGCTCCACCGTTGGCAACGCACTGTAGGGCATTTTCTTTCATGCCCCTCTTGATGTTCCGGGACAGGTTTTCTGAATAATACTCAGCATACCCTTCCAGCACTGACTCAAGGATAATTCCCTCCGGGGTGTCAGGCATGGGCTGTTTAGCGTAAAAAACTCGGACACCGTTCTTTTTGAGCTTGGCTTTGTAGATGGCAGAGTCATAGCGGTTTCGGGCAAAGCGGTCAAGGGTGTACATGATTACCGCTTCAAACTGTCCCTTCTCGCTGTCCTTGATAAGCCGCTGAAAGCTCGGACGGTTGTCGGTCTTACCCGATATGGCTCTATCGCAGTATTCGTTGATGATGGTAAAACCGTTTTTCAATGCGAACTCATGACACTCCCGAAGCTGTCCCTCTATGGATTCTTCTCGCTGGCTATGGCTTGAGTATCGTGCGTATATCACAGCTTTCGTAATATCACCTCCAAGTGTTTCTTGCGTCTGAGCAAGTCTATGGGAATTAGCTTAGACTGCCGTAGTATCTTCTTTATCCCCCTGTAACTCCTCTCGGTTCTCGAACTCATACACCATGCTCATGAACTCGTGACGAGTTCTGCGGGACAGGGAGCGGAACACCCTTAAAATGTCCTGCTCGTCCTCGTCCTTACCTTCTGCGGGGGCAAAGTCCTCCTCGTCCAAAAAGAAGTCGATTACAGAGCAATTCAACAGCTTTGCCATTTCCACCATTTCATGTTCTTTTGGCAGAGACCCGTTATTGATACTGGTAGCAAACGAGCTTGACCCCTTGACGGCTTTGACGATGGCGGTCAGGTTCGTACCTCTCTCGGCACAAATGCGATTGATGTTTTCCTTGAAAGCCAAGTCTGATTCCTCCTTCGAGAATTAAAATTCGGAAAATATAAATTTCACTATTGACAATTCGTGAAAGAAGAACTATAATAGGACCAAGAAGTTCGGAAATCACGAATTAGCAATAAGAAACCGACCTCTCGAAATTGCCGTTTCGAGAAGTTGAGTGGCGAAAACTCCTATAAGAATAATAACAATAATTCGCCTATTTGTCAAGGTAAATTCCGATTTTCAGAACTGTGGAAAGGAGGAAAAATGATGAGTCAGATTCAAGAGCGAATGAAACAGCTCGACATCAAGCAAGTAGACCTGATTATTGAACTGCGTAAGCGAGGTATCGTAGTTCAGCCACCCGAAATGTCGAGCATTATTCGTGGTGTCAACACCTACCCCAAGGCAAAAAGGGTGCTTGACGAGTGTGACAGGATTCTTAGCGAATATGAGCGTGAGTCTTGAGGACTCACAAATATCAGACCTCGCAAGACCGTTAATGGGTATCTTGGAAGCCTTTTACCAAGACCCGAAGAATGAGGAGGACTTTCAGAAATGGCTACTGAGTGTAGAAGAAAACAGAAATCAAACAAAAAGCTCGTGAGATTATTCGTTGCCCTGCTGGTGGTTACAGTCATTGGTTTTGCGGCGGGTATGACCATCGGGAAAATCACTACCCCGTCCAAAACCGTGACCATCACCGAAACAGTGGAAGTTCCTGCTCTTGTGACAGACAAATTGGTGGAGACGAAAGACGTATTTCTCTTTGACGTTCCTCTCTCAGATTCTTTGCAGAGATACCTCCATGAGATTTGTGCAGATGAGAACGTCCCGGTTACTCTGGCATACGCCATGATTGAACACGAGAGCAGATTTAACCCCGAAGTGGTGAGTTCTACTGACGATTACGGTCTCATGCAGATTAACGTGGTCAATCATGAGTGGCTTGAAGAAGATTACCGCTGTGCAGATATGCTCGACCCTTATCAGAACGTATTCTGCGGTGTGAAAATCATCGGGAGCTACCTTGAAAGATACGAAGGAGACTTACAGAAAGCTCTCATGGCGTACAACATGGGTGATTATGGTGCAAGGAAAGCGTGGGAAAACGGAGTGACAGAGACCTCCTATACCAAAGCAATTCTCTCTCTCATGGGGGAATATGAGGAGGTGCTGAACAATGCCACAGGTGATTGAGCTTAAAGGCGGCAAGGTCGAGACCATTTTCGGTGAAAGAGATTTTGCCTATCTCATTGAACAGCACATGGGCTACGAAGCCGCTGATTACTTTCGAGAACTGGTGAAGGAGCTGGAATGGTATAGGGAGGTGTACGATGATTACCCCGAATAGAAAAATCGGCAACACCTTTGAGTCTGACCTTTGTGAACTGCTCTATGAGCATGGCTATTGGGCGCATAAATTGGCGCAGAACGCAAGCGGTCAACCAGCGGACGTGATTGCCGTCAAGAGCGGAACGTCGTACCTCATTGACTGCAAGGTTTGCCGTACCAACAGATTTTCGATGGCTCGTATGGAGGAAAACCAAGACCTGTCTATGGAGCTGTGGAAATCCTGCGGAAACGGTGAAGGTTGGTTTGCAGTGCTTATAGGCGGTCAGGTTTATATGATAAAGCACTCCGTTGTAAAGTGCTTCAAGAATCGACAGTCCTACATGAGCGAAGCTGACATCAAGAACTTCGGCACATTGATTGGAGAGTGGCTGGAATGAATGTACTCGTATCGAACACTCTCACAATCGAAAACCCCACACAGGAAGCCTTGATGTGGTGCAAAAAGAACCTCACGATTGCAAACCCGGAGTATGCCAAGAAGGTGCGTATGCACTTTTGGGTAGGAGATACACCGTCAAAGCTCTCCCTCTACGAGCAGGAAGGGAACAACCTGATACTCCCCTTCGGGACACTGAGGACGTTGCCGGACTGTATCGCCAAAGAAAGCACCTTCACAAGCTCGTTTTCTGCCCCTGTGAGCGTTGTTTACGGCGGGGTTGATGTTCCACTCTATGACTACCAAAAAGACGCTGTAGAAGCCGTGTACAAGGCACAGTACGGTATTCTTCAAAGCCCTGCCGGGAGCGGCAAGACACAGATGGGAATAGCGTTGGTCAAGAAATACGGGAAACGTGCTTTGTGGCTCACCCATACGCTTGACCTCCTGCGACAGAGCAAGGAACGTGCGGAACGCTATGTAGATAAATCCCTTATCGGGACGGTGACAGAGGGCAAGGTCAATGTCGGCAAGGGTATCACCTTCGCCACCATTCAGACCATGTGCAAGCTGGATTTGCCAAGGTACAGGGATTTATGGGACGTAATCATTGTGGACGAGTGCCACCGCTGTTCCGGGACACCAACTGCCATGACGCAGTTCTACAAGGTTCTGAATAACTTGGCGGCTCGGCACAAGATTGGTCTCTCAGCAACGGTACACAGGTCGGACGGCATGATTGAAGCCACCTACGCTCTGCTTGGTCATGTGGTCTACACCGTACCCGATGAAGCCGTGGGAGACAAAATCATGAAGGTAGGTATCCTCCCTGTCGGCACAGGGGTTGAGATAGACCGAAGCTGTCTCAATACAGACGGTACTCTCAATTACACCAAACTCATTTCCTACCTGTGTAACTGCAAGATAAGGAATGACGCTATCCGGGCTTGTATCGTCAGTGAGTTCCGTCACTCGTGTCTCATTCTTTCGGACAGGCTGGAACACTTGGAGTTCCTTATGAACACGTTGCCGGACTTCATGAGAGAAAAAGCAGTCATGGTGAGCGGCAAAATGACCAGCAAAAAAGGCAAGGCTGACCGGGAGAAAGCGATTGAGGATATGCGGAGCGGTAAGAAAAAGTACCTGTTTGCCACCTACGCACTGGCAAAGGAAGGTCTCGACATACCGTGTTTGGAGCGGTTGTTCCTCATTACCCCGCAGAAAGATTATGCGGTGATAACACAGAGCATTGGCAGAATTGCCCGTGTGCATGAGGGTAAGGCAGACCCTATCGCCTATGACTTCGTAGACAATATTGCCTATCTCGTGAAGTCCTATAAGAAGCGGTGTACGACCTACCGAAAGAACGGTTGTTACTTCGTAGAGGAGGTGAAGAATTGAGACTGATTGTGTATGACGTGGAGGTGTTCAGTGATGATTGGTTAGTCATTTTCAAAGACATCGAGACAAAGCAGTACACCGTAATCCACAACGACATAGATGAACTGAAAGTCTCTCTGTCCGAAGAGTGCATTTACGTGGGCTTTAACTCGAAGCACTACGACCAGTTCATCATCAAGGCGATATGGAGTGACTTCACCCCAAGGGAAGTCAAAGAGGTCAACGACTACATCATTGGCGGCGGTCAAGGTTGGGACTACCCTCCTTTGAAGGGTATATACTTCCGATTCAACAATGTGGACATCAAGGACGATATGCAGATGGGCTTGTCCCTCAAAGCCATCGAAGGGCATTTGGGAATGTCTGTGGAGGAAACCTCCGTACCCTTCGACATTGACCGTCCTCTCACAGAAGACGAGTTGAGAGAGACAGTGTTCTACTGCAAGCACGATGTTGACACTACGGAAAAGCTCATTGAGCTACGGAAGAACTACCTCAAATCCAAAATCGACATCGGGAAACTCGCCGGGATTGATGAGGTCAAGGCTATGGGAATGACCAACGCCAAGCTGACTGCCGCTCTGCTTCAAAGCTCGAAAAAGCCCCATGACGATGAGCGGCACTACCAGTACCCGCCAAACCTAAAACGTGAGCTTATCCCACAGGAGGTGTTCGATTTCTTTGACCGCATGAAGAACCCCGAACTGAGCGACAAAGAGGTGTTCTCCTCCAAAATCGAAATCTCCATCGGTGAATGTCCTGTGACGATAGGCTACGGCGGTATTCATGGAGCGATACCCAATTATATGTGGAGGGAGGAAAGCTTGTGCGAAAACGAATCATAAAGAACTTCGATGTAGCAAGCTACTACCCTCACCTCATGACGATATGCGGGTACACCTCCCGCAACATTCCTTCCCCGGACGTGTTTGAGAACGTACTGGAACGGAGAATGAAAGCCAAAGCCGCAGGAGATAAGGTCACAGCAAACGCATTGAAGCTCGTTGTGAACACCACCTACGGGGCTATGCTGAACCAGTACAACGACCTGTATGACCCTCTCATGGGGCGGTCTGTATGTATCACAGGGCAGTTGTTCCTATTGGAAATGGCTCAGAACCTCTATCAGAACGTGGAGGATTTGAGAATCGTCCAGCTCAACACCGATGGTGTCATGATTGAGTTCTACGAAGACCAGTATGACGAGGTACTTGAAATCGTGAACGAGTGGCAATCCCGGACGGGCTTTGAGCTTGAGGAAGATTCCGTTTCTATGATTGCTCAGAAGGACGTAAACAACTACGTGGAGGTTCAGCCAAGCGGAGCGGTAAAGACCAAAGGCGGCTACTTGGTGAGGGGTATCGCCCCGGCAGGAGCTTTCAACATCAACAACAACGCCTGTATCGTTGCCACCGCCTTGCGGGAGTATTTCGTACACGGCACACCTGTGGAGGAGACCATAAACGCCTGTGACGATATATTCCAGTTCCAGCTCATAGCAAAGGCTGGCGTGAAGTACCGTGAAGCCTATCACCTTGTCGATGGTGAGAAAGTACCTGTGCAGAAGGTAAACCGGGTGTACGCCACCAAGGACACACGGTACGGGAAGCTGTTCAAGGTGAAAGCCGAAAACGACTCCACCGCCAAGATTGAAATGCTCCCGGAACACTGCATTATCGACAACGACAACAAACTCAACATTGACGATGTGGACAAGACCTTCTACATCGAAATGGCAAAGAAGCGTATCAATGACTTCTTGGGTATCAAGCCCGAAAAGAAAAAAGGAGGACGTAAGAAAATGGCTACCACAGCTAAGAAAGACGAAACCACAAACAAGACCCTCAACGTGTATCAGAAGTTACTCGTTGCAAGAGCGAAGTTCCTTGAGACGGACGTGCAGAAGACGGGAAAGAATATGCACTTGTCCTTCAAGTACTTCGAGCTGGACGATATTGTCCCTGTTGCCACTCGCATTTTCAGCGAGGTAGGGCTTATCGCCATCGTGAACTTCACTTCTGACACCGCCACCATGAACATCGTCAACACCGACAATCCATGGGACGAGTGCATTAAGTTTGAAGCTCCCTTCAATCAAATTGCCCCTATCGTGAGTAACACGGGCAAACAGGCTACCAACGAAATGCAAGCCCTTGGTTCTTCCATCACCTATATGCGCCGCTACCTGTACATGATTGCCCTCGACATCTGCGAGAGCGACAGTATTGACGCAAATGCCGGAAAGCCTGTTGCCGCACCTCAGACCGCCCACACTGCCCCGGCTACTCCCGAACAGCGGCAGGAAGTGAAGCAGGAACTCACCGCTCCGGCTGACAACGCTACCCCGCTACAGATTAAGGGGCTGAAAGCGGTGCTGAAAAAGCTCAAGGACGCTGACCCCTCCAAGGAGGAAATGATTGCTCAGATTGCGGTGCAGACCGAAGGGTTTACCGTTATCAGCAAGTCCGACTGCGAGACCCTTATCACCCGTATTACGACCATGCTGGAAGGGAGTGACGAGTAATGGAATGGCTTGACAGCAATCAGCTTAAAATTACACCTCCCAAGCGCACCAAGAAAATCACGGGTACTCGCTTTGCAACAATCCTTGGTCTGAACCCGTGGTCTACCCCATTTGAAATGTGGTGCGCCATCACAAAGACCTACGAAGCCCCGTTTGAGGACACGATTTACACAATCGCTGGTAAGACCATCGAACCTAAACAGGCTGACTACATGAAGAAGTCTTACGGTATGGATTTAATCAGTCCTACCGACCGCTACGGCGCAGACTACTTCAACAAAACGTGGGGTGACTTCTTCCCGGAAAACCCGTACTTCGGCGGTATGTGGGACTACCTTGGGGTAGACGAGAACGGCGTTGTAGACACCGTACTCGAAATGAAGACCACCAAGCGCATTGAGGACTGGCAGGACGATGTACCCGAATACTACGCTCTACAGGCGGCTCTCTACGCTTATCTTCTTGGTGTGGACAACGTAGTGATGGTAGCTTCCTTCCTCGAAGAAAAGGACTATGCAGACCCCTCCAAGTTCACGCCAAACGTGAAGAACACGATTACGGTAGAGTTCAAGGTCAGTGAGCGTTACCCCGATTTCGAGAGAATGATTGCAGAGGTCACGTCTTGGTGGGGCGAGTATGTGACGGGCGGTATCTCCCCTGTGTATGACGAGAAGAAGGACGCTGACATTCTTGCCGCTCTCCGCACCCACAATCTCACTCCCGATACCGACATCAACGCTCTCATTTCCGAAGCAGAAGGTCTCAAAAAGGAAGTGGACACCGCCGTTTCTGCGATTGCAGACAAGGAAAAGCGGCTCAAGGAAATCAACGACATTATCAAGGAATACGCCATGAAGCAATTCCGTCCCGGCGATAAGAAGATTGAGGTCAAGGGAGCGACCTACACATGGTCTATCTCCCGCTCCGAGACCACCACCATCGACAAAAAGGCATTGGAAGCAGACGGTCTGCTTGAGAAGTATCAGAAGAAATCTGAGCAGTTCCGTATGACGGTCAAATAGGAGGTCTGCGATATGTACATTAACCCGTTTGTCGCAGGGGTGCTGGCTACCATCATGGTAGAGCTGATAATCCTCATCGGCGTAGCAGTTTACAACACAAACAAAAAGTAATTAGGAGGAAAAAGACAATGGCAAGAATCCCTATGACGAGTGGTTTCACTCTCATTCCCGAAGGAACATACGTGTTCCGTATCTATGACGCAAAATACGATGAGGAGTTCGGCAAAATCGAAATTAAGCTGGTCAATGCGGCTGGCATGACCCACACGGAACGCTTCTCGATTAAGGACAAAAATGATGAACTCAACGAAAAGGCTCTCAATGCGTTCTCGTATTTTGCAAAGACCGCTATGGGCGATTTCACCTTGGAGGATATCGACCCGGAGGAGCTTATCGACCATTTTATCTGTGCAGAGGTTGTCCATACCAAGCTACCGTCCAACAAAGACCCGAACAAGACGGTCACTTTCGCCAACCTTGGGGACAAGTCCCCTGCGGAGTATTTCGACACTGACCCTGTGGCAAGGGCTTTGACGATTGGCAAGGATAGCGGCATTACTCCCGCTCCGAAAGCACCCGCCACTCCCGCTCCCGCTCCTGCGGCAGAACCTAAGAAGGGTCTCGATTTGAACGCTCTGTTGGGAGACCTTTAAGGAGGAAACAAGATGGAGCTTAAAGACAGCGGCAATCGCAGAGAGTTTTCTTCCGGGGCTGTAAGAGACATCAACGAGGGTAAAGGGAGGTGCGACCTCCTTCCCCTCGATGTCCTTGGAGAGCTGTATGACAGTCCTATCCTGACCGCTATCAACAAGTATATCCGTACAGGGCAGAAAATGTTCATCGTTGAAGCCATTAAAGAGTTCTCAGGGTTGCAGTACGGCAACCTTGCAACGGCTATGTTGGAGGTTTCCAAGCACTATGAGGACGGTTGCCAAAAGTACGGCGAGAGGAACTGGGAAAAAGGAATCCCCCTTCACTGTTACATCGACAGCGGCGTAAGGCACTACATCAAGTGGAAAAGGGGTGATACCGACGAACCCCATGACAGGGCTTTCCTGTGGAATATGCTTGGAGCGGTTTGGACGCACAACAATCTCCCGGAGTTTTGCGATTTACCATTCAGTGAGGAGGTAGACCATGACAGAGAAAGAACGACATGACCTTTTTATGGGTACGGGGATTGGAAAGTTTATTGACAATGAGTTTGAGACCTACCTGTTGGCAAATGGATTCTTCTCCGCTCCTGCAAGCACAAAGTATCACGGAAATTACGAGGGAGGTCTGTTCGACCACTCCTTTACGGTGATGAACATTCTTGTGGAGCTTTCAGCGAAAAACAATCTCAAATGGCAGAGAGCGGAAAGCCCCTTCATCGTGGGTATGTTCCATGACCTCTGCAAAATCGACCAGTACCGTATTGACAACAGCGAACCCTACACCGTGGGTGAAGCGACCCGCTATGAGTGCCGTACCGACACCGATTTCAAGGGTCACGGCGATAAATCTATTCTTCTCTTGTGTCAGTACATGAAGCTGACGGAGGAGGAAGTCATGTGTATTCGATACCACATGGGAGCTTTCACCGAGAAAGACGAGTGGAGGGATTACACCAACGCTGTACACCGCTATGCAAGCGTCCTTTGGACGCACCATGCGGATATGCTCGCTTCTCATGTCTGCGGTATCTGACCATGAACAGAGCGGAACGCAGACGGAGACAAAAACAGGGTCTTCCCGCTGTCAAAGAACCCGTGTTGAATGTTAAGGCGAGTGACATTCAACAGATAAAAGAGGACGCTACCCACACTGCCGCTGACATAGCATTTTTCCTCATGCTGGCTATCCCTGTCATGGTCATACACGACAAGTACCCGCAGATTATGAGGAAGGTGGTAGATGGTAAGTCGAGGGAGGAACGCTTTGCAGACCTCTGTATTGACCTGTATGAGTCCTTCAATCAAGGGTACGTATCGCTTGACGATTTGGCAGAGTGCTTATGGGAAGAAGCTGGAATCAAACTCGAAAAGAAAAAATAGGAGGAAAAACCATGAATTACAGGCTCAAAAGCAAGGACGGCAAGGTTACTTTCCTGCTCCACACGGGCAAGGATTTCGTAAAAAATCAGATGTCGGTTGCGTCTGCACAACACATCATTGACACGGGCAAGCTCAAGAAGTCCACCAAAGAAGGCTACCCCATCAACGTAGACAACAAGTGGTACTTTGAGGGTGAGATTTACAAGACCTACGCACCCAAGGCAGAGGAGGACGCTGAATGAAGACCTTTTACTCCGAATACGTGCAACACTGCATGAGGTTTTATGCGAGACACCCAAACCCGAAGTTTCGGAGTGACGCTGACAAACAGAACTGGTACGCCTGTGACAACGCCATGAAGGGCTTTACAGACAAGGAGCGGGAAATCCTTCTGACGGTCTACAGGGAGGGCGATGCCATTCCCGATAACGTCTACAATCTGTCTGTTGCCCTTGACATCAAGCAGGATTTCATTTGGAAGCTCATCAATGAGCTGGAACGCAAGGTTGCGAAAAGGAGGAAGCTGGTGTGATTCACTACGAAAACATTCCCGTTGAACTGAAAAGGCTAAATCAGTGGGTCTGTACTCGTAGCGACAGCAAAGTGCCGATGAAAGCCTTTGAGAACGAAGCCGCTTCATCGACCAATCCTCAGACGTGGGCTACCTTCGACATAGCAAACAACGCTGTGTCGAAGGGGTTCTACGACTACTGCGGCTTTGTGTTTGCCGACAACGGCTACGTTGGTATAGACATCGACACGGGTTACGACCAAGACGGATTTCTCTCGCAGACTGCCGCAGACATCATCGGAAAGTGCAAGAGCTATACGGAGAAATCCAAGAGCGGCAGAGGTTTCCATATTCTCCTGAGAGGTACGCTCCCCTTTAAGGGCAAGAACAACCTCGCCGGGGTGGAAATATACAAGTCCGCACGATACTTCATCATGACGGGCAACACTCTCCTCTACCGCACCATTGAAGAAAATCAGGAAGCCATTGATTATGTCGTGGAGAAGTATTTCCCGGATACCCGGCAGAAAAAAGACTCTCCCGACTACGGAAGCCGCATTTACTCTCCCGTTTGGGAGCTACCCGAAAACAACCGTATCAAGCTCCGTCCCGTATATCCGAGAATACCTGACGGAAGCCGCAACATCTGTCTCACCTCTCTCGCTGGTATGCTCCACAATCAGGGCTACAGCAAGGGGCAGATATATGACGAGCTGGTCTACTGCAACACTGTTGCCTGTGACCCGCCTATCGACAGGAGCGAGATACGCACCATCGTAAACAGCGTCACCCGATACAAACGATAAGGAGGTCATAACCATGACATTTCAGAGAGACACCGAAGTTTACAGAGGGGACATTTTCTACATAGCTACTGGCGGTTATGTCGGTTCAGAGCAGAAAGCCGGGAGACCCGGCATTATCGTCTCCAACGACACCGCAAACAAGCACTCTCCCAACGTGGAAGTCGTGTTCCTGACTTCACAGGAGAAGAAGCCCCTTCCCACACACGTTGAAGTGGTCTGCAAAGTACCCTCCACTGCCCTCTGTGAGAACATTCAGACCGTGGCAAAAGAACGGCTTGGTGACTTTATCCGCTCCTGCACCACCTCAGAAATGGAGAAGATTGACAACGCTCTGCTGATTTCTCTCGGAATGGAAGCCCCGAAAGCAATCGGGGGGGGGACTCAGGAATCTACGCAGACCATTGAGACAGAAAGAAACCTATACAAGACCCTGTATGAGCAACTGCTTGACAGAATGTTGGTAAAGACCTGATAGGAGGATTATGAAATGAATGTGACTTTGATTCAAGCGACACCGAACCCCATTGAGACTATCGCTCTCATGGCGAGTATCTGCTATGACAGCGACCCGAAAAACCCCATGGGGCTGGTGAAGCACCTGTACCGAAACGGACACCATAGCGTGTTTGAGCATATCTACTTCACCTTCAAAATCGAGGGTATCTCTCGTGCCTGTTCTCACCAGCTCGTGCGGCATAGGCACTGTAGCTTCACTCAGCGCAGTCAGCGGTACTGCTCCGAGGACGGGTTTGGGTTTGTAACTCCTCCGAGCATTGAGAAGGACGAGGAACTTGACCACTACAAGGATTATATGACTACGTTTGTTGCCCCCATTTATAAAGAGCTACAGACAATGGGTGTTCCCAACGAGGACGCTCGTTATATCCTCCCCAACGCCTGTGAGACCGAGCTGTACCTATCCTGCAACCTGAGAGAGCTTATCCATATCGCCAACGAGCGGCTCTGTCTCAGGGCGCAGTGGGAAATCCGGGAGCTGGTAGAAAAGATGGTCTCTCTCGTAGACCCGGAACTTCACTTCATGCTCGTTCCCAAGTGCAAGAGCGGCAGAATTGTATGTCATGAAGTTTGCAGAGGTGTAGACAATGATTAACACAAAAGGAGAATGGATTTATACCAACGCTGAGATTGCCTATGAGCTTGGGCTTTCCCCGGCTACCGTCAACGCCATTGGCAAGAAGCTCTACGGCAACAAAATCCCTCATTGGACTGCTCTCGAAGTCCGTAGGATTATCCAGTACATCAAGTCCATTTCCGTTGAGGAGGACGAAAAACGGCTACAGGTGCTTCGTGACATCGTTGCCGAAACAGGCTATGTAAAGCAGGACAATGAGGAAGTAATAAAGAACGTGAGGAGGGATTTACACAATGTCTGAATATGAGAAAGACAAGCTATACTGCCCCCTCTTTATGATGTCTCCTGCTTTCAAGACAATGAAGGGTTGTGAGTGCCGCAAGGAAATGTGTGCTTGGTGGGTAGAGGATAAACAGAAATGCGCTATTGCAGTAGGAGGTGAGCGCAATCGTGGCAAGTGACAGAGAACTTTTTGAACTGCGTAATGGCAGGGTCATTATGGACGAAGAACTGTCGGAGAAAATGTACATTATCAAGTCCTATCACCCGGAACGGGCTGATGAGACAAGCTCCGGCTTTGAGTGGTCTGAAATGGGTATGGCAAACCTTTTCGGTCTGCTCTATAACAGGGAAGCTCGTTATTGCACTGAGCATAAGAGCTGGTACACCTACTTTGAGGGGGCATGGCGCAAGGACGAGGGCGCAATCCTTGTATCTGAAAAAATCAAAGACTTTGTGCGGCTCATGATACTCTACTGCGGGGAAATCACGGACGATGATACCCGCAAGAGCTACACCGCCTTTGTCAATAAGATGGGCGATAGGCGCATGAGGGACAGGATTTTGAAGGACGCTACGGGTGAGCTTCGTATCTCTGCGGTGGAGTTTGACGCAAACCCCTACCTCATCAATTGTCAGAATGGGACATACTCTCTCGAAGATTTTTCCTTCCGGGAAGCAAGGTGGGACGATTTCATCACCATGCAGACCAACTTTCGGCATACTGTCCGGCGTGACGTGAAGTGCAAGCGGTGGGAACAGTTTATCGAAGAGGTCACGCAGGGAGACAAGGACAAAGCAGACTTCCTGCAACGTGCGCTTGGCTACTCCATGCTTGGCATGAGCAACGAGGAGTGTATGTTTATCCTTCACGGCAAAACGACCCGCAACGGCAAGAGTACCCTCCTCAACACCATTGAGTATATGCTTGGGGACTATGCCAAGGTTGCCCCTGTCGGTATGATTTGCCGGGGTGACAGGCAGAAGGACGCAGAAGCCGCTTCCCCTACCCTTGCGGGACTCAAAGGCAAACGCTTCGTCACTATGAGCGAGAGCAACGAGTACGGCAAGCTGGACGAGGAGAAAATCAAACAGCTTACAGGCGGCGAGGAAATCTCCGCTCGTGCGCTGTACCAGTCGGCAATCACCTACAGACCGCAGTTTACCTTGTGGCTCTCCTGCAACGACCTTCCTATGGTTACAGACAAGTCCCTGTTTGCTTCTCAACGTATCAAGGTGATTGAGTTCAACCGCCACTTTACCCCGCAGGAGCAGGACACGCACCTCAAGGACGAACTGACTTCCCTCGAAGCCATGAGCGGTATCTTCATGTGGCTGGTGCGTGGGTACATCAAGTACAAGGAGAACGGTCTTGCTATGGCTGACGCTATGGCGAAGGTAGTTGCAAAATATGAGCGGGACAACGACCTTGTTTTACAATTCCTTGAAAGCCGCTGTGTGCGTGTTCCCGAAGATGAGAATAACCCATACGGGGAGAAGAACAAGCGGACGCTCATCAAGGCAAAAGACCTCTACAACGCTTTCAAGCTGTGGGCGAAGTCTGAGGGCGCATACGTTCTTTCCGCAAGAAAGTTCAATGCTGAAATGGAGCGTCACCCGGAGTGGTTTGATAGAAAATCGACTTCCAGCGGGTTCGTGATTTATTGGGGTGTGAAGCTCAAGGAGGTGGTGTGATGAAAGAGATTAAGGTCACTCGTTGTGTTGGCGAAGGACAGGGAGAATGTAAACGGTGCAAAGAGCTGAAAGGTTGGGGTCTCAACTGGACTTTCTTCCTATATAAAATTGAGGGACGTGAGGGTTGCTACTGCTTCGACTGCATTAAAGCAATCATAGAGGAGGAAGAACAATGCCAAGAGTCTTGGTGGGGGTAAACGACTCCAAGATAGGTGCTTACACCTTCTCCGACAGAAAGCGTCCAGCAATCTGTGTAGAGAAAGGAAACACCATCACCGTATATGGATATTTTAATGATAAAGAAACTGCCAACAACTTTATGCACGAGCTGGCACAGGCAGTTGGTGCGAAGGAGGAATAGACATGATTTGCTTCGGCTCATATTACCACTTCTTCGGAGAGGACGTTGAGTATATCTCCCTCACCAATGTCGGAGGTGAGTACCCGTACAAGCTCATGGTCTTTCTCAGAAGCGGCAGATGTTTTTCGGTCAGCTACAAAATTCAGAAGGACGCAGAAAAGGAAAGAGACCGTCTTGTCCACAGTGTAGACACCGCAAGAAACGCACAGTCACAGCGGGTTTTGAACAAGCTACAGCTTCTCGACTATTCCATAAGAACCATCGACCGCAGACAGCTTCGCATTTGGAGACAGCTCAAAGTTCTGCTTGGTGTGACCGTAGATGAGGAGTAGGTATGGAAAATAAAATGTTCAGAGAGCTTCAAGGCTTGTTGGAAGACATCAACGAAAACGAAATCGTATCGCACATATTGGACGGGACACTTATCTCTTGGTTAAGCTCTTGGAAGATGAAGTGTGGTATGCTGACGGCTTTTCTCGTTGAGAATGACAAGGCAAACATGGCAGAGCTTGACAAGCTCCGGCGTGAGAACTTTGGTCTCAAAACCACAGTGAAAAATCAGCGGGAGAAGCTGGACAAGTTCTACCGCACCTATTGAAACCCAAATTGTCTTAAAAGGATTGGAAAATTATCTAAAACGACATTTGGGAAATAACACGAAAAGGATTGAAAAATTATCTTTTTCTGTGTGAGGACATGAAGTAGTTAAAGTAGTTGTTTTTTAGTTTTTGCGTATAAGTTCTCCTATAAGGGGTCTATATAGTAAAAGTTACACGCAAAAATTGATTTTCAACTACTTCAACTACGCAAGAAGAATAAGAATAAGAGGACTCTCCACCGTCTGTTTAGGCGAAAAAGAGGACTCTCAGGGAGGTAAAAATCATGGCGAAAAAGAACGAAACCGAGGACGTACAGGTGGTCAAAAAGAAGCCCCGTGGTGGCAACTCTCCTGTCATTGGCATGAATGGGTATGACCTTGAACCGGGAGACAATACGAAATACCTGACGTTGAACATTGAGCTGTTTAACTTGGAGAAGATTGACCTACACGATGAGGAAGCTGTTGCCCGTAGGTTGGAGGAGTATTTTCAGATATATGCAAAATATGATACGAAACCTACGGTTGCTGGTATGGCTATGGCGTTGGGTATGAATCGTAGGACATTGATTGCGATTGTCAACGACTATGCCACTGGTGGTGCTGGTTACAAGACTGCGTTGCCGCACGAGGTAGCCCTCGTTATAAAAAAAGCGTACTCTTTGCTCGAAGTTTTGTGGGAAAATTACTCCTCCAACGGCAAAATAAATCCCGTTATGGCAATCTTCCTTGCCAAGAACAACTATGGATATCAGGACAAGACGGAGTATGTGCTGACCCCCAACTCTCAGCAGGACAGCGACTATGACGCTGACTCTATCCGAAAGAGATACCTTATCGACTCTGCAAGCGACTCTGACGAGGACGGTAACGACTCTGACAACGACTAACGACTCTCGACTATCAACTCTCAAGCGACTATCGACTATCGACTATGAAACCGCCACTGGTTCTATCCCGGTTCTGTCCGGCGTGGAGCTGGTGGCGGTCTTTTTGTGCGGGAATTTTCATGATTTTTCGGATTTTTGGCGGCTACTATTAACGCTTTACAGCAGTAAAGTAAAATCGGTTGTTTTCCGGGGGCTTATCCTGCTTTTTCGGGCGAATACCTTATTATAATAGAAAGAAAAAATTTATCCGAAAAAGATAAAAAATTGCGAAAAACCTATTGACAATTCGGAAAAGCCGAATTATAATATAATCAGCAAAGGACAAGAAACAGTCTTAACAGGATAACAGGAGGTTTAAAAAATGAGGATTTACGAATTAACGCCAACGGACGGACGCAAGAGTTTTTACGGGAAAGCGGTTGTACAGATTGAAGAAAACGGAACGGAAACGCTTTTAAGCTATGGAACGCCAATTATTAAAAGGTTCGTTTCCGGGGAAATGGTCAAGTTGTGGGACGGTTGGAGCGCAACGACAGGACGCCATATTAAAGCGTTTTGCGGGTTGAATAAAGGAGGGTATGAAAAATTGGAGCTTGAGAAAAAGCCATGATTTCAAGACGGTATGCAAAATAAGAGGAGGTAAAGAAAATGAAAATTAAGACAATGAGAAAAGCCATTGTAAACGGTTCTGTTAATGTAAAATGTGCGGGTTATTGTGATTTACAAGCCCTATTATATAATCATTCTCCATTTGCTTATACGTGCGGGATTTACGGTTGGAATTTTGACGTTTACGAGGTTTACGGGGTTACGATTTGCACGGGTTATAGAAATATGCCGGGTAAACGCCTTGAGGGTATAAGGGAATACGAGGACAAAGCAAGAGCCATATTAGAAAATTACACCGATTACAACGGCGTTGGAGGACATGACAGGAAAAAAGCGGAAATTGAAGCACTTTTGCAAGAGTTTTGCAAGTTGAACGGGGGTTATTAAAATGAAACGCATTTGTTCCAATGGAATGTGCAAAGAATACAAGAACGGCAATATTACAATTAAGTTTGACCGGGAAACAGTGGAGGACGCAAGGAAAGACCCCATTTTAACATTGTCAAGCGTTTTAGATGATTTTGATTGTTATTTCATCGGGGAAAGCTATTGTTTAAGCAATTTCGCCATGGGACATACAATTTATAATGCCTATTCGGATTTGATTTATATATTTGATTGGAATTTGTTGGCTATGTTGAAAAATGGTGAAATGGTGAAATTGTACGCAAGAGAGCCGGACGAAACAGACCGGGAAATTATAGAAAGAGAGGGTTTATAAAATGGCAAGCTATATTTTCAAGACAACGGCAACAATGAAAGAATATAACCGCCGCAAATGGTGGATTGATTCTAACATTATTCGGGAAATTCGGGTTGAATCTGAAAACATTAAAACCGCTTTACAACGGTATCGGGAAATTGTAGCAGAAAAATATTATATTGACATTTCGGCAAATGCCATTAAAAACAAGTCTGCTATGTACGTTAATACCCCGGACGGGGACGCAAAACAAGTTGGATATGTTATCACGGGAAAAACAGAATTTGAAGACAGGGAAAATTATAAATGGTCAACACAATTTATTGATTTGTGGGTGTCGGTTTTAACAGTAGTCGAAACAGATTTTTCGGAGGTGTAAAAAATGAAATTTGAATTTTTCCCCGGCGATATTGCCGCCGCTATTGTTAAAGTAGCAGGAGAAACAGACCCGGCAATTATTGACAGTGCAACGGGGGCTTTATACGAGCTTAAAGCCATTTGCGAAAACAGATATAACAGTGAGTTTTATAGGGATTTTTACAAGCTACTCGAAAAGTTTACGGAGGTAACACAATGACAGATTATAACGCTATCGCAAGAAATAACCTTGATGAAATTATGAAAGAATTAGCAGAATACACCCGTTTAGCGGAGGAAATAGCCGCAACGGTTGACAGCTTGAAAGACGTATTGAAAAAGCACATGGAGGAAAACGGGCTTGACGTGCTGACAGGGACGGAACACAAAGCGATATATAAAGCCGTTTCAAGTAGCAGAGTAGACACGATAGCATTAAAAAAGGAATTGCCGGACATAGCCGCAAAATTTACCCGCACAACGTCAAGCAAGCGTTTCACATTCGTTTAACAGGAGGTTTTGAAAATATGTTTACTGTAATTTGTATTATCCTTTTTCCCTTTGTCCTTTTGGGTGAAATTTTGAGACAAAGCAAATGAAACGCAAGCCCCCGGAGCTATTGCCGGGGGCTTTATTTTATGCCCGTTTTTCTGCCCCTCCTGCCCCTTTACAGGGGCTTTTTATATGGGGGGTTACTCCTATACCCCCTATTATATACGGGGGCTTATATGGCTATACAGGGGGGGTTATATAAGGGGGTATATATTGGGGGTTGTGCTTGCCTTTGTCCTTTGTCCTTGTGCATTGGGTTCTTGTGTTTCCTCTTGTGTTGCTTTGCGTGTTGGGTTCTTGCCTTTGTCCTTGTGTTGCGGGGTTTGCCCCTCGTGGCTTTGTGTTGGGGCTTGCCTTTGCCGCTGTCAATTGGGCATATTCTATTGAATGTGTGCGGGTATACTGTCAATAGGGTTTTATATTGGCTTTTGGTTGCGCTGTCATTTTGAAATAATGCTATTGACAGCGGCGCAACGGGGGACACAAGGCAAGCGGCAAAGCATACCCCCGGAGGGGGACAGACAAAGCCGCCAGCCGGGGGAGGGAGTGGCTTGAGTTCCCCAAAATTTCAAAAAGAATAAAAAGGACAATATATTATCTTTATTGTGTTGACAATCATCTTCTCTTGTGCTATACTTGTCCCATAAGAACAAGGAGGTGCGTTATGGTACTCAACAATGTGGAGCTTGATGTCAAAATCAAATGCGTGGAGACAGGCACTACCCAACAGGTGCTTGCGGAGCGTGTTGACACCACTGCTCAGTATGTAAATAGGATTATCAAGAAAAAGGAGGGTCTTGTAAATAAGACCTTCGTGGAAATCATGGAAGCTCTCGGATATGACATCGTTATGACCTACGTCAAGCGAGAGGAACAATGAAGGTGGTGTGTACATGAGGGTCGGTTATGTACGAGTAAGCACCGTAGAGCAAAATCCGGCACGACAGTTGGAAATCATGAAGTCCTTTGGTGTGGAGAAAATCTACAGTGACAAGACCAGTGGGAAGAACACCAATCGACCTCAGTTCAAGGAAATGCTCTCTTTCCTACGGGAAGGTGACGTGTTGTACGTTGAGTCCTTCTCCCGTCTGTCCCGTAGCACCAAAGACTTGTTGGCTACTGTGGCTACGCTGACGGACAGAGGGGTGAATCTTATCTCGGACAAGGAGAAGGTCGATACCACCACCCCACAGGGGCGGTTTATGCTGACGGTGTTTGCGGCGTTGTCAGAGCTGGAACGGGAGAATATCTTGGAACGACAACGGGAAGGTATTGAGATTGCGAAATCCGAAGGGAAATACAAGGGGCGCAAGCCGATTGCGGTGACAGACAGGTTTCTTGGTGCGGCTCGGAGCTGGCAGGAGGGGTCTATCTCTCTGAAAAAGGCTGTTGAGCAGTCGGGAGTGTCGGAGTCTACTTTCTTTCGCAAGTGCAAACAGGAAGGAATAAGGAGGACGAGAGTATGAAGAAGTTGATTTCAGCCTTGTGCGTGGTTATGATGATATTTACGTTGGTCGGGTGCGGTCAGCAGGAGCAAGAGGAGGTGGTCGAGTTGACGGACGCTGAGAAATTTGCACAGGAAAACGGTATCTCGGTGGAGCTGGCGCAGGATATTGAAAATGCCCTGTCGCAGACAGATGTACCTCCCTCTCTGAATATACTCAACGAGTGGAAGCAGATTGACGATTACGCAGAGGGTCAGCGGTACACGGGCAATATCTACTCTAACGCACAGAACAGGTACTACTACATGGTGTTCTATGTGAAGGACGATAAGGTTGAGAGTATTCGAGACCAGCAAAACGGGCTTGAATTTCTCTACCAGCGGACAGACTGATATATTGATGATTTCGGCGCATGATTGCGATTGGGACTTCGGTCTCGGCAGTCATGCGCCTTTTCTTTTAGGAGGTATTATGAAAAAGCTACTTGAGACAATTTACAACAAACTTGAGACCAGCTCTTATCAGTTTCAATTATACGAAGACCTGTACTACATGAGCAAGGAAGCTATGAAGACGGACGTTTCCCTTGGGGTGGAGTATTTGAAACTCCTCTCCGCTCGGTGTGAACAGACCATGCGGGACAGGTCTCTCTCGGAGAAGGACGTGCAGGAGCTTTTCTCCCTGCATAAGCGGGTGTGTCTTGCGGCGGCAAGGGAGGATTTTGACTCGTACCTTCTCTACGTGGAGTGGAACAGAGAACCTGAGAAGAAGTTTTACCCTCCCCGGCGTAAGGTGCTGAAACAGGTGGTGGACGCTTTGCAAGAATTGGCAGACGATAAGCTGGACTTGCTTGCGGTCTCCCTCCCTCCCGGTTGTGGTAAGACCACTCTCGCTATCTTCTATCTGACTTGGCTGGCGGGGAGAATACCAAATGAACCCATGCTGACGGGTAGCCACTCCAACGCTTTTATCCGGGGTGTCTACGATGAATGTCTCAGAATCCTCGACAAAGACGGTGACTACCTGTGGCGGGACGTGTTTCCGGGAGTTGGGGTCACAAGCACCAACGCCAAAGACTGCCGTATTGACCTTGACAAGAGACAGAGGTTTGAGACCTTGGAGTTTACCTCCATCGGTACTGGTAATGCGGGTCTGTATCGAGCGGCTACCCTCCTCTACTGTGACGATTTGGTATCGGGTATTGAGGTGGCACTGTCAAAGGAACGGCTGGACAAGCTGTGGGAAACCTACACCACTGACCTTCGTCAGCGTAAAATCGGAGACCACTGCAAGGAACTTCATATCGCTACCCGTTGGTCTGTGCATGACGTGATTGGTCGGTTGGAGCGGGAATATGCGGACAGCGACAGGGCGAAGTTCATCGTTGTCCCGGCTCTCGATGAGAATGACGAGTCCAATTTTGATTACGCCTATGGGGTCGGGTTCACCACAAAGTTCTACCATGAGCAACGGAACATCATGGACGATGTGAGTTGGAGGGCATTGTACATGAACGAACCCATCGAGCGTGAGGGTCTTGTCTACACTCCTGACGAGCTTCGCCGCTACTTTGAGCTTCCGGGAGAAGAACCTGACGCTATCATCGGCGTGTGTGACACCAAGGACAAAGGAGCGGACTACGCTTTCCTCCCTGTGGCGTATGTGTACGGGCAGGACTACTATATTGACGATTGTGTCTGCGACAACGGTCTGCCGAACATTGTGGACGCTCGTCTGACGGAAATCCTTGTCCGGCATAAGGTGAAGTCCTGTCGCTTCGAGTCCAACTCGGCAGGAAGACGGGTTGCGGAGAAGATACAGGAGGAAGTGAAGAAGAAAAATGGTATCACCCACATTACAATGAAGTTCACCACCGCAAACAAGGAGACTAAAATCATCGTCAATTCGGCATGGGTCAAGGAGCATTGTCTGTTCCGGGACGCTTCCCTCTATCAGAAAAAGTCTGACTACGGGAAGATGATGGATATGCTCTGCTCCTACACGGTTGCGGGTAAAAACAAGCATGACGATGTTCCTGACGGCATGGCTATGTTGGCTGAATACGCACAGTCGTTGAGCGGTCAGCGTGTGGAAGTGTTCAAAAGACCTTGGTAATTCACATTATCCACAGAATTTTCCACATTTAATTCGTGAAAGAAGAACAAGCACTTGATTTTTACGAATTGCTATGCTATAATGATATAGGTAAAAGTGTATAGTCAAACAAGTGGCGCATGATTGCGATTTGGGATTTCTCTCAAACGGTCATGCGCCATTTTTATTTCAGAAGAAAGGAGGGGCAATCATGGGAAACGTCATTGACACATCGAAATCCATGTCTCAGACACGGCAGATGAACGGCAGACGGGTTATCAAGACCAGCGTGAAGGAAATCACCCGTGAAAACGTAGTCGATGTTCTTCAAAAGGCTCTTGGTACGCATGAGCTGAACCGTAGTGAGATTGATTATCTGTGGAATTACTACCGTGGCAAGCAACCGATACTCTACCGCACCAAGGACGTGCGTCCCGAAATCTGCAACAAGATTGTGGAGAACCGGGCAAACGAGATTGTCTCCTTCAAGGTCGGCTATCTCTGCGGCGAACCGATACAGTATGTCGGCAGGAACGCAGATGAACATACCACTCAGGCTATCACGGCTCTCAATGAGCTGATGTTTGCGGAAGACAAGGCAACGAAAGACCAAGAGATTGTAGAGTGGCAGATGATTTGCGGCACTGGCTACCGTTTGGTTCTGCCTGATGAAGCCGGAGAGGAAGACGATTCTCCTTTTGAGATTTACACTCTCGACCCCCGTGATACCTTCGTGGTCTATTCCAGCGAAATCGGCAACAAGCCGCTGATGGGCGTGAAGTATTACAAAGACGATGATGAAATCCTGCGCTTCTCGGTCTACACGCAGAACAGGTACTACCTCATCGAGGGTGACATTCTCAAAGAGGAAAAGGCTCATGCTCTCGATATGATTCCGATTTTTGAGTACCCGGCGAACAACGCTCGGCTTGGCTCTTTTGAGATTGTTCTTCCCCTGCTCGATACCATCAACAATATTGAGTCCAACCGTATGGACGGTATGGAGCAGACCATACAGGCGTTCATTAAGTTTGTGAACTGCGACATCACCTCTGAGGACTTCAAGGAACTCAAAGAGCTTGGGGCAATCAAGGTGAAGTCCGTAGACGGCGCAAACGCTGACGTGGACGTTGTTACCAATGACCTTAACCAAGACCAGTCTCAGACCCTTAAAGAAGACTGTTACTCGGCTATCCTCACCATCTGCGGCATACCGAACCGCAACGGTGGTACTTCCACCTCCGACACGGGAGCGGCGGTACTGCTCCGTGATGGTTGGTCTCTTGCGGAAGCGAGGGCAAAGGACAGTGAGCATATGTTCAAAAAGGCTGAGAAGAAAATGCTCAAGCTGGTGCTTCGTATCTGCCGTGACCTGACTGACATTGACCTTCGTTTGAAGGACATCGACATGAAGTTCACCCGCAGGAACTACGAAGCCATTCAGAGCAAGGCTCAAGTGCTGATTTCCATGCTACAGCAACCGAAGATACACCCAATGTTGGCGTTTTCGCACTGCGGTCTGTTCACCGACCCGGAGAGTGCGTATGCGGTCAGCATGAAGCACTATGAGGAGGAACAGGAAAAGCTGTTACAGCAACAGCAGGCTCAGAACCCGTCCGAAGACCCGGACGATGATGAGACCGAAGAATGATTTGAACGGTTCGCCGTTTGAATATTGACAGAGAAGTCGTTAATCGCAAAAGGTAGAGAAACCTTAAATCGCAAGCATGGTCACAGAAGACCCTAAAAGACAAGGAGGAATTTTTATGGCGAAGATTGACGTGACACAGATTGAGGGTTATGCGGAAATGTCCGCAGAGGACAAGCTGAAAGCTCTCGAAGCTCTTGACCTCCCTGACCCGGACTATTCCGGCTACGTGAAGAAAGAGAGCTTTGACAAGACTGCTTCTGAGCTGGCGGCTCTCAAGAAACAGCTTAAAGAGAAAATGACCGATGATGAAGCGGCAAAACAGAAGGAACAAGAGGAACGTGAGGAGTTGCAGAACAAGTATGAAAAGCTCTTGCGTGAATCTGAAATCGCCAAAAACAAGGCGAAGCTGGTTGCTCTCGGTTATGAGGAGAAGCTGGCTGACGAGACAGCAGAAGCTATGGCAGACGGAAATTTGGAGAAAGTGTTCGTCAATCAGAAGAAGCACCTTGACTCCTTCGAGAAGAAGGTACGTGCGGAAGCCTTGAAAGACACTCCCAAACCTACTCCCGATGGAGATTCCAAAACTATGACACTTGAAAAATTCCGAAAGATGTCCCATGCGGAACGTGCCGCTTTCTATGCGGAACACCCGGAGGAATACAAAGAATTATATGGAGGTAAAGAATAATGGCTTTCACTCACACTATTTACGATAATTTCTTCCTCTCCAACGAGGTGGAAGACCAGTTTAACTCCCATCTGAATCTACAGCAGTTCTGCACTGTTGACAATTCTCTTGTGGGCGAAGCTGGCATGAAGCGCAAAATCAACGTCTACACCGCTACTGATGGTACTGAGAAGCTGACTATGGGTGCGGGTAACACCAAGTCCATCGAGGTCTCCTATGCGGAGAAGGAGTATGAAATCCTCCTCGCTCAGAACCGTTTCGAGTACTACGATGAGCAGGCTATGATTGACCCCATGCTCGTTCCCGTTGGTGTGCGCCACATGGCTACGGATATGTTCAACACCGTCAATGCGGACATTTTCGCAGAGTACAACAAGGCTACTCTTGAGCTTGCCGCTACTGATTACGGTTTCGGCACTTTCGCTGACGCTGTTGCGAAGCTGAACCTTGAGGAAATCGAGGGCGTGACCATCTTCGGCTTCGTCAACCCCGCTGACATGGCAGAGGTGCGTAAGGCTTTGAAGGAAGACCTCAAGTACGTTGAGTCCTTCTCCCGTAACGGCTATGTTGGCACTGTGGCTGGCGTGAACCTGTACACTAAGAAGGACGCTGTTTCCGGCACTATCATCATTGCCACCAAGGAAGCCGTGACCCTGTTCAACAAGCTCGGCACTGAGATTGAGCAGATTACCAAGAACGCCCGTTCTGAGACTGCGGCGAATACCCGTCTTAACACCATCTTCTCCCGTAAGTATTATCTTGCGGCTCTGACGGACGCTACCAAGGCAGTGAAGATTACCGTTGCACCTTCTGTGTAATCGGTGAGGACAGGAGGACAGAACTATGTACAAAGTCGTAAACGATTTTCGTGACGCAAAGAACGATAACCACCTGTATAGGGTGGGTGACGATTACCCTGTAGCTGGCTATAAGCCCACCAAGGCTCGTATCGAGGAGCTGGCGAAGGGTAAGAACAGGCTCGGCAAAGTGTTCATCGAGGAGGTTCTTGAGGACACCAACAAAGGCGAGGAGACAGCCCCCGAACCTGAGAACGATAAGAACGAGTCTGCGGAGTAACGAGAAAGGAGGACGGATAACATGACTGACGCTGAAAAGCTGGCGGCTCTCAAGGCTATGGTCGGCGGTTCTGACACTGATGAAGTGTTATCCGCTTACCTGACTCTCGCCGGAAGAAAGATTATCGCTAAAGCCTATCCATACAAGCCTGACGAGACAGTTGTCCCGGCTCAGTATGACTATCTGCAAGTTGAGATAGCCGCTTATATGCTGAACAAGCGTGGTGCGGAAGGACAGACCTCTCACACCGAAAACGGTATCACGAGACAGTATGAAAACGCTGACGTACCCGCTTCCATGCTGAAAGCGATTACTCCGTACTGCGGGGTGATTTCATGAGGTGCATGAACAGGAACAAGGTCAAATTCTATTACGCCTTGTACGAAAGCCGTGAACCTATCATGAACCAGTATGGGAAACCTTCGGGTCAGCACAAGGTTATCTACGGCAATCCGATTGAGGAATACGCCAATATCTCTGCCGCCAAGGGGGAAACCCAAACACGGCAGTTCGGGGAAAACGAGTCCTACGATAAGGTGATTGTGATGGACTTGGGTACTCCGTCCATTGACGAATACTCTATCCTTTGGGTCGATACAGAACCACAGCTCAATGAGGACGGTTCGCTGGCGGTCAATGACAAGGGTGAGGTTATCACTCCTCATGACTACGTGGTGAAGAAGGTCGCAAAGAGCTTGAACAACGTGTCGATTGCGATAAGCAAGGTGACGGTCAGTGGGTAAGAAGGTTATCACATTCGGATTGTCCGCAAGAGAAATCAACAGGGCTATCAAAGAGCTTGAACAGTACAAGCAGGAAATCGTTCGGAAGACTGACCTCCTTCGGGAAAAGGTTGCCGACAGGCTTGCGGAGCTGGCGAAAAACGGATTTGCCGGGGCAGTCGTGGACGATTTGCTCAGAGGTGGACAACGCACCGCACAAGTCGATGTCACCATTGAAGACCGTGAAAACGTGACTCTTGTGATTGCAAACGGCGAGGACGCAATTTGGGCTGAGTTTGGTGCTGGCGTTCATCACAACAGTTCTCCCGGCAGTTCCCCGCACCCAAAGGGTTCGGAGCTTGGTTTCACCATCGGAAGCTACGGAAAAGGCATGGGTAAGAAGGACACTTGGGGGTTCTACGAGGACGGCGAGTTACGTCTGACTCATGGCGCACCCGCTACTATGCCGATGTACAACGCTCTGAAAACGGTGTGTGACGAGATTTCCGAAATCGCAAGGGAGGTGTTTCGATGATTGACATGGAAGACGAGATTTTTGGCGAAGTATCGGAGAGGGTCTATGAACAATTCTCTGAGAAATACCCTGACTTGTTCGTCACGGGTGAATACGTCAAGTCTCCTCCCTCTTTCCCTTGCGTGTCGCTCGTTGAGGTAGACAATGCGGTTTTCCGTAATTCGCAGACTACGGAGGGTCACGAAAACCATGTGGCTGTCATGTACGAGCTGAATGTCTACACGAACAAGTCAGTCGGTAAAAAGGCTGAGTGCAAAGAGCTTGTGGCTTTCGTGGACGCACTGCTCATGGAGCTTAATTTCACGAGAACCATGCTTGAACCTGTTCCGAACCAAGACGATGCCACCATCTACCGTATGCTTGGTAGATACCGGGCAGTCATATCCAAAAACAAGACCATATTTAGGAGGTAAAGAGTTATGGCTATTTCCACTTATAAAATTTTCCTGATGATGAAGGGCGAAACTGCTTACGAAAAGCTCATCGACATCAAGGACTTCCCTGACCTCGGCGGCTCTCCCGAAATGCTTGAGACCACCACCCTGTCTGACAAAATGCAGACCTATATTCCGGGTATTCAGTCCCTTGACGCTCTTGAGTTCACTGCGAACTACACCAAGACAGACTTTACCAAGCTCAAGGCACTTGAGGGTCAGGAGAAGGAGTTCGCCGTTTGGTTTGGCGGTGACGAGACTGGCAGTACGCTCACGCCTACTGGTGCTGACGGCAAGTTCACTTTCAGCGGTCAGCTTTCCGTATTTCCCGTTGGCGGCGGCGTGAACGAGGTCGTTGATATGACCGTCACTATCGCTCCGTCTACGCCTATCGAACTGGCTACAAACTAAGAAATAATTTAGGAGGACAGCAAAAATGGCAAAGCAGTTAAATTTCACTTTTGAGGACAAGGAGTACACCCTTGAGTTTACCCGCAGAACCGTCTCCGAAATGGAGAAAAAGGGCTTCGTTGCGTCTGAGATTACCGACAAGCCCATGACCACTCTCCCGGCGTTGTTTGCCGGAGCGTTCCTTGCTCATCACCGTTTCGTGAAGCAGGAGACGATTGACAAAATCTTTTCTAAACTTACCAAAAAGGAAGATTTAATCGGTAAGTTGGCAGAAATGTATAACGAACCGATTATGGCTCTCGTTGAAGAACCTGACGAAGACGAGGGAAACGTAAACTGGACAGCGACTTGGTAAGTAACTCGCTGTCCTCCTCTGAGGGGGGTGGTGGTGCTTCTGCCACTGCTCCCCTCAAATCTTACACAGAGAAATTCATTGAGCTGTTCCCGTACTACCTCTCCATCGGCATGACGGAGGAACAGTATTGGGACAAGGATAACCAGCTCGTGATTGCGTTCCGTAAAGCCGATGAAATCCGTCTTACCCGGAAAAATCAGGAATTGTGGCTACAGGGTGCATATTTCTACGAAGCTCTGTGTCGGGTGTCTCCTCTCCTTCATGCCTTTGCGAGAAAGGGAACGAAAGCAAGCCCGTATCTCTCCGAACCATTTGCGCTTAACGAGAAACAAGCCGAACTGATTGAGGAAGAAAAGTCCAAGAAGGTCTTTGATAAGGGCAAGAAAATGATGGAGGGCTTTATGGTACAGCACAATAAAAAATTCGGAAGGAAGTGAGAACAATGTCTACGACAATTGAATCGTTGCAGATGGAGGTACAGTCTAATGCTACCTCTGCTGTTAGTGGCATAGACGCACTTGCTTCCTCGCTTGGTAAGTTGAAAAACGCTACGAAGGGCGGGATTGGGTTGACCGCTGTTGCAAAACAGCTCACTACGCTCAATTCTGCCCTGAGTGGCATTAGTGGGGCAAATGCGGACAACTTGAACAAACTCGCACAGGGATTGCAGACGCTCTCCTCCTGCGGAAATCTCAAGCTCTCGTCCTCTGTCTCCACACAGATAACGAACATTGGCAGTGCGGTTCGGTCTCTCGGCGGCACTGATTTCTCTGCCCTCACGAACCTTGCCAATGCTCTTACCCCGCCTTCCAACATTGGGAAAGTAAATCTAAACAGCTTTATCTCTCAGTTGCAAAGGCTACCGCAAGCGGTACAGGCTCTTAATTCTGTGAATATGGGTTCGCTTGCTTCGCAGATAAATCAGCTTGTTTCGGCTTTGTCCCCGCTTTCGCAGATGGGAAGGAACAACCTGACTTCCTTTGTAACGCAGTTGCAGAAGCTCCCACAGGTCATGACCGCTCTACGGTCTGTGAACATGGGTCAGCTTGCTTCGCAGATTCAGCAGTTGGCAAACGCACTCTCCCCGCTGGCTACGCAAATGCAGTCCATAGCAAACGGCTTCTCTGCTTTCCCCGCACGTATTCAGCGGCTTATTCAGAGCAACAGCAAGCTCAGTGCTTCCAACAGCGGTCTCGGAAAAAGCTACGCCAACCTTGCGGCACAGATAGGTATTGCCTATGTTGCGCTGACGAGGATTGCCCGTGTGGTCGCTTCGTGGATTACGAAATCCAATCAGTATGTAGAGGACTTGAACCTCTTTACCGTTGCCCTCGGCGAGTATGCGGGAGAAGCGCAGAAATACGCTGAGACTGTTGCGGAAATTATGGGCATCGACCCGGCAGAATGGCTGAGAAATCAGGGTGTGTTCATGACGCTGGCAACAGGTTTTGGCGTGGTAAACGACAGAGCTTACATCATGAGTAAGAACCTGACTCAGCTCGGCTATGACCTGTCCTCGTTCTTCAATATCAGCTATGAGGACGCTTTTCAGAAGTTGCAGTCGGGTATTGCCGGAGAGCTTGAACCGCTCCGTAGGCTCGGTTATGACCTGTCTGTGGCAAGGCTACAGCAGGAAGCGTTGAACCTCGGTATTGAAAAGAGCGTAAGTGCCATGACTCAGGCTGAAAAGGCTGAGTTGCGCTACTATGCCATTATGACTCAGGTCACTACGGCGCAGGGCGATATGGCTCGTACTTTGGAAGCTCCTGCAAACCAGCTTCGAGTGCTACAGGCACAGGTGACACAGTGCGCTCGTGCGCTCGGTAACATCTTTATCCCGGCTCTCAATGCGGTACTGCCGTATGCAATCGCATTGGCGAAGGTCATTCGCATGATAGCCAACATCTTGGCAAGCCTGTTTGGTTTCTCTCTCCCTGAGATTGACTACAGCGGCTTGTCGGGTGCGGCTGGCGGTGCGGCTGACGTTGCCGACAATCTTGGTGACGCAACGGATAAGGCAAAGGAACTGAAAAACGCTCTGCTCGGCATTGACGAGCTGAATGTAATCAGCCCTCCCGAAAGCTCTGGAGGCGGTGCTGGCGGCGTTGGTGGAGGTGGCGGCGGTCTCGGCTTTGAACTGCCCGAATATGACTTCCTCGGTGACGCTGTAAACCAGCGCATAGACGGAATCGTGCAGAAGATGAAAGAATGGCTCGGCATTACAGGAGAAATTGACTCTTGGGCTGACCTGTTCGACACCCGTTTGGGTAAAATCCTGCTTACGGTCGCTGGTATCGGTGCGGGGCTTGCCGCATGGAAAATCGCAAAGGGCATTACAGAATTTCTCAGCACTCTAAGCAACATGAAGGGCTTCACCGCTCCTACGGGTCTGGTGGGTTTTCTCATGCTGGTAGCAGACCTCAAGAAGTTCACAGAGTATCTGCAAGATATTTTGGAGAACGGTGCGTCTGTTCAGAATGTGGCTGGACTTATTGCAGAAGGTCTTGGGGCAATTGGTGACGCTTTCATAATCCTCGGCAAAGTGGAGCTTGGTGCGTCCCTCAAAATCATACAGGGCATTGGCGAGATTGTCAGTGCGTGTGCGGATATTGCCAACAACGGTGTCAATTGGGAAAACGTAAGTACGGCAATCCGTGGTATCAGCAACATCGGCATTGGTATCGGTCTGCTTACCGCTAAGACGGGTGGGCTGAAACTTGCCGGGTGGAGTCTTGTCGCACAGGGCATAAGCGGCATTATCGGGGAAATCGGCAACATCATGACCGCTATTCGCACTGGCGATTGGAGCGGCGTTGACAAGGTGACGCTGATTATCAGCGCACTTGAAATCATCGGAGGTCTTGCGCTTGCCCTCGACTGGTTCTCCAAGCTCAAGGGCGTAACCACCGTTGGACAGGCGGCGCAGTCCGTATCTACCGTGGCTGACGCAACACAGGCGTTGGACACTACGGTCAGCACGAAGCTGTCTCCGAACCTCACCTCCCTTGCGAAAAACCTCGGATTGGGGATTGTCATTATCGCAGAGGTGGCGGTTGCCGCTGGTCTCATCGTTGCCGCCATTTGGGGGCTTGGTGAGCTGTTGGCACAGGTAGCCGAAGCATGGCAACCTGTCATTGACAACGGCGGTACAGTTGCGGCGGCTATGGGTATCGGTGCTGGTATCTTGGCGGCAGTAGGCGTTGCGACAGCTCTGCTCGGCTCTGCGGGTACTTCCCTCATCGTGAACATAGCTCTCGGCACAGCTATCCTCTTGGAGCTTGGTGTCGCTACAGGGCTGTTCATCGTTGAGATTTGGGCTATCGGCAAGGGCTTGGACGAAATCGGCAAAGCATGGCAACCTGTCCTCGACAACGGGGAGACGATTGCTACCGCTATCGGTCTTGGAACTGCCTTGCTCATCGGTATCGGTGTTGTGACGGCGGCTCTCGGCGTGGCTACGGTCGCTTCTGCGGGTCTGTTACCGTTGGCAATCGGTCTCGGTACGGCTCTGCTTGTAGAGCTGACTGCGGCGTTGATTCTGTTCATCGAAAGCCTTGTGGCGGTAGCGGACGAGCTTGGAAACAACCTGTCCCCCGCACTGGACGATTTGAATGGGAAGCTCCCTGACCTGACTACCAATATGTCCAACTTCGTAGACTTCATGTGTGCGTTTGCCGGAGAGGTAGTAAGGTATTCGGGCGCAAGCACGATTGCCGGGTTGTCCGCTACTATCGACACCATCATCGGTTGGTTCACGCAAGACCCGATTGAGAAGATGTCCAATGACGTGGACAATGTGGCGAACCAAGCGTCTGACCTCAACGACAAGCTGAACATAGCAGTCCCTGAGTTGGAGACCGCCATAGAACTTCTCAATAAGTACGTTGATTTCATTGACGAACTCGGCACGATTGCGGGGTCTGGCGGTACGGTAAACCTCTCCGAAGGGCTGAAAGTAAACCTCAGAACTGTCGGTGAGAACATCGTCACGGGCTTCAATGAGGGTGTAAGGAACAAGTATTCCACCATTCAGTCCACCATCACCACATGGGGTACGGACGTGCAGAAGTGGTTTACCAACTCCTCCTACGGCGGTATCAACCGGGAGAAGTGGTCTGAGTTTGCCAACAACATCATCAACGGCTTCAAAGACCGTGTTTCTTCGTCTTCGAGCAATTCCAAGAGCAGTATTACCTCGTGGGCTTCCAATATCAAGATGTGGTTCACGAACAACAGCTATGGCGGCATTAACAGGGAGACGTTCCAAAACTACGGCAAAGACATCATCAACGGCTTCAACACTGGTATCACGAACAATTACAGTACGGCGAAAAGCGGCATGACCTCCTTCGCCAACACTGTGAAAAAGGCGTTTACGGAGATTGTCTCCTACAACACGTTCAAGGATATTGCCAAGGACGTGATTGACGGGTTTAACAAGGGTATCAATGACTTCTACTACACAACCGCAAGTTATATGCGGAAGTGGGCTAATGCGGCGAAACAGGCGTATAAGGCTGAGTTGGACTCTAACTCCCCGTCTAAGGTGTTCATGCGTATCGGTGAAGATACCGTCCTCGGTTATAACCTCGGTATTATGAACCTTGGCGAAACCACAAGGGGTGTCGTAACCAGTTGGGCGGACTCGTTCACGAGCGTCAGCCCTGTCATGAGCTTTGCGGTGGACACCTCCGCACTGCGCTACTACAGCAGTGACTCCTTCGCAAAATCCGTATCGGCAAGCGTCACAAGCACCAGCTCTGTGGCGGTCAGCGGGTTCAAGGAGGGCATGGAGGAGTTCTACCATGAGTACATCGAACCTACGATGGCTCAGATGGCAGAGGATATGCGCCGTCAGGCAGACAAGAATGAGCAGACCATTGTTCAGATTGGCAACCGAACTGTTTCGGACGCTGTGACCACTCAGCGGAAAGCCAATGGATATGCGTTTGTGAAATAAGGAGGGAAGGTAATGTCTTATTTGGCAATCAACGGTTATGAATTACCTCCTCCGAAACGAGGAGTACACCCTATCGTGACAACGGTAGTGGACGCTGGCAGAAATGCCAACGGTGCGGTCGTGGGACAGCGTGTGGGTCGAGACCAGTACAAGATTGACGGTCTTGAATGGCCTTGGCTCACCGCTGAACAGTGGAGTCGCATACTCAACGCTCTCAGCGGATTCTTCGTGTATGTGACCTTCGTTGACCCTGTGACCAATTCCCGGAAGACCATTAAGATGTACCCCGGCGATAGAACTGCCGAACCTTATTGGGTGGACGGGAACGACAAGCCTACGCATTACAGAAATTGCAAGGTGAATTTGATTGACTGCGGTGAGTAAAGGAGGGGTTTTATGCAGAAGGTTTCCAAAGCGTATCAAGACAGCATGAAATCCTCTCTCCGGGAGAGAGCATACATCATGCTCTCTTTCGGACTCATCAATCAGGAAGCACAGGCGAAAGCCAAAATTGGCGAGGGAGATTTTGCCTACTACTCCAATTCGGAGAACATTTTCGGGGAGAAAACGGACGATACCATCTACGCTACCCTTGAGGAGAACTTCACCAAGGTTGACGGGACGATGTTCTTCCTTCCCCGGCAGAATCTCTCCAACGCCTATCTTGATACGGGTATTATCAGCAGACAGCTTCTCACAGAAGCGTTGTTTGAACTGACCATCAACCTCAATATGGTCGCTACTGACTTCAAGGGTATTACCATCAATTTCGGTGAGAACTACCCTGTGGACTTCGACATGGTGAGCAGTAGCGGACAGGTAATTGAGTTCCGCAACAATACAGAGTCCCTATTCAGTACGGAAGAAGTGTTGGAGAACACCACTCAGGTAAAGCTGGTTTTCTACACGATGAAAAACCCACAGAGTCGGTTGCGTATCTACTCTATCCGCTTCGGCTACGGGCTTGTGTACTACAACAAGGACGTAATGAGTTCTTCGCTGGAAAGCTATGTTTCCCCCATCGGGGCAGACGTGCCGCAGATTGATTTCACGGTACAGCTTAAAAACTACGACCACTACTTCAACGTGGATAACCCGAAGTCTGCCATTAACTTCCTCGAAACGGGGCAGGAAATGGAGATTTATTACGGATATCAGCTTCCCAATGGCGGGGACATCGAGTGGATTCGTGGCAACCGTCTTCTCTGCTCTGAGTGGGAGTCGGACGATTACACCGCTACCATTCGTTGCCAAGACATCTTCCGCAACATGGACTCGGAGTTCTACCGGGGAATGTACAACAGTGCGGGAGTGAGCTACTACGATTTGGCGGTCAGCGTCCTTGCAGACGCAGGGTTGGAGGATTACTACCTTGACCCGCAACTTAAGAACCTTTACTCCAAAAACCCCCTCCCAAGAGTAACCCACAAGGAAGCGTTACAGATTATCGCCAATGCCTGTCGGTGTACCCTCTCGCAGACACGGTACGGGACAATCCAAATCAAGTCCTCTTTCGTACCCGAAGCGGCGGCAAGCGCAGATACGGAAGCGGAGTATTCCAACATCGAGGGCATTATGGACGATACGGTGAAGGACGAGTACGCTACGCTGGCTACGAACTACACCACCGCTGGCGGTACTATGTTCTTCCTCCCTCGCAACATCAGCGGGAATGTCCTCAACACAGGCTTTGTGTCTGCTGAGATTTCCGGGGAGGACGGGACGTTTGAGAGCAATCCTGTTGTCACCATCACTCAGGAAGTTGCCTGTATGTACTACGGTGTGAGACTGGTATTCGGTCAGGCTGTCCCTGCGGCGTTCACCATTCGCACCTACAACAACGGGACACTGGTCACAGAGTATGAGGTGGGAGCGGACGAAATCAGCAGGATTACGGTCTTGCACGAACCGTTCTATGACTTCGATGTCATGAGAATCGAGTTTACGAAGACCGCAGAACCCTACAACCGCATTGTGTTGAACAATTTCAGTTTCGGTGATATTACGGACTTCACCATGACCCGCAACGACATGACCTCCTCCCCGAAAGCTATCAAGCAGGAGCTTATCAAAGAGGTTGTCGTGCCTTGCTACAGCTATCAGAGCGGCGTGGAGGAAGAAAGCCTTGTCAGCGAGGAAGTGACTGTAGCGGCTGGCGATATAGAGACGTTCTTCATCGGAGAACCCTCCTACGATTTCAGAGCTACTTTGCAGGACGTGAGCGGCGGGGTGACTATCCTTGAATGGGGCAATTACTTCGTCACCGTCCAATTCAGCGTGACAGGCACATACAGGCTTGAGGTATTCGGCTATCGTTACAAAATCGTGGAGCGGTACGCCACCAAGACCCTCAACAACAGGGGCAAGACAATCAAGTGGGAAAACCCGCTCATGTCGGATATTGAAATGGCTACTGACCTTGCAGACTGGCTCGGTGACTACTATAAGTCTGGCATTGAGTACGAGTACGACACGAGAGGAAACCCCGAACTCGATGTGAATGACATCATCTATCAGGAAAACGAGTTCCATGAGGGCATGAAGGTGAAGGTCTACAGGCAGACCCTAAACTTCAATCAAAGTTTTTCGGGCAAGGTAACGACTCGAAGGATAGGAGGTTAAGTATGGCGTGGGAAACACCTAAAACCGATTGGTACGGGACAACGGACGCTGACGGGAATTATACAGGGGACAGATTTAATGCGGCTGACTTCAACCGTATCAAGAATAACCTCGATTACCTCCGGGAGCTGGCAATCAAGCTCTATGAAGAATTTTCGCTGGTCTCCCTCGGTGAAGACCGTACCCCCGTAGATTACTTCTATGCTGACGAAATCAATCAGCTTGAGGAAAATCTGAACACGGTGAACGACAACACCCTGCAAAGGTCGTATGGCACTGCGCCTACGTATGTAGATAACGGCAACGTCATGGATTACGTAGAGCTAAACAGGCTCGAAGGTGCAATCCTCGACCTTTATGACAGGCTCATCAACGAGTCGGAAGGGAGAAGAATGTTCACTTGGAATTTTGGTATGAAAGGAGGAGACCTGTAAATGGCATGGGAACTGCTACCTGTCAATTATACGGACGCTGTTTGGAGCGGACTCAAGCGGTATAACACCGTCAACAATGACGATGGCACTGTGTCCTTCCAAGATGTGACCGTATACAGTGGCAAGGAAACGTCCTTTTTCGGTGCGAAGGACGCAAACCGCATGAACGAAGCACTGAACACGCTTATGAGCATGGTGGAGAGCGGAACTGACCTGTACACGGCGTTCCAAAACTACTTCAACACCCAAAAGGGTCTGTTTGAGGACACCGCCAACGCTACTCAGGCTGGTTTCAATGAGTATGTGGAGGGGCTGAAAGCCGAGGGTGACGCTACCATCGAGACCATCAAGACAGACTACCGCAACGAAATCACCGCCTTTGAGAACAATCAGGAAGCCTTGTTCAACACTTGGTTTGAGTTCATCAAGGGTCAGCTTGGGGAGGACGTTGCGGGAAATCTGCAAAATCAGATTGATGTCCTCGACACAAAGACGGACGGGTTTGAAGCCCGTGAAACCGTGTTCTCTCAGGACGGGAACACGATTACCGAAACCTACGGCACGAAGCGTGTTGAGACAGAATTTGTCTCTGAGAGACAAATCGTACAGAAGCTCTATGAGGGTGACGTGCTTGCCCTCACCAAGACCGTCACATTCAGTGCTGACGGGTTGAGTATCAGCGAGGAGGTTAAGTAATGAGTTGGGCAGAAGCAAAATGGGTGGTCGATAATATCCTGCAAAAAGTGGGACAAGCCCCCAACAATATGAGAGCGTTTTCGGTTTCTTCGGTCTCCAAGACCAGTCTCGGCGTAAGATTCCTTGAACCCGAAGACAGCTACGACAGCGCAGGAAATCTGATTTGCTCCGTTGGCGGCGTTATGATTCGCATGAGCGAAACGGATTATCCTGCAAACACCAGTGACGGCACACTGGTAATCGACAACAAAGACCTTGGGAAGTACGCTACGGACGCTTTCGAGGTGAGCGGTGGTCTCGTAGAGGGGAAAACCTATTACTTCTCCGCTTTCCCGTACTCCTCTCAGGGCGTGTATAACCTGTCGAGTGACGAGAGCAACCGGGCAACAGGTTCTCCGGCTGACGGCGAGAAGGTCACGGTCAACGTCAACATTGACGATACCACAGGGTTCAGCAGTGTCACCATTACCTGTGTGGACGAGACCAATCCCACAGAGACCAAGACGGCTACCATCACCGCTACGCAGAGAACCGCAAGTTTCACCGTTCCCATCGGTGACACCTACCACATCGAGTACGGTGCGGCTGACGGGTATTCCAAGCCGGACAACACCGCTTCCAAGGTGTCTGTTGCGGGTGAGACCACTACCTACGAAGCCACCTACTACTATTTCACCGCCACCATCAACGTCACCTACCCGTCTGGCGCAACGCTGACCTGTTCCTACGGCTCTACGGTCTACACCGCTACCACTACCACAGGCAGTTACCAGTTCAAGGTGCATGAGGTCGGCACATGGGTTGTCAAGGCGGTACAAGGCTCTGAGGAAGTCTCCACCTCTGTCTCCATCACCACTGACGGGCAGAGCGAGAGCGTTGAACTGTCCTTCGTGAAAATCTATGGTATCAGCCGCAACGTGACTTCTTCCTCTCCCGCATGGGCGAGAACGGACGATGCCGTAGGTCTCACCGCAACCGCTTCTGTCGGCACGACTGCCGGGTCGAGCGACTTCGACAACTGCGCTCCTTGGAGCGGCATGACGAGGGAAACCCTCTCCACTGGTGACGTAATGGTGAAAATCCCGAAGTTTTGGTATCGCCGTTACAAAGAGGGGGACATCGAGTACATCAAAATCGCAGACAAAGCCACCACAGGCTTTACCCTGCACCCGCTGTTTAACCATGCAGGAGTCGAGTCTGACTGCGCTTACGTTGGCGCATACAAGACTTCCAGCAATAACAAGTCGGTCAGCGGTGCGTCCCCGCAGGTGTCTCAGACGAGGGCTACCTTCCGTAGCAACGCCAAGGCAAAGGGAACGGGTTGGAGCTTGATTGATATTGCGGCGGTGTCTGCAATCCAAATGCTCTGCATGGTGGAGTTTGCGACAACCAACGCACAGGCGGCAATCGGCAGGGGCTACTGCGACAGCAACAGTGCGGCTCTCTCCACCGGCTCTTGCAACAATGTTGCCAACCTGACGGGCAGACCCGCTGGCACAGACGGCAAGACAGGCGTTGTCTACAGAGGTATCGAGGACTTTTGGGGCAACGTGTGGGAGTGGGTTGACGGCGTGAACTGGAACGGCGGCACGTACTACGTCTGCAACAATCCTGCCAGTTATGCCGATGATACCGCCACAAACTACACTGCGCTCTCTTATAAAGGTAGCACAGGCTGGTCTCAGTCCTACATCACCACAGAGGGTCTTGACACTGGCAACAATCCTCACGTCATGCTCCCGTCTGCGGCTGGTAGCGGCAGTGAGTCCACCTACTACTGTGACGCTTGTTGGAGTAACACAGGTTGGAGGGTGTTCCAGCACGGCGGCACTTGGAGTAATGGCTCGGATTGCGGTCTCTTTGCGGCTTATGTGTACCACACTTCGTCCCTTTCCTACTCGGACGTTGGCTCTCGCCTGCTTTATATCCCCTCCTAAGGGGGCGTGGGGGATTTTCTCCCCCACAATGCTGGTCGAGAAATAACTGAGAAGAACTTGCAAGTTTAAGGCGAACAGTGAAGCGAGTGTTCCAACACGGCGGCAATTGGAATAATGGCTCGAATTGCGGTCTCTTTACGGCTAATTTGAACAACACTTCGTCCAATTCCAACACGAACATTGGCTCTCGCCTACTTTTGTTAAGACCATTCACAATAATGCTGTCTCGCCGTACCCATTGGTAAAAAATTGTTTGGAGGGACGGGGTTAGTAGGTTCATTCTCGAAAGCCCCGCAAGAAACAAAAGCAATATGAAAAGAATTGGTTTCCTTTACGAACAGATTGTTTCTGTCGAAAACTGCAAGCTGGCTATCCAAAACGCTTCCAGGCACAAGGGTAAGCGGCAAGCTGTAAAAGAGGTTATGAACAACCTCGACACCTACGCACAAGACCTGTCAGAGCGTCTGATTCGTTTAGATTTCCTCTCACCTTACAGGACTCGTATCATCAAGGACGGTCTCTCAGGGAAGGAGCGGGAGCTACAAATCCCGGCGTTCTACCCTGACCAATGCGCCCATCACGCCATTGTGCAGATACTTCAACCTATCTTTCTGAAATCGTCCTACCTGTGGAGCTGTGCCAATATCCCCAACCGAGGTATCGACCATGCTTGCAAAGGAGTGGAAAGAGCTACTGTGAGGGACAAGAAACACGCCAAATACTGCGTGAAAATGGACATCAGCAAGTTCTATCCATCTATCCCGCATGACAAGCTCAAGGAGCGTCTGAGGGAGAAAATCAAAGACGAAAAGGCACTACAGATACTATTCAAGGTGATTGATTCCCATTCTCCGGGTATTCCCATTGGGAACTACACCTCGCCATAGTTCGCAGAGTTCTTCCTGCAACCGCTGGACAATTACATCAAACAGACGCTTGGCGTGAAGCATTATATCCGCTACGCAGACGATTTGGTGATGATTGGCGGCAACAAGCGGAAACTCCGTAAAGCCATGAAGGGCGTTATGGCTTTTGTCACTGGTCTTGGTCTGACCATCAAGCATGACTACCAGTTGTACCGTGTTCAGCGAAACTGCAAGAGCAACAAGCACCGCAGAGGTCGGAAGATTGACTTTGTGGGTCGCTGTTTCGGGGTAGGGTTCACCACCATACGGAAAAGACGTGCGCTGGCACTCATGCGGCAAAGCCGATTCATACAGAAGCTACAGCGTCAAAACCGTCCAGTATCGTATCACCTTGCTTCCGGCTTTCTGTCACGGTGCGCCTGTTTCAAGCACACCAATTCAGAGGGCATGAAGAAAAAGTATTACGATACGGTCAACATCAAAAAGCTAAAGGAGGTAATTAGAAATGAGAGTAAGAGGAAATCTCTCTCCCAATGCGCTTGACATCGAAGCGTTTGCCCCCATGCCGGGGTATGTGGAGGTCAGACTGCGTGAGAACGTCAAGAGCGTCACCGTGGTCGATGAAATGACCGAAGCGGAAGTCACCATGTACGAGTATGACGAATACACCTTCCATCTGGCAGACAAGGAGGGGTTGCGGGAGGAAATCGAAGCGAACCTCACTGACTGGCTGATTACGGGAAGGACGCTCGAAATCAACGAGGGTGCAAGCATTGTACAGGACATGAAGGAAGCTCTTGAGATTGTGGGGGTGAGCGTATGAACATGATTGAACAGGCACAGGCAATTCGTGAAGCTATGGACTACGCAGGAGCTACGCTGACAGAGGAGATGGCTCTGATTTGCGTCCATATCTACCGTCCGTGGGCGGTCAACACCGCCTACAAGGTGGACGAGTATCTTACCTATGGGGTAAACAGCGTGGGAGACCCACAGCTCTACAAGGTGGTACAGGCACACACCTCTCAGGCTGATTGGACTCCTGACCTCACTCCGGCACTCTTTACACCCATCGGGCTTGACGAGGAGGGCTACCCCGTGTGGTCTCAGCCGACAGGCGCACATGACGCATACAACAAAGGGGACATTGTGGATTACAACGGCACTTTGTATGAGTCCCTGATTGACGGCAACACCTATTCCCCCGAAGCGTACCCGGACGGGTGGAAGGTGTACTCCGCATAATGACAGGGAGGGACTTAACATGATAACAGAAACCACACTCATTGTGAGTGTAATCGGGGCGGTATTCGCAAGCACAGGCTTTTGGGCTTTCCTTACCGCCATGATTCAGCGCAGAGACAAGAACAAGAGTGCGGAAGCACAAATGCTCAGAGGTCTCGGTCACGACCGCATTTGCTACCTCGGCTCGTGCTATTTGGAGCATGGGTATATCACCAAGGAGGATTACGAAAACCTCCATGATTACCTGTATGTCCCATATAAGCGGCTTGGCGGGAACGGCACTGCGGAAAAAATAATGAAGGAGGTAGAGAAACTACCTCTGAAAGAAACGGAGGATTGAGAAATGGCTTACACAAACAGTTCGTTGGTGACGTACAAAAACATCACCAAGAACAGGACAAGCCCCCGCAACCATGCCATTGACACAATCACCATTCACTGCATTGTAGGTCAATGGACAGCAAAACAGGGGTGCGACTACTTTGCTTCTACGGACAGGCAGTGTTCCGCAAACTACGTTGTAGGCAAGGACGGGTCTATCGGCTTGTCTGTAGAGGAAAAGGACAGGTCTTGGTGCAGTTCCAGCTCCTCCAACGACAACAGGGCTATCACCATCGAGGTAGCAAGCGACACCACTCACCCGTATGCAGTTACCACACAGGCGTACAATGCGCTTATCAAGCTGGTGGCTGACATCTGCAAGAGAAACGGCATTAAGAAGCTCCTGTGGAAAGCTGACAAGTCCCTCATCGGACAGGTCAGCAAGCAGAACATGACGGTACACCGCTGGTTTGCAAATAAGGCTTGTCCGGGAGATTACTTGTATGAAAGACATGGTGAAATCGCAGAAAAGGTCAACGCTCTGTTGGGACAGACTCAGCAGACTACTACCCCGGCTAATCCGTCCTCCCCCTCTACCACAGACACGGCGAAAACCATTTGGGACTTCCTCATCGGCAAGGGTCTCAACGCTTATGCGGTAGCGGGTATCATGGGTAATCTGCAAGCGGAAAGCGCACTGAACCCTCAGAATTTGCAGAACACCTACGAGAAAAAGTTGGGGTACACCGACAACACCTATACCCAAGCGGTAGACAATGGTACTTACACAAACTTCGTGAAGGACTCTGCCGGATATGGCTTGGCTCAGTGGACATATTGGTCTCGCAAACAGGCGTTGCTCCAATACGCTCAGAGCGCAAAGAAATCCATCGGAGACCTCGCCATGCAGTTGGAGTTCCTTTGGAAAGAGCTTCAAGGGTACACCAGCGTCATGAAAACGCTGAAATCCGCTACCTCTGTCCGGCAAGCGTCTGACGCTATCCTCACCGGGTATGAGAAACCAGCTAATCAGGGAGAGAGTGTGAAAACAAAGAGAGCTGGCTACGGTCAGACCTTCTACGACAAGTACGCTTCCACCAACACAGGCACTACGGGCAAGTCTACACTCTATCGTGTGCGTAAGACATGGGCTGACACCAAAAGCCAAATCGGGGCTTATAAGGTGCTGGACAACGCCAAGAAGGTTGCGGACAAAAATCCGGGGTACTCTGTGTTTGACGAGAGCGGAAATGTGGTCTACTCCGGGGGAAGCACCGCCACCACCTTTACCCCGTACCTTGTGAAAGTCACTACGAGCGTACTCAATATCCGCAAGGGGGCTGGTACGAACTACGGCACAAACGGCTCTATCCGTGACATGGGTGTCTATACCATCGTGGAGGAAGCCAACGGTGCGGGTGCTACCAAGTGGGGCAAGCTGAAAAGCGGTGCTGGCTGGATTTCCCTCGATTATACCAAGAAGGTGTAATCGTGGCGAAGCGAAGAAGAAAGACCAAGCAGAAGGTGGAGTTTTCCAAAAAGATACTGCTCTTTGCGGCAGTTATCAACCTTGTCGTAATCGTCTTCACCCTCGTAGTGGTGTGGAGGACGTGCGACCTCTCTCCGTTGGCGTATCTAATCCCCTCTGTGGCGGACCGCCACAGGGACGGGTTTCTACTACGCAAAGGCAAAGGTCGAGAACCGCATAAAACTCATGAAGCAGAACCATTTAGAGGTCACAGAGAACACATTCAATGACATAGGAGGTTTAGGATAATGATTGATTTGACTCAGGTTATCATCACAGCGATTACGCTCATTCTCGCTTGTATCTCTGCTTTTCTAATTCCCTATCTGAAAAGCAAGCTCAAGGCAGAGCAGTTTGACAACATCATCATGTGGGTCAATATCGCTGTGGAAGCGGCTGAAATGATTTACACTGGCACAGGCAGGGGTGAGGAAAAGAAGCAGTACGTGCTTGATTTCCTCAACAGCAAGGGGTTTACCCTCAATACGGCTGAAATTGAGAACCTTATCGAGTCTGCCGTGTTGCAGTTGAAGCAGATGGAGAAGTAGTTAAAGTAGTGGAAAATCGGTTTTTGCGTAAACTTTCTCTTAATACGCGCGTATTTAGCAAAAGTTACACGCAAAAAGCCAAGAACAACTACTTTAACTACTTCAACGGAAATAGAGGAAGCCTGACGCACGTCAGACTTCCTCTATTATCATCACAAACCCGAAACAATGTTTTACAAAAAACAAGGTGTTCGGATTTGCACCTTTTGGTGGAGTCGAGGGGAGTTGAACCCCTGTCCGAAAACCTGTCAGCAAGACT
>ENA-OROK01000515-OROK01000515.1-human-gut-metagenome-genome-assembly--contig:-NODE-515-length-45990-cov-5.316795_pt1 | contig 45990 bp, 63 predicted proteins | sample MGYA00242127_ERZ509046 | MGnify/ENA primary metagenome ERZ509046 (study PRJEB26280, sample SAMEA2338728) | human gut metagenome | biome: human gut; feature: human-associated habitat; material: faeces... | reverse complement strand
AGTCCTATGGTCTGCGGCAAATCCCAGCAGACGGATCGAGTGGGTCAAAATCGGAGAGTACGGCTGGGTACACCGCTATGGAGCTGCGGCGCACCTCAAACGCACCAAAAGCGAAAGAGTAGTGGAACAGCTCACCCAAATCATGGAGAACCCGGAGGGGGCCTTCCCTGTTCGCGGCGCACAGCGGCGTTATCCTCTAAGCACCTATATCAAGAAAAAACTGCGGGGACGGATTGGTGCTTTGCTCTGCGACGAGCTGCATGAGTACAACAATAACAGTGGCCAGGGCGACGCCATGGCAGAGCTGTTTGGAGTCTCAAAGCTGTTTGTCGGCATGACAGCGACCCTCATCAATGGGTATTCCTCCGGTATCTTTCACCTGCTCTACCGCATTGTGCCTGGGCTGATGCTCAAGGATGGCAAAAGCTATCGCAGGCCCAGCGATTTCGATGCAGAGTACGGCGTGGTGGAGAACACCTATGAGATCAAAGACGGCGAGTACAATTCCAACCGGCGCACCAGTAAGCGAAAGTCCAAGTCAAGGCAACTGCCAGGTGTGTCGCCATTGGTGTTTTCCCGATTCCTTCTGGAGTACACGGCCTTCCTGTCCCTCTCGGATATGAATAAGGATCTTCCTGACTACGAGGAGATACCAGTCCCGCTGGAGATGCCGGAAGATGTGTATGGTGCCTACAAGGAAGCGGAAAAGGAGTTGCAGCGGGTTCTTCGCACCGACCGGAAGGTGGCGCAGAAGATTCTCTCTACCTATTTGAACCTGCTGACGGTCTATCCCGATCAGCCCTATGACCAGCCGGAGGTGGTACACCCTATTGACGGGGTACCCATCGTCAAGCCAGAGAACTGCGGCGATTTCACCCGCCTGCTTCCTAAGGAGGAAAAGGTTTTGGAAATCGTTCGGCAGAAAGTCGCCAATGGTGAACGGGTATTGATCTACACCAGCTGGACACGGACAGACTCCCAGAATAAGCTTTTGAAGCTGCTGCGGGAGGAAGGCTACCGTACCGAGATCCTAACGCCCCAAGTCCCCACGGAAAAGCGTGAGGACTGGGTGGATAAACGGGTCAAAAACGGGCTGCAGGTGCTGATCACAAACCCTCGCTGCGTGGAAACCGGCCTTGATCTGAACGCCTTTACCACCCTCATCTTCTATTCCATGGGCTATAACCTCTTTACGCTGCGGCAGGCATCCCGCCGGTCATGGCGTATCAATCAGACGGCGCCCAGAGTGGAAGTGTATATGCTTTTCTATGTGGATACGATGCAGGCCAAGGCCATGAAGCTGATGGCTTCCAAGCTGGCTGTAGCGGGTATCATTGAAGGGAACTTCTCAGAGGAAGGTCTGGCGGCCATGAGTGACGTCAAGGATCTGACCTCCCAGATGGCAAAGGAATTGGCACAGGGCATCAAGGACAATGTGGAGGATATTGCCACTGCCTTTAAGAAAATGGCAATCATCAACCCCGACCGAAATCAGAAAGTTATGGAAGTCAAGCAGGAAGCGGCGTCTGCTCCCGCACAGGAGCGTGATATTTCCGAGTCCCCGGACTTTGGCATTAGGACCGTAGAAAACACGGAGCGCCAGAGGCTGTATGAGGGTCTGCTTGTAAGAACACAGGAAGAACAGAAGAAACGCAAGTCGAAGAAGCCAGTGGTGGATGAAAACCAGCTGTCGATCTTCGGCTTTGTCGCTTAAAGGAGGAGATTTTTTGATCGTCACGATAAACCGGGCTGAGTTTCTGGATGCGGCCAAACGGGCGGCCTCCATCGCACCGGCGGAGTCTCCGCTGGATGTGCTGAAGGGCGCTTTGATGGAAGCTGACGCTGCGAGCGGTAAGCTGACCATCACCTCCACCAATATGGAGGTCGCGCTGGTAGAAAAGCTCCCCTGCTCCGTGCAGGAGGAGGGATCTCTGGTGTTCAGCGCAAAGATGCTCACAGAGATGCTGCAGCGCCTTCCTCTGGATACGGTGCAGATCTCACGGCCTGAAAACCAGGGGCGTACCGCACTGAGAAGCGAAAATGCCTGTTATGAAGTGGACGTATGGGATCGGGGCGCCTTTCCCAAGCCTGACCTGCCCTTTCCGGAGGATACGGTCAAGCTCAGCGGAATCCCCGCTATGGCCCAGCGCACGGTATTTGCTACGGCGCAGGACAACAACAAGCCTCTTCTCAAGTGCGTCAATCTCAAGTTCACCGATGTGGGACTGCGCGCAGCCGGCAGCAACGGCAGCTGCATCGTCACTGCCAAAGGCGATGACCAGAGCAAGGGCGACATCAGTATGCTGATCCCGGCTACCTCTCTTGGAAAGCTGGCCCGTATGTGCGCCGATAAGGATGAGTTCCGTGTGGGAACCACCGGGAAAAACATCGTTTTTTTCAAGGAGAATTTCCTGTTCAGCGCCCGCCTCATGGAGGGCGGCTACATCGACACGGATCTTCTGCTGAGCACCATTAAAAACAGCTTTACCGTGCTGACGGATATTCAGGACATGAGAAATGCCCTGGCCTCTGTTCTCACTGTGGAGCCGGAAGGAAAAGTAAAGCTGTCATTCAAAGATCAGCGTCTGAAGTTCTATTGCGGCGGGAAATACGGCACCGCATCCGCGCCTGTGGATGTGATCGCCCTGACCGGTGCGCCTGCAGGCGATTACTGGTTCTCTTCTCGGCAGCTTGGAACCTGTTTGAAGGCATTGACAGGAACCGTCACACTGGGTATCGCCAGTGGCGGGATGCTGACGCTTAGCACCCAGGACGCCTACTACATGCAAAGCGCCATGCGTGCGCCCACGGAAAAGAAGGCGGAAAAAGCCGCCCGGGCGCCTGCGGCCAAGGCAGCGTAAAGGAGGAATGCGATTGGAGATCCCTACTATCTGTCGCTACTGCGGCGGCGTGGTCCATCTGGTTCCCGCAGCCAAGGTCTACGGGCCTGCGGCGAAGCGGCTGGGCATTGAGCGCGAGAAGTTTTACCAGTGCCAGAATTGCAATGCCCGTGTAGGCTGCCACAAAGGCACTGTGCGGCCGCTTGGCAATTTGGCGAATGAAGTGCTCCGGATGAAGCGCATGGAGACTCACCAGGTCTTTGATAGCTTCTGGAAGGAGCGAGGAATGAGCAGAACGCAGGGATATAAGTGGATGGCAAAGAAACTGAGACTGTCCGAAGAGCTTGCCCACATCGGCGGCTTTGAAATGCATCAGTGCCAGAAGCTGATCAACCTGTGCGAAAAAGAGAGAAACAAAGAGCGAATTAAGGAGGCATCGTAATGTGTGAAGAAAAGCATTGTCACCAGAAGTTCGGCCCGCTGTGCTCATGCAGCCCCGTACAAGCTGGTGACACATTCCAGATGGCAATTCATCTGGCGGAAAATATCACGGATGTGGACTGGCATCTGAGCTATCAGAGCATGGAGTGCGTCACCCCCTACCGGCTTTGTCTGGTTGGCAGGTGCAGGATCTGCGGCGGGCGGCTGTGCATGGAGCAAAAGCCCTTTGGGGGCAACACCACCGATGATTTCCTTGCCGCGGTGTACCGGCACCTGTACCAGTTCCATCGCAACATGGGGCAGCGGCTGAGCGAGAAGGAATTTCGCTCCAAGTTTGTGGAAATGTTCCATGAGGAGGACAAATCCTTTGTGACAGGATGGCTTGTCCGGCCGAAAAACAGCCATGTTGCCCGGATGTACTGCAGAAGTGTGAGTAAAACCTATACCATCGTCCACACCTCCGTAGATGCTGACCGTGGCAGCTTCCCCGATCCTCTTGGCATGGGAAGCTATACAGACCAGCAGACGGCGCGGGATGAACTGTGGCGTCTGGTGGAGAAGGAAAAGGAAGAAATGGACATCCATTTCGATCCCGATTTGTACCGTGAGGAATACGGCGATGACTTCTGGGAGGCGTATCAGGATGGGTATGCCGCTGCATGGTTCACCCGGTATCAGATCCTGGAGTGTCCGCTGTATTCGGTAGATAAAAAGGAGGATGAAAACGATGTCTAACATGAGCTATTGCCGCTTTACCAACACCCGAAGCGATCTGGACGACTGCCTGAACGCGCTGTGCCGTGATGAACGGCTGAGCGCAATGGAAGCCCGCGCCGGGAGAAATATGTTCAAGGAATTTCTGGCCTTTTGCAGAGATCAGGACATCATCTCCGATTATGACGGCGAGGTGCTGGACGACTTGTTCGGCAGCTTGCAGGAGCGGGACGGCAGCGATGAATGAGAGGTACGGATCATGGACCTGAGAAAACTGACCTGCTCTGAATGCAAGAGCCATCTCCATTATATGGAGCCTATGCCCGTGAAGAAAAAAGGCGTCACCATGCACTTCGGCGAGCGTTTTTGCCTGGGCGGAAAGAAACCCCGCCGGTTTGGCCGCTCCGACCCCAAAATCTATGTGCCGAGTTGGTGTCCCAAGCGTAAGAATCCCTGTGAATTGCGTATCTACGGTTTCAAAAGCACAGAGGATTGGATGCTGCATTATGACCTCTGCACGCATATGGGTAAGGATATTCTGCCATCGGCCCACCGCTATGCAGTAGAGTATGAGCTGCACACTGATCTGACGCCCCGGGAATTTGCTAAGCGGTGCAACAACGAACCGGACGCTGAAACCATCCATGTAGCCGTACACCGGCATTACGTGGTGGAGATCGACGACGGTATCAAGCCGACCTTCTTCTACAAGACGGATAAAGGCTACGAGCTGCTGGCTCTGTTCGATGCCGAGACCGCACGAAAGAATGTCAAGGAGGAAACTGATTGACTGAAATTAAAAAGCACTGTGATACCTGCCGGCATTCCTATGACCGACAGGACAGGAACCCCGATGGAAGCGGAAATAAGATCTGGATGCAGCATTGCAGCAATCCAGCCTACAATTCTTCCGCATACACAAAACAAATGTTACTGGAGGACTGGGACAAGGGCTATTGCCGCCTTTGGGAACCCAAGCCAGAGAAAGGAACAGATTATGAAAAACAATTATTCCATCGTACAGCGCAATGCTCTTGTGGAGGACCATCTTTGGTGCATTAACAGCTTCATGGAGAAAAACCGCAAGCTGGTGAAAGCAACTGGTATGGAGCATGATGATGTTTTCCAGCAGTTAGCGCTTCGCCTTATCAAGGCTGTGGCAGGCTATGACCCCGATAAGGGAGCGCTGCAGCAGCACATCTTCGCTCAGTTCAAATACGAACTGCTTGACTGCAAGGCGGCATATCGTCTGTGTGGTATCACCGACGCTCCGAAGAAGTTCCGCAAGGGCAATATCATCTCTTTGGACTCCATTACGGGAGACAGCGAGATGTGTGAACAGACTAAAGTTGCGTGATGGAAAGGAAGAATCGTAAAATGACCCTGAAAGATAAAATGCAGGCCGTGATTGCTGATGTAAACGCCAGCGTTGCCGAGCGTGAGGAGTTGGTGGAGATGATCGCCATCGCCCTCCTGACCCGCAAAAATCTGTTCATTCTGGGTGCACCCGGGCAGGCCAAAAGCTATGCTATCAATCTTTTCCGCCAGCATATTACCGGCGCCCGTCAGTTTGAACGTCTGCTTTCCAAGCAGAGTGACGAGGAGCAGCTTTTCGGCCGTGTAGACCTTGCAAGCCTTTTGCCTGGCTCTGTCCCGCAGGCTGTTCTGGATAAGGACGATGTATTCAACCACCAACGGTTTAATCTGCGCTTGATGGTGGACGCCGTTGGCGGCATGAAGGATGAACCTGCTACATGGGAACGGCTTCGCGCAGATACGGAAAAGCTGGAGAGCTACAAGGCTGCTCTGGCGGCGCTCCATCAAAATGAGCCGACTGTGCAGACCACTGGTAAGATTCCGGAAGCGGACATTGTGTTCTTGGATGAGATATTCAAGTGCAATGATGGTGTGCTCAACTCTCTTCTGACAGCGCTCAACGAGCGCAAGTACACCAACGAGGGGCGTACATATTCCATTCCTACCGTTTCTTTCTTTGCGGCATCCAACGAAATTCCCAATTTCAACGATCCGCAGGAAAAGATTCTGGAGGCGCTGTATGACCGTCTGGAGTTGAAAGTGGTCACGGAAAACATTGAGGACCGGGCCACCCGGCTCGCCGTCCTGAGAAGTAAGCAGGCGTGCGGATTCGGACAGGTATCGGTCGCCATCACTATGGATGAATTGGCGGAAATGCAGTTAGGCGTAGCTGCGATTCCTGTGCCCGATGCTGCCAATGAGTTGGCCGACGATATTCTTTGTGAGCTTCGAAAAGTAGGCGTCCCGGTGTCTGACCGTAAGTATCTGAACTACTATCCCATTGCACAGGCCAAGGCGTGGCTCTCCGGGCACTCCAAGGTGGAGTCTTCCGATTTGCTGGCGTTGAAGAATTATCTTTGGCATCTGCCCGCAGACCGGGAGAAAGTGGAGAATGTGCTCAACCGCCTGTGCGTCAATCCCATGCAGGATAAGGTCAACAATATCCGTGGCATGGCGCTGGAGTCTCAGGAGGTCTTTGACGCCTCCCGGGGGGATGGAAGCAAGGCAGACGTTAGCCGTAAGGCTCTCATCAAGCTGCGTAATGAGCTGACCCGGCTCTATCAGATGCAGTGTGAACTTCGGTCCGCTGTCCAATCTGACAGCGAAAAGGCCATGGTGGATGCCCTGCTGGAGGATCTGGAGAAGATCAGTCGCCACGCTCACGAGCAGACCGGATTTACCTACACCTCTCTGGAAGAAATCGCCGTACTGAACTAAAAGGAGGAAAAATGCCAGGATATGATGCGGGCCGCTGCCCTGAGTGCGGCGGTGTGACATGGAACGGTCAGTGTGAAGATCCGGCCTGTATCCACCACTGGCAGCCGGTGCAGGATGATGAACCTATGCCCCAAACGTATGAGGAAGAACGCTAAATGATAATTACATTGGAGGAATTAGCATGTTGAACAAGATTTTTTTGATGGGCAGACTGACCCGCGACCCCGAGCTGCGTAAGACCCCGGCTGGTGTTGCTGTGTGCTCCTTCTCCATCGCTGTGGACCGCGACTATAAGCGTGACGGCGAAAAGGAGACCGATTTCATCGACATCGTGGCTTGGCGCTCCACCGCGGACTTTGTGAGCAAGTATTTCACCAAGGGCCGTATGGCTGTGGTTGAGGGCCGGCTCCAGATCCGTGACTGGGTGGACAAGGAGAAGAACAAGCGCCGCTCTGCTGAGGTGATTGCCGATAATGTCTATTTCGGTGACTCCAGGCCCAAGGACGGCAGCGGCGATGATAGCGATATCCCCTTCTACGGCGGGTATCCCGGCTCCGATGATGGGTTCGCGGTGCCTCCCGGATTTACCCCCAATTTCGGTAACGGGGAGGGCGAGCTGCCTCTGTAATTACAAACTGGAGGGAGGGCGTTTGCCCTCCCTCCAAAGGAAAGAATAGGTTGATAATGCCTCTGCTTGTTGATATTATAACATTAGGGTGTTATGGACTTGTGAAAGCAGCAGGCAAAAAATAAGAGGCATAACATCAAAGAATGAAAGGTGGTGCCGGAGAACATGACGAGTGTTGCTACATTAAGCAGCAGCGGGGAGTTCACTGCCTTTTCCTTTGGGGGACATGTGATACGTTTTCGGACTTCTCCGCATCTGGAACGCTACACCTCTGTGAAAGAATGGGATGCCGGGTATATCGTGTGTTCTGCGAAGTACGATAACGCACAGGCCAAAGAGGAAGAATATATTGATTTGGTACCAATTTTGCATAACCTGTATTTTGACGCAGAGCAATTTCTGAAACCGATCCAGAAAGTGAGAGTGTCCTATGACTGATAAGATCCACGATGCTGCAGCGCAGGCCGACTTGATTGTAAACGGCTATGCGTTTCAGAAGAAAGAGGATAAGTTGTTCGTGCTGAACCTGAACAATCCGGAGAAGGCGCTGGTTTTGGGAGCGAACGATGATGTCCTTGAGACCAGTATGGATGATATCGAGATCCAGGTGGTTATGAGCTATCTGGAGAGAAACCGAAAATTCATGGAGGACTGATATGCCGAAATACTATGAATTTAAGGTTTGTGGATATTACTTGTACTTCACCTCCCACTGCGTGATTGAGTGTATGCACGTACACGAAAGCGACAGTCGATTGACCGAGGCAGAATCAGCGAAATTCTTTGTTCGCAGCAACGGTGATACCGAAGTGCAGCAGCGAGGAATTTTGAATGACCGTGAACTCAGTAAAATCCAGGAGTTTATCAAGGAAAACTACTTGGATATGTATGTGAAGTGGTCTGCCAAAAGTGATAACGGCTTTTTCGGCGAAGATTAAGAAATAAAACAACATGGAAAGCGAAACGATGCAAGGTTATGTATCGTTTCGCTTTTTTCTATTTGAACGAAGAAAGGTGAAATGTCGATGAAGACCTCTATTCTATGGAAACTTCTTGTTGAGTGCCCTTTTCAGGGAACGCTGGACGATACCGAATCGGTTGAAGGCTGCTCCGTCCCGGTTCCTAAGCTCAAGATTGGCCATATCCGCGCCGACCACGACGGTTGGCGCTGGCACAACCCCGTATGGCCCTGCCACAGCGATTTGGCAACGCCGGAGATCTGCAAGGAGATCGACCGGGTGTATGATAAGCTGACTGCGGCCGATGCGCTGAAGGATCTGCCTGCGCTGCGTCGGTTTTGCAGCAGCCACATGGAGACGTGCATTGACAAGGAGTATCATGATGAGTTCAGCTTCTTCTATACGGGAGAGCACTGCGACTTCTGGATCAGGCTCATCACCCGCAAAGGCGACTACAATCTGTACCTGAATGCCTATGCCAAAGGCCAGAATCGAAAGAAGTATTTTGATTTTCTGGAAAAGCTGCGCGAGTCCGGTGAGACCAATATGTATGGTGCCGTGCCGTATCTTCAAGACAACTTCAGAGAATTGCGCTATGCGCCGGAAGATGCAAAGCGTATTCTGCTGGATTGGTTCAAAACCTTTGAGGAGAAAGGGGCGAACAGCGAATGCTGAAGGATTACCGCACCATTCAGGATGTCCTTGCATCTCCCTGGGCGCAGCAGCCTGTTGAAAAAAAGGCGATGCAGGAGCAGACAGATCGGGTGCTGCGCTCCACCAAGCTGGAGAGCAGCATCTATCATGACCTGAGAAGTGAGGACGCAGCAATGGACGAGATCGAGCAGTCAGCCTGTCAGAAGCTGCGCTCCTTCCCGGCCCTGTCACAGGATGTATTCCAGTCCTTCTATTCTCTGATGCCACGGCGCAACGAAGAAGATGCCCTTTCTGTGACGGCACGAAAATTCAACGTACCCATACTGGAGCATATCACTCGAAGCGAGGAATATCCCACGCTGAAAACGGTATGCGAAGGCAGGGAGCTGCCTGCCTATGAAGCAGCTGCGGAGTTTGTTTCCAGAGCTTCCGGCGAATTGGATGACCTGCTCTCCCAGCTAGGCGGGAAGCAGGGCGCTCTCAATACGCTGGAAAAGCTGGAACAAGCAGAAGGAAAGGCGGCCAGTGAGCTATCTGGCCTTCTGGAGCAGCTGAGACAGAGCCAGCAGAACAATCCTACGCTGAATGATGTGATGGTAAAAGCCGCCAATGAGGCGCAGAGCAAGCATCGGCAGGTAGAGGCTGTCAGCAAGCTCATTGATGCCAGTCAGACGCAGAACAGCGCGTCTGTTTCGGGTATTATTGAGCAAGCTTTAGGCGCCGCAGCGGAAAAAGCTGAAGAAGTGCAAAGCATCATCGGCGCTTGGAGCAGCGATCCTGCCGATCTGAAGCGGACACCTGTAAACGAGGCCCTTCTTGCACGTGTACGCCAGAGTAATACGCTGAGGGATATTTCCAAGTATCTCGGCCGCTTTCGGGAGATATTCGCCCAGGGAAAGCGCAATGGATTTGCCTACGGCCGGGGAGAAAAATACTCTCTGGAACTAGGTAACGCCTTGTCGCGGGCTCTGACCTCGGAGTTGGCTATGCTGGCCTCATCTGAAACATTGCCCCTGTTCCTACGGAAGTATCAGAGCAAGCAGATCAAGCAGTACCGTCGGCGGGAACCCATCTATAAGGGTGCCGGCGACATGATCTGCTGTCTGGATGAGTCTGGCTCCACTTCGGGAGACCTGGCCGCATGGGGAAAAGCAGTTGCCTTGACTCTGCTGGAGATCGCAGAAAGTGAGGGACGCAAGTTTGCCCTGATCCATTTTTCTGGCCCTAGTAGCTTCAAGACGGATGTCTTTCTCCCCAGGCAGTATTGCATGGAGGATAAGATCCGTGCGGCAAAAACCTTCCTTGACGGTGGTACCGATTTCCATACGCCGCTAAATGAGGCATTGCGGCTCATGCAGGAAGAGGGTTTTGAAAACGCAGATATCGTGTTCATCACAGACGGCGAGTGCGAACTGTCTGAAAGCTACATTGAGGAGCTGCGCGCAGTACAGGCCGAGTACCGATACACTGTTACCGGCGTGCTGCTGGATCAAGATGATGCGGGCATGGATTTCAGTTTGAAATCATTCTGCCAGAATATCTACCGAACAAGCGAATTGACCGGTGAACAGGTCGTGCAGGGACTCGTATCGAATAGAGTATCATAACTACTTAAAGTCAAAGCGGAGCTGCACCAGCAGCTCCGCTTTTGTCATGGTGCGCCCGGCATGGGCGAAATCTAACGGGTGAGAGTCCCGAGCACGCCCGGTGGTGGGAAGTGCATGGTATGGGTCCTGAGAATCCCGTTCCTCCCCCCTGAACAGTATTAAGCATTGAGATTAAATCCAGGACATCTGTCTTCTGTGGTGCAACTTCTACTTCATGTGCCGAAAATGCGCACTGCCGATGAACATACGCATATCTCTCCTTATTCATGTCCAAATCAAACTTTATTGTGATGAGTGTAAGATTATGGTCTGCCAGCATTGGCCTGCCACATTGAAAGCGCAATCCCTCCTGACGTTTCCAAATTGCGCGAAGCTTTGCTCCGCTCACCTTCTCTATGTCCCGCTGCCGCTGCATCCACTCATGATAACCATTATCTAAATAGGGATTAAAGTCTGCTTTTATAGGTGTATGCTCTGTAATAACAACTCTTGAAAGTTTAATGACCTGCACCTTTCGGTCCTCCGGCAGTGCGTAAATATATTCGCCTTCATTTACAACGTAAAAAATCAAATAATTATCCAATTTTTTATAAATTTTGTTAGACAACTGTCCGGTTTTTCCTTTCTGCTACGATATATTTATGAAAGCCTCCTATATGGAAGCTGTACCTATAAACCGAAGTAATTGTGAAAGGAGAAATCAAGCTATGAAAAAACAATTGGTCGCAATGGTTCTGTCGCTTCTTATGGTTGTATCGCTTGCAAGTACATCGGTTTTTGCCTATACTGAAGCTGTCGCAACCGATGCAGTAAAAGCCGCATCTGAAGAATATCTGCGTACGCAGATGAATCGGGTCTACCATTGGGGAACCTCGGACATCGCAGAACCGAAAACCATTTTTACTGCGGAGGAGGCTCATACCAATGCCAGGTCGTCTCTTCTGTCCCCTTCTTATCTCAGCGACAGCGCGAAATCTTTTATTGAAAGCCAAAGTGGAGAGGTTTTGGAAAGCCTAGGCCGTAGCAGTGCATCTGCCGCAACGATGGCAGCAGACCTCCAAACTATGGAAAACTATGTTCTCTATCGTGCTCATATCTTTGAGGATGCGAATATCAACTTTACTTCTTTTAATGCAAAGTATGATTTTGATGATATTGCAATCAACGGAGATGTCGCCGTAGCAATGGCGCGCGAATCCCTTGAGTACCAATACACTGATTCACCTGATGATTCTTTTGAGCTAAACTATTATTATCTGGTTCTAAAAGAAATTGATGGTTCCTGGTACGTTGCCGATGTCGTTTCCGATGATACTCCATATTTGGCCTTCCTGAATGATGGTTACACAGCAAACGAAGCGATTGCAGGCTATGAGTCAGCTGTGGAGTTAGAAAATGAAGCAGAAAGTCTTCCAATCCTGCCTGCGGCTACAACCAGTAATATCGGATATAACGTGAGCAATGCGGTAAATTACGCTCTCATGTATACAACGAAAATTGATAATCCGGTTGCTGACGGAGGACAAGGCTCCACTGCTGACCCGACATTCAAAAATGAACGTTTCAAATGGTTCAGGGACAGCGACGGCGGCGACTGCATGAATTTTGCCAGCCAATGCGTTTGGGCAGGGTTTGGCGGCAGCAATAACTATTCCCATATCAGCACTAAATATGGAATGGATAATACAGGCTCTTATACATGGTGGTGTACCCAAACTTCTAATGTGTCTGCCTGGTCTAGCTGTTCTGCCTTCAACTCATATATGAACAGCTCTAATAACAGCACTGAAAAAGGACTCCATGGTGATATCAAGGAAACCGCCTACAATTCTTCGACCATTAACTGGGATTCTGCGAAAAGCGACCTAGTCGGCAGTGTTATGCACGTTCGCGGCAAAGGCAATGATGGCAGGTATGCAGCTTTTGCCCATGCTGTATTTGTCAACGCTGCAAATTCCAAAAACCGCAATGACATTTTTATCTGCTGTTATAACAGTTGCAAAAAGAATGTCAAATTGGGCACATACTGGCCAACTGGAAACGATAGCACATATCGTATCCGTACCATTAAGCCTCGTTCGTTTATCCAAGGTGAATCCGGGGCCCGTGTTTGGGGCGATTGGGTAACTAATGTTACAACCACAAACGTTAGCCGCACGTTAAAAGGCTATGGAAACCAGGTTTTTGCAACTCTGACACTTAAATTGATGGCTAACAATGGAGGCGTAGTTAAAACTTGGACGGCAAATAATGCAAGTTCTGTTACCGGAACATACGCAAATTGGTATTCAACCGGAGACACCGAGTGGATTATCGAAGTAACCGGAAAAACGAGCACTGGAACGACCGTTACTTGGAATGGTGCAGTGCGCGTTGCGAAGCCTTAATTGTCATTTGGAAGAAATATATGGTGCCGCCCCAATAAGGACGGCACCGTATAAAAAATCTTTGGTCTCCACTATTCGAACAGTGAAGGGAGGTACACGGCAATTTATCATTGAGTATAAATCATCTTGCCGTAAACTATATGAAAAAAAGTCTGTACTGTTTAATAGGGGTTCTCCTCCTCTGCTTTTCTTTAACCAGCTGTTCAACCGAAACGTCACCAGACGCAGAGTCAAACAAAGGAACCGTTGACGCAAGTGAAGCGGGGCAATCTCCTTGGGAGTCTTTTCTTTCTTCGATTCAAGGTGAAGATATCGGATACCCAAGCTGGTCAATATACAAGGAAAATCCAACAAATGACGAACTCGCACAATACCTGCAAAACGCCGCTGCCTGTTCGGTGGATTCTTCTGAAAAATCCTTTGGTAATGCCATCTGGACCCTGGAAATGTATGTAGATGCGCCTCCTGATGACGAGCTGAACTATGACCACAATTTGCGCTTGGAGGCAGGTTTTCAAGAAAATCTTGTCTGTATCCAGGGCGGAAATGCTTTCCCTGAAGGGAAATTCTACACAGATGACAGCGAGTTATACTGGCTGGTGCGCTCCGTGAATGATTCTGACTCTTCAATTGACGAGGCAGCCTTGTCCGCTTATCAAGAAACCATTGACCAATACATTGCCGACGAGCAGAGCCGCATAGCGAATCCGTCCGTTAAAGTGGAACTTTCCTCAGTAAAAAAGCAACTGGAACGAGACGAAATTGGGGTGAAGGTTTTTGTAATCGGCACCGTTCTAACGTCTGACTCGCCCGAGGAATTATTAGAATATCTGTCAGGCGGCGGCTACTTCGACAGCGAACTGCGTCTGCATCCGGATGGTAACTCCGCAATGCCAAACATGCTTGTTGTGAACGAAACCCCGGTCGGCTTTCTTTCATGGGAGGCTCTGGATGAAATCGAATCGAATCAGGATTTCAACAGCGGTGAAGAACTAATGAACAACATCAAAAACAATAAAGCGTGGTTTACCTCCAACTCATAGTCGACTGACACTCCTCCTGCCTTTGGGCATGAGGAGTGTCAGCATTTAACGAGAGGTGTTGTCAGCAAACTTCTCACAAACAGCGCAATCCACCACCGCGGAATCAAGGTCATGCTGCAGGACGGTCAGGTAGGCCGTGTACAACATATTCTGCACTGATTGCAATAGTAAGCCCCGCATCCGATAAGGATGCGGGGCCTGTTGTTTTCATGGGCAAGTTTTCGTAATCGGAACAATTTCGAACGACTGACCATCGATGGTGCCATATGCCTCAAGCGTATAGCTACGTCCACGGACAACGGTTGGAGAGGCAGACAATACAACGTCTCCTGTTCCGGAGTCAGACCAGGTTCCAATGAGATTTGAGCCACACCAGAGCTTCATGGTCGCACGGATGGGGTCATCGCCACTGGAAACATAGACATAGCAGTTTGCCGTATTGCCGCTGAAAGAAAGGCTGGGCGAAACCTTTCCAAGACGAGGTTCAGCTGCCTGTGCAGAAACAGCCAAGGCCAGAATAACGACCAAAATCATTGGTATGATACGCTTTTTCATAACAAATTCCTCCAATATTTTTGTTGTTGTGTTCCTCCCAAAATATGCTGGTGTTTCGGCCACGCCAGACCTGCTTTTACTGCATCGGTTTTTCCTCCTGTATATGGTTCTACTATTGTATCGTTTTAAAAGGCGAAAACCGGACAGCAAAAGAGAAAATTTTTTTATTTTACACTTTCAGCAATTTTGACCATTGTTTCTTTTTCAATGAAGCCTGAAATATTGAATACGTCCCCGCTTTCAGAAGCCCAAATCAGCTCATTTGTTTCTCCGATGGAAGATGCATCATAAAAATCAGCAGCAATGCCGTTGATGTAGATGACCTCCGGGAATATGTCCTTGTTCAAGACTTCCAAATGTGTGTTGGATGCATCCAGATAGCATTGAAAACTAATTTCATTCTCTCCGTTAGAATAGGTCCTCACGTCAAGGAAATTTGGAATCGATTTTGCTTCAGTTTCCTTATATCCCTCCGGAAGCCAAGTAGGTACTTTTCTTTCTGATAATGCATCTTCCCTGTGACCTGTAAAGAAATAAACGATTCGGTTTTCATAGACATCGCGCAGCCAGGTGATTACAGCAGCGCGTGCTTCCACATCAATCGCCATCCACGATGTAAAGCCAAGAAACGCGGCAAGAAAAACAGCTGCCGCCCGACGCGCAAATTTATCGATTGACTTGTGGCGAGATGCTCTTTTCAAAAGTGGCCTCATGGCTTCATCAAATTCTTCTGTAAACTCATATGTATATTCGCTTGGCTTAGGCATTGCATCAAGCATAGCCGTTCTGACCTGTTTGGCGGCAGAACTCAACATTTCATCTGTCAAGATATAATCGCTCATATGGACACCTCGCTTTCTTTTAGTTTCTCCCGTAGAGCTTCTTTTGCCCTCCAGAGCGTTTTTTGAGCTGCATCTGTAGATATACCTAGAATTTTTGCGATTTCTTTGGTCGTATAGCCATTGTCATGCCGCAGCAGTAAAATTTCACGGTATTGCGGAGGAAGGTTTGCCATTGCGTGTGCTACCGGATTTTCGCACGGCACGACGATTTCTATACCAGCAATATCGTCTATCAATTCCAAGGTATCTCTTGTTTTTCTACTCCTCACAATATCGATTGCTCTTCTCTCTGTAATAATAACGAGCAAAGAGCGCGTTTCCGGACAGTTAACTGCAGAAATTTTGTCCATATTTTTTGCGATTGACTCAAATGCCATGTGGACTGCGTCCTCCGCGTCATACGGATTCTGCAAGATTCGGTTCGCCACATAATGCATCAATTTTCTATATCGTATATAAAGCTGTTCAAATTTTGTTTTGTCAGCTTCTGTTTCAATCAATTGAAGATAGGCCAGCACACGTATCACCTCTCAATGGTATTCTACCATCAGTATGGGGCAAGTGAAACCATTTTTGCCATACTTCTATTGGAATACTTTGAAAGGAGCTTATCGATTTGGCACATGAATTTATCAATGCAGGGCTCGGCGTACAGATTGCCAGCCGTTGTGTCGTATTGGTGTGCGATGTTGACCGATTGACCGATATGACACTGAGAAGCGCCATCGACGTTTCTCAGGGAACCCGCCGTGCCGCCGTCTTTACATCTGACGGGAACGTGTTTCTTGTTAATACGCGATGTGAGACCCTTATTAAACGATTGTCCGGCAAGGAATAGTACGTACTCCAATTGCATTTGGGGTCTTCCCCAAAATTCGCGCGCGACTCTTTTAAGCCGCGCTTTCTTTAAGGGTGTCGGCGACATCATCTGCTGTCTGGATGAGTCTGGCTCCACTTCGGGAGACCTGGCCGCATGGGGAAAAGCAGTTGCCTTGACTCTGCTGGAGATCGCAGAAAGTGAGGGACGCAAGTTTGCCCTGATCCATTTTTCTGGCCCTAGTAGCTTCAAGACGGATGTCTTTCTCCCCAGGCAGTATTGCATGGAGGATAAGATCCGTGCGGCAAAAACCTTCCTTGACGGTGGTACCGATTTCCATACGCCGCTAAATGAGGCATTGCGGCTCATGCAGGAAGAGGGTTTTGAAAACGCAGATATCGTGTTCATCACGGATGGTGAGTGCGAACTGTCTGAAGAGTACATTGAGATTCTCCGCAAGGCGCAGACCGAACGGCGTTTTACTGTGACCGGTGTGTTGCTGGATCAGGACGATGCAGGAATGGATTTCAGTCTGGGATTTTTTTGCCAGAATGTCTATCGCACATCAGAATTGGCCGGAGGGGATATTGTTCAAAGCATTGTAGGGCAGCGAGTATAAAGCAAGCGCTTAATAACGACCACCGCCATCCTGGTTCCAGATAGGAACCAGGATGGCGGTGCTGCTTATGTGTCCACAGGCGTGACAATCCGTGTATAGAAATAATTGAAGATATGTGTTATAATTAAATAAAAATTGTACGGAAAGGTGCGCCATGAAAATTCTGGTGATTACAAGTTCTATTGACTACACTGTAGATTACATCATTTCAAAGTATGCAGATGTGGACTTCTACAGAGTGAATTTGGACTTGCTTGATCAGTATCGCTTTTTAATATCTTTAGATGGATGGTCCATAGATTCTAACTCTGGAAAAATCAAGGACAATCAAGTCCGGTCCATATACTATAGAAAACCGATGCTACCATATTTGGGCCATTTTGAAACGTCGTATCAGGCAATGATTGGGCAAGATATTATGAGCATGGTTAACGGAATAGTTGACGCATTTGAGGGCCTTGTTTTAACAAAGCCCAGTGTGCTTCGCGTAACTGAGAATAAGATATACCAAATGCAAACTTTGCGAAAACTTGGTGTTCCATTCCCAACATCGTTGATTGGAAATGTTCCTGATATGGATTTGGGGATTGAAGCAGGAGAAAAAATCATTAAACCACTGACTCAGGGGAAACTTGATTTGGGAGATCAGTTTGAATTTTTTCAGACAAGCGTTTTGGCAAGTTCGGTGGGAGACATTTCCCTCACTCCTGTCTATATTCAGGAACGAATTGAAAAAGGGTATGAGGTTAGGCTTACCTGTTTGAATGAATATTTGTGGCCAGTTCGAATTGAATCGAGCGATTCTGTTGACTGGCGTACTATCTCAGCAGAAAACAAGTATGAAGTAATAACGGTTCCGCACCACATACGGGAGACGTGTATGAAAGTGATGGAAGAACTTGGATTGCGGTTTGGAGCCTTTGATTTCATTGTTAAGCCGAATGGAGAGTGGATCTTTTTGGAGATCAATCCGAATGGTCAGTGGCTCTGGTTGGAGAAACTACTGGATTTGGATATTTCAAATAGGTTGGTCGAACTTTTGAAGGGAGGTGTGTAGCCGTGCTCTTAAAAGCAATTCTTTGGCTTTTATCCCAGAGCCCTGTATTTGCGCTCACTTATGATAAGAACTATGGCGACTTTAGTTGCAACTGGAGTACCGAGGATAGAAAGAGGATACTCAAAAGATTCAGTGCGGTTCAGTTGAGGTGCGGTAACACTACAGTTTATTTTCTAACTGTTGTTTTTGCGGAGAAAAAGCTACTATTCCAATGGGCACATAAGATTACATTGGAGGAATGCCAGTGGTCCACAATAAGTCCCCGACCTATGTCGGAAAGAAATGACTATATTAAAGAACTCTCAAAAAAATATGTAGATGAGCATCTTGAGAAATTACAGAAAAACGCAGAAGAACTTGAGATAGAAAAAGAGTTTTTGCAGTATTTGCAGGAGAATCTCTCCTACCGAAAGAGCTTGTCCTATGATAAGATGAATTTCTATACAACGGTTATTCTGGTATTTGTTCCATTGGCGCCATCTTTTTTCGATAGGACATTTTCAACGTACATTCAAAGCCACATAATGATCTGCGGAATTTATGGGGTATTGACAGCCTTCCTAATATATGCGTTGCTTAACTGGGGACTGCTTGCTTTTCAATATATGACGGTATCCAGTATGGAAAAAAGTGCATTTCGCGAAATAAAAGACCCTCCGGAAGAAAGAAGCAGGATTGCTCAGCAATTATATAGCTACTACCATGATTGGCAACAGGAGCGCTTTGATACCGATTTACGAGTTGCCTATGTAAAGCAAACAGAAGTGACTGTAAGGTGTGCGACCGTGTTACTGATTATGCTTGCACTATGTGGACCTGTTACCAAACTTATAGACAGGACATATACGAACCATACATCAGATGACGTGAACTACCTCTATAGTATGGAAGTTGGTGAACTTGGAGATCCCTTTTCTGCAGACAGTGTGGAAATTGCAGAATTACATGCAGATATTAGGCGCTATCAGCCGAAAAGATTGGTTGTCATCACAAGCGGGAATGTAAATGTAGAAACCGCGGCCGCCATTGAAAAAAACTTCTACCAGTATGAAAAATCCGTCGAAATTCTTATATATGTCGATCAATCATTAACTCCGGACGAATTCAAAATTGCAATGATTGGAGGATAAAAATATGGAAGAGCATGTATTATGTCAGTATAGCAGTGTTGTTCCCAAGCAGGAAAATCCGTGCGTAATATATGACTTTTTATCACAGGTATCTTATTGCGATGCAAGCCGTACGAAGAAGGTGATTGATTCGCTGGGTGAAGTTGTCCGCCATTCAACGGAAGAGATATCCTCTGTTGAAATGACGAATAAAGGCAACTATTCGGGAAGGGCACTGAGTTCTGTTTACACAGAGAGCGTCGAAAATAGTGATGTCGACAACCTTCGTTTGCTGGGCGCAACAGTTGAAACCCGCGGCACGGAAACTAGTGATGCAGATTGTTGTTGGAAGATGTTCAGTACTATAACGACTTTCGCCACAGAAACAAGCGACGAAGACAACTGAAGGTTTCAGCATTAGTTGCAAAGATGAATTAAATAACCTCTTCATAACGGACCACTAAGCTTTTGGATATATTGCGCATTGGCGAGAGCATAACTTTGAACAAAAAGGCAAAACGAAAAATGCTATATGTACATATTTATTCCATTTTTTGATATTTTGCAAAGAACCCCACTGAATAGCAAATAGCTGAGATGATTGTTGCCCAGATTGAGGCAGAGTCGGAGATAGGGCTATGTCAGCGTATGAATGGAGGTAGTAATATTGAAAACTGTAGAAAGAAAGGAGTGTAGTCCATCAACCCATATCGTCTGGATCAATGAGAATGCCCGGATTGCATCTTTCCATGCGGTAGACGGATATGCAGTGAAGTACTTTGTAAGTTATTAGCTCTTTATATCTATATTCACTCTTTACAAGAATGCAGTTTGCTGCATTCAATGAGTTCACAATAAGATAAAAGTTTTTTTCTGATGACATTTAAGGAAAGTCCATAGGATATTGTGTATAATTGCGTAAAAAGGAATCAGGCAAGAGGAACTGCTGGGGAATTTCCATGGCAGCTCCTCTTCTCGACCAACTATGGAAAAACTCCAACTATACGGCCTATGACCACCATGCTACAATAAAGGTGTATTTCAGGGCGAAGTAAGTTAGGGCGGAGTAAGTTAGGGAGGAACAGCGACGGAAAGGGGGTAAGTGCGCCCTCCGGAGCCCTCAAAACGACCTGGAACGAAATAATGGACAAGAATGAAACCGTAATTGCTCATGGGAGCAGTTGCGGTCTTTTTTTGTCCCAAAATCGAAAGGAGAAAAATTGTATGAGTGAACCCAACAACAGCGCGTGGCCCTTTGCCGAGATTGGTGAAAGCGAAGGATTTGACATCGACAAGATTTTTGGCACCGGAAACAGCGCAGCCCAGGCAGATCCCTTTGCGGCGGCTGTCCCTGTATCTGCTGCAGAGCCTGCTCCCGCGCCGGTGACGCAGAAAATGCCTCCGGCTCCCGTTGCAGCACCTGCACCGGCCCCTGTCGCTGCCCCTGCTGCCCCGGCGCCCAAATCATCTGCTCCTGAAAAGCCTGCTGCCGAGGCCCCCGCAGAAAACCCCATTGCGGCTGCTTTCGAGCAAAAGACAGCGGAGAATACCAAGCAGGGTCTTCTGGAAAAGCCCCCGGTGTTCTACCACAAGGGCGTGAAAGAGGACATTGAGGACGCATCTATGACCTTTGAAGAACTGCGGATCAGAAAGTCCGAGGACTTCACCGATCTGGAGGAAGGCAAGCGAGTGTCCTGGGGCGTGGAATACTGCGGTATCCGCAAGGAGGTCAAGGACCCCAAGGGTACCACGATCATTTCCATGAAGGAGATGATCGAGCGGTCCCGCGATTTCCTGGAAGCCCTCAAGAAAACGAAAGACAAGAATCCGTGCTGCTACGTCAAACCCAAGGTGGAGATGAAGACCAAAGGCAATGCCGCTACCTACAAGGGTAAGTTCGGCTCCCTGGAGGAGGCCCGTGCCTCCGACAAGGTCATCTGCCTGATTCCCTCCAACGATGGCAGGATCTACGAGCTTCGCAAGATGGAGCAGGGCGAGTTCATCGCCCCCAAAAACAATGTGACCGATTTTGCTGAGGTCAGAGCCGGGTTCACCCCGGCTCTGCCTAAGATACCAGCCAGTCTGATGGGGCAGATCATTGCCTTTTTTCGTGCCTTCATGACGCAGAACGAAGAAAACGAGGCGCTGGCTTTGATTTACTGGGATAAGGCCAAGCGGGAGTTTTTTGCCTACGTACCCAAACAGACTGTCTGCAAGGTGGAAATCGAGGCCAACCTCCACGACTGTCCCTACGATGATGCGGAGCGGTATATCTGCTATGCGGATATCCACTCTCACAACAGTATGGACGCCTTTTTCTCTCCCAAGGATGATAGCGACGAGCGCTCCACGGGACTGTACTTCGTGCTGGGCAATCTGGATCGGTTCTATCCTGACATCAAAGCCCGCATCTTCTGTGGTGACGCCTTCGTGCCCATCGACCCGGATACGGTGATCGAGGGGCTGGAGCAGCAGTTCCCCGAGAAGTGGCTGCAGCAGGTCACCATTCAGAAGCGAAAGAGCGAAAGAGCAGCACCTACCCGAGAGAAGAAGCGCGGCCTTTTCGATATGCTGGCGGAGGTGGGGCTATGAAATTCCCCACTGACCGCCCGGTAAAAGTGGTCATGCTGGGTGCCGGTGGGACAGGGGCTTATGTTGCGCCCCATGTTTACCGCCTGCTCCATGTTCTTGACCGCCCTGCACGGTTCATCATATGCGATGGTGACATCGTGGAGGCGAAGAACCTGATCCGGCAGAACTTTGTGCCTGCTGACCTTGGTGAGAACAAAGCCCGTGTGCTGGCAGAACGCTATTCTACGGTTCTGGGCATAGAGACAGAGTATGTTCCCAACTTTATTGAGAAGCTGCCCGATTTGATGGAGCTGATTGAGCCTGAGAGCCGGAAGGAGAATCCTTACTCTTACCGACAAACCAAGGACATGGTGATCCTGCTGGGCTGCGTGGACAACAACAAGACCCGCCAGCTCTGCCATCAGGCGTTCAATCAGTGTGAGAACTTGATCTACATCGACAGCGGCAATGGTGAATACACCGGGCAGGTGGTGTGCGGCGTTCGGAGAAACGGGCGCACGGTACTCAAATCTATTGGCGGTGTCCACCCGGAAATGTTGAAAGCAACCGATAAGTTCCCATCGGAAGTGAGCTGCGCTGAAGTTGCGCAGGAAGATCCCCAGAGTATCGCTGCCAATATCGCGGCTGCCACGGCTGTTGTGATCATGGTCTACAACATCCTGGCACATGGGGAAAATCTTGCCCGTCAAACGGACTTCTCCACCAAGACGGTGCGGATGCAGACGGTCGTTGAAAAGCAAAGGAGGAAAGCAGCGTGAAAGGCATGATTGTGGATGCCAAAGCGTTTTCGGAGGCTATGAACAAAGTCAGCCGAGTCCTGAAAAAGAGCGCCATCCCCATTCTGGAGGAGATCCGGGTCAGCGTCAAAGATGGGGTCTGCACCCTGACGGCAACGGATCTGGAGACATGGCTCACCGCCCGGCTCCCGGTCAAGGGTGACGATATGTCTTTTACGTTCTTTAAGACCAAGGATGTTATGAAGGCTTGTTCCCATTTTGACGGTGAACTGACCATCGAACTGTATGAGCAGCCGGAGAAGCGAAAAGATGCGCGGAGACTGCGGCTCTACTGCGGACAGCGTGCCGCGGAATACGACGCCACCTCCGATGAAGACTACCCCAGCCTTGTTTCCGTTGCGTCGGATAAGGTGTTCCAAACGAATGCAGCACAGTTTTTGGCGCGCATCGAGCGTGTACGCTATGCCACCATGAAGCCGGGTGCGAATACGAAGCCCTTCAACACCTGCGTGCAGTTCAATGGCCAGCGGGTCTTTTCTCTGGATGGATACCGCATGGCTTGCGACACCCAGGAGGATCTGACCTTTCCTGTGCCGTTTCTGGCCTATGGAAGCTCTCTTGCCTATCTGAAGGTCTTTGGAAGTGACGTTACGGTGCAGGTCGGTGATCGGTATGTCCTGTTTACGGACGGCGAGGTAAGCCTGTATGTCCATCGGCACGGAGTTGACACCTTTGATGTGGATTCGGCTGTCCCGAAGCAGTATCAGGAGGCTGTTACTGTGAGGACTGCCGATTTCATCAAGGAGCTGAACTACCTTAAAGAGTGTGCATCCGGGACCACCAAGCCCTATGTACGCTTCTCCGGTGAATCGCTCTCCATGTCGGCGCCCAACGGGAAGTTTCGCACCAGCATCCCTGTATCGGGCCGAGGTGATCTGACCCTCGGGTTTGACCTGCGGTATATGCTGGATGCCCTGAAACAGTTTAAGGACGAACCGGAAGTGACCGTAAAGCTCAGCGGAGTTTTTTCTCCTATTGTGATTGAAGCAGAAAACCGCGGCGATTTCGCCCTGGTGCTGCCCGTTCGCATTAAAGAGGAAGAACTGGCCGCCTGAGAAAACAAAAAAACAATGGGAGGCAGACGCCGCCCCAAAATAATGAAAAGGAGAAAACAATATGAAAACCGTCTACATTCCCAAGGGAGAAACCGTCCACTATGAGTCCCTGGTTACCGAGCGCCTGGTGGTCCACGGCCACCTGCATGTGACCTACGGTATCAAGGCCAAGGCTATCAGCGGCAAGGGCGTCATCAATGCCGGCACCATCGAAGCGGATACTGTCTGCATGGATGATGTGGAAGCTGCCAGCGTGATCTGCAAGCGCCTGCTTGCCAAGCGTGTGCAGGCCCCGGAGGTTTTTGCTTCCGAAAGCGCCGCTGTGTCCTGCTTCCTGTCTGCCGCTTATGTGGAAACGGGAAAGCTCACGGTGGCCATCAGCGAGATCGACGTGGTGGAAGCGCAGGAGGTTGTGAACCTCAAGCCTAAAAAGCGTTCCCTGTTCGGTACTCTCCTTGCCTCCGTTCTGCGCTCTTTCTGGACTGCTCTGACGGTACAGAATGCGAAGCCGGAGGTCATGGACGCGGAGTTTACTCCCGTTCAGGAAAAAGCTGAGGAAGCAGCGCAGGAAGAAACGCCTGTGGAGCAGCCTGCCCCTGCGCAGGAGACGCCTGCTGAGGCCGCAGCCGAGCCGGAGATGGAAGTGGTGGATGAAGAGCTCAACCGCATCATCGGCCTGTTCAAGCTGTCCCGGGATCAGGGGTACACCCTCAAGCTGATCCCCGGCACCCCGGAGGAAAATGCGCCGGTGTTCGACTTTGGAACTGAGCGCATCGTCCAGCGTGCAGCGTGAACGCCTATGTGGGAGATCACGGTTGAAAGCAAGACCCGCGTTATAGAGTGTGGCCGTGCCGTGCTTTATGAAACGAAGTATCGCGGGCTTCAGGAGGAAACCGGCAAAATTCGTCTGCTGTCGTATTTCGGAAAGCGTATGCCGCTGGCCGAAGCGCAGCTGATGGAACTGCCGAAGCCTGAGAGCAATATGAAAGATGCGGCGTAAGCCGTCTGAACGAGAGGCAAGGAGCGAGATGTTCCTTGCCCTCTTTTATCTACAGAACAAGGAGGAAACGGTATGTCGGTAAAATCTCAGGAAAACAATATGCGCCGTCTCGCCGCTCTGCTGGGACAGGATCTCAGCTATATTCACGGTGACAGTGAATGCGGTCCCAATGGCAGCAAGAAGACATTTTTGAACGTGGGGAAAGTGTTTCTCCGCGCCCTGTCCAAGGATTTGGGCCTGCGGGAAGTTACGGTCAGTTCCAATGCCGGCGGCATCGGTGTTGCCGGCGAGTGTACTCTGATTGGAATGTGGGAGGATGGCGGCATTTATGTCTGCCTGCATCAGCCGATCTATCATCGTGAATTGGTGCTCTGCTACCGGACGGTACGCCATGCCAGAGACTTCAAGGGCGGCTATAACCACTACCTCACCCGTGCTGATCTGAAGAAGTGGTCCTACAGCCAGCTGCTGGACACGATGAATGCTCTGCGAAAGGACGGATGCACCTATGAGCGAGCAGCCTGACCTCCAGACGCAAAAACCCTACGCACTGGACCGGCTTGTTCAGCTTCAGGGACAGATCCTTCAGCTCTCGCAGGGCATGGTGATCCAGCGGGCACGGATTGAGAAATTCCGGCAAACGGATCTCACCGCAGCAAGGGACACTTATTCCGAACTGCAGCGCACGCGAAGCACGCTGGTGGAAGATCTGGCAGAAGCGCAGCTTTTCCTGCTGGAGATGGAGGAATACAAACAGGCCGTGGCGGCCGGTCAGCTCCGAAAAGGGCTTGCCGGATTTAACCTTATGAGCACCGGATATAAGCCGGTCTATGAGGCTCTGATCCAGTTTGCGGCATCCTTTCCTGTGGGGCAAAAGACCAATGCCGCTGTGGTTGGCCGCTTGATGAACAACATCAAGCTGGGCTATTACCCAACGGATCCAAACAATATCTCGTTGATTCTCCAAGGCATCCGGTTCCCGGAGGGGGTCACCACGAATCTGATCGACCCATGCTGTGGCTGCGGGAAGGCTCTGCGGCAGCTTGCCCAGGGAAATAACTGCTATGCCTATGGCGTGGAATTGGATGAGAGCCGTGCGGAAGAGGCGCAGACAAGGCTGCACCGAGTGGGTTTTGGCAGCTTCTTTCACAGCCGCATCAGCCATGAAGCGTTTCATCTGCTGTTCCTCAATCCACCGTATCTGTCGGTGATTAACGAGGGCGGCGGACGCTCCCGGCATGAAAAGCGGTTTTTGATCGAAAGCCTCCCCATTTTGATGTACGGCGGCTTACTGGTCTATGTCATTCCATACTACCGGCTGACACCTGATATCTGCCGCATCCTGGTGGATAACTTCGACGATCTCTCTGTTTGGCGCTTTACGGACAGCGAGTTCAAGAAGTTCAAGCAGGTTGCGGTGCTGGGCATCCGAAAACACAGAGACACGGAATTGCAGGACACGCTCTGGCTGGAACAGTTTGCAGTCAGTCCCGGCTCCATACCGGAGCTGACGCAGATTCCGGAAGGTCACTACGCACTCCCGGCACAGCCTATGGAGGTCAACACCTTCAAGGGAGAGCGATTCAATCAGAAGGAGTTGGAACAGCAGCTGCGTAAATCCAACAGCTTCGCGCAAATGATGTCCCGAAGTGAACTGGACAACGGCGTCAAGCGCCCCTTACTCCCGCTTTCCATCAGCCAAATCGGGCTGATCGGCGGCTCCGGTATGATAAACGGCCTCATTGAATGTGAGACGCCCCACATCATCAAGGGCCGCATCGTCAAGGTCGTGCGCACAGAGAGCGAGGAAAAGTTCAGCGCTCAGGGCAAGCATATGGGCAGCGAGTTAACAGAAACGATTTCCAATAAGATGATATTCAATGTGCTGACGCCAAATGGCTTTAAGGCACTGACATGAAGAAAGGAGCCAAATACGCCATGGATAACAGTCCTATCCGATTTATGCCGGGATTCGTGTGTGCCACGCCAGCCGTTTTGGAGGTGCTCTCCCAAGAGCGTCTGCTTCGGCTGTTGGATCGGCACCTGCACGGAGATTGGGGCGATACATGCGCAGCGGATCAACAGGCCAATGAGCGGGCGATTCGCGAAGGTTCCCGTATCCTGTCGTGGTATCAGCTCAGCGGCAAGATCCGCGTGCTGATCATCACGGAGGCAGACCGTTCAATTACCACGATCATGCTGGCTGATGAATATTGATGAAGGAGGAAAGCAAAATGAGATCCTGCGATATGGTGATCGTTGTCCCTGTGGACAAGTTCAAAGGAAATGATGAGGCCCTGCGTTTGCAGGCGTGGGAGAAGGTTTCAACACTGCTGCGCCGCGACCTCGGAAAACTGTACCGCCAATTTAGCCCGTCTGGCAGTGTCTGGGAGCATAAATACCCGCGGCCTTTTGGCGTTGTGCTGGGTCGGCAGGAACCGGAGGTGTTCCGAAAACTGCTCAAAGCAGGAGAAGAGGCGCAGCATGAGGCTGTCACCTATCACGTGGAGGCAATGCTCCGCAAGACGGACCTCAACAGCACGCAGAAGATCGGCGATATGCTGTTGTGCTCTACGGTTGTGGACGGCAGTGATCCCGAACTGCTGGCGCACACGGTATGGAATATCCTGATCCAAGAGGGAGCGCCGGTTCCCGATTGCGGCATTTACTATGCCGCGCTGCATCGTGCGTCCGCAACTGAGGAGGAACGGCGTGAAGTTATAGACCATGCCGACAAATACGCGGCGTGCATGGTCGCGCTGAGTCGGGGGGTGCAGACGGATGCTTGAGTTTAACAAGGACCGCTTCCTGTCCTTGCTTTGCGCGGCGCCAAAGATCGAGCCGGTCATAGAAGAACCAGAGCATAGTGAGTATGTCCAGTCATTGATTGACACCTTTAAGAAAGAAGGTCGCCTGGATCTCACGGAAATCAATTTTGATGCGTTCGACCTGTGCCATGTGACGCCGGAGGGTTATACCCGCATGTATAGCCATATAAAGGATGGCTGGGCCAAAGGGGTCGTCCACTTTTGCCGAAAGACGCCGCCTGCCCATTTGCAGCAGCGTGCGTTCTTTTGAGGTGCCACCATGTATGACTATGAATATGAGGGCGATGTGCTGCTGGTGCTTCGGCTGCTGAAGTTTCTGCATCAGAGTTCTCCGGATATAGCCAAACGGGTCGTTGAGCTTTACAAGGAACTGACCCTGGATGAAATGTTCGTCATGGTCGAGGAGATCATGTGGGGCATTTTTGATGATGTGACCCTGGACTCTGATGAATTTGATGAAATCGCCATCGTGTATTTCTCCCACCCGGATATTGACCGGCTCTATGAGCTGGGCAGTCGGTGTCGGGATGAATACGGCAGTCTTTCCAACGCATGGCGGCGGAAAATCCAGGACATCGCCGAGTATTACATTCTGGGCACATCCCACTCCATCTATAGCTTTGATTACCATTTTTCTACCGGCGGAGTCGTATTTGAGGCCCGGCTTTCTCCGGATTGCTATGAGCCGGAACTGCTTGGTAATTCGCTGGTGGATATGCTGCTGCACGTCCAGCAGGAATTGCGCCGGATAGAACAAAAGGCAGAAGAAAACGAACATAACAACTGGAAGGAGGCGGCGTAATGGCACAGCCAGTGCGCGAAGATACCACGCAGGATGTGATTCTGCGGGTGTCACAGGCAAAAGGAACGATTATCGTGGAGGAACACAGGACTGGCGGCATTATCTCCTACCGGGAGATCAGTCCGCTGGAGCTGTACTACGCCATCAATGGCAGCTACTCCAGCAACGATTTTCTGGAGACCGGTTTTCTGCCGGATCACTGTCTCCATGTGGCCATGAGCGCTTCAGAGCGGTGCTATGTGATCTGGAACCCGGAACTGCGAGCTGATGTGATTTACAGGGACATGGAGTATCAGAACTTTCCCATTCCCCGGCTTGTGTTTGGTCTGCGTATTCTGGAAAACGGCAAGGTGGCCGACTGCTCCATGGGCGTTGTGGCCGATGAAAGACCGACGGAAGATACACAGATGTATTTCTACCCCTTTTCCAACGTCCATCCGGATGGGAAAGTGTGTACGGGAAACAATGTGCTGCCGCGGTATAAGAAAATCTCGGCCATAAAGAATTTCCCCCGGTATCTGCTGGGCCTTCCCGACAACGATGATATGTTCGACCGGGCGCATAACAAGCTGAAGCTGAGCCATGCGGATCTTTTGGAGCATTTGAAGGACAAAGACCCGGCCTATTACTATACGGACATTCTGGTTCCGAATGGTAGGACGCTGGGCGAATTTATCAACAGGAGGTAAATCTATGCCGGAACGTAATCCGAGAGAGATACAACAGGCCCTTGCGCAGCCCTTTGCCCCGGAGGATCTGGAGTGGAGATTACAGAATACCATTGAGGACAAAATGCGCGGCATGGCCGTTCCCTACGTGACCAACCGAGCCATTCAAAACCGTCTGGATGAGGTCTGCGGCCCGGAAAACTGGTATAACGACTTCAAGCCATGGCACACGAACGGCAAGAAGGAGTCCCAGCTTTGCGGCATTGCCATCCACTTTGAAGGCAGAGGCTTCATCACCAAATGGGACGGTGCTGAGGACTCGGACATCGAAGCAGTCAAAGGCGGTCTTTCCGACAGTATGAAGCGTGCCGCGTATCAATGGGGCATCGGTCGTGTCCTATACAGCCTGGATACAGTCTGGGTGGACATTGAGCGCCGAGGCCGCAGCTATGTGATCAAGGACAGCGAACGGGCCAAGCTGGACAACGCCTATATGAACACACTGCAGAGATTAGGATTAAAGCCTGCAACCGCAAGTGGTATCCAGTCCCTGCTGACGCCCAAAAGCGCATCCGAGCAGAAAGCTCCCAAAAACGAGAATCCTGCGCCTGTGTCCAATCAGCAGCAGCCGCAGGCTCAGAACAATAACCAGCCGAGACCGGCGCCTGCTCCGCAGCCGGCATCGCCGCAGGGTCAACAACCCCAGTGGCAGCAGACTTCCCGACCCCTGCCACTGTGCAGACCCCGAACAGCGCACCTGTTCAGGAAAGCCATCCGGCCGGAAAGACGATGCCGTTTTATCCGCCGCAGCAGACAGCACAGCCTCTGCCGGAGCTCTACACCATTCTGGACGCCAAGATTCAGGGCGGTATGAGCGGCAGCAATACGCTGGTTCAGATGGAAACACCAAATAAGAAGCAGCTCTACGCATATGTCCGAGGGGCACATCCGGAGCTTGTGCGCGGTATCCAGCTTTTCAATGTGAAGCTGACCACCCGCCAGCAGGACACTGTGGCCTTCTATGTGCTGGAGTTCTATGAGATCTATCCGCAGACACAGCAGGCAGCGTAAGAAAGTCGGTCATCAGAAAAAGAAAGGAGTAGTCATTTGAAAAAGATCGAACAGTTTCAGATCACCAGCATGAACATTTCTGGCTTTAAGTCCTACGAGGGCCCCACGGAGTTGGTCTTCGGCAATCCAACCGTCATCACCGGCGGCAACGGCCGAGGCAAAACCAGCATCGCAGATGCCATTGCCTTCGTCGTAACCGGGCTCCCCTTCTTCGGGGAGCGCGGGATTGACCGGCTTCATAATGAGAACAATCCTGATGTCGCCATCCGGATGTGTTTCATGGATGAAACAGGTACGCACCACGAACTGACCCGTACCCGCCGGAAAAACCGCATGACCATTACCTACGATGGGTATGAGATCCGCCAGCTCGACCTGACGGATATGTTCGGAGAGCGTGACGTGTTTTTGTCTATTCTCAACCCTCTGTACTTCATTGAGGAGCTGGGCGAGAACGGCAAGAACCTGCTGGAAATGTATCTGCCCATGATCCCTCATGAAACAGTGCTGGCCGAACTTTCTGAGCCTGTGCGGGAAGCGCTCAAGAACGAGTCCCTGCTCTCTCCGGATGTCTGGCTCAAGCGGCGCCGGGAGGAGATCCGCGGACTTGAAGAGCGCATTACATACTTAGGCGGTCAGAAAGACCTTGCGGAGTCTCAGCGTAAGACCTATGAGCAAACCCATCAGGACATGGCAAGCCAGATGGATAAGCTGCGTTGGGAGATCGCAGGACTGGAAAGCAAGCAGTTTGCGGGTATGGATATTTCAGAAATGCAGGAGCGGTTGGTAGAACTGAGCCAGCGCTATGACGAAGCGGCCCGGGATGACCGGTCTGATGCAGAGGAGCAGCGCAAGAGCCTGAGTGACCTGCGGGAGAAAATTGCCCGCAGGCAGGTCGAGCAGTACCAGTCCAAGTTCACCCAGCCTTTGGCGGACATCGCCGCCAAGGTCAAGGAGCTGGGCGCACGGTATCAGCGGGAGGTCGCCGCATTCAAAGCATTTCACGCGGGCATGGAGTGTCCTACCTGCCACCGCACAGTGACGGAGCGGAGCCTGCCCGAAGTGCAGGCGGCGCTCAAGAAGGTGATTTCTGACCTCTACGCCGCCGGAACCGAGCAGCGCAGTCAGCTCACGGAGCTTCAGGAAATGGATAAAAAGGCGTCGGACACCTTTGACCAGTTCAAGGCAGATGACCTTGCAAAATGGGAGGCTGACGCCGCCGAAAAGGAAAGGCTCTGCCAGGAGTTGTCTGGCAGCGTTTCCAAAGAGGTGGAGCGGCTGCGCATGGAAATCCAAACCCTGAGTACGGAGCTGGACTACGGCAACCTTACCCAGCCGGAATATGACCGTCTGGCCGAGTGCAGGAAGGAACTGCAGCAGTGCGAGGCAAAGCTGGCTGCCCTTGAGGAAATGGTTGCGGCAGATAGGCCCAACTTTGACAAAGAGATCCAGCAGGCCCGGGATACCATCGGGGAGATCAAGCGCAGCATGACCGATGTGGTCTCCTACATCTGCAAACGGGCGGAGCTGACCTTCTCCCAGCTGAAAATGAACAAGGTGGAGATCTCCCTCTACGATGTGGTGAAATCCACCGGCGAGGCCAAGGACACCTTCAAATTTACTTACGGCGGCCGACGCTACGACCGGCTCTCTCTTTCCGAGAAAATCCGGGCGGGCATGGAGGTCTCCGAACTGATGAAGCGGCTGACCGGCAGGAACTATCCTGTGTTCGTGGACAACATGGAATCCGTTGATGACCTTGCCAATGTCCGTCCCACGGGACAGATCATCATGGCAAAGTGTATTGCCAACACGGCGCTGCAGGTACGGCCTGTCAATCCGATCATCCATATGGAACAGAAAGCTGCCTGATGGGGGGGACTCCGTTTGGCCGTGAAAATTTACGATAAAATCCCCATCGTGGAAACGGCCAGACGGTGTGGGCTCGTCCTCGACTCCCGGACGCTGCGGCGAAAGGAGGTCGAGGCGAGCTGCCCCTTCTGTCATGACCACGGACCAGGGAAATATCATCTGAGCCTCAATGCCGATACAGACCAATACCGCTGTAACCTGTGCGGCGCACACGGCAACAGCGTGAGTCTGTACGCAAGGATCAAAGGGATCAGCAATGCAGAGGCTTACCGGGAGCTGGTGAAAGAGAGCAAGGTTTATCCTATGCCTCAACAGCCAACTCCCCAAAACAGTGAGCGGCAGCCTGTTTCATTGGAACAGCGCCACGCCGCATATTCGGATATGCTGGATCATCTGGTGCTTCTGGATAAGCACGGAGAAAACCTGCTGGAACGCGGGCTGTCCGAAGAACGTATCCGGGAGAACGGATACCGCAGTATGCCCGAAACGGAGCGGGGCCGCCGGCTTTTGGCCGACCTGCTTCGCTCCCACGGACATGAGCTATGCGGCCTTCCGGGGTTTCGCACCTACTACGGTGAGTGGACCATCTCCGGTCCCAACGGCTTTCTGATTCCCGTTCGGAACAAGGATGGGCTGATCCAGGGGCTAAAGATCCGTCTGGACGATGCCGATGAACCGAACCGAAAGTACCGTTGGTTCTCCAGCCGCAATATGCCAAACGGCACCCGCAGCTATTCCTGGGTCCATGTGACCGGGGACACATCAAGAAAGCGAGCCTTCCTGACGGAAGGCCCGCTGAAGGGTGACGTGGCAAGCCACCTTGCAAATAACGAACTGTTCATTTGCATTGGCGGCGTTAATGCACTGGGAGGACTGACAGATACCATTCGGGAACTGGGCGTACGTGAAATCGTCGAGGCCATGGATATGGACCAGATGACCAACAAAAATGTACGGGACGCTATCCTTGCAATGCGTAAAGAAGTGAAGAAAATTCCCGGCATCCGATATTCAAAATACACATGGAACCCGGCCTATAAGGGGGTAGACGACTATCTCCTAAGCCAGGTGACCACTATGTAAACGGAGGCAGATATGCTGACAGAACAAGAAACGGCACGCATCCGCAGAGCCGCAGTAAGGGCTGGGTACTGCATCACCCTTCCGACTATGAAGCGGTATTTTCAGCAGCATCAACGTGCGCGGGAGACGGGTGATACCCACACCCAAGAGAAAATCGAATACCACCTGACCTATCTCAACTTCCATTACGAATGTGGACTGTTGGTATCGGGTCAATACGACAAACTGCAGGAGGTCATCAAGAACTGGTGATCCCGCAGACAAAATTCAAAAGAAAGGAATATGAATATGGATAAAGTCTTGAATATGGAAGATTTCCTCGCTGCCGCTGAGGGCGATGCCGAGCACGTGCTTGGCAAGTTCCTCTATTTTTCCCTTGCCAACCTGCTTGTGGATAAGGATGAACTGTCCGAGCTATGCGACAGCATGGATATCCCTTACAGCGGAGGCAATCGGCTTTCTGTGTCGGATGCGTTCCGTTCCGCTACTGGCGACATTCGGGAGCGCGTCCCTGTTACGGAAAATGGGGAAACCAATATTTATCTGGCCTACTGCCGCGACAATAAGCGCACGGCGGAGATCCTGTCCCGTGAGCTGGTCAAAGAGACTATGAACCGTCAGACCAACCAGTACGAAAAGCTGGCCAACATCAGCTACGACAAGGCGGACGGCGTGTTCCGCTGTGACAATCTGGTGATGGACGACGCCGTGGATGTGCGGGAGTGCTGCCGTAAGGCCGAAGAACTGTTCGAGCTTTATCAGCGCTGCGCCAACCGCAAACAGATCGAGACCATCTGCACCAATTTCCTGCGTGGGATCGAGGCCACCAAACTCAGCATCACTGGCCATATGTACTTTGTTCCCCGCACCTATATGGACAGGGTGGATATTTTCGAGGACTTCATCACCCTGCTCAGCGGGCTGAACAAGAAGCAGACTCCTCTTGTGGTTAACAGCTTCTACATCATCGACGATGCCAAGCAGCGTGACAAGATGACGGAGGAGTTCTATCTGGCCGTCAAGAAGGAGATCGCCACCTACCAGGAGAAGTGCGATTACCTCATCAAGAGCAGCAGCCAGAGTCCTGCGGTCATGGACCGCTGGGTGCTGAAGGTGCAGGCTCTGGAAGAGAAAAAGCGGCACTACGAAACCGTGCTGCAGCGTGAGCTGGACGGGCTGGATGATGAGTTCTCTGTTCTAAAATTCCTCTCGCAGGAACTTCAGGTACGGGCAAACAGCATCCGAAACCAGCGATTTCTCGACAAGCTCGACAAAAAAGCAGCATAAGCAGAAGCGTCTCAAGTATTACATCGCACTTTTGGACAAGCGACAGTCAGAGGTCGTTCGTCTGTTGTATCTGGAGGAAGTGGCTCCCAATGAGGTGGCGGAACAGCTTGGTGTAACCTACCGCACGGTGGATCGCGTGAGAAAGGCTGCGATCCTTGCTCTTGCGGAAATGTATGCCTATGCTGACAGCTTTAAGCTCTGATGTTCAGGTGATGTCAGAGTTGTGTCATAGATTTTTCAAAATAATGTACGTATCGTGGGGCTTGCGGTGTCGCAAATCCTTGTGATATTATTAGGCTGACAAGATGGAGATGCCTTCCGGGATACCGGAAGGCATCTCCCTTTTCAACAGTCGATATAAAGGAGGAAAGCACAGTGGCTCATAAGCGACACGAGAAACCTTTTGCTGAGTACCCGGATGTAGTAACCGTGAAACAAATGTGTCTGATGTTGGGCGGAATAGGGCCTAAAGCCGCATATCAGCTGCTGCACGAGGGACATATTCGCTACTTCAAAATTGGCAAGGCGTTTCGTATTCCCAAAATGAGTGTGATTGACTATATACAGGGCTAAAATTTTAAATGCCTACGGCGCCCAAAATAATAATCTCTCGTAAGTTGTAGGGAGGGAACGAGTGTGTTAAAATGGTGTTGCCATTAGCAGGGACACCGTGCCGCTATTACAGAAGGAGGTATGATTATGGTAGCGGGACACCTGCAAATCAAGAAAAACCGCTATTATATGGTGCTCAACCTTAAAGATAAATGGGGAGGGCGTAAAACCAAATGGATTCCTACGGGGATCGCTGTTGGTGGGAAAAGAAATCTGAAGGCAGCCGAAGATATGCTCCTGGAAACCAGGTATAACTATAAAGAAGCGGAAGATTCGGAGAAGACCGTAGTGTCTTCGCAAATTGTCCCTCAGATGCTATTTTCTGATTATATGGAAAAGTGGTTGGGTTTTATAAAAAATTCGGTGGAGGAAAATACATATGCGGGATATGAACTGACGGTGAAAAACCGAATTTCACCATATTTCAAGAAAATCGGGGTTACATTGGCTGAACTGACTTCCTTAGCTATTGAAGGGTTTTATGAATATTGTTTCAATACGCTCAAAGTAAAGGGTGTCACAATCCAGCACTATCATGGGTTAATGCATAAGGCATTAAAATATGCTGTAAGGCATAACTTGATCGCGGCCAATCCTATGGATCGGGTAGAACGCCCCAAAGCACAAAAATTTGTCGGGTCATTTTACTCGGTTGCTGAGTTGGAGGCTCTCTTCGAGGCGGCTAAAGGAGATCCGCTTGAATTTCCCATTTTAATGGCGGCGTTTTATGGCTTGCGCCGCAGTGAAATCGTTGGGCTTAAATGGAAATCGGTAGATTTCGAGAATAACATCATCACAATCAATCACACTGTTCTCCAAGCGAAATGTGATGGCGAGTTGAAGTTGTTGTATAAGGATCGCACAAAAAATATGTCCAGTTGCCGCTCAATGCCCCTTGTCCCGCAATATCGGGAACTTCTGCTTAAACTCAAAGAACAGCAGAAGCAAAATCGAAAGCTGTGTGGGAACAGTTATATTGACAGTGACTATATCTGTGTGAATCCCATGGGGGGTCTGTATACCCCAAACTATATCACCCAACACTTTAGTCTGCTGCTCAAGAAACATAATCTCCGGCACATCCGTTTTCATGATTTGAGGCATACTTGTGCTTCGTTATTGTTGAAAAACGGCATTTCCATGCGAGAGATTCAGGAGTGGCTGGGACACAGTAACTTCACCACCACAGCAGGAACCTATGCCCACTTGGAAACGAGCGCCAAGGATGCATCGGCCGCACGAATGGCTGAAGTTATTCGCATTGATCCCAACCTTTCTATATAACAAAAACTGCGTCTGAAAATCCCGTAGGATTCTCAAACGCAGTGGTGCGGGTAGTGGGACTCGAACCCACACGAGAATTTCACTGGCTCCTAAGACCAGCGCGTCTACCAATTCCGCCATACCCGCAAATACTATTCAATTTTATCATGTAAGTTTTCTGAAATCCAGAAAAATCTCAAGGAATGCTGGAGCAGGAGAGAACTCAGGAGAGAACTCAAGAAAAAAGGCCAAAATCCGTTTACAACAGAAAACGGAAAAAGTCAGTCATTTCAATGGTTTGCGGCACATTTGAAATGGTATTCATACCGTCAGACGTACAAGCACCTAAATCCCGCATGTCTACCAATTCCATCACAGGCGCGTACCGTATATTTGATCTTATAGAGTATAGCACAGTTTTCCCTCTTGAACAAGAGGTATTTCCGCGGTACAATGAATTGGTATTATTCACACTTTGAAATGAGGGATTGCTTTGTCCACACCCCGCATCGCTGCCATTCACGATCTGTCCTGCTTTGGCCGCTGTTCGCTGACCATTGCCCTGCCGGTACTCTCTGCCATGGGCTGCCAATGCTGCCCCCTGCCTACCGCCCTGCTCTCCGCTCATACCGGTTTTCCCGGCAATACCTTTTTGGATCTGACGGTGGAAATGGGCCGTATCGCGGATCACTGGGCCGCTATGGATCTGCAATTTGATGCCATTTACAGCGGCTTTTTAGGCAGCGCCGATCAGGTGGACACCGTGGCGCGGTTTTTTGATACGTTCAAAAAGTCCGATACCGCCGTCATCGTGGACCCCGTCATGGGCGACCACGGCACCGCCTACCGCACCTGCACGCCGGAACTGTGCCGGGGGATGCGGGTGCTGGCGGAAAACTCGGATGTGATCACCCCCAATCTGACGGAGGCGGCGCTGCTGCTGGACCGTCCCTACGAGGAGATCCGACAGGCCGACGCCTATGAGGTGGTCCGCCGGTTAAGTTTGGGTGGACGGCGGTCCGTGGTGCTCACCGGCTATTCTTCGGAGCCGGGGCAGACCGGAACCCTGTGCTTTGACCGTGACAGCGGCGAGAGCAAAGCTGTACAGACTCCCCGGGAGCCGCAGGACTTTTCCGGCACCGGCGACCTGTTCGCCAGCGTCCTCGCCGGTGGAGTGGCAAAGGGTGTTCCCCTGTTTCAGGCCGCCCAAGCCGCCGCGGATTTTGTCCGTGATTGCATTGCGCGCACCTTGGCCGAGGGACTCACAGAGCAGGATGGCGTAGACTTTGAGCCGCTTTTGGGGCAGTTGACCAGCAGCAAATAAAAAAGGCCGGGAAGGATGATATCCTTCCCGGCCCTTTGTTGTTATTCATCCCGGTAGCCCATGCTCCGCACATAGTTCAGATTATCCCGCCAATTTTCCTTGACCTTCACCCAGGTCTGGAGATAGACCTTCGTGCCCATGAACTTTTCCATATCCGCCCGGGCCAGAGAGCTGATCTTCTTCAACATGGCCCCCTGCTTACCGATGATGATGCCCTTGTGGCTGGCCTTTTCGCAATAGATCGTGGCGTCCACGTCCACCACCCCGGAATCCCGCTCGGAGAATTTGGTGATCTCCACGGCGGTGCCGTGGGGGATCTCCTTATCCAGACACAGCAGCAGCTTTTCACGCAGCAGCTCGCCCATGACCTGCCGTTCCGGCTGGTCGGTGGTCTCTCCGTCCGGAAACAGCTGAGGACCTTCCTGGGCGTATTTCTGCAATTCATGCATCAAATCGTCCAGACCGCCGCCCTTATGGGCAGAAATGGGAATGATGGCGTCAAAGCCGTCCCACACCTCGTTGTAGGCCGCAATCACCGGCAGCAGCTCCGCAGGCTCCACAGTGTCGATCTTGTTGATGCACAGGATGCAGGGGATCTTTTCCTCCCGGATGCGGTCGATCAGCGCCTTCTCCGGTCCTCCCACATGGGGGATGGGCTCCACCAGCAGCAGCGCACAGTCCACATCGCTGAGGCTGGAGGTCACGACCTTCACCATGTAATCCCCCAGAGCGGACTTGGGCTTGTGCAGTCCCGGTGTATCCAGCAGAATGTACTGGGTGTCCTCCCGATTCACAATGCCGTAGATCCGGTTCCGGGTTGTCTGGGCCTTGTTGGAAACGATGGCGACCTTTTCGCCCACCAGCGCGTTGGTCAGGCTGGACTTGCCCACGTTGGGCCGTCCGCAAACGGTGATCATGGCGGTTTTTGTAATGTTTGACATAGGTGATCCTCAACTTTCTTTGAGCATTTAAGTTCACGATCCGCTCCATGCGGTCCGTTTTTCTAACATACCACAGATCTGCCGGAATTGCAACCGGATGTCAGACCTCTCCTCCGCCGATTTTCTCGCCGGAGCGGCGGGGCATCCCCAGCGGCGGCAGCTCCACGCCCAAAATGAGTTTTACCAGCCACACGAAAAACAGCAGCACCAGAATCGGGATCAGGCAGGTAGTCACCAGCATGACTGCCAGGGCCTCCAAAAAGCGGTTCAGCACATTCCGCAGCTTCTCCACCGCACCGGCCGCGGCACCGGTAATGCTGTCCGTCACCTTGGAAAAGAATCCGGAAATACCGCTCTGTTCCGTTGCTGAGCCTTCATTCTGGCTGCTTTGAATGGTATCCGTAGCCTCCTTGGCCTCCTGAATAGTAGCCGCAATGGATGCCTGATAGGTATCCTCAATCAGGTCACTGACCCGGATCCCCACCGGGATTACCAGCATGATTGCTACGCTGAACAATGCCAGTTTCCACGCCAGCGCGCCCGCCGTCCGCCGCAGATGGGGGAACAGCGCCGCAGTGGCAAAGACCGCGCAGGCCGCCGGGATCAGGACCTTGAATGCCGCAGCGGCGGTGATGGTCAGCAAATATTTTTCCAGAAAAATGGCGCAGAGCACGATGAGAAAATAGCCGCTGAGATCCGCCAGCTTGTCCGCGATCGGTGTAGCCGTGTCGCCGGGCAGCAGCGTGATCGCCGCCGATGCCGCTGTGGAGGCCGCAGTCAGTTCCAAAACCGTCTCCTGCTTTTCCTCCAGTGCGGCGATAGACTTCTGGTAAAAGGCCGGGTCCGTGGTGAGTTTGGCCACGCCGAATATGGAAGCCAGCGCCAAAATCACTGCCGCCGCCACACAGATTACTCTTATTCCGATTGTTCTGGTCATAGTACATTCCCCTTTGCAAGATATAATCTCATCATACCCCGCTCCGCTCTGTTGTCAAGCACTGGCTTTCAAGCAAAAAATCGGGGAAACTTTCATAAAAGCCTCCCCGATTTTTTGAATTTATTTTTGAAGCCGATGCAGAATTTCCGCCAATTCCCATCGGGTAACGGCTTTTTCCGGCTCCGCAAGCTGAGCCTCCGTCAGGATCCCAGATTTTCCTGCCCAGTTCAGGTCCGCGTTCCTCTCCTGTTTGGTCTCTTCCCAAAACAGGACCATCGTCGGCACCTTTCGGGAACTGGCCACCTTACCAGAGGGAAAAAATCCCTGGGTGGAACCGCCGCCGTCCAACATCAGCGCATCCGCCACGCCCAGGTCCAGCAGCTTGTTTTGAAGCTGCTCCCGGGTCAGGCTGGTCTTGTCGCACCACAGGCAGATCCGTCCATCCGGCATCCAGCCCACAGCTGTCCGGGCTGCGGAGCGGGCCACATCCGGCGTCAGGCTTCGCTCCAGCTTCGCCCCATTTTTCAAAAGAGGCACCCCGGAAAGAAAACTGCCGCCCCGATCCGTCAGCATCTGGGGCTTCCCATCAGAACCGATGGAAATTCCCCAGTCCTGATAGGCGTCCCGACTGATGACCTTGCCGTCGATCACCGTCCAGCCAACCGGCTGAAAGCTGCCGTTAAACAAATAGCCGTTGATGATGTGGCTGCATCCGGACTCCCGCTTCACCTGCGCCAGAGGTTTCCGTTTGCTGTTGTAATAGATCTGCGCTCTGGTACAGGCAAATACATCAGTCATGGAGCCGGACGGCGCTCTTAGCGTAGCCGTCCTCGTCATAACTGACTGCAAACCTGCCGCCGGGGATCCACTGGATCTGCTCAGTCCCGGCAAATTCCATTCTGCGGCGCATATCCAAGGTACGCCGGGCCTCCTTGGGTTCCTCTTCTGCAGGGATAAAGCCCTCCTCCATCTCTGCATCGGTCCAACCGGCCACGCCGCCGTCGGGATTCAAGTGGAAGTTGGCCCCAGCCGCCTTCAGCTCGGCATTGATCTCTTCAATGCTCTTGCCGGACTTTTTCCCTTCGCTGATGATTTTCTCAAACATCTTTTCCATCTTCGCGCTCCTTTCCGCCCTCAGTCCTTCATCTGTTTGCTGATCTGATCCACGCCTGTGGCCGCGAGGCCGCTGACGATTCCCACCGCAGCGGCGGTCAGCGGGTCCGCCGCCGGAAAATCCGTCATGACCAGCATTCCCACAACGCCCAAGATCCCCCCGCAGACACCCACGATCACCGGGATCCACTTGTTATCCAGACCGGACACCTTAACGATCCACCCCACAAGGTAGCAGATCACCGTGATCGCCGCCACGCCTGCCATACCAAATGCCGAAATGTCCATCCTTACTCTCCTCTCTGTCCGCCATCTCAAGAGATTGGCTGACGCCGCTGTCCCCGCTCTAACTGCTCCAACCGGCGGTCCATGCCCCGGATCTGTTCCTCCACCACCGGCACCCGCCGTGCGAAATGATTGTGCTCCCGGACTTCCCGGGTCAGCTCCGTGAGCTTCTCATCCGTTACCGCTTGGGCCGCCCGGTTGCTCAAAAGCACCCCCAGCAGCGTCACACAGCCGGTGATGGCGGCGGTTATGATCTCACTCATGTCTCATTCCTCCGGCGGCACCGCCAGTTGAAAGCTCTCCCAGGTATGCTGTGCCGTCTCCACCTCATCCCATGTATATTCTGCCGCTTCACATTCTGCCCAAGTCAGATAGCGGAAGTAGAACTCCACCTCCAAATGACAGGGTAGAATATCTAAAATAATCTTCCTGATCTGGTCGAACTCCGCCGGCACACCGGCAGTTCTGGGAAATACGACCCGCAGGCTGCCGTCCGCCTTTTCCTCCGCTCTGGCCCGGATGCCGCAGCCGGTGAGAGTATCGTTGATGGCCTCCGGTGTCAGGCTGTCCTCGCTGATCCGCAGCAGCGCGGCGATGGCCTCCCGGCGGTCCCCTTGGGTCACGGCCGCAGGCTTGTGAGCAAACAATACCTCCCGGCGGTCAAGGCCCTCGCTCTCCGCCGTGGCCAGCAGGCTTTCCCGTTCCACCAGTTCTACCAGCCCACTGACGCTGTCCAGCTCCCCGCCCAGCGCCGCCAACTCGCCGCCGTTATGGGGTGCTCGGAGATCGTAGAGGCCCAAGGGGGCCAACAGGCGAATCAAATACTGCTCATACACACGACTCACGCCTCCTCTGTCACTGTCACCGTCCCCAATACCGGCAGCACCGTGTCATTGGCTGCCAGATCAGCTGCCGGGGCCGTAATATGACAGTTCTCTACACCCGGCATAGCATAGATCCTGCTGTTCAGCTCCGCCAGCTTCACGCCCCTGCCTAACAGCTTTCCGTTGAACTGCTCCGCCAGATCAGCCTCCACCGCAGTCTTCACATTGGCAAAATCCGTCCCTTCCGCCGTTTTTACCGTCACCGCCACGTTCACTGTCGCAGCCGTGGGCGCTTTTACCTGCACGTTCACCGCGATCTCCCGGCTTTTCTGAAAAACCGTCTGAAGCTCTGTCAGCAACTTCTCCGAGGGAATACCATCCGGTGCCGATACATACACATCCACTGTCCCGGCGCCCCGGGCTTTTCCCACCGCCTTGGCCGCCGCCACACCCTCGTGACGGCAGGCGGTCAGCTCATACCACGCGGCGTTGGCTCCATTGGGCAGCCGCTGAAAGCTGTCCAAAATCCGCTGCCGCAGTTCCTCATCCGTTTCCTCCGACAGTCCGCCCGTGAATGCCTTTTCATTGGTGACTGCCGCCACCGCCACGGGACACGCCGTCAGCACATGAACGGTTCCGGCTCCCACGTTCCCGCTGCTGCCAGCCTCCACGGCCTCCGCCGCCACGGTCACCGAAATCTCCCCAGCCGGGATCGTCCCCGGCTCCGTAGTCCGGAACCGGACAGTTCCCTCCGTCATGCACACCGTTCCGGTCTCCACGCTCACCGCGCCGGTCTGTGCGTTGGACAGCCGAAAGGTCAACTGACCGGTCGCCCTGCTGGAGGCCTGCCGAACGATGCCTCGCATGGCTCCGTGGCGGTCCAGATAGACCCCTGCGGCCGTCTGTGGAAAGCTCTGCCCCAGCACCCATTCCGCCTGTGCCTCCAACGCCTGGATCTGTGCCGCTGCCGCCCACAGCCGCACCGACAGGTCGCAGTCCTCCTGAAGCTGTCCGCCCCGCCGCTTGGCGTAGGCCGTCAGCATTTCCCGATAGATTGTCTCCGTCGCTCTCACATTGTCACTCCCTCCTGCCCCAAGGCCACCTCCGCCGTCAATCGGCATTCGTCTTTGACGGCGTTCACCGTCAGGGACGCCTTTCCGCCGTTCTCCGCCAGCGTCACCTGCTCTACCATCAGCCCCGGCTCATCCCGGAGGGCCTCCAGTACATACTGTTCCGCCGCAGCCTGCCGTTCCGCAGGACGCAGCCGGTCCAAAGTCCACAGTCTGCTGCCAAAATTCTCCATAAAGGGAAACTGCCCCCGCCGGGCAGTCAGCTTCATCAGCATCCGCTGTAAAACTGCCTCGTCTCCCTTCGCTGACCGCAATCCGTTTCCCTGCGGCACATAATCGCCGTTCACCAGCATCAGCATTACAGTCCTCCTCCGCAAGTACAGGGTTTATAGAGTTCCCCGTTAACAAGAAGCTGTCCTCTGATGGATATTCGCCCTGTCAGTTCAATAGTCCCGTCCTTCTGCAAATACACATTGCTGCCCTTTGGGCCGTAAATATAGACCTCCCCGGGCTGCATCCCCTTTGGGACCGCCGCCTGCTTACCGCCGCAGACGCACTGCTCCTCTCCGCCGGGGCCGCCCTTAATGACCAGCACGGAAGCCCCGCTCTCCGGCAGCCACACATAACCGCCCGGACCGTAGATGGGTAACTGCCGCACTTCGCCCCGGGTCACCACTCCCATCTGATCTCCCACTATGGTAGAGATCCCCTGGTCGGCATCCGCCGTGGGGACCGCCTGCTTCATGCTCTGTGCCAGCCACATTTCAACCACACTCCTTCAATGTCCAGATCATCACGGCTCCTTCTCTGGCGGAAAACCGGTTTTCCGTCTCCGCCACCCGGTAATTTCCGGTAAGGCCCAGCTTTTCCAGTCTCACCGTCACCCGATCCCCCGGAAATGCACCAAAGCTCCCCGGCAGCGTTACCGTCACCGCCTGCTCCTCCTTTTTGGACTGTTGGATCTGGTATTCTCCCGTATAGCGCATGGCATCCCAGGTGCTCCGCCCCGGCGTATAGATCACCCGGCGGCACTGGCCGCCCTTGGCGATCATCTCCGGATTTTTCACAGAGTAGCTGACATTCTGCCGCTTGTCGATGACCAGCGCCTCCGTCAGCACGCCGTAGTGATCCTCCCGGATTCGGCAATTCAGCACCGGACTGCCGCTGTCAAGGATGATCCTCTTTCCGCTGTCCTGTTCCGGTGTTGCCAGCAGCTCTCCGGTTTTGGCAAACCGGGGCAGGAAGCCTCCATAGGTCCGGCAAAACTCCGAAATCACCTTCCATTGGCTGATTCCCGCCCCGGCGGTATAGGGCACCGTGGGCCTCAGATCCGCCGCAGCCCCGCAGGAAATGCCATAAGGCTCCGCGTGACAGCGGATCAGTTCCCGCAGCGTCACCTGCTCATAGGTCACAGGCCGGGACTCGTTATCCAACAGCCGTGCGGCGTATCCCCGGCCGGACAGTGTCACCGTCATCCCCCTGCTGCCCAGTTCCACGGTATATTCGTCCACGATTCCCCGTAACTGTGTCATTCCATTCTCAATGGCGGCGAAACCCGCCGCCATTCGCAGCACTGTCAGCATTTCCGGCTGATACACCGCCGTCACGGACCAGCTGTCGCAGGGCACCGTCCCCGTATGCCTCACGTTCCAACTCAGCAGCGGCGGCAGATCATAGACATGATGGTCTGCCGTAAAGATCCGTCCTGTCACGGCAGCCTCACCTCATTCCCCGGATAAATGAGATTGGGATTTTTGATCTGTGGATTGGCAGCGATCAGGCTGCTCAAGGTCACGCCACAGCGCCGGGCAATGCCCCACAGGGTATCCCCCCGCTTCACGGTGTATACCCGCCCGGCTCCATGGGTCCCATCAGACGCAGCCAAGCCGCTCCCCGGCCACGTCCTGCCGTCATTGTTTTCCGTCAGGCCACCATCATAGCCGCTGTCATCCTCCCAGAACGCAAAGCTGTACCGTACATAGTCCGGCCGCGGCTCCTCCGTCACAGATAGGGCGACGAAATACGCCCGGTCCGTCCGCCACACGGGATGCGTCAGCATCCCCGCTCCCGGCTCCTGAAACACCGCCGCCAGCGCTTTGAATTCCTCATAGGCCCCCGGCCCCGCAAACTCGCCCTCGCCCCGTAGAATCCGGCAATTTACGCCCAGATCGTGCAAAACGCAGCCGCCAAAGGGAACCTTATGGGCCGCCATCTGCCGCCGGTATTCCACTACAAAGGTCTCCGGATTGTGGGGCCAGGTGTAATTTTTATAGCGCATGGAGGATAATCTCATGCCATTCCTCCCTCTTAAAACATGGTAAATCCGCCGTCATACCGCCGTGCGTCCCGCTGAACAGCCCGGGAGATGTCCTCCACCTCCATCGCCGCCCTGCTTCCTTCCGCCATCAGTAACCCCGGCAGGGTCCCCGCAGAAAACGGCTCACTCCGCCAAAAGGCATCCGCCCGGCGGGCCTGTTGAAATTCTTCTGCCTGCGCCGTCAGCCCATCCAGCAGTCTGTCATCAGCTTCCGCTCTGTCCCACGCTTTCCGCTTTGCCGATGACAGTGCTTCACCGCTTTCCGCCTGACCAATCAGCTTTCCCTGTTCCGCCGTTGGACGGGAGATCCCCTTCTCCCGTCCAGCAGACGCTTTCTCAGCCCCCTCCGCAGCACGGCGGAGAACTTCCTCCTCCGCCGTGGTCTCCTCTTTGGAGGGACTGCCGGTCAGCAGACGGTTCAGCGCTGCCTGCTGGCGGCGCCGCAGCTCCCATAAATAGTCCACCGGCTCATTCCCCCTTCATATCCGCAAACCGCTGAAGGTCGAAGGTGCCGCCTCGCTCCTCCGGCAGCGCTTCTCCCTCCGCCAGCCGCAGCAGAAGGTCTTCCATTTCGCCGGGCGTCAGGTCCCGCAAGGCCTCCAGTTCATCTCCGTAAACCGCCTCACCCTGACAATAGCAGCTATCCCGCAGAATGGCGGCGTTGCACAGCAGCGTCCGTTCCAGCGGATCTTCCACCCTCTCCCGATAGTACCGCCACAGCTCCAGCAACTCCCCCGCTGTCAGCGGCTTCAGAGCGTCCACTGTCCTCATGCGGTAGTCTCGATGCGCCGGGCCGCCGTCAGCGTCACCCGTTCCGCCACGGTGGCGTTCAGCTCCCCGTCCTCCTGAATGCCGCTCCACTCACAGCCGCTGTAAATGACCTTGCGGTCCGGCTTGCAGATCACAAGAGAGAAATCCGTGAGATTATAGAAGTCGATGCCGTCGGAAATGGCCGTATCCGTGGCGTACAGCCGGGTCAGCTCCACGGTATAGCTCTTCTGCCCCTCAATGGTTGCCACCGGCTCACTCTCGCCGAAGGCCTCGATATTCTTACTGGACTTGGCTGCCTTGGCCCGGTAGCTCTGCACCACGGCGATCTTCCGCCCGTCCAATTCCAGATAAATGTCCGCACTGGTGGGAAATCCCTTCATATCCGTCCCTCCTTAAACCGTCAGATGCACCGTCAGGCGGATCTGGTTCAACCCATGGGCCACAGCAAAGCT
>ENA-OROK01000508-OROK01000508.1-human-gut-metagenome-genome-assembly--contig:-NODE-508-length-46466-cov-6.817759_pt1 | contig 46466 bp, 48 predicted proteins | sample MGYA00242127_ERZ509046 | MGnify/ENA primary metagenome ERZ509046 (study PRJEB26280, sample SAMEA2338728) | human gut metagenome | biome: human gut; feature: human-associated habitat; material: faeces... | reverse complement strand
CCCATTAAAATTACTTTGTTCATATTTTATCACTTTACCTTTCTACTTTATTTCAGGCCCCACTGTTTCCTAATTTAATTTTTCTTATTCGTTATTTTTTTATTGTGATGAATTTTAATATTTCATCTGTTATTCTGTAAATTCTTTCTAATTCTGCAATAGCTTCTGGTTTAGATTCAAAATTGAATTGTACATAATATGCTTCTTTGTTTTTTTGAATTTCATAAGCTAATTTTCTTTTTCCTAAATCTACAACTTCTTCTACTTTACCATTTTCATTGATTAATCCTGTGAATTTTTCTTCTAAAGCTTTTAAACCAGCTTCATCAACTTCTGGATTAATAATGATAACACTCTCGTATTTGTTCATTATTTTCACCTCCTCTTGGATATGTAACTCATGTTCTACATGAGTAAGGTATTTTTATAATTTGCATTATAAAAATAAAAAACAAACGATTTCCCGTTTGTTTTAATTGGAGCAGGTAGTGGGAATCGAACCCACGTCATCAGCTTGGAAGGCTGAGGTTCTACCATTGAACTACACCTGCATATAAACTGCAAGGGATTTCCATTTTGCTTTTCAGCATTTTTCGTTTGTTTTGTTTGGAGCAGGTAGTGGGAATCGAACCCACGTCATCAGCTTGGAAGGCTGAGGTTCTACCATTGAACTACACCTGCATTTCCCTGACATTTATAAATTATAATGTATTCTGATTATTTTGTCAAGCACTTTTTAAAAATTTTTTCAAAATATTTTTGTATAGGAGAAAGTGCCTAGCACCAAACCGCTTGGCACCATTCTCCTGTTCTTATTTTAATTAAATACTACTCCTGTACTTACAACTTCTTTTCCTTGTGCTTCTGGTATTTCTATTCCTTCATAACTAGCAAATCTTGCAACATTCTTTTGAGTAATTCCTGTTTGATTTGCAACATTATCAATTGATGAAAAACCGTTTTCTTCTATGTATGAATTGAATTTTGATAATTCTAATGAATCCTTGTTTGCACATTTTGGGCAAACATCTCCTTGATTTGTGTGAAAAGCTCCACAACGGCTACATTTATTTAATTCCATGATACCCACATTCCTTCCTTTATCAATCTATGTGCATTCTATCATAAAATGTAGAAAATAGGAAGAGATTTTTTAATAAATTTTAAAAAATCTATAATTGATTTTTTAGATCAATTATAGATTAATTTTCAGCTAATTCACTTATCATTCTATCTGCAAAAACAGCGTATCCTATTGTTGGATTTTTTACAAAAACATGTGTTATTGCACCACAAAACTTTCCATTTTGAATTACTGGTGAACCACTCATTCCTTGTATAATCCCTCCTGTCCTATTTAGCAATTCCTCATCTGTAACTTTTATTACCATACTTTTATTATCATAATTATTGTTCAAATATGTTTTCTGAATTTCTATCTTATATTCTTTTAACTCACCACTAATATCTGACAAGATTGTGGCTTCACCCAAGTTTATTTCTTGTCTCATAGCAACATTCATTCTTCTATTATAATCTATATTTACATTAGCTTGATTTTTTACAATTCCATAAATTCCATATGCTGTATTTTTATAAATACTTCCTATTATACTGTCTTGTTGTATTACTCCTTGTAGCTTTCCTGGCTCTTCTTCTTTTCCTTTTATAATGGAAATAATATTTACATCATCAATTTCTCCAGAAGAAGTTTGAATAATATCACCTGTATCTATATCTGTTATAGGATGTCCTAATGCAGCAAAGGTTTGTGTTTGTTCATTGTAAAATGTCATCGTTCCAACTCCAGCTGCACTATCTCTAACCCATAAACCTAATTTATAATAACCTTGTTGATCTTTTACTGGTGTTATTTCTGCAACGTTTTCATTATTATTTCTAATATAATTTATAGATATTGGATTTCCTCCATTTCTATTTACTATATTGATTAATTCTTCAGTACTATTAACATATTCTCCTGCAACTTTAATTATTGAATCTCCCTCTTTTATGTCTGTATTTTCATATGGTTTATAAGAATTTCCATCTGCTCCATCTATTTTTGCTGTTCCTACAACTAATACTCCACTTGTATATAATTTAATTCCTATAACTTCTCCTACTGGTATTACCTCAATATCTGATATCCTTATTTCTTCACCTTTTACAGCTATTGTTTCTGGTAAATAATTGCGTGATAAAACAAATGTATATAAAAAAAATAAAACAAATATTAAACTTATTTTTTTGAGTGCTTTCATATTTTTCACTCCTTCAAAATTTATTATTTGTTTTAATTTTGATTTTTATTCAATTTAATTTTTTTCCAATATCATGCCTTCTTCATTTCGTGTTAAAACCTTTAAATTATATTTTAATATTTCATCTTCTATTTTTTCATAGTCTCCATAGTAATCCCTTTTGAACAAAACCATGTATTTGGCTTCATTTTCGGCAAATTTCTGCAAATTTTCCATTATTTCTCCATACATTACATCTATTCCAATTATTGGATTTTCAGTAAGTGTCATTACCCATCCTGCTTTTCCTCTATTAGATGGTTGCATCGTAGTATTACTAGCAATTTTAACATTTTTATTAATATTTTCATTGTAGAAATCTAATAATTCTATTTCTCCTTTATTTAATAAAACTAACAGTATACTTTGAATATCTTCATAATTTTTTCTAAATATATCAAAAACAAATAGATTTTTATTCCAAATAGAAGAAATTACAACTCCTAGACAATATATTCCGCAATAATGCATATAAAATATTCTTCCATATTTTGTTTTTAGATAAAATTAGTGTAAAACCATTATATGCCATACATATAATGCATATCCATAGTAAATAATATACTTTATAATTATAGTACTCTGAAACTACTCCGAAATGATTTCCTATGAATAATCCTACAATTACTATAGCTGTAATTAGGCTCATTATATTTTCTAAAACTATTTTTCGTTCTTTAAAGCTATTTATAATATAAATTATGCAAAATATCAAAAATGGAATAATATTTGTAATTATATTTTTATAGATTGGTCCTGGTGTAGAAATTACACTAGAATACATTGAAAATATGTTATTTTTGTTTTGAAAGTATTGTAGTATAAAATAATATACTACTGCAAATATCCCTGGTAATATTAATGTTGTTAAAACCTTTAAAATATTCTTACTACAAAATAATTTTTCTTTTTTATTTATTATTTCTACTATTATTTGTACAAATACCGCTAAATATATAATTGGTGCAAAGTAGTAATATGTAAAAATTATTGCAAAATCTAACAAAAACAATAATAACATTTTATAATACTCATTTATTTTTTCCTTGAAGACTATTAATATACCTATAATAAAATTTAATCCTAATGTTAAATATGCAAATCCTGATATTATGCTACTTAATGGATAACTTATCATATAAATTATTGAAAATACATATGGTATTATTGGATTAACATTTTTGTTTCTATTTAATAAATTATACATTAACATTCCAGATAAATACAAATTAAATAAATCAAATATAATATAGTAAATATATAAATAAGCACTACTTGTTATTCCACTAAAAATATTCATTAATATTCCATTGTTTATATATGCTCCAGGTGCTAAAAACTGTAGACCTAACATATATATTCCATCTACATTAAGTTTGAATAATAATTGCATATTTTCTGAAAATAGTCTGGCTGCTAGACAATGTGTTGATGCATCACTGACTGTATATTTTATTTTAAATGGTATTCCATATATTTTTATTCCTATTAAAATTGCAAATATAGCAAAAAGCATTATTGCCAAAATTTCTCTTTTTTCAAAATTATATTTCTGTATTTTTTTATCACTATAAATTTTAAAGCCTAATATTACACTTGTGATTATATTAATTATACTTAAATTGATTAATGTTGATTTGATATTAAAAAATGACATTACAACAACAATTACAATATTATATGCCATAAAAATTAGCATACTAAATGTTATCCATTTTATAAGACTTTCTTTTTCATCATTCTTTTTTATTAAAATCTGCATTATTAAAACTAACAATGCTGTAATAATATAAAATATATTCATATATAAAATCTCCTAAAAAAAATAAATTGATATTAATAATCAACTTATCTTTATGTTGCACCATTTATCGCAACTGTTCCTGATGATGTTGCTACAATAATATGTATATCACTTCCTGTAGCTCTATAATAAAAGCTTTTTAATGCTTGTGAAAATGTCGCATTACTATTTTTTACTGTAACTGCAATTACATCACCTTGTTTTAAAATTAATTTTCCATTGTAATTCAAATCTGAATTAGCTGATGAGCTTTGAAGTCTATCTTCAATTTGAGTAGTATAAATAGAATAATATGCATTATTTCCTACGCTTTTAGCATCTACATCTGTTACAACTTTTGATGCATTTTCATCTAAGATTTTTACTTCTAGGTCTATATCATAAGAATTTCCAGATGATTGTAAACTAGATACTAATTTTTGATAATTATCTGTTGTAATTTTTCCTGTTTTTACAACATTATTTACGAAATCTGCTGTTGCACTACTTGCAATCATTTGAGATATATCATCATTTCTTTCTGCTATTAATATTAAAGGAACAATAAACATTATTATAGCCGCAAGTATTATTCCTATTACATCGACTGGTGTATCGTCCATATTCCCTCCTTAATTATCATTAGATATAGTATATGTTATAACTCTTTTTTTAATTTTAGTAGAGTCTGTACCTTGATAATACTCTCCTAAATTTTCTTTAAATTTTTTTCCTGCAAAAAAGTTGTAAAGTCCATCAGGATAATCATTTTTTATTATCTGGTTCTTATACTTATTTAAATTAACATTATCATTATAATAAGTATCATTATAATTCCTATAATTTCCCAATAAAAAATTTAAATGTGTAATTGCTTCTTCAGCATTAGCATAGTTTTCGTCTTTTAAATCAATATATGTTACTGGTATTTCTGCATTATCTTTTTTTATTCTATTTCCATTATTATCAGTTCTATAATACAAAACAAGTGGATTATTATTAGAGTCATAAAAACGAATTTGGAAATTTTCTTCATATGCCTTATACATAGATGTAACTACTGTTTCTACTCCTACTATTCTTGTTAAATCAGAAGATGGCGTAACATAAGTATAATTTGTTTCTCTGTCACGCATAAATGCAACTGCTTGAACTGCACTATTCGCTTCAGATAAGCAAGATATACTTAAAGAAAGCGCTAATACAAATACCATTACCGCGAATGCGATTTTTAATGCGTCTGCTGCGTTCTCCATAAGTATATCTCCTTTCTAATTTTAATAATTTTCTAATTATTTAGTCTTATCTTTCTTACCAGCTTCAGTAATTGTTATTGTATGTACTAATCCGCCTTCTCCATCTTGGTTTACAGTTACATCGTACATTTTAGAAGCATCTGCTCTTTTTGATAAAGATGTTTCAACATTTCCTGATGAACCATTCAAAATAGTAGTAGTACCTAAACTAACTTCAACCATCATAGCTGTTTTTCCTTCTTGTTTTTTTGTTATGTTATTGTTTAATGCTGTTTTTAATAAAGCATTAACATTACTTCCTCTAACATTATCACCTTGATATTGAGTAAATTGCTCATTGAATGATTGAATTTCTTGTGCTGATAAATTAGCTGAATTTTTAACTGTTTCTGATGCCATATTGAAAACTACTAATCCTAAAGAAATGATTAAGATAGCTACTAATACTGCTGCTGCGATTAATAAAGCCTTTGTTGCGTTTTCCATAGTATCTCCCCCCTTTTTCTACTTTTGTTTATTTTTAAATATCGACATATTAATTATTCTTTGCCGAACACTATTAACTTGTTTATTGTTGTTCAAATAGAATATATTTTATTCTTCCTGTTTTTTTATGATATTCTATTTTTGAACACCTGAAATTTTCACTTCCATAATACTGAACAAATTGCTCAGTGCCAGCATTGAAGAGTGTTTCCATTTTATATGTTTCTTCATTGTCTATCATATGTATTTCTACTTCAATACTATTTTTATCATTTTGTATAAAATATCCTTTATCATCTTTTTCAATTTTATTTTTTGTGTTTCTATCTACAGCTTTATTTATTACTGTTGCAACATCCAAGCCATATACATTCTGGTCTTTATATGCTTCATATTCTTTGTTTTCTTCTTGTATTACACTATAATTTGTCTTTGAAGATAAGTACCAAAATCCTAGGCCCACAATAATTACAACTATTATTGCTATAATTATAAATATTTTTTTCATTATACAACTCCATTATACAATTTTTCAACATTTTTTGCAACTATTTTTTTAGTTTTATTCTAATTTTTTAAAGCGTCCTAAAGTTTACTTTACATACTCTTCCTGAGTTTTCATTATACACAATATCTCCGTCTCTGTTTTCGTATTTGCTTGAGCAAATATATTTAGATTTACCAGTATTATTTATCAACAATTGTTGAATAACTTTGTTATCTTCTCCATCAACCCTAGTCCCATCCAAATATACTGCTACATATAAATTTCCTGGTTTAGGTTGAGCCTTATCATTTTCATCACTATATGCATCATAATTAAGTTGTACATTATTTTCATATGCTAAATTTGCAGCTGAAACTACATCTTGAATTACTAAGTCAAATGTAGTACTCTGACCATCATCTGAATTTATATAACCAGTAAACTTTTCATTAAAGCTATTTATATCATTAAATCTTATCTGATCTTGAGAAAATTCAACATATGATTGCAAACTGGCAAATAATGTAACACTTAATGTTAAAATTAATATTCCTATTAATACTCCAGCGGCTATATACATAGCTTTAACTGCATTTTCCATATATGGTTCCTTTCTTTAATTAGTTACAATTTTTCCATCTGTTGTAGTTTTCACTTCAAAACTCATCTTATTTATTCGTCCAGTATCTTGACTATATTCTATTGATGTACATTTGAACATTATTCTTTTAAATTGAGTAAATTGATAATATTCGACTGTTGCTTTTTTTACTGCATTTAATATATTTTTATTGTTTACAGCACAAATTCCATCTTCATCTACCGTGTATCCTAATATGCTAGTTAATTTTTTTGCTCTAGTTCTATTATAAACTGCTTTTCTATCTCCGTCATATCCATCTAGCCAAGATGAATTATCTTGTTCTTGTACTATATTAGATATTTCAGCAGAAAGTTTTTGAAGTTTTGTATCTGTTAATCTTGGTATATAATTTGCATCATCTTGAGAATACTTACTCAAAATTGTTGTACCCTTTTGTGATATTGTTTTTAGATTGTCATCTTTATCTTTACTATTTTTAATTATTGGCTTATTCTTATTTTGAAAACACTCATCCAAAAAATTTTTTTCCTCTGTAGAAGAAGTATTAAATTTTATTACACTATCTAACTCAGTTCTATTATTAAAGTTTATTTCTACAAGGACTGGATCGTAACCATACTCTCCAGCCTCTAGTGCATTATAATCTATAACTCTATTTAATACAGAAATCAATTCATTTCCTCTAAGCTCTGTGCCTTGGTAATTGGCAAATTTGTTATTAAATTCTGTTATTTGTTTTACCATTTCTTTATCATGTTGGTCTTGCATATATGAACTAAGGCTTCGACCAAATATTACTAAAAGTGTTATTACCATTATTAATATAAACATTCCACCAGCAATTATTATTGCCTTTGCTGAATTTTCCATCTTTTCCTCCAGTTCTATGTTAATTGTGAGAATGTGCTACTCATTGTTGTAATACCGATTACTACTAATGGTATAATCAAATATCCAACAAATAAACAAATTAGCGGAGCAAATCCTACAGCCTTACCAATTAAACCTTTTCTTGATATTAACATATCATTTGCTTGTTTTCTCTTTTCTTGGTGATAATCTCTATCTGCATCTAACTCATCAAAAGCCTCTCTTATTGGAATTTTTTCTACTGCAGCCTGTAAGCTTTCTACAATTCTTATCATATCTTGATGTGCTACTGAATTTTTTAATTCTTCTAATGCTTCCCATGCACCAGCTTCGTAGTCATTTACACATCTTGCAATTGGTTCTTTAAAAATATTAGAATAACGCTCTAGCCATTCCAAAATCATTTCTACATTTACTCTTTCGATTTTCATAAGCATTACTATAATTGTTTGGAATTGCATTACTTCGTTTTCCATTTCCATCTGTCTCATTTTCTTCTGGAAAAACATCATCCATACTGGGAACATGTATGCTATTAAAGCAAATCCAAATGATAATAATAACTCAAACCATTGCATTGACTCTGAATTTACAACATTTAATTTGTTCTTAATTCTAGCTGAATCATCTTTTAAATATTTATCATCTTCTTCGTAATACTTACTTTTTAACATTTCCTTCTGAATTTCTTCTTCTGTTATATTTAGCTTTCCTTTTAGTTTATTAATAAAATAATTATCTTGTTCTGTTAATTCCATAGCTGACTTTTCTTTTTCCTCTGACAAGCTTCCTATTATCTGTTGTCTTGTTGTTGGTTCTGTATAAACATAATTTATCGCAATTCTATGTAAAAATATAAAGAATATTACAGATATAACTGCTGTTAATACTGCTAAAACTAACCTATTAATGTAAATCCATTCCATTTTTGCTTTAGATGCCGAATCTTTCATCAGCTTCTGCATCTTTCTATATTCTTTCGTTCCTCTTTTTGGTATAAAGCAATTTATTATTTGCTTTAATACTGGAATTTTATATAATTTTTCTTGCCAAGGATGGTCATTATGTGCAATGTCAACTTGTACACCACCATTGTCCTTCAATTTTCTAGTCATTATATAAGAAACTACTGTCAACAAAACAACTAGTATCTGAGCAACTAATCCTACTTTTCCAAAATAGAATTCTCTAGTAAATGCAAAGTTTGAAGTTGCCCAACTTTTTAATGGCTCCAATAGCAAAACTGGAGCTATTGCTATAAATGTTAAACTCTGAAATACATAATTTAATTTGTCTCTTTTTAATATTTCTATTTGCATTTCTTGAGTAATATTTGTTATATTTTTTAGATATAAAGAAGAACCATCTTCCTCTCTATCTCCAAATTCCTGTGTTAAATATGATATACCAGCAAACTCCTTTAAATAGCTATTTGGTGCTACATCATAATATTTCTCTAGTTCAGTCTCAGGATCATCTGAACTTAATATTTCATATATTTTTTCACCTTGTTTTGAAACATTTTTTTCATCATCAAGTGATACTTGATATATCGCTTCTTCAACCATGTTGTATTCGTGATATGCATGTCGTATCTCTGCAAAGAAATCTATTTGCTCTCTAAGCAAATTATTATCGATTTTATCTACCATGCCATCAACCATTGTATCTACAATGAACAACTCAAAAATTAATAATATTGACATTAATAACCAGTTATTATGTGTTATTATTATTGTTAATATTGCGATAGCTGTGAATATTAGTAATGCTTTTGATAATATTACTGCCGCATCTTTTCTTGTGTTATATTCGTCATCTATGTTTATAATTTCAAGTCTTCTTCTTAACTTAAACAAATATCGTTTAAGTAAAGGTGTTCTTATGTAAGCTATATAAAGTTTTTGAAATAATATATCTAATGAGAATGAATCTGCTTTTGTACCCTCTTGCAATTTTTTCATCTGTCTATATTCAGATTTTCCCATCTTTTTCATTAATACAAAATATGCAATTCCTACAACAGCAATTAATCCTACAATTCCATAAATTACATATTTTAGCATTTGGATGCTCATGCTCTAAAAACACCTCCTAAATTATTACTTAATGGCCTTAGCCTTTTTTTCTTTTCTAATTTGATCTCCCCAATATTTTTCAACAAATGCATCAAAATTTTCTAAGTCTGAATCATCCATGTTTGCTCTCATTTCTTGAAGGTTCTTGTCTGTTATCTTGTTTGTGATTTGATATTCACCGTCTACATATTCAAGAATATTTTGATATCTATATAAGTTTTGTTCTGTTACTTTTGAAAAATATGTTGTTGCGTTTTCAAAGAATTTTTGAACTTTTCCATCCATTGTCTTCTCGCTCTTATAGTCTTTATCGTATGTTTGTTGGTCAACAATTGGAATACATTCTGTAACTCTTTCTATGTATCTTCTTCCTCTAAAGTCTTTCTGTAAATGTATATCAAAGTTTAATACTTGTACTACCTGCTCTTCTGCTGTTTTTTCATTTTTGAATACTCCAGCTCTTAACATTGAGTTACGTAGAGCTGTTACTAAGTCTGGGAATGTTTTAGCGTGGTGAGTAAACAATGTAAATTTAGATGCAACCTGTGCAGATTGAATCATCCAAGATGCTACGGGGTCTGTTGCAACCTCACCTATGATGTTTACAGAACCATCGGTTTTTTTCTGTACGTCCAAACACTCTTGACCAGCGATTGTATCTGTTTCACGCATTGATAAGATGTTTCTTGTTGGATAAACTTTTCTTAAGTGCAACTCGAATGCAGTTTCTGTGATACGCAAGTTCATGGTTTCATATATGTTTTCAATCATACCCATCAACAATGTTGTTTTACCACAACCCTGCTCACCAGTGATTGAAGTGATTCTTGCTCCTTTTACTAAGTATTTCAATAATTCTATTACTTTTTCATTTCCTGGCATATTTCCTGTCCATTGTTCAACTGTTGCTCTTTTTACGTCGAACTTTCTTACGAAGAATGCCCATGTTTCTGACATTGATGGTCTTACTACAACGACACGAGAACCATCTTTCATTTCGTTGATTTTATAACCATTTGTATCTGACAACTGTCCTGGGTTATTATATTTGTAAATATTTTGACATACTCTCTTTAATTCTGATTCAGTTCCAAATGATAAGAATGCTAAACGAATTGATTTACCTTGGAAGAATATCCAAATACTATCACAAGCACGTGGTACTTTGTGTTCAGCAACTTGGTCTAAATAGTCTCCATCTGTCTGTGCTACTTGGCTTAAGAAACTTTCTGGTAAACCAGATACACCACCAGATACACCATCTATGTTCATATCTCTTATTTCATCTATTGAACTATATCCTTTGTAATGTTGATATATTCTTTGTACTACTACTTCAAGTTTGTCTTGGAATGATAATACTATCTTCTCTTTTTCAAAGATTTCATCTATTTCTTCACCTGTTATTACATAACAAGGTTTTGTTTCTCCTTCTATATACTTTAATGTAGCAAGATTATATCTCTTTATTAATTGAGTTAATGCTTCATATCCAAATTCTTTTTTATAAGCATATATTAAAATGTCAAACTTGTCTTGTGATGTTAATAATGATGGTATATCAAAAGGTATTGCACTTGATATGTTTGTTTCATCTACACCATATTCTTTTGCCAACAAGTCTGCAATAAGCTCTTTTACATATCTCTTATCATTAACATCTCCATATGTACAGCCTTTTAAAGCCTTTTTTAATGCATATTTTTTGTTTTTTCTACGTTTTAACTCTTCTTCTGAAAGACCTATATCATATAAGTTTATCTTTGTTATTTCGTCTAATCTTTTCTTAACATAGTTTTTCATTTGGTCAAGTGTATATGTCTTATCATCTTTTTCAATCTCTGTTTCAACCTCAGCATTTTTATTTTTCTTTATAAAGTAGGCTACTGCTGCTCCTGCTCCTATCAAAACAACTATTGATAATAAAATATTAGTTATTGACATTTTTTCACCTCATCTTCTTTTGCAACTCTTGCAATTTTCTTAAAATTTTGTTTACGAGATCTTCAACAGCCTGCATAAACAAGTAATTATCATCTAATCTATCTTCTTTTATTAAATTTTTCTTTAATCTTAAAAACAAATCTGCAACCTTATTTTCTTCTGCTGCTTCAAAATACAATATATTATATGGTATTGCATTGATCTCTTTTTTTTCTCCTAAATACTTAGTAATATTTTTTATATTGTATGTATTTGACCTATTATCATATTTGCCAATAACAGGTAAAAATTTTGGCTCATAATATTCTTCATTTTCCTCTTTTAATTTGATGTATCTATTTACACTTGCTAATCTTTGAGAAAATACAAATATATTTAAATTTGATATTCTCTTTATTTCGTCTTTTACTTCTTTTTTTAAGTTTTTATCTAAGTCTACTACAACCATATCATAATATAAATTAGCATTTCTTATAAGGTCTATGTAAGATTCCTCTAGTCTTTCGTATTCTGAATAGTTTTCATCTACTGTCTTATCTCCAGCTCCAACATATCCACATAATACTTCAAGTCTTCCTTTAAATACAACTTTCGTATAGTCTGTTATGACTTCTGGAGTTATTTTTTTACTAGTAACTAATTTTGATAAACCTTCTATTCCATTTTCAACAGCTATATTGTTGCTTTTTCCTCCAAAAATTTTTAAATTTCTTTGAACTTCATCTCCGAAGAAACAATTTTTCATTGTAGAATCCCTAAAGCTCGTCGACATAAGTAATACTTTAAAGTTACGATCAATTGCCATCCTTGTTGCCACCGCAACAGAAGTCAAAGTTTTTCCAGATTGTTCTCTATCATCATTCCAAAATGTTATAATTGACATCTTCTAACTCCTTCTATAGTTCTTTAATTATGCTTTTAATTTTCTTTTCTCCTATATCTTTGTCTATGTCATTTACTAAAAATGCTATATTTTCTCTATATGTATTGCTCATGTTCCTTAATTTTAATTTTGAAAGTCTTTGGTTTTCGATTATTGCTGGCAAATCGCCATTTTCTAATAAAAAGTATAATTTTTCATCATTCCATATAGCTTTTATTCCTAATGCTAAATAATCAAAATATTCTTCTTCTTCTCTTAACATATCTTTTGAGAAGAAAATTCTTGTCATATGTGTTGGTACTCCTAATTGGCTTAATATTTCGATTCCTTTTTTTACAGAATATGCATCAAAACCAGTTACAAAATAATCTTTATCTGCTCCTTGAAGTTCAAACTTTGCAACCCCTTCAAAACTGTCTGTATCTATAATTATATAATCATAATTTAATTGTTCATTTTCTTCTAAGCCTAAATACTGCTTTAAATTTTCCAAACTTGAAAATCCGACTGCAACATCTATATTTTCATATGTTGTTACATATGTTTTTGTAGGATTTATGACTGGAACTATGTATTTGCATTTTTGAGTTATTGTATTATCAATTACAAGTACGTTTTTTCCTGTTCCTGTAAGTGTAAGAACTTTTGCTATATTCAATATAATATCTGTTTTATCATACGCACCTATAAAACCTATTTTTATCATATGTCTGGATCTTCCTTTCTTTGTTTTTCGTAAAATCTACAGTAAGGGCATTTTCTGCCCTTATCTGTAATTATTTTTATTGATTTAATGATTCCAAATATTTTTGTCTTGCTGTAATTTGATTTGCTGTATTTTCATCTTGTTTTGATTTAACTTTATTTTCATAATCATCACTACTATCTATTAGTGATTGTAAATAATTATTTCTTATAGCTTTAGCTGTATCTGTATATCTAGCTCTTAATGTTTCCATTGCAGCTGATACTATATTAGGGTCAGCAGATATTTGTGCTGTTACAGCTGCATTTGGTATATATGTTGGTGTTGCTGCATTTTGCATTCCTGCTTCTACATATTTTGTTGCATATAGTTTTGAACCAGATAATCCTGAAGCTTCAACTATTGCACTTGATATTGTTAATATTTCGTCTTCGCTTAAGTTCATTCTTACTGTATCTGTTATGTATGTTCCATCATTGTTTGTTGGAATTGTAACTTTAGCTTTAGAAATAACTATAAAGTTTTGTCCTGTTGGTGTCATTAATCTTATATCTACATAATCATCTGTCATCAAATCTGCTGGTAATACTATCATATTGTAATCTTCTTGTCTTACATCATCTGTTATATTTTCATCTGATTGTACAATAAGATTTGGTGTAATAACTGTATTTTTATTCATTGAAACTTTAGCTAAAACTGGAACATTGTTAATATCAATATATTTTTTCACTCTTTTTGTTGATGTATTCATTGTTGAATTATCTATCTCAAAAATATAGAATTTTTCTGTAGCATCCTCTTGGAATACTCTTGTTTGTGTATCTGTTTTGCTTATGTAATAAGCTCCATAATCATCTTGTACTTCTCTGCTACTGTTTGATGATATATATTTTTCTATTGTTCCATCAATACATGTGAATTTCTCACCTTTTTCAATTCTGTTTCCATCACTATCTTTTAATTTTGTGTCATAGTTTGAACCATCATTTTGCCAAATTTCAACTATAGTATCTGCTGTGCTTTCATCTCTTTGTAAATATAATCCTTCTTTATCAGTATGAATTTCTTCTCCTTCTTTTGTTTGTAAGAACCATGAATCTATTACTGATGCTACTGATGTTGCATTACTTGGTATTGAGTCTTTATGTATCCTTTTAGTTGAAAACATATCCTCTGTTAAAATTTGTCCTGATTTTACATCCTGATTTAATACATAAACATTCTGTTTTGCATTTAGCTCTGTATTTAATTCGTCTGTTTTAGACTGTAATTGTCTAAATAAGAAAAATATTGGTACTGTAGCAATTATCAGTGTTATTACTACTCCTATTAAAAACGAATTTCTTGATTTTCTTTGCATTGGATTTGATGCCATTTTTTATTCCTCCTTATTATATTTGCATTTATATGCTATCTTTTTATATTTTACCTCTTTTTTAGATTAAAATCAACATAGTTTTTAGCTTGTAACACAAAATTAATATTCTTGTAATATTTTTGTAATATTTTTGTAATATTTCTTGTAACCCTTTATTTCATTAGGCTTTAGTTATCATGTCTAGAGCCTTTGCAACCCCATCTTCATTATTAGAGCCAGTTACATATTTTGCCACTTCTTTTACACTTGGAGTACTTTGTCCCATTGCAATTCCCATGCCTGCATTTTCAATCATTTTTTTATCATTTATATTATCTCCAATAGTTACAATCTCTTCTGTGCTTATTTGCATTTTTTCTTTAAGAACTTCCAAAGCTGTCCATTTATCTACATTTTTCGCAGAAATCTCAGTATAAAAGTATTCAATTGGAATTTTTTCTGTTCCCTGTCTTATAATTTTTCTAGACATATGAGCTACTTCAAGAACTTCTACGTCATCTACTTCTTTCAACTTTCTCATTATTGCATTAAAAATTGTTTGATGTCCATCACATATCATTATTTTCAAAATTTTTCCATCTATATTTGCTACATAATCGTATATACTATCAACAATATTTATATGTGTTTTATCTTCTTCTGCTTTTGTCAAATTTTCCTTATGATAATATAGCACATTATATTGCAAATTTTTAGCAATAATTTCCTTTTCTGTATATACATTATAATAAATACTATTTTCTTCACAAATTTTAATAATCTCTAATGCTTTTGCTTTTGACAAAGTATTTTCATAAATAATTTCATTATTTTGTATATCATATATTATTGCTCCATTGCCAGAAACAAAATATTTTTCACTTTTAATATCTTTAGCAATTGTTTTTACTGAGTCTATTGGCCTACCTGATGCAATCATTACTTCAATTCCTTTTTCTTGTGCTCTTAGTATTGCTTCTTTCGTAGGTTGTGTTACAACTCCATATTGATTTAACATCGTTCCATCTAAATCTATCGCTACTAACTTATACATTTTTTCCTCCTTGTCAATTTGGGGTCGGAGATTTTTTTGACAATTTTCAAAAAATTTCCTGTTTATTTTACTCGAAAATTGTACATCATAATGTTAGAAAAAGCAATAGTTTTTTCTACAAAATGTTATATATAGCAGGAGGTGAATAACATGGCAAACTCAAACAACAGTAACAAAAAATTAGTTCCAGAAGCTATGAGCGCTTTAGATAAATTTAAATATGAAGTTGCTTCAGAAGTTGGTGTAACTTTAAAAGACGGATACAACGGAGATATATCAGCAAAAGATGCTGGTAAAATCGGTGGAAATATGGTTAGAAAAATGATTCAACAAGTTGAAAACAATATGGCTAATAAGTAGTTTTTACTATAGTTAGTTTCTAATAATATTTAGTTTGTGCTTTTCAAAGCACAATATGGCAGAAGTATTTTTCTTGGTTTTATATATGTTTTTAGTTTAAGCATACATAAAGGCAGGAGATGTGCTCCTGCCTTTTATTAAATTTCTTCATCATTCAATACTTTTTGTGCATTTAATGTTGTAATTTCTATCAATTCTTGCTCCGGAATTATTTTTGCAATTTTTTTCAAAATTTTAGAAATTTTAGGATAAATTTGATTCGGTCTATGAACGTCAGATCCCATGAATGTTACTAGTCCTGACTTTAACAATTTTTTTACAGTTTTCTTAGCTTCAAAACCATACATTCCATCAATACTTCCGTAATTAGATTGAAGCAATGCCCCCATTTCTACTAACTCTTGAATAAAGCCAATATTCTCTTTTACATAGCTATATCTTTCCGGATGTGCAATTATAGGTTTATACCCATTTGCTATTAACTCATATACTAATTCTTTAGCATATAAAGGCTTAGTATTTAGAGGAAATTCAAATAATATGTAATGTGAATTATTTATCGTAGATGCCTTTTGATTTGCTATAAAATTTATCATTTCAGTAGAAGCATAAATTTCACTACCTAAATATAAATTTATAGCGCTATTATTTTGTACACCATCTAGTAATTTTTTTCTTGTTTCTACATCACATTCATAATATCCTTCGATATAATGTGATGTAGAAATTATTGCTGTAAACCCAGCAGATTTAGCCTCTTCAATCATTTTTATTGTATCTTCGCCACTAGTTGCTCCATCATCAATTCCTGGTAAAATATGTGAATGAAAATCTATCATATCTAATTATTAACTCCTGTCATTATTGTTATCATAGCTCTCATTATTTCTGTTATCTACTTTTTCTTTTTCTTGCATCAAATAATCATTAAAACGTTTTAACATTTCTGTAGCTCTTTCTTCTGGAGTTTTTCCTTCTTCGTCACGTATCTGATTAGCTTGTTCCTGCTCTTCCAAAGCCTTTTTCTGAAATTCTTCTGGATTTCTATCTCTATTTAACATATCTGTAGTTCTATTTACTTGTGCTTCTTTTTGTTTTTGATACTCTATTTCTTTTCTTTTTGTAGAAGGTACTGAAGCATAATAATAAGTTTCATTGCTCTTTTTATTTGTAGATGGTTTTTGATTATAAACAACTCCTGCTATATTTCCACCAACATTCTTAATATCTTTAACAACTTTTGTTAAATCATCTTTTTTAGTCATATTATGTCCAACAACTACAATTGTTGAATCTACTATTCTTGACAATACGACTGCATCTGTTACTAATTTTGATGGAGTTGCATCTATAACAATTAAATCAAACATTCCTTTTAGTTTGTGTAAAAGATGTGACATTTGAGGACTTGACAATAACTCAGATGGATTTGGTGGCACATTTCCAGATGGCAATAAATACAAATTTGGTATTTCTGTTTCTCTTAAATAAGCACTTATATCATCACTTTGAGGATTTTCTGCTCCCATTCCTGCTAAATAATTAGATAATCCCGGACATGCTTTTACATTAAAAATGTCATGTAAGCAACATTTTCTCATATCTGCATCAATTAAAACAACTCTTTTATCTGTTTGAGCAAAAGCAATTGCTAAATTAGAAGACACCCATGTCTTTCCTTCTCCTGGTAATGTTGATGTTACTAATAAAGACTTTAAATGTCTACTTGAATTCATAAATTGTATATTAGTTCTCAATGTTCTAAAAAGTTCAGATACATGAGATTTTGGATCTTCGTGTGCTATCAATTCTCTTTTCATTATCTTCTTCCTCCTCTTTTGTTTCTTGGTGTATTAGTTTCGTATAATGGTAAAGAAACCAACACTCTAAGCCCTGTAATCTTTTCAATATCGTCTTCTGATTTTACTGATGTATCTAACATATTTAAAACTAAAACATATAATACCGCAACAACTATTCCGATAAATGCAAATATAACAGCATCTTTAACATGATTTACATTATATGGTGCTTGTGGAATTTCTGCCAAATCTACAACATGAACATTCTCTGCTTTATAAAATTCTTTAACATTTTCTATAAGAACTTTTGACACTTCGTTTGCAATTTTAGTTGCTAAAACCGGATCAGCATTTTCTACCGAAATCTCAATAAATTCTGTGTCATTTGTAGTTGTTACACTAACGCTATTTTTCAATTCCTCCTCATCCATATCTAAAGCTAAATTTGAAATTACATTTCTTACAACTTTGTCACTTTTTACAAGTTTAATATATGTTGAAACCAACTTAGAATTTAATGTAACATCTGTTGTTGTAATAGAACCTGCATTTGTTTGTGATGAAGAATTTGTTGCTAATATCAAACTTGTCTTTGCTTTATATTTAGGCTTTACAAAACCTACACTATAAATTACTCCTATAATTGCAAAAATTGCAACTATTAGAGCTATTTGTACTTTCTTTTCCCAAAATATTTGAAATAATTCTTTTAAATCTAGTTCTTCCATTCTCTTTTCCTTTCATCTTTACGTATACTAAAAAATATTATTATTGCATTTATAATAATTAATATAATCGCTATCATCAGTGTTGCAATTCCAAATGAAACCACTTTTGAAATTACATTTTGAATAATTGCCACAATCATATCTGAAAATGCATCATTAAAAATCTTTATTCCTTTAATGCTAACTCTTAAATTGATTATCTGACAAGCTATAAGTTCAAAAGCTGAACTTGAAAATATCGCAGTTCCAATACTTTGAAAATCTTTTTCGATATTTTTATTATTTACAATCAAAATAACAATTACATCTATTACCAATGCTATTATTACTATTTTTTCGATTTTATCTTTTTTTATAACAATTTCTTTATAAAATTTATTTATATCATTTTCATATTTTGTATGAACTAATGTATCTGTATACTCTTGACATATATGTTCAACAAATTGTTCAATTGCTTTTTGGTTTTTACTATCTCTAATATTAAGTTTATCTATATTAGCATTCAAATTGTCTGATATTTCTGTTATATCAATGGTTTTATTTGCACCTTCATATATATTTGAAATCATTAAATTTATATCTTGTTTTACTTTTTCTTCTGTGCATATATTTTCTAATATATTTTCTTCAAAGCCTGATTGTTCAATGTATTTTTCAAAATTTGATTGAACTAATTTATATGTTTCACTATAAAAATTAGTTTCTTCCATTTTTTGAATTATATAATTTTTATTTAAAACTGTTTGTGTTACTATTTGAATTATCCCTATTGCTATGCTACACACAGCAAGTACCACTATAAGTATGAATTTTAGAAGATTTGTTAATACTTTCATTTTGACTTTCCTTTCCTATTTTTCAAGTTCTGCATATACAACATATCTTTGTGTTGCATATCCGATATTGTTAAATGGATAACAAGTATATATCATCAATATTTCCTTGTCTCTTTGAATTGGCAATTTATCTACATCTGTCTCATTTATTAATTCCATGTCATAAATTTTGTATGTATATTCGCCATATGATGTAGTAATTTTAATTTCATCGCCTATCTGTAATTCTGAAAATCTTCTAAATACTTTTTTGGAATTATGCCCCATATAAACAATTGAACCACCTTCTCCAGGAAAATAACTTCCAGTAGAATGTCCAACTCCTTTTTTTAATACATCTAGTGTATCTCCGAAATATACTGGTAGATTTACATCTATTTTATCTATTTCAATTGTGGCATATTGTGTGCCATATTCAGGATAATTTTTTAATGTGTATTTTTCTTCTTTTTTTACTATTGTTGGTTGCTCTGTATTTTTATTGGAGTTTGTTGAAATTGATACTTTATTTGCTAATGTAAAAATCGTTTCTATTTCTCGCCCTAAAAATAGCTTTACTCCAAATAATAAGAGTCCAGTAATTAATAAAGCAACTATTATACTACTAATAGTTGCTTTTACTGATTGCATTAATTTATTTTGCGTTTGCAATTTTTTTTCCTCCAACAGTGATAGCAAGGGCAATCATTGCTATTACAGATACTGTTAAAACAACGTTAACACTATTATTTCCTGTATATGCCAATTTGCCATTATTTTGTGCAACTGTTTCAATTAGTTTTCCGTTAGCATCGTAAATCTCTACTGAACCAGATTTGAATACTAATTTTGCATCTACAATATCAGCTGTTTCTTTAGCAATTGCTTTTAATTCACTTTTTTTGTCTTGAGTTAATTTATTATAATTTGTAACTCCTGCATTTTCCATAACTGCTACTGCTTCATCAGCTTTTGACATTATTTGATTTGCTTGTTCGTCTGTTACTGGATTTTCTGATAAGTATCTTTCGATTCTTACTTTGTCTGCTGTTGTCATTCCATATTTCTTTCCTTTAACATACAACTCATCTGCTAATGTTTCTGTTGTTGCAGCACTTACTACTGAAGCTCCTACAAACAAAATTATAGACATTAAAATTGATACTATTAGTGTTTTTTTCATATCAAAATCTCCTCCTTTTTCTTCTAATAATTTGATTATAACATTATAATTTTTATTGTGCAATAGTTTTTTTAAAATTATTTATAATTTGTCTTTTTTACTATTTGATCACTTATATTTTTGATTGTGCTATTTACTGTGTAATCCGCTTGTCCGAACACTTCTCTGTGTAATTTTTCTACATTACTCTCAAGTGTTATTGGAACACCATACCATCTGTCTAGTGTTATTCCTTTTGTTTCATATGGCCATCCTAAACTATCTGTAATATTGAATGATGCTATGCTTGGAACTAATCCTAGAATGTCTGTTGTAGAAATATTTGTACTTATTTTTGGTAAAATAATATCTACAAATTTATTTAATTGTCCTACATTTAATGTTTTTACTTTTGATAACATTGCTTCTATTACTGTTCTCATTCTTTCTGTTCTTTTATAGTCTCCACCTTCAGTATATCTAATTCTTGAATATGCTAAAGCTTGAGCTCCAGTAAGTGTTTGTTTTCCTGGTTTTGTTATTGCATCTGCTGCAGTTCCTTCTCTTCCATGTGTATCTTCAATTAAATCATTTATATATTTATTAATATATTTTACTTCTGAACTATCTACATCTATTGTTACTCCACCAACTGCATCTACTGCAGCTATTACTGCATCAAAGTTTGCTGTAACATATTCTGATATATTTAAATCTAAGTTTGTATTTAATGCTTTTAATGCTCCTTGTGCTCCACCATATGCATATGCATGTGTTACTTTGTCTAATTTATCTTTTCCTTTTTCTTCTACTTGCATATAAGTATCTCTGTAAACTGATATTATCTTTATATCATTTGTTTTTTGATTCATACTTGCAATCATAATACAATCGCTTCTATTTCCCACACCATAGTCATCTGCTCTAGAATCAACTCCGAATAAGGCTATATTTCTATAACCAGATAATTCTTCTTTGGTTTCTTCACTTATTCCTATTGCAGTTTTATCTATTTCTTCTACATTTATTTTTCCAAGCTTATCTGCAACAAGTCCAGCTGCAATTCCTGCTAATATAACTATTATAATTAATATAACTAGCAATACTCTTAAAAATATTTTTAAAACTTTTGATTTTGTTTTTACTTTTGGATTTTCTTCACTATGTTTTCCCATTTTTAACCTCTTTTCTTTTGGATTAGTTTAACTCTTCTTTTGATATTTTAAGAGCCTCTATTATTACTTTGTCCATATCAAAATATTTATATTGTCCTAATCTTCCTCCAAATATAACTTTATTATCCTTATCTGCCAATTCTTTATATTGCGCATATAACTTAGTGTTTTTTTCATCATTCATTGTGTAATATGGTTCTTTTCCTTGTACCCATTTATCAGGATATTCTCTTGTTATTATTGTTTTCTTTGCAGTTTCTCCTTCTGCAACTTTTCCAAGGCTTGGTCCATACTCAAAATGTTTATGTTCAATTATTCTTGTATATGGTACTTCATATTCTGTATAGTTTACTACTGCATTTCCTTGATAATTCTCTTCTTCTAGCTCTTCTGTTTCAAATCTTAAACTTCTATATTCAAGTTCTCCAAATTGATAATTGTAATATTTATCTATTGGACCTGTAAATACTATTTTTTCTGCTACATTTTCTAATTCTTCTCTGTTGTCAAAGAAATCACAATTTAGTCTAACTTCTATTCCATCTAACATTTTTTCTATTATTTGTGTATATCCTCCAATTGGAATTCCTTGATATACATCATTAAAGTAGTTATTATCATATATAAATCTTACTGGTAATCTCTTTATTATGAAACTTGGTAATTCTGTTGCTCTTTTTCCCCATTGTTTTTCTGTATATCCTTTTACTAATTTTTCATATATTGTTTTTCCAACTAAACTTATTGCTTGTTCTTCTAAATTTTGAGGTTCTGTAATTCCAGCTTCTTTTTTCTCTTCTTCTATTTTTGTTTTTGCTTGCTCTGGAGTTACTACTCCCCACAATTTGTTAAATGTATTCATATTAAATGGCATATTATATAATTCATCTTTGTATCTTGCTACTGGTGAGTTTGTATATCTATTAAATTCTGCAAATTGATTTATGTATTGCCATACTTCTTTATTACTTGTATGGAATATATGTGCACCATATTTATGCACATTTATTCCATCTACATTTTCTGTATAGATATTTCCACCTACATGTGGTCGTTTGTCTATTACTAAACATTTTTTTCCTCTTTTTTTTGCTTCATTTGCAAATATTGCTCCAAATAGTCCTGAGCCTACTACTAAATAATCATATTTCATACTTAATTTCTCCTTTTATTATAATTTTACTAGTTCTTTTATCTTTGGAATTTTATTTAAAAGCAGTGTTATCCACCAACTAATTATTAATACCAATGCTATTTTAGTCAATCGTAGCATAATTGTTGTATTGAATATTGATAAATGTACATTTATTATATCTATTATAATTTTATGTATCAAATATATTCCTAACGAATTTTTACTTATACTTGTAATTGTTTTATTATAAAAGTAACCTTTATCAATATAAAAATTAGTTATTGCAAAAATTCCTGTCATTATAAATATCATAAATATACTACCATAGTTAAAACTATTTGAATATGTTTTATTATTTACTTTAGACATTGCATAAGCATAAATAAATGATAACATCCAAGAAATCAGTCCTATAATTATATATTTGATTTTTATATTGTTTTCGGTGAATCTATCTTTCTTTTCATATAAATAACCACCAAACATAAAAAACATTAAAAATTGACTATTGGATAATATATTAAATTTTTTTATATAACTTGTTAATAGATTTAATTGTTGAAAATTGCTTATTTTTATAACAATGTCAATAATCATATCTACAAAATTAATTCCAACCGTACTAATAATTATAATAATAAACAAGTAATTATATAATTGTTTGTTATTGTCATACAAATATTTCAGTATTGGATATATTAAATATAGCATAATCAAATTTTGCAAAAACCATAATATTCCTGTATATTTATTATTAATATCAGTAGTTAATACATTTTTCCAAACTAACCCAATAGAAAGTTTCCCTTTCATTAATATTGTTTCTATTATAACATATATAATAGACCATAATATTAACAAAATAAATATTTTTAAAATTTTTTTCAAATGTTTCTTTAACTCAAATTTATCTTTGTGGAGTATAAGAAAACCATTTACCATTACAAAAAGTGGCACTCCCTCTGAAATTATTCTAACAGCAAATTGTATCATAGACCTTCCCGATTTTAACATTATAAAATCAGTTTTTAACAATCCAGAATGTAATATTATTACCATTATTATTGCTATTGTTTTTATTAAATCAATATATGCATATCTTTTTACATTCGTTTTTTCTTCCATTTTTTCCTCTCTTTTTACTTCACTTGCAAATATTACTAAAAATATATCTAAACTGACTATAACCAATCATATTTCACACTTTATTTTTTATCAAAAGCTCTGGTTTGTTAATTACTATCCATAATTTTATCTTTTCTATAATTTTGAAATTTCTATATTTCTTATATTTTCCAACCTTCATTATATTATTACGTAATTTCATATATACTTTTTCATCATAATTATATTTTAAAACTTTCGTAATACAACTATAATTAATTCTTACATATCTTTTTTCTGCAAATTCTTTTATGTTTGGATACCTCTTTTCAACATCCTCAATAAGTCTATTACAAATTTGAATTTCTTTCTCCCATTTTTCATTGTATTTATCTTTTGTTACACTATCTTCTCTAATATTATAATAATAATCGATTAAAGATGTATTTATATATACCATAACATTTTGGCTTAATACATTTACGACAAAATCTAAATCTTCTCCAATTTTATACTCTTCATTAAATCTAATTTTATCTATAATTTGTCTTTTAAATATTTTTCCCCAAACAGTCGCATAAAAGTTTTTCTCATTTAACATTCGTGCCAAAGTTTCCTCTGATGTCATTCTTTTTTCTATTTGATTTTTATTTTCCGTTATATTGTCATTTTGCTTATTAGCAAATCCAGTTATAGCCATTTCACATTTATTTTCTTTGCACATTTCCAATAGATCTTCAATATATGTATTTTTTATTGAATCATCTGCATCAACAAATGTTATATATTCTCCACTCGCAATATCCAAAGCACTATTTCTAGCTAAGCTTACTCCGTCATTTTCTTTATGTATGACAATTACCCTTTTATCTTTTATTTTGTATTCGTCGCATATATTGCCAGAATTATCATTTGATCCATCATCAACAAGAATTAACTCTAAATTATTATATGTCTGATTTAAAATTGATTCTATACATGGTTTTAAATATTTTTCAACATTAAATACTGGAACAATAATTGATACTAATTCATCATTCTTTAACCTTTGGGATTTTCTATCATTTATTATATATCCCAATATTAACAATGGAATTGCATTTCCAATAACAATTTCAAAATATTCACTAAATAAATTAATTGCAAATGTTATTAATAGAATTTTTTCTTCAAAATATTTATCTTTTTTTACCAGCTTCATTAATAAACACAAAATTATAACAAATAAAAATCCATACAATATAGCACTTTTTATATAAAAATTATCTATATAATATTCAAAACCAATAGCACTTTTATTTGGGAAAATATTAAATCCGTATTTTTCTATTGCTTTTGTAGAATAATAGATTCTTCCGCTTACTTTTGCATTAATCCAAGAAATAAATGGTATTTCATATTTATATATCATTGCAGTAACTACTGAAAATATAGCCATAATCTCAATTCCAATTTTTTGAAATATATTTATGCAATTTTTTACCCACCTATAACTTTTATTTTTTGCTATAAAATATAAAATCATAAAAATTATATAAATCAAAACTGCTGTTTTGGAAGTAGTCGTAATATATATAAATATTTCTATCATTGTTGTTAACAATAATTCTTTTATCCCCATATCTTTCCTTATATATATATACTCTATTAGCATCCACGTTACAATTCCAGCAAATATATTATAATGTCTAAAAAAGAATGTACAACTTATTCTACTATCTGTAGTAAGAAAAACTGATTGAAAATCTCCCATTACCATAGCTATAATTGTTGCAATAACATGAATTATTATAAATATCGTTTTGGTTATTAGATCTATTTTTAATGTCATTTTTATATTTTTTTTATTTATAGCTAACATTATTAATAAATTCATTATAAAGAAGAATTTTTTTAAAACTATACATGCATATATTGAGTATATTGAAAAAACAAAAAATACTATATATTCTAATATAGAATAATTTGGTTTTTCATTTTTGATTTGTATCACCATATATATAGAAAGTAATAAAATCGATACTCCATATAAAGCATATTTTACATATTCATTTATACTTCCTAAATTGGATCCACCAATTAAAGTTAATATACTATTTATTATAAAAGCAACATAAAAATACATATTGCTATTTATTTTTTTTGCTATATTCATTTATTTCCCTTTCTATTAAATCTATTATATTTTTAGAATACGTTTCTTCTGAAAATGCTTCTATAGCCATTTCATTTGTTTTTTTTGAAAGATCTTCTGATTTCAATGAATACTTTATTGCTTTATATAAATTATCTGTCAAATTATTTGTTTCAATTATTGTTGCTGCTTTTTCATCAACAACCTCAGGAATCCCGCCATCATTTGTTACAATTTGCTTTATTCCACTTGCTCTTCCTTCCAATACAACATTTCCTAATGGTTCTCCCCATTTTGAAGGTATAATTTGAATATCAGAAATTTGGTGAAAAATAGGTAATTTTTGATATTCAATAAACCCTGTGAATTTTATGTTACCTTTATATTTTTCGCCTTTATTTATTAATTCATTAATAAATCTATCATTTTTAGAGTCAGAACTTGCCTTTGTTCCAATAACAATAAGTTTTAAATTTTTTTGTCCTTCATCAATCAATCTTATACATGCATCAATTAATTCATTTATTCCTTTTTCTTTTATCAATCTTCCAACAAATAATAATACTTTATCACTCTCATTAATATCATATTTTTTTCTGTATTCATCTAATATTTCTTGCTTTATTTCCTCATTAAAACTTCTTGTATTTATACCATTATAAATTACTTTAATTTTATCTGTACTTCCTATTGTTTCGATTCTTTTCTTTATATATTCACTTATTGCTATTATTTTATCATATTGATTTAAAATTTCTTTACATTTTTTAGTAGTGTTGTTAAGATAATCATTATGAAGATGAAATATTATAGGAATATTGTTATAAATTCTTCTCAATTGCAATACTGCAAATGGATTATTTTCAACAATTATTGCATCATATTTTTTTTCTTCTTTCTTTAATTTTTTCACAACTTCACTACAGAAAGCATTTCCTATATAAACTTTTGGTAGTTTATTATTTATAATGTATCTAAAAATTCTATTAACCTTATATAAAATACTATTTTGATTAATAAATTTAAATTCTGTTTTCTTGTATTTATTATTCCAATCTTCTTTAAAGTCTTCAATTGTATATATTGTAAATTGAATATCATTCTTTTGAGTTTCATTAAAATTTATATAAGCTTGAATTAATGCTTCTACTGCTCCCCCTTTATATGCTGGAATTGGTAATGCTCCTGGTGGTATAATTAAAATTTTCATACTTTATTCTCCAAATTCTATATATTTTTTTTCTAATTCCTTGCTAGCAACCTTTATATTATATTGTTCATTTATTTTTGTATTTTTTCTTTCATTTTCTTGATTATTTTTATATTTTATTATTTCATCTTTCCATTTTTGAACATTATTTTCTATAAATATTGTTTTATCTGAAATCTTTGCCTCTTCAGTAATTTTGTTTGAAAACATACATTTTACTCCTGATACTTGTGCCTCAATTCCAACTACTGGTAAACCTTCAAACCTTGATGGTAATACAAACAAGTCCATTGCTTGCAAATAATCTTGTGGTGTATTTGTTATCCCGAAAAATATTACATTATCTTCTATATTCAAGCTTTTAACTTTTTCTTTAATCTTATCTTTTAATTCCCCTTCTCCAATTAGTAATAATACTGCATCTTTTATTTTCTTTTGGACTTCATAAAATACATCTATTAGAAATTCATGGTTTTTTTGATAACTAAATCGCCCTATATGTCCAATTACAAATTTTTCTTTACAATTTAATTCTTCCCTTTTACTTTTTCTAATTAATTCATTATATTGATATTTTTCAATATCAATTGCATTGTTAATAAGAACTAATTCATGTTTTTTTAAAAACTTTTTTCCAAATAACCAATCTCCTGCCAATTGTGAACAAGCAAAATAATCAGTTGCTAAATGTAAAAATGGTCTATTAACAAAATTTAATATTTTTCTTATAATTCCAGATGGAGTATTAGAGTTATGTGAATGTACTATGATATGTTTTACTTTTTGCTTTTTAGCAACAAGTATGGGCAATATATTTGCTGCAGAAAGCATATTTATATGAACAATTCTATAATTATTCATTTTTATAATATATTTTAATTGTTTACCATATTGAATTGGATTTACTTTTTCCGAACATATTTTATATATATTTCCACCTAATTGCCTTATTTCATCTTCAAAACATAATTTATCATAAATAGAAATAAAGTCAAATTGAACTTTATTTCTATCCATATTTCTATAATAATTCATTAAAAAAGTTTCTACTCCACCTATTTTATCATGCATCCCTATAATTAATACTCTTATCTTTTTTTCCATTTTATCTCCTAAAAACTCTTTCCATATTTTTTTCCTGTAAATTTTGCTTGCAAAAAAGCAACTCCTTTTTTTAACCAATTTACATTTTGCATATCTATAACTTTAACTTCTTCATATTTAATTTGATTTTTATTAATCCATACATCTAATAAAAGTTCAGATACTCTTCCATAAAATCTTGCATGAAAACTATCATATTTGCTTGGATCTGTTCTTTTTTCTAGTTCAAACAAAATATCAAAAAGCCATGTACAATACTCATTTAAAACATCTTTTTTCATTATAAACATATTAAACATATGTGCTGAAGTTCGATTATGTAATTTATCAAATTCATCTAAATATTCTGGATATTTTTCTTTTATTATTCTTCTAGTCTCATCTAATGGTTCTATGTACATAGTATGTTTATAGTGGTCATATAAATTTTCTATGTAGTATTTTCTTAACTTAGGAAGAATTACATCCACTTTTTCTAACTTTTCGCTTGCCTGCTCTTCTGTTAATAATATTTTAAATTTTTCATTTTCATCTTTTGGTATTTTTTTATTTAATGAAAAATATCTTCTATAATGTACAAGTCCAACATAATCTGCATTCAAATTCTTCCATGCCCAATATAATCCTGTAAGTTCGCAAAAATATGGATTTTTTTCTGATATATTTTCACCTTCATTATCTTTTTGATATCCCAAATCTGCTTTTCCTTCTGATCCAACTTGTACAGGAATATACATTTTATCTTCTGGCATTTGATATTTTTTATGTGTTGCAACAATTATCTTTATCTCTTTCAATTTACATTGCCCCTTCCTTTTTTATTACAGCATAAATTGTTTGAAAAAATATCTTAATATCTGTCTTAAATGATATATTATCAACATATTCTAATTCTAACTTCATTCTTTCTTCATAAGTAGTATTATTTCTTCCATTTGCTGCCCAATTTCCTGTAAGCCCTGGTGTTACACTTAAAAATTTTGAAGCATTATCCCCATATTTTTCTAATTCATCTTTAACAACAGGTCTTGGTCCTATTAAAGCTAAGTTTCCTTTTATAATATTTAAAAGTTGAGGCAATTCATCCAAACTCGTTTTTCTTAAAATCTTTCCTACCTTTGTTACTCTTGGATCATTTTCTAATTTAAAATTCTTTTTATATTCTTCTAATTGCTCTGGTGTAAACTTCTTTATTAACTCTTCTGCATTTGTTACCATTGTTCTAAATTTATATATTTTTATTATTTTCCCATCTTTTCCTATTCTGGTATGTTTGAAAAAAACAGTTCCTTCTGAATCTAATTTTATTACTAATGATATTATTCCTATTACTGGAAGTAATAAGATTAATGCAACTAATGCTAAGAATAAATCTATTCCCCTTTTTATATTTATATATGAAATCCATTTCTTTTTTTCATTACTTTTATATTTTAACTCTAAGCCAGTTGAAACTCCATTAGCTATGCCCTCTTCAGCATAATTAATATTCATTATAATTTCCCCCTATTATAAATCAAAATTTGTCAAACACTGTCATTTTTTACTATATCATTTCTTTTATTTTTTTTCAACCTTTTTATCAAAATTTTAGCATAAAAAAGTTATTGTTGTTTTGGCTATTTTCCTAAAAAAGATACCTAGCATACTCATAAATGAATATGCTAGGGTATCTTTCTCTTTATTGTTCATATAATTCTCAAACACTTCTGAAAAGTCTACATCTGTAATTGCTCCGTATTTGTCTACAAAATAATTTTTCATATAATCTTCACTATTTCTAACTCCATTTTTTCCACTTGTTCCAAAATCTGATAATGCATAAAGTATACTTTCTTTATCATCTTTTTCTACAAATTTTATTTCATCTCTTCTGAAAAGATTTTTATTTAAAAATATTGGATTATGAGTATTAAAAATTAATTGAGCACCATTTTTATAATACTCATTACTACCATTGGGTGAATTGATGCATCTAATTCATCCATAAAAAGTGTTGCTCCTGTTTTCATTGCCCCTAATATTATTGGAAGTATATCTAAAAGTCTAATTGTACCATAAGATTCAAAAAATTCAACTGGAATTATAGTGCCTTTTTCATTTTTTAATTTTATAACTGACAATGGTCTAATTAAATTTTTCTTTTCTGTTATTGGATATGCTATTTTTTCTGCAAAATCTATTATTATTTTATGTGTTTGTCAACGTTTTATTCGCTTTTTGTGCAAAATCAAAATTCAATATAGATTAAAAATAGAATTTAAAAATGAAATTAAGGTTTGAATTTCAAACTTCTCTAAAATTTGCAATTTCCGCCAAAATATTATATAATAAATATATGTTGAGCTAATTTGCTCTGTTTATTTTTTTATACTATAGGATGGAGGCTTTTAACAAATGATGAAAAAACTATTAGGACGTATTACTGTAGAAAAGGTTATTATTGCACTTTTCTTAGCTGAGATTGCAATTGTAATTATTCCAACAATCCGTATTCTTTCGATTGAGCTTAGTCAAAATTCTAGTACAATAAATGCTCTATTTACTAATTTATTTATTATTGTTCTCGGAACTATTTTTTGTACTATTACGATCGTAGGTCTTCTTATTTTTAAGAAAAATTACTATGTTCGGAAATTGAAAGAATCTGAAGATCAGTATCTCAATGATACAACTGAACTCGCTCAATTGCACGAAATCAATAAAGCTGAGTATCTTGAGAAAATTCGCAGACTGCAAGAGCAAAATATTGCTATTAGCGCTTCTCTTTACAAAGTTCAAACTGAAAGGTTTAATTTGTCCTCGGCTTATACTTCTTTGGCACTCAAATATAATCAACTTTTGGAGAAAACTAATACTAGCAATAAGTCCTGATTAGTAAAAGACCTAGAAAACGTCAAATTTTCTAGGTCTTTTTTTTTTACACAATAAATTGTAGATTTTTATTTATCTGGCTTGTCTATATGAATCTCCCATATATATCCATATTCATTATAAGAAAACCATATTTTATATTTTTGACTAGATGAAATGCAATCTGCTATTTCTTTAATATTTGATGGATATCTTACCCCATAACTACGATTACCATCTAACCCTATTTTCATTTGTGTATTGTTTGAAAACTTTTTTAATATTTCATCTACATTAGTGCGAATACATGCACAATATTTGATTGTTGATTGTTCTTTATACAATGTTTCATTTTTTTGAGCAGCTAAATTTAGTAGTCTTTTTACTTCTCCTCCGCTTCTTATTCCTTCATATAACTCATATTGCTTATTATTTGCCATAATATCCATCTGAGTTGTTGTCTCTGAAACCTTATCTGCATTATTAGAAACATTATATATGTATAATACTAAAGAAATAATTAGCATTACTACCAAAACTCCGCCAATCATTATTAATGATTTTGATGCATTCATACTCTCACCTTCCATCTACTATTTCTTAATAATCTTTTTTACTACTCTTTTTACTTTCCACAGAATTCTTTTAAATATACTTGGTGTATATGTGTATTTTTTTACTAATTCATCAAATGGCATCTTATCTAAATTTTCAAAGAATTTTTTTCTATTTGGATCTGGCTTTACAGATGTTGTCATACTTGGATTATATTGTATTGCTTCTTCAAAATCAACCTGTTTATAAATTATTTTATCTTTTATTTGTTCAAATATTTTCTTACCTTTTTCTGAATTGATTATTACTAGTGATGTTCCTCTATCGTCATCCATTTCTGGCACCACATTTTCTATTCCCCAAAAGTCTGCTAGTGTTATGTCTGATATTCTGTGTTTCTTTTTGAATTGACAGTTATAACATGATTCTCTTAGACTGGTGTTTCGTAAGAAGGCTTGCATATATGGATCCTGTTCTAAAGTTTTTATATAATTCTGTCCATTCTTATATTCAAATTCCATACTGAATTTTCTCCAGCCCTCATTTTTATTTCTAAATGATATTTTTTCTGGAATCTGCATTGATTGTTCTTTTCTATACTCTAAATATTTTTCCCATACTTTATGTGGTGGAACTCCATGACAAATTATGTCTTGTACATACAAGTTTTCATATTCTTTATTTAAATACCTTTTTAATCCTTCTATCTGGCATGGTGTCCCTGTAAATAATACATATCTTCCATCATCTAAAAATTCTTTTGCCTTTTTTAGGCTATCACCCATTTTGCTTTGAGCATATTTAGACTCTCTAAATTTTTCACAGTCTTTTTGATTTTCTGCATATGTGTGAATTATATTATATTCTTCATCAAATGCCACCCCAAATACTACACCATTTTTTTCTAATATTTCATTTGCTAATAGTGTAAATATTCCACCAGAAGAACTACTATTTCTTGTTATATTATCTTTATTTATGCAAGCAAAAGCTTCAGGAAAATCGTTCATAGCAGACCTCCTCAATATTATTATTTTTTTAATAGTCTATTTAAAGGGGTTATTATCAATTCCTTTTCATATTGATTTGTTCCAAATCTCCATATTACTATTAAATATATAACTGTATAAATTAGTATTTGTAATATTAATTTTAAACTATTAGTTATTAGAAAAATCTTTTTTATAATAACACCAATAAATACCACTATTAACACTGGTATACTCATTTTAAAAATATTTTTCCAAAACTTTGGTATATCTATATGTGTTTTCTTATAATAAAAAACATTCATAAATATTATTTGACCACAAATAATTGATAACGCAGTTCCAATTGTAGCACCTATTCCACCATATAATTTTGATAAAAATACCGTAACTATTAGATTAAATATTGCAAAGATAAACAATACTATTACTCTAAATTTATACTGATTTTTGGCTTGTATAATATTTAAGCCAACATTTTGTATTAGTGGAATTGTTAATGGTAACATTAATATACATGCAATTATATATGATTGACTATATTCAGGTCCTACCCATAAAAGATTTATAAATTCCTGTCCATATAATACAAAACCAGACATTATCAAAGCCATTACTATGTATTGAATTCTACCTGTTTGGATAAAAACTTGTGTAAACTCTGCATCACTAGCCTTCTGCTCTTCCATTTTTGCAACTTTAGGTAACATTACTCCAGCAATAGCTGTAGAAAAATTTAAATACATCTGATTTAATTGACTTGCTACTGAATATACCGCAACTACTGCAGTTCCAGATATTGTTCCTAAAATAAATTGATCTACATTCCAATTTATTTTATCCATAACACTATTTAAAAATATCCATACTGAATATGCCATTATCTCTTTTACTAGCTTAACATCTAACTTTCCAAATCTTAATCTTATATTTAGCTTTTTCTTACAATATATATAATTTAACAATAATGTTCCAATGTTAAATGTAGTATTTAAAGCAACTAATGCTATTGATTTATACCCAAAATTTAACAAAACCAACATTACTACTGGAACTAATATAATTCTCATTAAGTTAACTACTTTAGAAAACACAAATTTTTCATATGCTGTTATTATCGAACTAAATACACTTAAAGGAAATGTTAATACCAAATTTAATGTTAATATTCCCATCAAAATTTTAGCTTTTCGCAATTCTTCATAAGTCATAGAATTGCCAAATAATTTATCAACATTTATCCATAAAATAGCTCCTATAATTCCTGCTATAATACCTATTATTGTATAAATTATAAGGAACATTCCATGCAGTTTCTCTTCTTTTTCTTTTTGATTACCAACTCTATACTTTGTTGTATAAATTATTATTGCATTTCCAAAGCCAAAATCCAATATAGTTAAATATGAAATAACAGATACAACTAGCGAATATAGTCCATATTCAGATTGCCCTAATTTTGCAGTTAATATGGGTGTATATACGATTCCTACTAGCATATTTACTACAATTATTGCATATGATAATATAGCTCCCATTTTTATTTGACTTTTTTCTTTCAATGCTGATTCCTTCCTACTCTTTATTATCTATATTATAATTTAATATTTTTTCTATATACTTTCTTACCTTTTCTTTTTCTGTTTCCAATATTTTATAGCTTTTAGTATAGTCGCACTTTAATAATTCTGGAAGAATTTTACCATCTTTACAGTATCTTTCTTGTAGCTGAAATTTTGATAGTAAAGTTTCTAATCTTGAATTCATGTTGACTAATTCATCTTCTCTATTAAAAACAGCAAATGGCTTATTATAAATAATTGAAAATACTGAGCCATGGTAAGAGTCTGTACATATCATAAATGCATTTTTTATTAAATATAAGAATTCGCTTGGCCCTGATACAAATAATGGCTCATTTTTATCCATTAAATTAATTATTGTACAATTATTTTTATTAGCAATTCTTTCTATTTCTTTTTTTCTTTTTTCTGATAAATCTCCTAAAAAATAATTTAATATATACTTATTTTCTTTTAATTTTTTAGGTTTTTTAGAAACCTTGTCCAATTCCTCTGCTGTTAGCATCATTGTTGGGTCAATTAGTACTTCTACATCTTTTCTTCCTGTTAGTTCTTCTATTATTTCTTTGCCTCTATCTTCTCTTACAGAAAGATTTTGCATTTCTAATAAGTTATTTTTATAATACTCTTTTAATTCTTCTGGTATTTCGCTAATTCCAAAACTTGCACTAAAAGAATTTCTTTTTTCTTTTGGTGCAAATTTTAGAAAGTCTATGTCTGACATTCTATTGAAGTTTGGATTCCAAACTTGGTCACTTCCGGTTATATAATAGTCATATTCCGTTTCTAATTTATTAGGAATGTAATTCATGTCTATATGATATTTTGAATATTTTATATTTTGGTTAAATTTCATAAAGTTGTTGTATCTCTTGTATTTGGGCTTTATGATTAATATTCTTTTTATTAGCTCTTTTAGTTTCTTTTTAATATATCCTTTTCCAACTATTCCTTTTTGATTCAATATTGTCTCTACTTTTATTTTATACTTTTTTAGTATCTCTTGTGTCGCATAATTTTGTAGTCTGTTTCCTAAATTACAATCATCATTGATTGTTAGAATTGCTAGTTTTCTCTTTTTTTTCATTTTACCCTACTTTTTATAGTTAATTTCATTAATATTTTTTCAATAATTTTTCTATTAGATAAAAAGGCAAATATAATAACTATTAATAAATTAACCAATTTTAAGCCAAAATTATTATTGTAATAATATAAAATCAAAGATATTACCAATATAAAGCATCCTATTCTCAAATTTACCTTTTGTAATTTTATATATTTTTTAACTTTAATTTTTCTATAATAATATATAACCATGCAAGATACTAACGTTGAAATTGCAGCAGCATAAATCCCAATAAATTTTATTAATACTATGTCTATAATAAAATTTATTATCGCACCTACTATTGTTGTTACTCCCATTACTTTAGTATCCTTATGTCCTGTAAAAATTCCACCATAATATCCCGAAAGATTATTAAAATACATAGCAATAACTAATATTGGTATATATTTATATGCTTCTGTATAATCTGCTTTTATAAACAAATTAAAAATTAATGGCATACACACAATAATCCCTAAAGAAACAGAAAACATTGCATTTGTCAAAATTCTATAAATATTATTAAAAAATTCTTCATTTTCATTATCATTTATTGCTTTAGCTGAGCTTTCTGTCCAAGCAGTATAAAAAAATCCATAAATTGTATTCATTAAATTAGGAAATTTATATGACATAGCATAAATTCCATTTGCAGAAGCTCCTATAGCTGCTGAAATAACAAATCTATCTGATAAATTAACAACTGCCCAAGATAAACTATTAGGCACTAATGGTATAGAATATTTTATCATTTTTACCATTAAACTTTTGTCATAGTTCTTTATCGAGAAATATTTATGCATTTTTAAAATTATAAAAACAATAATTGATGATATTATATTTGAAATTATTCCTGCCAATAATAAGCCATATATACCGTATTTTAACACTGCTATAAGAACAACATTTAATACAATATTTAATAAGCTCGAAATAAAATTAACTAAAGTGTATAATTTAATTTTTCCAAGACCTCTTACTAAAGCATTCCTCAATCCAGTCACAATACTACTAACAATATACAACAAACTTATCCATAAATATGGTATTTCAAAAAAATCATTCAATATCAAAGTTACTACCAAGAAAAATATTGTACTAATCAACGTATATATCATTGTTTGTGATATTACATTTTTCTTTTGAATATCATCCTCTTTACAATCTATTAAAAATCTAAACATTGATTCTTCCATAAGCAATGTTATAAAAGGTAATACAAATGTTGTTATTGTTAAAATTAAATCATAAATACCATATTCTTCAGTTGTTAATATAGATGTGTATAAAGGTAATAATAAAAATGATACGATTTGAGTACTAAATTTTCCTATCCCTATTATAATTGTATTAAAAGCTAAATCCTTTGCTCTATTTTTCCCCATTAAATATTCCTTTCTTTATTTTCCAAATCCATCTTATAATTCTATTTGATTTTAATTTTTGCTTATAATATTCAAATTTCATAACATTCCTATATGTTACATAAAAATCACCATTATATCTTTCTCTAAATTCCTTTGCTTTCTTATTCTGTGGCACAACATGTTTTAATTGGGCATTTCCATCTACAGCTTCATCAATTTGTCTTTCTTCTAATTCAATGCTATCTTGAATACTATTTATTAATTCTATTCCTTTAGTTGTACAAGGTAACAAAACAGAAATACCTTTTTCCCTATCAGAATAAAATTTAGAGCTTTTATCCAATCCCCAAAAATCACCAATTGTCAAATCAGCACATCTTTCACTTGTAGCATACCTACAATTATAACAATTTTCTCTGCATATTATAGATGCCATAAACGAGCAAAGATAGGGTGACTTAATTAAACCTTCATTAAAAACTTCTTTATTATTTTTTATAATTGAAAAAGTATACTCTTTATATCTTTTATCTCTAAAATTCACTCTATCAATATTTAAGTCTTTTTCTATTCTTTTTACTTCATTTTGCAAAAACTTTTGAGATGGCACTCCGTGACATATTATATCTACTGTATACAAATTTTTATACTCATTAAAAAGATATCGTTTTAACCCAGCAACTTGACACGGAGTACCTATAAATAACACATTTTTTCCTTCCTTTAAATCTTTTTTTACTAATTTATATGTATTATTAATATAGCTATGAACATACTTTGAACCTCTTAATTTATCTAATTCTTCTTTATTATCAACACGAATATGGCTAACAGTACAATTTTCTTCAAAGCTTGCCCCATAAACCACTCCATTGTTTTCTATAATTTTTTGAGATAATTTAGTTGCAATGCCACCAGATGTAGCTTTTTTTAATTCTTGACTATCTTTTACTCTTCCTGCATAACATTTCTGAGGTTTATTCAATTCTATTTTGTTTAAAACAGGACATGATTTTTCACATAATTTGCAATTAATGCACTTTTCTTTATTAATTGCAGGATATATAAAACCACATTTATCTTCCTTCATTTCTATCGCACCTTTGGGGCATGCATTAAAACAAGAAAAACAACCTGTACATTCATTTTTATTACAAAGCATATAATCAACCCTCACTTAATTTTCAATTTCTAAAGCTTTTTTTAAATATATTTCTGATTTTTTCCTTTCAGCATTAAGCAATGCATTTGCATCTTTAAATTCAATATCATATATTTTTCTACACTTCTCTTTTATATTATCTATTTCTATTGTTCTATTTTTCAAGTTCATCTTTTCCAATAGTGTACTTATTCTAAAATCATTAGCTCCATTTATTGCATAAAACGGCTTGTTAAATAATATTGAAAATACTGTTCCATGAAATGATGATGATAAAACAAATTTAGCATTCAATATTAAATTTAAAAATTCTAAAGGTCCTGCATCAAATCTTTTTTCAAATCCATAAAAAATTTCACTTATAATTGTTCTCTGTGTTACGATGATTGGCATTTTCGTTATTTTAGATACTTCTTTAGCAATTTTTATAATTTCTTTTTCACCCTTTAGATTATAAAGAAATATATAATCCTTATTAATTAACGGTTTTACATCTATAATTTTCATCCATTCATCCTTTTTTAAAAGCATTGTTGGATCAATATTAATTTCTGGCTCTATATTTGTTAATTCTTTTACATTATTAAAGCTTCCTTGCTCTCTTACTGATAAGTAATCATATAATAGTAAATCTTTTCTTATTCTTTCTTTTTCTTCATTATTCCATGTCTGTTTTTTGGGTCCAAAACTTGCTGCATAAGAAACTCTCTTTCCTTTTTCTACAAATTCCAAATAGTTTGCCCAATCAAAATCTGTTGCTTGAAGATTCCATAATTGATCACTTCCACTAATATAATAATCAAATAGTAATCCATCTTTTTTTATTTGTTCTATAGAATTATATTCTTTTGTTATCTGCAACTTATTATTTATAAAACTTTCAAACTTTTCCTCTCTTTTAAATAAATTTTCTTTTTCATCAACATTAATTATACTTTTTATTCTATTTTTAATTCCTTTTTTTTCAAAACATGTCTTATACAAGTCTTTTTGAATATTTGTTCTCAAATTAATAATATTGTATTGACAATTATTGTTACATAGTTTCTTTATATATTCTTGTAATGCATATGCTTGTAAATTTGAGCCATGATTATATGACGCATGAAAAGTTATCGTCGCAATTTTTTTCATTTTTTTCACCTCTATATATTTTTTAATCACTTTCATATTTTTCTTAACTTATTATTATCACTTATTTACTTTATAAAAAGTATTAAATGCAGATTTAATAACATCATCCATATCATAATATTTATATTCTGCTAATCTCCCACCGAATATTACATTTTTTTCTTTCAGTGCTAATTCTCTATATTTTTCAGCTAGTTCATTGTTTTTTTCATCATTAATTGTATAATACTTTTCCATATTATCTTTATAATCAATTGGATATTCATATGTTATAACTGTTTTAGAACTCTCTACATTTTCAAAATGCTTATGCTCTATCACTCTAGTATACTCAACCTCATGCCCTGTATAATTCACTACTGCATTTCCTTGATAATTTTCTTCATCCAAAATTTTAGTTTCAAACTTCAATGATCTCCATTCTAACTTCCCCAATGAATATTTAAAATATTCATCAATTGGACCTGTATAAACTACTTTTTCTGCAAGAGATTTATAATATTCTGTATCATTAAAAAAATTAGTATTCAATCTTATCTCAATGCCATCCAACATCTTATCTATCAATTTAGTATATCCTCCAATTGGAATACCCTGAAACCTATCATTAAAATAGTTGTTATCATATATTAACCTAACTGGTAATCTCTTGATGATAAAAGCAGGTAAATCTTTACAATCTCTATTCCATTGCTTTTCTGTATACCCCTTTATCAATTTTTCATATATAGTTTTTCCTACCAAACTAATAGCTTGTTCTTCTAAGTTCTTTGGCTCTTTTCCTTCCATTTCTCTTCTTTCCTCGTTAATATGTCTCATTGCATCTTTGGGAGAAAAAACATCATTCCATATTTTAGAAAATGTATTCATATTAAATGGCAAGTTATATATTTCATTACCTATTCTAGCAACTGGTGAATTTGTATATCTATTAAACTCTACAAATGAATTAACAAATTCCCATACATCCTTATAATCTGTATGAAATATGTGAGCACCATACTTATGAACTTGTATTCCTTCTATTTCTTCTGTATAAATATTACCTGCTATATTATTTCTTTTCTCTATAACTAATACTTTTTTTCCACTTTTTTTAGCTAGATTTGCAAATGTTGCTCCAAACAAACCTGCCCCAACAATAACATAATCATATTTTTTCATATTCGTTATTCTCCTTTATTCTTAATTAAACTTCTACAACCAAGTTTGATTTTTTTTAGGAAATTCTTTATTTTATTATCTTCTATATAATACATACTACAATATTTTTTCTTGAGGTTATTATGTTTTATCCATACATTTAGCAAAAACTCTGATAAAAACCCATAAATTCTTTGCTCCTGTTTTGTATAACCACTCAAATCTGTGATTTCTTCTAATGAAAACAATATATCAAATAGCCAAGAACAATAAAACTTAAAATTTTCCTTTGACATAATAAACATATTACAATAAGAAGTAGATCTAGAATTCATTATATAGTCATAGTCATCAACATATTCTGGATATTTTATTAAAATAATCTTTCTCAAATTCTTTAAGTCTCTTTCTCTTCCACTAGTGCTATTTATAAAATGGTTATAAACAGTCGATTCAGTTTTATATTCGTATGGTACTATAACATCATAATCTTTTAAATATTTTTCAATATAATAATCATCTACTAATTTTGAATTTATTCCATATACAAAATATCTTCTGTAATGACATATTCCAATATTGTCATAGTTATTAACATTTTTCCATATCCAGTAAACTGCTGTAAGTTCACAATAATTCGAATTTTTTTGAGTTATATTGTCTCCCGTATCATCAGTTAAATATGGTAGAGTCAATGACGTATTACATTTTCCAACTTGTATAGGAATATAGTTTTCTAATAATTTATAATCAAATCTCTTATGTGTAATAACATACATAAAATTTTTCATTTTTTCATCTTCTTTCTATAAATTTCATAATAAAGCGATTTATTATAATATAATATAAATCCTTTAAGCAATGATTTTTGATTTATTTTTTTCAATTTTTTTTCTTTTTTTATATATCTAAATGCTTTTTTAAAATCTAAATAACTTTCCTTAAATTTTTCATCATTTTTATAATATTGTGAACATGAAATACTTGAAAAAAAAGGAATATACATAATTATTTTATTAACCTTTATTGCTTCAAATAAATATTTTCTTTCTTTAAAAAAATCATACATTTTGTTTATAGCAAATTCATAATCATCTATCATTTCTTTACTGCAATTTTTGCTTAAACTATTGCTGTTATCGCATCTATAAAAATACAATTCTTTATCAACAAATGAAATTTTTTTACATTTATCAAGAACTCTATACATAACATCTAAATCTTCAAGCATTTTTAAATTCTCAAATCTTATATTTTCAAACAATTCTCTTCTATAAAGCTTATTCCATAAATATGCATTTATAGTATCACCAGATAAAAATAACTGCATAATATTATTAGATGTTATTACTTTTTCTTTATAATTATATACCATATGTATATTTTGATTGTTTTTTACTTCCACATGTTTACAAATAGAAATGTCACTATTATCTTCTATTATTCTTTTTAATAATTCATTATAAAAATCTTTATCAATATAATCATCAGAATCTATAAATGATACATATTCTCCTGTAGCTATTGATAGCCCTCTATTTCTAGTCTCCGCTGGGCCTACATTTGATTGATTCAATAATATTATCCTTGGATCTTTTTTTTGATATTCTTCACAAATTTCTTTTGACATATCTGTTGAACCATCATTTACCAAAATTATTTCAAGATTTTTATAAGTTTGCTCAATAACTGATTTTAAACATTGTTCTAAATGTTTTCCTGCGTTATATACTGGTATTATTATAGATATCTTTTTCATATTTAATCTCCTTTGCCTCATCATTATAGTAATAATATAAAACAACTGCATATAATATTGAAAAACCTATTCTATTAGTTCCTGTAAAAGTTGCAAATAAATAATATACTATAATATAAATTGAGCAAAAATGAATAGGCAATTTTATATTTTTATTTTTAAAAGATTTAAAAACTACCATAATTATATTAAAAAATAGTAAAAATCCCATTATCCCATTTTCACTTAATATTTCCAAATATAAATTATGAGGTGTTAATAAAGTATTTCTCAATCGATATCCTAATTTGTTCTGGGCATAATCATTAAAATTAATTGGTCCAACTCCTAAGAAAGGATGCTCCTTAAATTCTTTAATTGCTATCTCTATCAAAACTCTTCTTTCATCATTTGACTCTGTAGAAGAACTAACATTTTTTTCAACATAGTTATAAGCTACAAAAATACAAACCAAAAATGCAAAAACACATAATAAACTTATTACTTTTCTATTAACATCTTCACTTTTTAAATCCAATAAAATTTTATTTCCCCATTCAAATCCGACAAAAGCAATTAATAAAACTAATGCAGATCTAGATTTTCCAAATCCCAAATATATTGCACATACTATTAAAAGCAAAAACTTATCCTTATTTTTATTATTTTTAACATACAATAAGCAAAACACGGGAATCAAGAAAAAATAATGCAATGCATAAGGAGAAGTAAAATCATGGTAGTCTGCTAATTTAGAAAATAATAAAAAACTTATTAACAACTCTAACGTTTTTATTTTATTTTTTTTCATTGATTTATATATATAATAAACTTCAATTAATATTGTAAACCATTTAAATATGGCTTTTAAAACATAAGTATTATTAACACTTGACCATACAAAATATCCACACAAAAAAATTATATATAACATAATTTTTAAAATTTCAACTGGCATTTTATATTTTTCATTTTTGTCTATCTTTTTCTCATATGAAAATAAAAAAAGTGCTAAAATAAAAAAGATTTCTCCTAACCCAAAAGCTCCAAGTTCTATAAAATTTAACAATCCAAGAGCCACTCCTAAAATATAATACATTATCTATTTTCCTCTATCTTTCTATATATACTTTTTAATTTTAAAATATAATTATCAAAATTATCAATACGCATTGATTTTTCAATTGAATTCTTTATTTTTTTCTCCATAATAGCATTATTATTTAATAAATTCAAACATTCTTTTATGAAATCCTCATTATTCCTACAAAGTTTTCCACACTCATTATCTACTATTTTAGGTAACCCTCCTAAATTTGACACAACACATGGTAAGCCCAATGTTAATGCCTCAAATGCTACTAAACCATATCCTTCCCAATCTGATGTAAGCATAAATATTTTTGATTGAATCATATAAGAATATGGATTTTTTTGAAATCCAACAAAATCAATGTTGTTATTTAATTCTAATTCATCAACTTTTTTTAATACATCAAATTTTAATTCTCCATCTCCAACCCATACAGCTTTAATATTATTTTTTTCTTTTTTTATTTCAGATAGTATCTCTAAAAATCTGTATGGATTCTTTTGCTCTGTAATTCTAGCTACACAACATATATCATATATTTTGTCATAATCAAACTCTTTAACCTTTGATAAAATTTTCTCTCTTGAAATTGGATTATCAATACATTCAATTTTATTTTTTATAAATTCAGAAAATATATATTCATTTTCAATTGATTCAGACACTGTTAATATCTTATCAGCTCTTAATCCTGCATATAGAAACGCAATTGAATTAATACTGATCTTTTTCAACCATGGAGAATTATTATGTAAATGTTCTATTAATGGAATATCTCTTTTTACAGCAGAGCATACCACACTCGCAGTAAAATCATGTGCGTGAATAATTATTGGATGATATTTTTTTATCACTCTCTTCATTTCTTTAATATTTAATTTTTTTATTATCTCATAGTCTATATTTTTTTCAGTCAAAGTTTCAATAATTGGACCTTTCTGAGTAACATAAATAAATCTATATTTTTCTTTAAGATTTGAAGTTATAATATCGCATGCAACACTTTCCAATCCCGAAAAAATTTTAGAGTTTACTATGTGTATAATTGTTGGCGTTACCTTATTCAAATAATATTTTTCATTTTTTTTAACTTCCTTTTTTATATCAAAACCATTATTAAAAAATTCTATAGTTGTATCTTTTCTTTCAAAATTCTCTATACTTTTTAACAATATCTCTGCCCATTCCTTCGCACTTTGTTCCAATGACAAAAAACTAGTACTTTCTAGCACTTTAGTTTCCTTAGTCATATCATCAGAAAACAAGCAAAGCAATCCAGTTGCTTGTGCTTCAACTCCTACAACTGGTAATCCTTCATACAAAGAAGGTAAACAAAATACATCAAAGGCCTGATACAACTCACTTACATCATTTCTTTGTCCTAAAAACTTAACACTATCTTCTATTCCTAATGACTTTACTTTTTCTTTAATTTTCTCCATCAAAGGACCTTGTCCAACTAGCAAAAGAATAGATTTTTCATTTTGTTTATGAACTTCATTAAATATATCAATTAAAAATCTATGGTTCTTTTGTTCCACAAATCTTCCAACATGACCTATAACTAAAGTATCATCATCTATATTTAGTTCTTTTCTTTTTTCTCTTCTAACAACCTCATCATATTTAAACTTATCTAAATTAATAGCATTATTTAGCAAGTATACATTTCCTTTATCATACTCTTTATCGCCAAATAGCCATCTTCCTGCTAATTCACTGCAACACATATAATCTGTTGCAAACACTTTACTAAAAGGTCTTAATAATTGTTTCATCAAATTTTTGTTTTTTTCTTTTTTATTTGTTGTTGAATGACTATGAGCAATTCTTACTGGTACTCCAGCACATTTGGCAGCAAATAAACTAAAAACTGATAATGTATTAATATGTGAATGTACAATTTTATAATTACCTTCTTTTAATACCCTTTTCAATTCTTTATGATATTTTATTACTTTTTGATAAGGTGGTATTAAAATCACTTTTCCGCCCAAGCTTTCAATTTCAGCATAAGGGATATTTGTAGAATCCTCATCACAAATAAAATCAAATTGAATTTTACTTCTATCGATATTTCTATAATAATTCATAACAACTGATTCTACTCCACCGCCAAGCCATTTTCCAATTATTTGGGCAACTCTTATTGGTTTATTTTCTACCACAAATTTCACTACTCCCTCTTTATTACTTGTAAAAATTGAAGCAATCATCTATATTAGATTGCTCCCTCTCTCTTAATTACCGCTTCAATTGTCTTAAAAAATACTTTAACATCCATTTTAAAAGACAAATTATCTACGTAATACAACTCCATTTCCATACGTTGCTCATATGTAGTACAACTTCTACCATTAGCAGCCCAATAGCCTGTAAGGCCTGGAGTAACACTCAAAAACTTCTCTGTATTTGGTCCATACTTTTTTAATTCTTCTGCAACAACTGGTCTTGGACCAATAATAGCCAAATCACCTTTTATAATATTAATAAGTTGTGGCAATTCATCTAAACTTGTTTTTCTTAAAAATTTACCAACCTTTGTAATTCTAGGATCATTTGTTAATTTATAATTTTCTTTATATTCTTTCATTTGCTCTGGTGTAAATGTTTTTATTAATTCTTCTGCATTCATAACCATTGATCTAAATTTATAAATTTTTATTGTTTTTCCATTTTTTCCTATACGTTTGTGCAAGAAAAATACTGGACCTTCTGATTCTAATTTGATTGCTATTGCTATTATTAAAAAGATTGGAGATAATAATATCAATGCAATAGAAGCTAATATTGTATCTATTACTCTTTTTATATAAATATATGTAGATTTCTTTTCTTTTTCATTTATCCCTTCATTTGATATTGTCCCATTAAACATAGCTGTCTCTTGAATAACATCGCTCATAACTTCATTCTTCTTTAGATTCATATTCATTTTTTTGTTCCCCCATTTATTTTGTCTTTAGACATTTTTATTATCTTTTTCCCAATCACTCTGCAACCGCAATAAATTCCAATACCTGTAATAACCCCCAGTGTATCTATTCCAACATCAAAAACTCGTGCACTTCTTCCAGGCACAAAATATTGATGTACTTCATCTGTTGCCGCGTAAAAGGCCCCAAAAAGCAAACTTCCAAATGTCTGTTGCTTTTTAGTTTTGTCTGTTGTATATGCATAATTCATTATCAA
>ENA-OROK01000492-OROK01000492.1-human-gut-metagenome-genome-assembly--contig:-NODE-492-length-47513-cov-7.126112_pt1 | contig 47513 bp, 64 predicted proteins | sample MGYA00242127_ERZ509046 | MGnify/ENA primary metagenome ERZ509046 (study PRJEB26280, sample SAMEA2338728) | human gut metagenome | biome: human gut; feature: human-associated habitat; material: faeces... | reverse complement strand
GGTTCGAAATCCTCTTCTACATCTTCTGCTATTTCCTCTGTATCTAAATCTCCTACACTCTCCGCTGACTCGAAATCCTCTTCTATTGTTTCATTAATTTCATATCCCATATATATGTTCCTCACGATTTTCTCAAAGAATTATGAATAATCCTTTTATTAACACCAATCCCTGTGCCATATACTATTCTTCTCCATAAATGAACCTTTACACACGCTAATAACTCTTGTGAAAATTCTTCATCATTTAATTCATTTTTCGTTAATCTACTAATTTTAGCAAAAACTCCTTTTATTACTTCGAAATCTTTCATACCCTTATTAAAATTTTTCACAAAAATTCTTCTAGCAATTTCTTTTGCCAGTATTCTCCTTTCATAGCAACAACACTTTTTGCAATAAACTATTTCTTCACACTCAGGATATGGTTTTAATTTTTCCATCTTGTCATTCCAATAGGTTATTAATTCACTAATATCTTGATCAGATAACGTGACATCAATATTATTTTGAATACGATAATCTGGTGTAATTACCTCCTCAGGGCTATCCAATTTATTAAAAAACAAAAAAGCTTCTCCTGGTTTTAACCTCGCCAATCTCTCTTCCTGCATTTCATTCATATTCATACTGTCTGCAATTATCTGCTTATCCGTTGCCTCAACCAATCTAAACACCATTTTCATATCTGTAAGAGCTACTACATCAGTAGATACTTTTCTTGGTGACTGATCTGCAACTATTATTCCAACTCCATATGATCGAATCTCAGCTAACATACGTTTCAACAAATTCCGAGCTATTACACTTGGATTTGCATCTCCCTGTCCAACATTTGATGTTGCATCTAACAACACATGAGCCTCTTCAAGAAGGATTACATTCTTCAGACTCCCTATTCCCACATAGTTTGAATTCACATAGGCTAATATTGATAACAATAATAATGATATAATTAATGCTTTTTGATCACTATTTTCTATAGCAGCAAGTTCTATAACTGTAGGTTTCTGTAACAAGTCCTGAATAGGGATCGAATAATAGTTGTCGAATAGATTTTCAAGACTTCTCAATCGTACAACTCCGGCTCGCCCTATATTCTTTGCATCCCCCGTATATCCAATTTCATCAAAAGTATTTTGAAAACATTGGATAAAATCAGCAATATTAAATATTCCCCCTCTATCTTTTGATGTGTATGTATCCAACCACCGAAAATCAGAATAACAATTATTTATAGCCTCTTCAAAAATTTTATCTAGCGGTGTCGACATTGATACAGCTGCTGCAAATGCTGTTTTCAAAGTTGATTTGTATGTTTCCAATTTAACATTTTCAGGTGGGACAAAAGGATTAAATACAAATGGTGATATAAAACTTTTTCCAGGTGTAAATATCTGCAAATCTGGAATACTCTGTATCAACGCCCTATATTCATTCTTTGCTGGTTCAATAACAAGAAATGGTATATTAAATTCTTTCCATAATCTATCTAACAGACTTACAGAAAATGTTGTCTTTCCCGAACCAGGAGTTCCAACTATCAACATATGCTTTGTAAGATCATTTAATGATATTCCTATCTTATCTTTTGCAGAATTCTTTAGTATACCTATCTCTATATCTCCAGAATTGATAAGATTATCTGCATAATTTTTTGTTATATTTTCCGATTCACTTATTTGCAATCCTGCTGAAATTCTACCATTCCCCAATGGTAATCTAAATAACCCACCCGTTTCTTTCGCTGTTATTACATACGGAAATCTATACAAAAACTGATATGGATTATCTCTATTCCAGATACTTGGATCTCTATCTAAATTCATAATTGTTTCATTTGCTATCCAAGGAAATGCACAATAATTTTCTTTAATTTGTAGTTCCGAACTGCTCACATGCACTTGTTTCAACAACACTGTTTTTTCTGGAACATAAGATAAATATCCCTGTATCTTAGAGGCAATCCTATCTATTTCGCCATAATGTCCTGAAACAATTATGTTATATCCAAACATTGCCCCTACGCTTGCAGTCTGATAATATTTATACAATTCAGCCAAATGCCCTGCTGCCGAAATGCTTACATTACCTAATCCCTGTGTCATGATCCCCTTACTCAAGGTATCTAGCAGTTGTGCAATTCTTGTTATTCCTGTTTTTTCTTCTATATTAATTTGTGTTGGGAATAATTGAAATGAAACCATACTATATGGATGCTGTGTTAATTCATTAATAAATGAACTCATATCCCGTGCATATGAATCAAATACATCAATGGAATAAACGGTTGGCAATAACTGATTATCTAGTATTTCTTCCCTTTCTTCTTTGACAACTGCAACACAATCATCTATCTGAACTTTGCTAATAAGTTCTTCCAATTTATTAAATTGTTTTTCTTCAAAACTATATTTTCCCAATTTTAAAGCTGATTCATACAACCCATATACCTGTTCGACTATCGCTTTCACTGAGATCTCATCGCCTGAAACTGCTCTAATTATTATAAATGGTCTGATCCGCGCTTTATAAGACTGATTACTTACAGGCTCCGTCATCCACAATAATTCCATCACTATTTCTGCATTTTGATTTTGCGAAATTATATATTTATAATTCTGATATATTTCTGAAGATAAATTTTCAAAATAATTTATGTATTCTTTTTCAATATCAACACTTTCCGAATATCCAGATCTTATAACTGATATATCTGGAATTGATGTTATTTCCATACAACTAACACCAATATATTCTCCACTGTTAACCTCAATCAAACTTATCATATTCAAAAATGCCACCTTCCCAAACTACTATTTTCTCAGGGATAATCAATTCCACCATAAGAACCACATTTTACTATCCTACATAAAGCCTTATAACCCCCATAAAAAACACCATATTTCTCAATTGCCAATATTGTATACTCTGAACAACTCGGTATATAACAACACATTAATCTAGTTTTCGCTGATGCATATCTCTGATAAACCCTTATGCACCATATCGCTATTGCTCTAGAACAAATAATTCCTTGGCAAGCCATACACCAAAATACAAGTAATATATATATTTTCAAATCATATATATTACGAATTTCTACATATCCCATCAAATAAGAAAATATTCCTCTAACCACCATTTCATCCATCAATACAACAACTAGGAAACAGCTAAAACTTTTTCTCCAATTAATTTCTGGTCTTATTAATTTTCTGTCATATATAGGATGAATAATTTGTATTTTATTATATCTTTCCTCATATTTAATTCTTTTTTCTTTCATGCTATCCTAAAAGTGCCAAAGAACCATTTTCTATCTAACAGATTCTTTGACACTTACAATCCATATTATATATTACGCATTTTTCTTTTCGCGAAGTTTCTGTTTCATACCTCTAATTGAAGTTTCGAAATCGCGCATTTCAGTTAATGAACATTCAAAATCTATTCCTGCCCCTCTCATTTTAAACGTATCAGTTGGAATTTTCTGACCATCTCTTGTTGTTTCTTCTTCAGATATTGTAGTAAATGATGTAATATCTTTATAAAAATACTCATCTGTGATTTCCTTTTTATTATCATCATCTAAATTAAATCTACATCTGTAGACATGAACCTGTGAATCACTGAAAAACAGCCATGTTAACTCATATGTAGAACTAACCCACCTACCATTAACAGTTTTTTTTGCATAGGCATTATTAAATCTAAAACCTTCAAAATATACTGGTGGGATTTCTCTCACTTCATCTTCATCAAGGCCAATTTTATTAAGCGCTTTCTGCATTGAATTATACTGTGAACGTGCGTTTGCAACAATGCCATAATATTGATCATCCGTTATTGTTTTCGCACCACATCCATAACGAGTAAAATACGTAATAACATCCGTTTGAACTGGATTTTTTCCTCGCGTCAGTTCTTTTACCATCTTTGCATTATCTGATCCCGCTGTTTGTTTATAATAAACAACCGCCCCTACTACTAAAATAATAAACACTAAAGCTAACATATCATTCTACTCTCCTTTTCATTTGATACTTATATACAGGTGTTTTTCTGTATATTTATTATTTATATAATCAGCTCACTCATGGCTGTTATTTTATGTATTTTTCTGCCAAAATTCTTTATCCATCTATCATCATACACAATCTGGTCTGCTGACATTTAACATCTCATACAGCATTTGTATATCTGCATTTGATACTCCGGCACTTTGAGCATAGTCTAAACACTCTCTATAATTAGGAGATGTAACATAACTTTTTCGTTCAAAATAATCATATTTTATATACGCCATAAAATAATAATATATTCCTTTGGTTTCTATCATTAATGCAGCATCTAAATTTTGTAGTGCTTTATCAATGTTTCCTCGAGAATTTAAAAAAGCTTTTTTACCTCCTAATGCAGACACAGCTACATAGAAATACAATTCTGAGTCATCATAATTATCAATTATCGTTTTTTCAAAAGATTCTAACGCTTTTTCATATAACCGTAATTTCAAGAAACATATTCCCATTGATTTATTTATTTCCTGATTATTCGGATCTTCTGCCAATCCCTTTTTATAAAAATTCATATATCGATTAATTATTGGTGATGACATTGAACTCACATTATTAAATGATGTAATATTAATAGGGTGCCCTGCCGGGCATTCTTTTTGACCAATGCCTATCGGGAAACCGCAATTAGGACATTTTAAATCTATAACACTATAACTCATTTTTATGAATCCTTTCTTATCATATAAATAGTACTATTATGTTGGAACATTATATCATATATTTTTATCATTTTTTGCATTCATGCAAAATTGGTTCCTCTTTCGTCATAATTGGTATGTTCTGTTTATCATAAATCTGTTATTTAGCGTTTATACACAAGTACAACGTAATATTTTAACATTTATATTTCCTATGGATTACTTTCTTGTAAAGTACCCACTACATCCATTAGAACTTTCGTAAGGATAATAGTATGCCTTATTTCTTGTACACCAGATTTTTCCACTGCTGTCTCCACCAGGTTCAGACCATCCGCAGTCTCCACAACAATACGCACAGCATGTTCCCTCACTTAATTTTACTGTTTTCTTTTGCTCCATAACTTTTTTCTCCTTTCTCTTGTACTTTATACATAAACAAAGATCTGCAAAAATCTTTGTACATGCCACATATCCTCTAACTTTTTTTATTTATAACACTTATCCCACATTGATAAATACTGTTACGTTTAATTAAATACATATAAATGTTTTTTCTGACTACTAACGGAAAAATAACATACTCAAGGCTATTTTCTTGTAATATTTTTCTTGCATAATGTATATCCGCATATGATAACGCATTTACATCTTCTGAATGACTATGTATTATCCCCGCAAACTCAATATCATCTTTTAACCATTGATCTAAAATTGTATTAGTTTTTTCTACATTAGGGACATATCTATACTGGTTTATATCTGCATTACCATCATAGAAATATTTGCATATTATTCCATTTTTCCTCCCTAACACTCCACCTGTTTCAGGAGGCTGGGCTGCAATTGTATCCAATATTTGGTCATATATTTCTTTTGTCATCAAAATATTTCTATTACTCATCACTCCTCTCTTCCTCTATCCCCATTACCTCTCTAAACTTCTTTCGTCTCCTGTCATTAATAGCCTCTGCTTTCGCTCTGAATTGTTGATATTCTGTCGGTCTTCCCGCCTCTTCACTCTTATGAAGAAGTTCCTCAATTGCTTTTATCTCTTCCTCTGCGGACTCTTTATTTACAGAAGACTTTTCTTGATTACACTCTATTTCTAATTTGCGGATACGTATTTCAAGCATACGTATATAATTAATTAACAGATCCGTCTTTTCGTTCAGACTTTGCGTATCTACTTCCAAAGTATCAATTGAATCTTTCATATTCCATATATTTACATCTTCCTCTGGGGCAAAGTCACATGCAATCTCTGACTCTGTTTTTCTTGGAATGATCATTGCTCGCAACAACATAAATATTAGTAATGCATAGGTATGATCCGCTACAAGAGAATCACATCTGTCATACGGCTTCGTACATCCTACTCCGATCTGCCATACAGTTAACATTACAAACACAATAGTTACCCAGCGTAAAATATTCGCTCTGCCTGTCGAATACTTCGATGTACACTTTACTTGGGCTGCTGAAAAGACAATATTCACAGCAAGCATTCCCAATAAAATCATAAAGGAAGAGGAATGAAACCCCGACATACTAGAATCCACGTACTGCATATATAAGCTATGGAGTTTCAAAGTAAATCCATCTTCCCCCGCCATACCGAGAAGATTAAACACAATACCCCAACAAAAGATTGCTATGATCGCTATCCATATAAATACTAAAATATTATATTTTAGAGAACTTTCTTTTTTAGTAATGCACTGTACAAATGCAGCAATTATTATCGAAAGAAAAATAAACAATATAAATAAATACTGTAATCTGTCTTCAGGCATTTGGAATCTATAGAAATCATTTGTAAACTCCGGTTTTTGATACAATGTTAATACATAGATTAATACCATGCTGATAAAGCCTACTAACGCAAGATATCCTTGATAATTTATTTTATTTTCAAATAACGGAAATACAAAAACACCAAGAGCAATCACACTGCCTGCACAGCAAATGATTGCCGTATCCGGATGACCTGTGGGAATTGCAATGGCTAACAATGTTGCTACGATTGGTAACAAAATGCCTGCGCCTATAATCGTACAGATTCTATACGCCACTGATTTTTTTAACTTTTTTTCATGACTCTTTATGAATTTATCTGCCAACCACTCATATGGGATAAGCATAAGGATGATTCCAAGAACAATACAACCTATGTTTATATTTATTGCCCACTTGAGAAAGTCAGTCTCCACACGTTCCCCTGTAGATTCTAAAATCGGGAGATTACAAAACATCACATATTGACTTGCTATATATACCATCACAGCCAGAATTCCAATTACAATTGCCTTGATCTTATAAGTTCTCGTTGTTATTTGTTCCTTATCATGCATGAATTCTCTCCTTTGTTTTTATCACTCCAGGTTCTTCCTCAACTCTCCATAATATCTCCGGCTCACAGGGATGTCTACATTCCCACACTTTATACTTGTCCGGCTCATCTTCGATATATCTGCCATGCGAACCATAAAGCTCTGATGCACACGGACAAATCCATTATTGACCAGTTTCTCCTCAATCTCGGAAATCTTCGAATAAAATGTCATCTCTCCACACCCCAGATGCAAGACGATTTTCCGTCCTCTGCTCTCTACATATTCTATAGATGCAATCGGGATTGTCCTCTTTTTCCGATTGATAATTGCCTCCAAATAACGGTCATTTTCCCTTACTGACTCCACATTATTTTCAACCATATTGCACACACTCTCCTAAATGTTTTATCCTTCGCAAATCTATTTACTTTTACATAAATAATCTGTCATTTTTTACATAATATCACATAAATTTTTGTTTTTTTGCGTTCATGCATAATTGGTGCGTATTCCGTCAAAATTGGTTTATTTGCCTGTTTTCACTCCTCTTTTTTGCTCTGTTTATACACCTGATTGATCCCCGTGGATGCAAATCCGGACATAATTCCAACTGAGATTGCCGTAATAATATCTTCCGCTGGAAAGCTTTTCATTACATACATAGCAGGCACTGCAACGATTCCTCCCACGATACCAACGATCACCGGAATCGTCTTATCGCTGATCTTCTTGCTCGCCTTACACCCGATTCCAACCAGATAACAAATGATCACAATCGGCAGCACCGTTACATAACTTGAAATATCCATCTTTTCTCCGCAAACATTCTCTTATACTATTTCTATGTCACGTCCATTCAGTTTGACAACAAAACAATCTGCTATTGAGATATTTTCTTATGTAACCGTAGAAAATATATTTGACGCTCATTTCGGACAACTATATAATGAACTTGATTTTAGAAACACCATGAACAACAGCATAGAAATATAAATCTGCAAATTACACATTTCTTGAAAAGGAGATTATAAAAATGATAAAAATAGATTTAATTACCGGATTCTTAGGTTCCGGCAAAACAACTTTTATAAAAAAATACGCCACCTACTTGCTGCAACAGGGAATGAACATCGGCATCCTCGAAAATGATTTTGGAGCCGTGAATGTTGATGCCATGCTATTACAGGATATCTTAGGCGATCACTGCACATTGGAAATGGTTGCCGGTGGCTGTGATGCCGACTGCCGCCGCCGGTTTAAGACAAAACTGATTGCTATGGGCATGTGTGGCTACGACCGTGTCCTCGTAGAACCATCCGGTATCTTTGATATGGACGAATTTTTCGATGCATTACACGAATCCCCCCTCGACCGCTGGTATGAAATCGGAAATGTAATTACCATCGTAGATGCCGATCTGGAACAGACATTATCCGAATCTTCCCGTTATCTTCTCGCGTCGCAGGTAGCACAGGCTGGTGCCCTTTTATACAGTCATGTTCAGGAAGTAAGCTCGGAGAAACTTATCTCTACCAAAAACTATGTAGACCAATCCTTTGAGATTCTCCATACTGAAAAGAAACCAACTCCTTCTATTACAATAGAAAAAAACTGGGATGATTTAACCGATGCAGATTTCAAAGCCATCCTTTCCTCTGGCTATCATTCCGCAGATTACGCCAAATTATGGTTTGATGATAAGAAAACATACGACAGCTTATATTTTATGAATATGGATTTCACAGAAGAATTTCTGAAAGAGTCCTGCGAAAAAATCTTAAATGATCCTGCATGTGGAAAAGTATTTCGAATCAAGGGATTTCAGAAACTCTCTGATGGATCGTGGATTTCCCTCAACGTTACGCATCAAAAAACAGAAATTCAGCCAATTCCAAATGGTCAGGCAATCTTAATCGTCATTGGAGAAGGACTGAACCAGGCATCCATTGAAGGGTATTGGGGAAAGTCAAATATTTAATTCTGTTTTCATAATTTCTGCACACCTTTTGCACACCTAAGTGATTTTCAACCATTAAAAAACGGCGGAAACCCCTTGATTCTACGTGGTTTCCGCCAAATAAAAAAGATGCCCAGAGCCGGATTTCGAATTTCTTCCTATTATAATGCAAAGTCGCGCAAACGCAGGTGGTTAAACACTTTTTTGATATGTATTATAACTCACAAAATGCAAACATGCGCAGTATTTGTGCGCAGTAAATGCGCAGTAAATTATTTCTTGCTCTGCTTATAAATCTGATTTACTCCGGTAGAAGCAAGACCAGACATGATGCCAACCGAAATCGCTGTAATAATATCTTCCGCTGGGAAGCTCTTCATCACATACATAGCAGGTACTGCAATGATTCCTCCCACAATTCCTACGATTACCGGTATCACCTTATCGCTGATCTTCTTGCTCGCCTTACACCCGATTCCAACCAGATAACAAATGATCACGATCGGTAATACTGTTACATAATTTGATAAATCCATATTCATCATCCTTTCTTCTCTAAATTTTCTAAATCCTCAATTCTATGATTTGCGGTACGAATTTTCTCATTTGCGACCGCCTGTTGCTCCTCTAAACGATATGTACGTTCAACAACATTGTTGTGCTTGTCTACTCTTTTTGATAGCTCATCAAGCTTGTACTCTATCAATGCAATTGTTTCATCATGCTTTTTACTTGCAGCCTTTTGCTGATAGTGATTATTGATTAAGCATACGATCAATGTAACAAACGCCGCAATCATGGCAGATATTATTGATGTCATACCATCCCTCCTACTTCTTACGTTGCCAAATATATGGTGTTATCCTAGCTTGTGATTGTCCCCCATCATTATTAACATAGGACACATCTAATGTAACAGATCCCTGATTTTTCCATGTTCCATAATTAAATGGCGGGACAGCATTCTGATAAGTTAGTACACATGCATTTACTGGAAGTATTGGAACCGTAAAACTAGTGAACTCAGATTTCTTGTGATAACTATCATCATGATTATGATTAGTATTGCTTTTAGCACTAAGTGCTTGGTCAAGTGCAGCTTTTCTGTAATATAAATCATCATGTATATGTTCTGCTGGTGCCTTTTCTCCTGCAAGTTCTTTAACACCTCTTGCTCCTGCAAGCTGATTTGCTGCCGAATTTGCGTTGATTTCATCAGCAGAGTCAAGGATATTTAAAGAATTCAAATGTGTTTCACATGCGTTCTGGAACTGTTGCGCATAATAGATTGCTAAGTCTTTATATGTCGGACAGACCATAAACTGTGTTGATATCTTGGTCAGTGCTACGCCTGATACATAAACAGCATATAGCGGCATTTGATTTTTCAAATCACCATTTAAAATATTTCCACTTACTATTTCAGGAGCAGACGGCGTTCCCGCCGTTGCGGTCCCCTGTACAACTTCTAACTTTGCAGATTCAATACCTGATGCCGCATTTTTCTCGTAGGTCATTACGATCAGATCAATTCGATTTGTTCCTGCGGTACCTGTCGATATTGTCAAATCTTCATAAGTATTCGGTTCAATACGGATATGTCTACCCTGCATCAGCATATCGCCGTCAGAAATTCTAACTGTGTTGTTATTGATAATTGCTCCTGCAAATCTTGATCCGCTACTCATAACAAATTCTCCATCACCAAAAAAGGCAGCATTGAAGCTGCCCTGATCTGCTGATCTAATATGTTCTTTCCCGGCATACCCTGTTACTAAATGTGCCATAGTCTTTCCCTTCTTTCTCCGCTTAGTGAATAAGCGACATCCATGTATTATATCCAACAACACCATCAACTGTAAGCAGATTGTTTTTCTGATACTCTTTCACTACTGATTCTGTAGCTGTGTCAAATACCCCCGGACATGTGAGATCACACGCATATCCTTTAAGCATAAGCAAAATCTGCAGTGCAGTAACCATGTACTGTTTCTCGCCCTTTTTTACATAGTGCTTTCCAAGTGCGGCTTTAGTGGCAGATCCATAAATCCCATCAACCGCAAGTTTCGACTTATAGTCTAAGTTCATCGCTGTTTGTAACACCTTAATTCCTGCTTTTAAGGTCGCATTTCCACGAATACCATCCGTTACGATTCCGGCACCGGCAAAATTATTCGCATGGATCTGTCCGGCACGAATGATAGCGCCCTTACCAGCGATATGTTGAATCTGCTGTATAGATTCAGTCTTCGATGGGATATTCTCGGATACTTTCACCACTTCTCCAAACGGAAAGTTTTTTCCGGGGCATGCAGTCTTACTCACATCACTATGCTTTCTGAATCGAGTAATTCCATATTCCTTGCGAAGCCATGAAACAACTTCTTTCAAAGCCTGCTTCTGTGCTTCTGGCATCTGCTCATTTTCAAAATTTCCTTCACAACAAACTCCAATCGTGTTGTAATTCACACCAGATGCATGTGCGCCGATCATATCGATTGGTCTGCCCTTGTATACTTTGCCATCTAAACGAATATAGATATGATACCCAATGCCAGACCATCCATTTGCAAGATGCATTCTGTGAATATCCTCTACACTACCGTGACATGCAGCATGATGAAATACAGCTCCTCCATCTGTGCTTTTTCTCTTTGTAAGAGATTTAAACTTTAAATGTGTGTCAATTATCTGCATAATAATCAGCCTCCTTCTTTTTATTTTATGCAATCACAGTTGTCATTGCAGCATCGTCCTCTTCAACCTTACTTTCTAAATCATCCAAACTGTTTAATGTATTAACCTTTTCTTCAATTCGGGATATGTATTCTAATACAGCATCCATTTTAGTTGTGATTTCATCTGTCCCTGAAAAATCAATTGAGGTAGCCGTCGAACAACAAATTGATGAAATTCCAGTCAACAGTCCTTTAATCTCATCTGTAGTCATCTTTCTTTCAACATCCGTCATGTGCTACTCCTCTCCGATCATGAATTCAATTGCGAGACATGCTGCTGGTGTGATGTTCTCTGGCAGATCATCAGCTGTAATCGTGTTGATTTCCAGCGACGCTTCGACTGAACCGATCTCATTAAACTCTTTGATGAACTCGTCCCAGTTCGGATTTGAACGGTTCATAGTAACTCCGTCGTCAGAGTACTTTCGTATCAGCTCATCACGAGCCTTGTCATACTCCACAAGATCCTCATCAATTTTCTTGATATTACGAGCAACGGACAGTCCTGCCTTACGCGAGAACGCAAGATCTAAGATGCCATTATTGGCGATCAACTGACGAATATCAAACAGTTTGCTTAATGTTGTAATGTATTTTTTCATAATGTTTTGACTCCTCGCTTCATAAAGTAGTAGTGTTTATAGACCCTCTCCAAGGTCTTTATTATTTAACTTTTACTAAGTACCACCCGCAATGACATGCTCTAACTCCTGACATACTGTTGTATACCCTCAAATAAAAATTAGTGTTACTACTAACATTTATAACAACTGGGGAACTACAGCATGCCCTATCCATATTATCATCTGACATATAAGCCCCCGCATCAGTAGCTCCACTATTAGTTGAAAAAACCATAACCATTCTGGATGCAGGAGTTCCATACATCTTTGCAAACACTATTCCGACATATGTTCCAGCAGGAAGTGTCACGCTAGCAGGGGTATTCCATCCGCCACATGTAATATTAACATTTTTGTCATATCCATATATAGGTGCCGAAATACCACCAGCACTATTAGCATAATTTGCAGATTTAGCATAGTTTACGCTAAAGTTTGATGGATTATATACATACATGTTTGCACCATCATTTCCACCCCACAACCAACTTGGCTGTCCGCCTTGTCCAGACCAATTCCATTTCATACCATTGATTGTTCCTGAGACGGTGAGGTTGCCCGACACAGATAATACGTCAGCAGATAGTATAGACGCATGTGTTCCATTCGGATTCGAATAAAAATACCCTTCATTTTCATATCCCTCTGCCATATATATGCCCAAAGCATTAAAATCTCCTCGAAACTTTTCAGATTGACAAGCAATTCCATCAGAACCTATCTGTGTAGCTATGGTTCCTATTTTATCGCCATAACCAATGGGAACATTCGTTGAGGTTAAAGCGATATACGCTAATTTGCTTCCATCGCTAGTGATATTCACGCTTCCGCCAGTAATAGTCGCCTTAGATGAGACTATTTCGCCCTCGAATTTACCGCTCGTAGCATATATCTCGCCAGTAAACTTACCATTTTTCGCCTCTATTGAGCCATCTTCCAGCACTTTGAAATTCTCATTGGCGGTGACAAGACCTTCGAGACTGATTTTTTCAGCCTTGATTGAAATCTCCTCTGCCGACTGGTTGATTTCAGAAATGATTTTTTTCTTTTGAACCATTCCTTCTGGCGTAGCACCTACACTGTACGACGTTGATGTTGTGTTGTCCGTATAGGTGATGATCGTCCTTGTCCAAAGATATGGCTTTGATGTGTCCGCAGCCGGTATCGACGCAGACCATGTCCCGGTTGGAACCGTAGTTCCTGATGCTCCAGCTTGGTATGTTACTGCCGTGGATTTGATACCTTTTCCAGCTGCTCCATCCTTGCCGTTCGTTCCATTGGTTCCATTCGTACCGTTCGTTCCATTACGCCCAACTGAATATGATGTAGATGTTGTGTTGTCTGTATAGGTGATAATCGTTCTTGTCCAAAGATACTGTCCTGCTGATACCGTTGGAATCGTCGTACTCCACGTCCCAGTTGGGGTTGTTGTACCGCTAGACGATGCCTGATAAGTCACCACAGTTGATTTAACACCTTTCCCGGTTGCACCGGTATCACCCTTCGCTCCGGTAGCTCCCTTATCTCCATACACACCAATAACCTTCTTTGCAGTATCTACCGAAGTATTGTTCGTATATGTGATCGTTTCATAGTTCCAAAGGTACTTGTTTGTTGCTGTCATCGTCGGTACTGTTGTAGACCATGATGTTGGTACTTTGGTATTCGAGGTTGATACAGCATAAAACTCCTCTATCTCCTTAATTCCTATTCCGTCAGTTCCATTCGTGCCATCACTTCCGTCCTTACCATCGGCTCCCGGATTTCCTCTATCACCATACGCACCTATAATACATGGCATTGATGTACTTACGATCGTTCCATCTGACAGTTTTACAACTTCATAATTCCATAAATATTTTTTACTTGCAGAAACTGACTGCACCGTTGTTGTCCATCCAGATGTTTTTGCGGTGACACCGCTTGAAGCAGATGTTGCCAAATAATAGTTGATAACTTCACTGATACTCTTACCGTCGACGCCATCCTTACCGTCAGCTCCCGGTGCGCCATCTGCGCCCTTATCTCCTTGGTCGCCTTTTTCTCCCTTCGCTCCGGCAGCTCCGTCTTGTCCTTTGTCGCCTTTCGGTATCACGAAATCAAGAATCATATTCTTGTTGTCTCCGGCATTTTTCACTTCCGCATCTGAACCAGCGCCACCTGTTGTCACTGATCCTATTTTGATGCTCACTGTCTGCCCAGATTCAGATCCGTCACCAGAAGATGGATATGGTCCCGCAGACACGCTCACTGTATCTGCTTCACAATCATAAGATATTGATGTACTGTTATTACTGATATTGACTATTTTCTTAGATACGGACGCAACTACATAAGTTCCTGTAATCTGCTCTCTTGCCCCTACCTTGTCATTTACATCAAATATATATTGATCGTTACTGTCCAACGAAAAATCGACCGAGTCACTTGCAAAAGACTCTGTTATCTTATCAATTCCACCCTGAATCAAATCCTCATCTGATTCAGCATTGGAATTGTCGTAGATCTCACACATCTCATCCAATCCGGTAAGTGTCTGTGTTCCACTGATATTACCAAGCAAATCGCAGTAAATGTGAATTACTCGTCTATCTTTCAGGTCACCTCGTCCAAGACATATAACATGATTGATATGCTTGCTATTTCTCTTAATTGTGAAACTTATCTGATCTGTATCAAACTGCTCATCCTGACTATAATCAGCAAGAGGACTTGCCGATAACTCAACAAATCCTCTATTAAATACCATATTCAGTTTTGCATTGTATGCTTTCAGCATCTTTATGATGCCTGTATAACCCTTTATATAACGATTCATCTGATAAGATGATATCTGTATCTTTGAGTTCAAAGTGCTTACCTTGAACAGCTCCGAAAGTCCCATCCGTTCAATCAAAAGCTTTAACACTTCGTTTGCTTCTCCAGATACGATCAAATAGTCTTCGCCTTCATCTGGTTGCAACACTTTAGACTCAAGTATGCCGTGCCATGTACGACCTGAGTATGTTACAGTCGTCTCATCTGTATCAACGCCAACGGAATCTATCACTCCGCCATATTCTTCGCCCTCAAAATAAAGATAATAACCAGTTTTACATACGTTATTATTGATATTTACTTTGCATTCAAAATCATTCTCGTCGCTTCCATATGCAAGATCTAATGTATAATCTTTGAGCACATCGATATCTTTTTTGGATTCATTCATATAAATTAAGTCCATCTTGGTATGCTCCTCTCTTCCAACAATGTAATATCAAATATCAGATTTGACGAAGTAGCTACATCCATTACGCCCGGCGGGATCTTTTGAAATATGTAAGAATCTCTATTTCGCAGATCAAAACAATTCCGCTGACTACCGTCGCTTTCATACAAGATTATTGTCTTTTCTACAGAGTCAATCGTCAGGTACTCGTTTGCTTCAATATCAACATCCACCGAATACATATGTCCTCCAAGCAATATCTCTGGACTTTTGCATGGTCCATAAATACGCATCCGAAAATTTGTATTTACAAAATCCGCATTTTGCAGTTTTTTACCAAGAATATTTGATGTGTAATCATATGGATGATCGTTATTATAGTCTAAGTTTTTACCAACTATCTCCTCATTTGAATTGAATGTAATAATCGTTTCTTTTATCCATTGCGGATAATCCGTCTGAATCGTCAACGTATTCTTCATGTATCGCTTATTATAGGTGTATTTTGACGCCTTACATCCTGTGACATAACACCGCATATAGTAATCGCCAATATAGAGTTTTCCATGTTTTCTGGCAACTACATCCTTTTCACACACCTCAAACAAACGATTTCTACTTTCTGTGCCCTCGTCATCATTTCTACATGCAAAAACGACTGGCAACGACTTCTTGACAATTCCCATCTTAAATGACGATATTTTGTCATTCATGCTTGTAGCTGTCCATGCGAAATCATGCAGATCGTTCTCATTGATATAGATGCCATTCACACCAAATTCAATTACCTCGTTCATATGATTGACATATCGTGCTTTTTCTATCAAGTTGCCGTCACCTCTTTTACCATTCTTGCAAATTCTCTCTTATCAACTTTCATATTCACGGATTCCATACCCTCAAGTATCAGATCCGGAAGCCGCTCTAACAGCTCATATATAAGCTCAAGCAGTGCATTGTCATTTTTGCTTCCAGATGATGACTGACCATAATCTAACGCATTCTTCATATCCTGCGCTACTCGCGAAATCCACATACGGTTCTGGTGCAGCGGTACAACGGCTTCCGCTCCGTCACCTTCCAGAAGTGCAATCTCACCTTTCTCAACAACACCGCCTTTTGCATGCTTTCTAGCTGTAAAACTTCCTGTATTTCCAGAGCCTGTTGCTTGCGCCGCTTTATTTGCAATATTCTGAGCCACACCACCAACATTTATATTCAGTGTGAAAATACTCTTTACAAATTCTTTTGTCCACGCAGCTATATCCGGGGCAATTGCTTTCATACCTTCCCACAATTTATTCATAAGTCGTTTTCCTGCTTCCCACATTTCACCAAGGCACTGACCTATAGCGGATACAATGCCTGTAATAATCTGCGGTACCTTACCTGCAATGCTTACTATAATCTGTGGTAAATTAGTTACAAGCGCCATAAAAAGCTCAACGCCTGCGGCAATAATATCATCAATATGATCTAGCAATGCACCTGTAATTCCCTCTATGATCTGTGGCAGTGCCTTACAAATCGTATCGATAATCTGTGGCAATGCATCAATCAGAGCTACAAGTAGCTTAATGCCCGCCTGAATAATCTCATCAATATGTGAAAGCAGCGCCTCAATTATACTCGATATAATCTGCGGTAATACTGCAACAATCGACTGTATAATCTGTGGCAATGCATCAACCAAGGATGTCAATAATTCAATTCCGCACTCGATGATCATCGGGATTTCAGAAAGCAAGCTTTCTACCCCCTGATTGATAATATCCGGCAACACACTCAACAACTGTGGCACCCCCTGCAAAATTCCTTTTACAAGTCCAAGAAGTAACTGCAATCCTGTTTGAATAATCTGCGGTTCATTCTTATAAAACGTCATAGCCAGCTTGCTGACAATATCAATTGCCGTCGATAATATGTTTGGAATGCCATTCGTAAGCCCCTGCGCTAAGCTCTGTATCAGCTGAATACCTGCAGTAAGTATATCCGGCAATGCTTCTACAAGTCCGGATACAATCGCACCCGCTATCGTAACAGCCGCTTCGATGATCAGTGGCAGATTGTCCACTATCACCTCAATCAGCTGATTGATAATGTCCTTAAAGCATGGTATCAGCTCTGGCACCGCCTTAAGCAATCCATCCAGCAACGCCCGGATCATGCTGGTGCCTGCTTTGATCATACTCGGTAACGTTGTTGATACGATATTCGGTACTGTCTTTGCAATAATCGGTGCAAGCTTCTCTACGAGCGTACCAACGCCCTTCAAGGCAATTTCCACTCGTGGCAGAATATTATTACCGGCAGTCGTAACGGATTCTACAAAATTATTGACAAGTACATCGAAATCCTGCGTATCATCAGCGATTCCAACGACAAGATTCTGCCATGCCGCCTTCGTCATGTTCACAGATCCCTGAATAGTTGTTGCCGCTTCCTTTGCAGTAGTTCCTGTGATGCCCATCTCTGTCTGCACAACATGGATAGCATCTACGATATCCGCATATGATGATAGATCAAACTTCTGTCCTGATAGCTTCTTCGCATCTTCCAAAAGTCGCTGCATCTCTTCCTTGGTACCGCCATAGCCGAGCTTCAAGTTATCGAGCATCGTGTAGTTCTGCTTTGCGAATCCCTGATATGCATTCTGGATGGATTCCATCGAGGTACCCATCTTATTTGCATTATCGGACATATCTGTGATCGCTACATTTGCCTTTTCAGCCGCTGCCTTTGTATCTCCATCCAAGCTCTGTAACAACGACGCCGAAAAGCCTGTGACAGTTTCCATATATTCATTTGCGGACAATCCAGCCGTCTGATATGCATTTGCAGCATATTTCTGTACTTCACTTGCTGAATCCTTGAACAGCGTCTCGACACCGCCGACAAGCTGCTCATAATCCGAATATGCCGTCACAGCACTCTTCACAAGTGCCGCCGTTGCTGTTGCTGCTGCCGTTGCCGCCGCAGCGCCCCACTTTGCAAATGTTCCAATGCCCTTCAGAAGAGCTTGTCCTACGCCGGATGCCTTACCCGCAACAGAATCTAAACCATCCTCAGTTTCTGCCTGACCTTTGAGTGCAATTCGTCCAAAGATCTTAAATAATTCCATCGCATTCTCCTTATACCAATTCAATGCCGAATGCATTCATTGAATTTTCCACCATCGCTTTGATTTCTTCGTCAGATAGTGATTTCTGAGATGATGCCTGATCACGTACACGATTTACGAAATCCTCATAGGATTCTCCCTGCACCTTGTTCAAGAAAAACTCCCACAGCACATCCTCTTCGGTATCCTTGTTCGTCCGCTTCACAATTGAATCCACGAACTCTACCAAGCGATCTGTCGCAATCATCTCATCCAAAAATAGAAAAGGACTTGCATATCGCTTGAATAGCAAGTCCCAAAACTCTAAATCACCTACCCGATAGATTTCAAAGCAACCTTGAAAAAATCTGCGAATCCACTCTGTCTGACAACGTCCATAATCATCGCAATGAATGTTCCCGGATTCATATCTTCGAGTTCCTTCACAGTCATACCTGACAGATTCGAAAGAAGCTGATAGATGTATTTCTCAGCATTCGGAAGATTCGACAGGATAACATCGCCAATCTCAAATGCAATGCCCATACCGAGCTCTTCTACATCTTCCATCGTGATATTCTGATTCTGTTTCGATTTTTCTATCAGGCGCTTAGTTGCATCCGATGAAAAGCAGTCAGAAAACTTGCTGATTCCGACAGATGATATAATCTTCATCATCGGAAAGATATCTTTCGATTTCAGAGTTCGAAGCGTGTATGGCTTTTTCTCTTCCTGTACATGTTCCTCCACTGTTCCCTGCATTACTTCTGTTTCTGTTGTCATTTCCTTTTCCATAGTTACTTATCCTCCTAATATTCGGTATTACGCTGCATCATCCAGCAACTGATCAACTGTATTACTCTCAACAACTTCCTTCGGCATATAGATATGATACGGAAGCACATTCGTCATAGCGCCTGCCTTGAGCTCAGCATAGCAATCGAATGTCGTTGGGATTGTTGATGCTTCTTTGTTCTTCGTATCTGCCGACAATCCAGATGTACAAAGTGCATAATCAAATAATACGATCACAGGTGTTCCGTTCGTCTTGTATCCGACGCATGCAAAATTATCGACATAATCGCTGTCTTCGATTGTTGCCTTGGATTCAATCACATCCATTGTTTCATCTACCGACGTGCCTTCCTTTCCGATTGTTGTTGCCTTCAACCAGTCCTTTGTGAGTTCGACCATGTTCGTCTCAACCTTTGCCGTCTCGCCGACTTTCTGCACAAGTCCCTTCGCATTAACAAGCACACCATCAACCGAGATGTTTGTAATCTCTGGAGCAATCGTGAACTTTGTACCGCCAGATGTAGCACCAAGCAAAGTACCTGTCCACACCTTCTTGCTTGTGTCATACTTAAAGTTTTTGTACAGCACACACGCATTTAACAGTATCCGTTTCGGCGTATTCTCTGTTACACCAGATACGCATAATTCTCTCCATGTGTTTTCTGCCATTTATATCACCTTCCATTCTTTTATAGTCAGATTGATCTGAATTCTCTTCAATGTCCCATCTCCGGTCGGTACCGAAAATGCATTTGAATAAAAAACAGCCACACACGAACCATCCTGATTCATGCGTGACTGTGGTAAGAATCTCTCTATTGTTTCTTTGTCCTGCTCAAATAGAATCGGATTCCCACGTGTCCATCCATTCAATATAAATGTTGTCCCCTGACTTCCATCCTCTTCCTTTGTCGGAGAATCATCTTCCATGTACTCACCAACATAATATCGGTCTGGTATTTCGCCAACCCATTCTCCGAATTGGTATGGAATCCCGCTGGACTTCATTAGTTCACCAACATAATTTAATGCTGCTATACTCATTATTTCAACTCTCCAAATATTTCATTTGCACGATTTTGAATTGCACCATTCGTAGCCTTGAAGGCTTTTTCAAGCGGTCTGTTCGGTGTCTTACCATGTGTGAAGTGTCCATTTCCCTTCTTATCCTCATAATACCAGCCGCCTTTACGACCATTACCATTCACGGCATATTCGCCAGTACCGAACTCTTCCCAGATGGCATTTTCTTCTGGAGATCCAACTGTTGCTTCTAATTCAGATTCATCGACTACATAAGTGTATGAACCCCTTGTCTCTCCAGTATCTACTCTGGATGCATTGTGTACAGCCGTCTGCACTTCTCCTGCCGCTTCTTCAAGAAATGCAATCGCCTTTTCTCTGATTGCCTTCTTGATCCGTATAGAATTGTTCTCAAACTCTACATCGGACATATTACTGACCTCCTGTGTATTTCAGATAGATTTCCAACTGCTTATGCAGTTCCATCGGATCGTCAATCACCATGATGTCATACACCTTGTCATTGATCACCATCCGACTGTTCTCCGCCTTGATGCGGCTGTCGAGCTTCTTATAGTCTGCAAGGAACACGTGCGTAGATTCCTGAATCTTAGCATTGTATGTTGTGTACTTGCTGTCTCCTGTCGATAGATCAAGATACCCTGTTATATCATCCACAGTCTCCCATGTCTTATCGCATGAACCGATGATATTCGTCTCTGTCTTACAGAGCTGAATCTGACCGGTTATATTTCCGCCAATCATCTAATCACCATCCATTTAAAATCTCGCTTTCATATACGGCTTCAGGAATCCAAGAAGTGACTTTGGGTATCCCATAAGCGAATTATCGCCATCCATGTTGAAATACGTCACAGAATGTCGGCTAAGTGTCTCCGACTGAATACCGACCTTGTCCCGGTTCTCGATATCCCATTTCAGCATATTTGCTACACCGAGCTTCACATCCATAGGATATTTGACCTTCGTTACAAGTACACATATTTCATCCGAAAGTTGCTCATCAAAATCCATATGTGCATTGTCCATATCAATGCCTTTGATCACATACAATCCATCGTTATACAACGATTCCGATATTTGTACGGTGTCACCCACTGCAAACAGATTCGATGCACCCTGCAGCACTCCGCTCTTGACCTCTGCATTAAATCGTCTGTTTCTGTCTTGGAAGTTATTGTTTGTATACTTCCGTATAAGAAGCTCCAGTGCCTGAAGCTTTGCTTCAAGCACCGTATCCTTCGCAGTAATATCAATATATGATTTCAACTCTTCAACGGTCATAATCATATGATCACCGCCTTACTGCTGCTCTGTGACAGTATATCCGTCATGCTCCTTAAACCATGATGCCATACGCTCACTCTCGATCACAGCCTGTCCATTTGCAAACTGGACGCCACCGGCACCAACTCCGCAATAAGCAGGCGCATTGTTAACGACTACAAGCCACTTTTCAGTCTTTTTCTCTGTCTTTGCTGGCATATTTATCACCTATCCTCTCTTTGCTTACGCAATCTTGATGTTACGAAGTACACCTGCATGCTGTGTATTCTTCAACACGGTTGCAGCAATCATCTCAACTTCTGCGTCCTTTACTGTTCCCGGCTTGCTGAAATCAGGCAGGTACTTGTTGATAACCGAACCACCATTCAAGCTGATGCCATGGAAACCATCGTTCACATCGAACTTGACTGTATAGATGTCTGTCAGTCCTGTTGTTGCTGTCTCTGCTGATCCGATCTTTCTGCTGATTCCCTTCTTTACAACCGAATTTGCGGTCGCATCGCTTCCGCTCACAGTATAATGATTCTGCATGTCAACGAACTTGACACCATCCAGCGTTGTAATACGCTTTCCGAATGCTTCTTCGCTCTCTGTCTTATAGCCGAGCACACGAGCAACAGTCTGGATCTTTGTAATCATCTCTGTGTTCGTAAGAACAGCATCTGCAGCGGTTGTCTGGATCAGAAGCGAAAGTGCTTCATAGAACTCGTCCGCATTTGCCTTGATCTTGTCAATTGTAGACAAGTCAATGGACTTGGATGCTCCATACTCTGTTGCTGTTCCTGCAAGCATAGAATCCAGTCCCTGAAATTCTGGATGATCTGTGGATGCAGTTGTAGTTGCATCACCATTGATCAGTGTATAGTGGAATAGAGAAACAATCGCCTTGATATGTTCCTCAATCTGGTATGCAAGGTTGTCGAAGTTTCCTGCCACCATATTAAGCACTCTGTCCATCTGTACAGCGCCGCCCATAATAGCAAGGTTTGCTTCGCACTCCTGCTTTGTAGCTACAGAGTTTGTATAAGAACCGCCAAGCTTACGGAATTCTGCTGTAGCTGGAAGCACCTTTCTAAGATACTTGTATTTCATTGTTGAGCCACCGCCTGATGCAGATACACAATCGTCAAACGGAAGCATCTGGAGCACGGTAGACTGTCTCAGGAAGATATCCACAATCTGTGAGAATACCTTATCGCTCATACCCTTCTTCATTTCTTCTAATGTCATTGCCATAGTATTTCACCTTTCCTTTCTTAGCCGTTCGTTGCGGCTTCATACTGCTGTTTCAGCGCTTCTGCTAAATCCTTAGGCTCTGCAGAACCGCCAGCCGGATCTCCCTTGTCCAGCTTATTCTCAATAATCTGTCGACTTCCACCTTCAGAACTCTCAAAGTGTGTTGGGAACTGCGTCTTGAGAGTAGTGAGCATATCATCCCATCCTTTGATGTTGCCATCATCGTCGATTTTGAGCTCTTCGCCCTTCTCTTTCAGCATCTCCTTGATCTTGAAGGTCATATAATCGGTATCATCCGTCTTAGCTGATAGCAAAGCGACTTTCAAAGCGGAGCTGACCTTTGTCTCTTCCAGTTCCTGCTGCAAGCGGGCATTCTCCGTCTCATACGTTGAAATCTTCTGCTGCATACCTTCATCACCCTTGGAAGCCTTCTTCAGTTCTTCAATGAGCTTATTTGCGTTGCCAATCTCCGTGTCTTTGCCGTTGATCAGACCATTCAATCTCTCGGTTTCGGAATCATACTTCTCTTTACTGATGTAATTTCCTTCCGACAGATCCGCAAATCGAACATGCTTGAGCTTGTCCTCTTCCTTCGAGTTCTGCTCATCAATCTTCGCCTGCACCTGTTTGTACAGTTCTTCTCCTAACACATCTTTCAGTTCCATAGTTTCCATCCTTTCTTGACTTTAATCGCAGTCACGCATGGCAGTTATCACTCTTGCCGGAGTAAGTATTCGTCACAGTTTAATCGCCTTAAGCCGATTTTGGGCATAAAAAAAGACCACGTTTTAATCATGGTCTAAATTACATAATTATTTTGTTACACAGAAAAAGCACCCTGCTACTGCTGAGTGCTTTCGTCTAATTTACCTTTGAACTAATATAGTTCTCATATTCTTCTGGTATTCCAATATCATATTTTTTGTAATAGTGTAAGAAATCAGCTGGAAATGTAAAATCCCCATCTTCGTATATTCCTGCTTGCGGTATTTCTTCCCCATCAAATATATCTTCGGTAGACATAGGCGCAACAGCCGAAATAGAAAGACTTTCCAGATATTTTAATATCTTATCTCTGCTAATATGATTTTTGATTTTCTTATAATCATCAAAATCATCTTCGCATTTTCCATATTTCATTCCTTTGAAAAATCCAAAAAATGTCATACTATCACCGCTTTCCTTGTGGCTTAAATGTTTTCATTGTTCCACTTCCGTCATAACCTACTTTGAAATGTCCGTCCTCATAAACATACAGCACATCTGTAGGAGCTTCTACCTCAACGCCTAGCGAATTAGCAAGCTGTTGAGCAAATCCATCATCCGATGCACCTGTACTGCATGATAACATTCGTACTTTTTGACCATTGTACTTTTCATTATGAGAAATAACTCTGGCCACATCTCTTGCAGACATATTTTTTCCTTTTTCCCCATATTCTATATAATCAGGGCTTCCATGCGCTGCAAAATCAAAATAACCGCTTTTTGCAGGTATCTTATCAAGTACCTTTCTCTCGTATGGAGTTATCATTTTATTGATATCTGCTAATGTTATTGTACCATTTTCCACGCTATTTGCAATAGCGGTTTTCTTGAAATATTTATCAGTAATTTCAAGAACTTTTTTAGAATATGTTAAATCAGTTCCGTATTTCGAAGGTAGTTCCATTCCTAATTCAACCATTTTTGCTTGCGTAAAGGCTTCTGCAAAAAACTCATCTGGGAATTTCATTTCACTATGTTCATACGAACTAATCCATCTTTTTGTATCATCGCCTACATCTTTTCGATATGCACTTCTAACTTTTTTTATTTCCTTCCAAAAATCTTGATTGTGCGTAAGTCCACATTTATCTGCATTAGTCCCCGCTAACGTATGTGCAAACTCATGTATCGCATCTTCATTAAACGCTGAATTCAACCGCATCAGAGTACCAGGCATATTTACATCCCCTGCGGCTTTCACTGCTCCAACTGTTACCTTTTGCAGTCTTGTACGATATTCATTTGCCAAATCTGATATAATCTGTTGTTGCTGTTTATGCTTATCGGACTTTCCCTTCCAATCAAAAGAAATAACCTCTCCGTCTTTGTTTGTAGGTACTGTTTTCTTCTTATACATCGGATTGTTATCCAGCAACCGCTTATACTTCTCATATTCCTTATCTGTCATGGAATTAAGCATCTTCTCGAAGTTCTTGCCATATTTCTTCTCCATTGCCGTAACGTGCTGCATATATTCGATATTCTCATCGGACCAGTATACCTTCTTCCACTCCGCATACTCTTCCGGAGATTCGAAAGCGACTGTTTCCTTCGAGAAGTTATCCATCTTCACAATACCGCAGTTAAGCGCCCATCTCGCTCTCTGATCAAGGCAACATCTGCAATTACAATCCTGTGATGGATCACCAAACAATCCAGGAGCTTCTGCCTTATATCCGGCAATCTCAAACATCTCGCCGACTTCTCTCATCTGTCCATCCAATTCTCGGTGTTCGGATCTGGTTCTTCCGTCGAGAACTGCATTCCATTGTTTCACGACCTCTGCACCACGATCGATTGCTCTCTTCTGTGCGTCTAATGCGGCACGATTCTGTATGCGGTGCCCTTCTGTCCGGGCAATCCGGATTGAATTGTTGTACGCCTTCTGGAACGGCGTATGCTTCATATTCCGTGCAAGGTTCGATGCAATGTTGCTCCACGTCATGCCCTGCGCAATTCCTCTCGATACTTCCTGCCGCACGGATTTCTTGATTGCCTTAACATCTTCGCCCAGTCGATCATACAGAGACGTGGATAGCTGAGAGTCAAGTACCACTGCCCTTGTCACAGCTTCTTGGTCTATCGGCATCACAAGCGGGATTCCCTGCCCTTGCATATCATACATAGAGCCGAGATATCCATCCTGATAACTCCGTGTCAGATAATCGGATACAGTTGCATATGAATCTGATTGCAGATTTGTAAGTGCTCCTTCCAACTGCGCCTTGATTGCTTCCTGATATTGCTTCTGATATATGATTGACTTTAAATTCTCTGGTTCAAGATCTGCCCGCATTGATAACTCCTGTATCTTTGCTTCACAATCTCTTAGAGCCTGCTCATATACACTTTTTAACTGTGCAATAACCTCTTCTTCACTATTCAGCTGTGCTTGTAGAACTTCCTTCTGTCGCTTGTTCACTCGTCACAACTCCATCCAATAGCCGCTTGGCATCCGCTGTATCTTTTTCTGCGTCCTGCGGCAGCTTGTCCTTGATCTCTTCATAGTCAATATCTAACTCATCACAAATAGCCTTGATAATCGTCTCATCATCTAATGTATCCGCTAAAGACATGATCGTGTTGATTACAACCTGATGTGCCTGCGCTTCCGTAAGCTTGATCTGTGCATTCTCCTGAGCATTGCTCATAATCACATGCTCAAACTTGAAATACACATCGGAATCCTGATAACCCTTCTTCTCTGTCTTATTGATCTCTTCAATTACAATCCGTACAAGGTGCCGGAGTAGCTTCTTCAACCGGATCTCAAGCTTATTACACTGCAGTTCCAAGAGCGAATATGCCGCCTTGATTGCAATGTTGGTCGTTGCAGCCGTATCCTTCAATCCTGCTGTATTCAGTCCCATACCGAAGCGGTAGATGTTCTTCTCATCAAGCTCCATCTTCTCTTTACGTGCCTGATACGGCACATCAACTGTCTTGATGTCGACATCGCCATTCTCTCCTGTGCCGATTATCTTCTTTGTCTTGAGATTCGTCTGCAACTCGTCCATGTTGTCGCCTTCGTATCCCTTAACCACATGCAAAGGGGTGTCGAAATCAATCAGGTTATTGGATAAGCTCGATGCCATCAGATCATAATCATCAATCAGCGGTTTAATCGGTCGCAGAGACGAATGTTGCTTCTTGTTATTATCCAGCCGGAAGAACGGAATAAATCCGAGCGATTCATAGTATGTATCATCTTCCTTCTTGTACAGAATATGCGGTCTTGGATTGATCTCTACGGAATCATCAATCATGAGTTCGCCGTCGTCAACCATCGCATAGTATGTCGTGTCTTTCTCACTCCATACCTGCACACGTGTTATAACCTTGTGTCCTTTATCTATACGGTCCGTATAGTAGTAAATCACATAGGCACATCCATCGTCCGTGTCTTTCTCACGTACTTCGATAACGCCCATGGAATCAGCTGTCGCAAATGCGTATTTATCACTTGCATCCTTGTATGCATATATATACGAAAATCCCTTTACCTTGCAGTCTGTGATGCACTCCGCCAGCTCATCCATGAAGATGTCGTTGTTATTGAAATACTTATCCATATGCTTCTGGAGCTCCGGATCATCCGATAATACAATGCGTTCTCCGTTTCGATTTCCGGATAATATATACTGCACCGCCTGATCTACCAGCTCCGTAAAGAAGAGGTGCGGTATCTTCACATTGCTTCGAGTCTTATCTTCAACCAGATTGCCATCTGCATTGTAATAAAATAAGCGGTACTGCTTGATGTCATTGTCGCCGTCATAATACCGCTCACCAACCTTTGCAAACCGCTTCTTCTCACTCGTTTTATCGTCGTCTATGAACTTTTTAATCTCATCTACTGTAAGCACATTCTTTGCCCTTTCTAACTAACTAAAAAATCCATGATTGACGCTTACGCCATCCTTCAATGCCATATCGAAGTGCCGCCATCGCATCATCCATGATTGGAACCGGCTCGTCAGTATACTCACCTGTCCGTTCGTCCTTTTTCCATTTCCATTGCTGCAGCTCCTTAATTGTATTTACACAATGAGGTGCAACAAATATTCTTCTTCGTATAATGTGGTTCTTATCGACCACGCCCTTGAGCCAGTCTATCTGAGCTTTGACAGATCCGGCGGAACCGCCCTTATCAACGCCCTTGGCACGATAGCCAGTGCCCTTCCATGTCTTGATTCTGTCCGGCTCTGCGGAATCGCACCACATAGGCTTATTCGTCGGTATAGCATGCTGAATCGCCAGCGGAATGATCTCCGCTGTTTCTTTCTCATGCACATATATCTCATCGAGAATGTATATATCATCATCTTTGATACCCAGAAGCAAGATAGCGTTCGCATGGTTGAAGCCGAAGTCCTGACCAATTGCGATATCGTCATAATCATTCAGATTCTGCGATACATCTGCGACCTCCCAGTTATGAAGAATCAAGCCGCCTATCTCGCCCCATTCGCCAAGACCATATATCTTGTAGCCTTCAGGATCTACTTCTTTTCTACGCATCATACGGCGATGATACGCCGCATCAATAAAGCGGTTACCAAGATATGTACTATGGTGCGTCAGCACATCCGGATCATATCTGTCAAAATAGACCTTCTTTATCCAATGATTCTTATTCACAGGGTTGAAGGTCATTCTAAGCTGGTAGAACTGTCCGGGCGGCAATTCTCCACGCAATCTATCATCTATAATTTCCACATCTGCCTGCGTCAGCTCTGTTGCTTCTTCGCACCACACATCTGTGAGCTTTCCCTTCTGGAATGTGATTGACTTAAGCTTCTCTCGTTGTTTATCATCATTCATTCCACGGAATATAATGCGGTTGCCATTCGCCCGACATTCAAGCGACAACGGCGATGTGGTCATCTTCCAATATCGCTCCGCCTTGTCTCCAAACATCCGATACACGGCACCTGTGAGCTCTGCATAGGTGCTGTCTCTGTTTGTGATATCTGACTTACGGACACACACAAGGTTCCTGCCCTTGTCCTTCATTAGCCGGAGAATGTAGTTCTGCGCTGTGTCAACACTCTTCCCGGATCCTGCAGAGCCTTTCATCACAATATATCGCTTCGTGCTTCGGTCTACCTCCCGGAAACACGGATTTGCCTTTACATTCAGATTCAATCGGCATCACCGCCGGTATCTTCTTCATCTCCATAATCGATAGTCACATTCAATTCCATATCGACTTTCTCTTCCACCTTCTCGGTGTACAATCCATATCGCTTGCCCAGAAGCTCCGCCGCCTTCAGCTTGTCCTTCTCAGATGGCTCTTTCTCCATCTTCCGAGCCTTTGTGCTTCCATCGCCCAAGCCTTCAATCACAATCTCTGTCGATTTGCTCTGTCCACGAAGCACGGATGTGAGATACTTAAGCACCTCATCCTGATCGGCAATTAAGGCTTTTTCTTTCTCGGCTAGTCTATTGTCTATGTACTCCCTCATAGCTCTATTAAATTTTGAACTTGGTTTTTCTTGGCTTTTTTCATTCAGCCAATCACTTGCCTTATATGCCGTTTTCTTCGAATACCCTGCTCTGATAGCTGCTTGTGTGGCATTCAGATCAATCAGGTATTCATCACAGAATCTCTGCTGTTTGGCTGTAAGCTTAGCCATCACAATCACCATCCTTTACAATATCCATCCAAACAAAAAGCCTACCGCACCGGAGGATATGATCAGCTAAAGAGTACGGCAGGCATAAAGCAAAAGGCACCATGCAAAATGCACGATGCCTTTAACTTCCATTTATGATACATTAAATATAACACAGATTTCTCGTCTCATGTTATACAAATAAGTCAAAAAAATTACAACTTTTTCACAATCTTCATACTGATTTTAGGTGTACACGTTCATACTGTATCCATTTTTGATGCATGCCACCACATCGCCCAGCAAATTTTCATCAACGATCCCCTCCAGCATATCCGCTACATCCTGTGCAACATAATCCACATTGTAACTGTTAATGCTTCGATCAATGATATCCGTCACAACCTCCATATCATACGGTACATCCATGCCGGCACTCTTGTATGTTTCAGCATAACTTTCCAATCTGCTCTTTAATCTTTCCGGATCAATCAACTTTCCCATAGATTTTACCACCACCCTTTATAATCTCGATCACATCATCTAAGTTAACTACAAGTTCTCCGCCCATGCCGTCATTCCCGAACCGTTCGTATGATGCTTCCTTTAACCGCTCCAAAACATTGTCTACGTCAAAAACGGTCGGTTGCTTGTCAATAATTTCAATCAGCGTATTCTGCAACACACAAGGATATTCGGCAACTGTCAATATGTTCTTCAATTCATCTGCATCAATCAGTCTCATTGCTTGCCCTCCTGTTCTTTTATCAGACAATAATTGTAAGCCATACAGCCATCACAAGTCTGTCTTTGACATCCTTCCTCTAAATAATCCGCTCCATCTTCCATATATTCAGCTTCGCTCATTTTCATCACTCCAATCTAATTTCTGTCCGCACTGATGGCAGTAAACTAAATCACTTCTGATTATTCTTCTTTCGCATACTGGGCATAACCATAATGCTGTACAACCTAAATTTGCAATATATATCGGTTTCTTCGGTATCTTCTGCTTTTCTCTCGACGCACGGCACTCTTCTATGCTTCCGATTTCTCTGTACTTCTGTACTTCTTCAAGTGCCTGTATTGCCATCTTTGCCGCTTCTTTTGATACGTTACTTCCAAATGGTAAGTCAATGTTTTGTTGAAATTCCTTAACCGCTTCACTCTTTGTCATATTATCCCTCGCTTTCTAACTCTGGATTGTCAAATATATTGCCTGTAACTTCAATTTCAAAACTCTTGAAGCTCCACAAATTCCACTTTGCACCGATTGAAAATACATCTGATTTGACGCAAATCCAAGAGAACTGATAATAATTGTCCTGCCAAAATGCTTTATAAAAATTACCATGTTTATCTTTTACAACATCATTCTCCCAAATCATCAACTCTCTTCGCCTTGAATAAATATCTATCGTTCATATTCTCTCCTCCGCCTCTGATTGAAGCCATTTAACCCACTCTCCATGTTCTTCTTCACTCGGAAACTCATGTTCCATCCACTGATAATCCGACTTTACTTTGCAAAGAAAAACAGCCAACTCTTCATCTGACATATTTCTGACCCTGTCGGCATTTGTTATTGGTTCATACTTATCCATATGCATATTGGCACAATCACAACATGGTTTTTCGCTTCCCTTTAAATGTTCATACTTACATCCACTGCATCCATTGTCTCTCATTTTTATCATCTCCTCCTTTTCGCCCGCTTTACAGCATCTCGTTTCATATCCAGATAATCGCTCAAAGCATCTTTTTGTTTTCTAATACACTCATTTTTCTTCCGTTGCTCCGTGGCGAATGCTTTGTAGCCTTCACACTCGCCATGGCAACCTACCTTTCTGTCCGTACATCCTTTACATGGATATTCACTCACAGCTTCAACCCCTTCCGAAAACGATACTTCCCGCTGTTCTCCGGAAGAGCTTCTAATGTATCAAGCACGCCCTGAACGTGAGCAAGTGCCCTTCCATGCATGGTTGACGCCCACGAATACGATTTCTTGTTATCCGCTGCCACATCGTCAAGGTCCTTGCCTTGAATATAGAGCTTGTGCAACACGTTATACTCCTTGACCGGAATCTGCTGAATCACTTCGCTGATCTCGCTCTTAACATCTCTGAGCCTTGCCACATACTTATCAATATCTCTTGCAGCGTCAATAGCCATAACGACCGAATCTTCCATCTTCTGATTGGATCCTGACGACTTCACACGCTCATTATCCGTCTGTCCGGACAATGAGCTTGCCAATGTAAGCCACTGCTCCCGCTCGATCATCTTGTTTGTGATCACAGCATCAATCTTCTGTACCTGCTGCAGATAGTTCTTTACGTTCATTTTTCTCAACAAAATCACGCTCCCTTTTCATCATCCTTTACGATAACAAATGCAACATCCTTACGTTCCATATACTTCTTAATCTTCGAAATCTGGAACGTAGCAAGCTCAATGATCTCAAGCTTGCCCGAATAATTTCTCTTAATCATGCAGACGTTCTGATCGTCCATCAGATTCGGAATAATCGTCTGCCCTGTTATTTCTTCTATGTACATGCTCATATCCTCCATTTTTGCGCAAAAAAATACCAACCATCGAATAATGATGGTTGGTATCAAATACATACACTTTTATGCTCTGTACTTAGGATATTTATCTTTATATTTTTGTCCATTTTCACAATACGGACAGTAGAAATAATCTTTTTTGCATCCTTGTGAAGCTTTGTCATAAACTTGATCTGCGGAAAGACATCCCATTTTATCTAGTCTATCATATTCTTTATCAAATTTATCCATGTCCTCTGCACTTATAGTGTCTACTACACCCTTATTTTTGCATGTTAAACAAAACTGTTTTGTGTTATCAATTAAACCCATAATACATATCCTCCTTCGTATTGGTAAGGATATTATACCACTCCAACCATCACTATTCAATTTTCAAAGTTCGACAAATTTCGACGCTACATCATCTGATCTAATGGCAACTCCATCTGAATTGCCGGATAATCTTCCCACGGAACTCCTATGTAATCGAGAACTCTTCCCCAGCCATATTTCTCTCCAGTCTCTGGATCTGTACAACACCGGTACATGTAATACTCCCATTCTTTCTGGTTACGCTCTCGCAATTTATCAAATCTATGTGGTCTTTTCTCCATGTGAATGCCAAAGCCACACATACTACATCCGGTTCGCTGTGCTCCTGTAGTCCGAAGATTTCCGCACTGATCCTGTACTACATCGCCGTAAATATCTGGTATAATGCTATCCACCGGCTCATATGGTATTACATTTCCATTCTTGTCTTTGCTGTAAGGTTGCTCATAGTACAACTTCTCAAACACATCCATGTTTTTGTGATACCAATCATCCATTTCCAATGCCAGCTTTAATATGTCATTTCGCATATACGGAGCAAACGGAGCCGATCGCATTGTGGTTTTTCCATAGTAGTTGCATCCGTGATCGGTAAGCGCTTCTTCTCTCTGCCCGCCTTCCGATGCCATCATTCCAAGATACGGATAGCTCTGATGTTCCCTAGCCCAATCATCACAAGGCTTCTCTTTGAGCCAATAGCAACAATCATTTGATACCTTAAAATTCGGTTTCTGATAATTCACTCCTTCATTTTCGTTTTCATATCCTCCAAACAATTTCAACCACTTCTGCGGCAGTTTCATCCGACTATTCTTCTGAAAATGTCCGAGTTCTCCACATTCACCTGTAATAATCGCATGTCTGACCGTTTTATTCTTTTCCGTCGGATTCTGTAACAATGCAATCTTACCTGCTATACGCTTACTGATTACCGGAAATCCAACCTCATTCAACACCTGTGTCTTTGTCTTATATGAATGCAGAATTGTCACACCAAGCGCTTTGTGCACTTTCTGAATACTTGCATCTTCCAGACTCGATACTGATATTGCCGGTACATCAATTCCGATGGATTTCAAGAATACATGCAATGTAATGCTATCAAGTCCACCGACACTGACATGTGCTACTTTCCTACGTTTATCCATCTCTTGAAGAAATTCTATTGCCCGGAGTTCTGACCGCTTCTTTTTTACCTCATATGGCTGATACTGCATGGCAATCATCCGGCTTTTTGCTTCACGCTTCTGATCTTTCCACTTCTGGAATTCCACATCCGGCTTGTCTATCTCAATATCTTCCAAGAAGTCAAATTGTTCCTGTTCCATATCTACCTCCTACGCAAACATCAACTGTCCATTTGCTCCCTCTGCTACTCTCATATTTGCTGTTCTTCTTGCAACACACATTTCCGGAAGATTTGCTCTCACAAGTGCAGCCGGTATCGGTGGACACACTGCATTGCCGCATCTTCTTACCTGCTCCGTTCTCGGATATGTCTTGCCAGTATAATCATGATCAATAATGTAATCATCTGGAAATCCCTGGCATCCATATAACTCTCGTGGTTCCAACATTCGAAGTCCGATATCCGCAATCTGGTAATCAACACCCTCAATCGTTACAAGACCAAATCTATCCTTTGTGGTAACCGTGTCTAATGGTTGTTCAATGTCCTGTCCAGTAGCATCACCATAGTATTTGATTAGAAATGCCCGGACTTCTCCAAAATGCCCTGCAGACGTTGTCACTGTATGTAACGGCTCTCTTTCATCTTGTCCCACGCATGTCTTATAGAACTTGCTTAGAAACGATGTAACCAATCCATATCGGTTGGAACCATCAACTGTCATGATCGGATCTCCTATAGTCTGTCCACGCACTTCTCCCTTCGCTGTCTCAGAATGATACTGGATCAAGGTCGGACTGATTAAGCACTGTTGATTTCCAGTTGTAATCGTATGTATTGGATCTTTACAGTTTCCACCTGAATGATTTGTTGTGTTTGTTCCCATATATGGTGCAAGTTTCGGCTCCACAACTCCATATCCATGCTTTCCTGTTATGGTTGGCATCGGCTCCCGGATATCGTTTGGTCTACGATCGCCGCTGTGGTTGCACTGAATGATAAACGGCTCTGGATTTCCTATCACAAATTTCTTTATCCCTCTTGCAATCCGTTCCATCGTCTTCGGTGCCAGCGGACGTACTGCCCGGATACCATATTTTTCTTTAATCTCTTCAGAAGTGTCAAAAATGCTCGGACAAGGCAGGCTAAAATCAAGTTGCGTGTATGCTCCAACATAAGGTTTAAGCAACCCTGCCTTGACTTCCTCACTGTCCGCCGGTGCATGTGTGGGTTCCGGCCAGACAATAGGCTTTCCGTCGCATCTTGCAATCATAAAGAATCGCTTTCTCATTGTTGGAGCTCCATAGTCCGCTGCAACAAGCTCCTTGAATTGTACTTCATACCCTAACCCTTCAAGTTGTCTTACAAACCGTTCAAAGGTCTTGCCCTGTTTGTTCTTAATTGGGTGATGGCGTCGATTTAATGGTCCCCATGTTCTGAACTCTTCTACGTTCTCAAGCATGATCACTCTTGGTCTTACAAGACCTGCCCACCGGCAGGCTACCCACGCAAGACCACGAATATTCTTGTCTTTAGGTTTTCCACCTTTTGCCTTACTGAAATGCTTACAGTCCGGCGAAAACCAAGCAAGTCCTACCGGATCTCCTTTACATGCTGCGATCGGATCTACCTGCCACACATCTTCACAATAATGCTTTGTTCTTGGATGGTTGGTTTTGTGCATCTGTATAGCTTTCGGATCATGATTGATGGCTATATCAACGCTGTATCCTGTTGCCATTTCGATGCCTGTCGAAGCTCCGCCACCGCCAGCAAAGTTGTCTACAATAATCTCTCCATGTATCACTCCATCACCCCCGGCATAAAATCGAACAGCGTCAGCTCGTCCATCTCGTTTTCTGCTGCCTGCAGATATCCAACTCCATCTCGGAAATAATTAGGATTCAACTCACAGCCTTTACCATATCTTCCCATCTTAACCGCCGTCATTGGTACCGTCATAAGTCCGCCGAACGGATCATATACGACATCTCCCGGATTGCTGTATCTATTGATGATTCTCTCCACAATATCAAGCTGCAACGGACATACGTGCATCTGCGCTCTTCTCCGGCTCTGTGTCGTGTTAAGCGTCCGCATCCGGTTGATATCATCCCACACCTCAAGCTGGTTCCATGATCCCGGAGCAACCACCATGAATGTCGCCGGCAGTCTGCCGTCATTATCAAGCTCTTTTGCAAGCTTCACATGTTCTTCATAGTTGTACACGCTCTCTCTGCTGTATTTCCTGTATGCTTTCTGCAGATTATCCACCGATATCTCTTTCAACTCATCCTTACTGATCAGACGATTGCCCGATGATCTCCAATAACCGTGCGCATCTATCTGCCACTGTGCTCTTGTGTACTCTTCCTTGCTCTTTGATACTGGATCATCTGCATATGCTTTGCTATGATCCGTTGGTAACTTTCGGAACAATAGGATATATTCCGGGCATCCTACACCCATCTTGGTACCATCCTTGCACTGTTCAGACCAGCCAAGGCGGTATGTCTGATTATTCTCCCGTACAACATCCGTCACAACGGTGATCATGCCGAAATACATAAAACCATGTTTCATGTAATGTTCGATACAATCCGCATGAAACGGCTCGATCGTCGGCATCCCGGTACCAGTCGCATTTCCAAAAAGCACTCTGTCCTTAACGTGTACTGCTGCCACTCTGCCAGGCTTTAAAACTCGCAGAAGCTCCGGCGTCAGGTAGTCCATCTGTTCAAAGAACCGCTCTGTATCCTGATTGTGTCCAAAGTCGTTATAATTTGCGCTGTACTCGTAGTGATTGCCGAATGGTATCGACGTATGTATCAGATCAACACTGTTACTTGCCATGACACGTGTTTCTTCCACACAATCGCCGTATACTGCTTCATAGTGATTTCCTCGCACGGTTCGTTCTTCTCTTGTTCCTTCCACTCCCATCTTCCTTTCCAATCGTTCAGCTTTATTCGCTGAATTCAGTCCATATTTCTTCACGATCTCAACCATCCGCTTGACCATGTAATTGTGATTCTTCCATTTTTCCAGCAGGGCTTCCTTGATCTGCCGCTCGTTCTCCATGTAGATAATGTCAATCACAACCGGCTGGCTCTGCAAGAACCGGTAACATCTGTGGATTGCCTGAATAAAATCATTAAATTCATAATCAATACCAAGGAATATTTCCCGGTGGCAATATCGTTGGAAATTACACCCAGAGCCGGACAGCGATTTCTTTGTTGCAAACAGCCGTGTCTTTCCATTCGAGAAATCAATTACACGCTGTTCTCTCATCTCATAGTCCATAGCTCCATAGATATCAACTGTCTCTGGCAACGCTTTTTTGATTGCATGCCGTTCGCTCTCCAGATCGTGCCACAACAAGAAATGATCATCCGGCGAAGCATCAACAATCTCTTTCATCTTCTGCACCCGGATGTCTATGCTGTCCCGCTTAACTGCTGCCGCTTCTTTCAATCCTTCTGCCGCTTCCTGAAAGAGCTGCATCTGTCCGTCCCTGTCCGCTGTATCTCCGTAATGAATCGGTATCTCATGCCATCTGACATCAAGCGGTGGCAGATCGTATCCGACATCTGAGTAGTCAGGATTGAGATCAGACGGCTTTGTAACGAACAGCGCCCAACTTGACACCCACAACCAGAATTCATCTTCCATATTCGGATACAGCGTCAGGTTGTTTGCCTTTGTACTATCCCGCTGGAAGAATCTTGTCAGTGCCTGTCCGGTGTCCATGACTTCCAGATATCCGGCATAGTGTATAAGCTCCTTGTACTTATTCGGCGATGGTGTAGCCGTTGCTACGAGCTTATATGGAACGTTCTTGAATTTATCCAAGAATGTCTGATATGTCTTACTTCCAAAGCTCCGGAGTACACTTGCTTCATCCAGTGACGTTGCAGCAAAGTACGATGGATCTATATCACCATCTCTCACTCGCTCATAGTTCGTCAGCACAATCTGACTGTCACACGCCTTGACCTCGTCCATCGTCCGGCAATACTCCGGCTTCTCATATCCAAGCAGTTCCACCGCATCTCTGGTGAACTCCTGCTTCACTCCAAGTGGCAGAACAATCAAAGCTCTGCCGCCGGTATGTTCTGCTGCCAAATGGCAGAACTCTATCTCCTGTACCGTCTTTCCAAGACCGAATGCTTCAAACAATGCCCGTCGTCCGCCCTTAAGTGCCCATGCAACGGCATCTGACTGATGTGGTTTCAATGCCGGATTGATCTTTGAACGATCAACCGCAAATCCGCTGTCTGTTGCAAGGTCGATTTTGCTTTCTAAAAATTCTCTATATGTCATGTCACACCTCACTTGCAACCAGTTCTCTATTGCACAGCTTCTTGATCTGTCTCACTCGTTCAAACGATATACCGCACATTTTCGCTGTATCGGTCATGCCATATCCCTGCAGCATGCACCGCATCGGCTTCTGTGTTCTCGGAGACAACTGATCTACCATATGTTCAAAATCCATCATCGTAATAAGTTCTCCGATACAATCGTGTCTGTCTTCCAGAAACGAATCCCCATAACTGTCACCATCATCATTTACAATCTTGTCGAGTGATACATACTGTGGTTTCTCGACATCTTTCCAGTGAAATGGTGTACGTACTGTCACATCTCCAAATTGAATGTATCTTTCCACATATCTGTTGATATATATACCGATATAATTTCGATTTAAGTGTTCCAGATCCTTGCTTCTGTCAATGGCTTCCACCAGTGCAAGTACACCTTCCTGTATGATGTCATCGTAATTTGGGAATCCATGATATTTATTCAAATGAAAATACACGAGTTTGATATTCTCCATGATCTTCTGATTTCGCAGTTCAATTCTTTCTGCCTTTGTCAAATCCATTCACCTCCTGTTGAAAGAGAGCTTCCATCTCATCAAGCGCAGATACACGCTCCTGTGTCGGTTGTATACTCTTAGGCATATTGCTCTGATATCCTCGTCTCTGTTTCTGCCTGCGCTCATTCACTGCATTTACTACCCATCGAATAATTGCGAGATAATGAGACTTTGTTTTGTAACCTTTCTCTTCAATGTACATATCAAGAAATTCGATTGCATCGTTACGAATATCAGCTCCGTACTTATCTGCGAGCTTGGTGAATTCATCATCCAACAGCATCACATTTCCGAATGGTCCATATGAATGCTTTGCGGGTGCGCCCTCTCTTTCATTTACTTTCATTTCATTTACTTTTATTTTATTTGTGGGGTTTTTACGGGATTTACTCTCATTTTTAACGGATTTATTATGGTTTTTACTGTATTTATCCGAATTTTGGGTGACTTTAATAAAAGAAGCGGTCTCCTCTTCATTCAAAAGCCATATCTCACAATCAACTATGATTTCACGTCTAAGGCTCTTTGCCGCCTCCTGATAGCGTTTCTGTATATTCTGGGAGGTAATGATAGTGTCCGAACTAGCAAGTGTGATCTCAACGATTAGTGACCGACTAGCCAAGAATGTCATTATCTGCTTCATTGAACCCTCGGACAGCCCAAGGGATGCTATCGCTGCATCCTCGCTGTCCTCATTCCATACGATGTAATAACCGTTTTCTCTATATATCTCCGCAAGCAACCATATGTAGAATATCAATCCATCCGATCCGTATCTTGCACTGAGTGCCCGAATCTTTAGGTCTGCGAAGAAATCCGTGTCAAATGGGAAGTACAGCAATCCTTTTTTTTGCGGTCTTGCCATCTGCTCCTTCCTTTCAATCCAGCTATTTAATAATGCTGGTTGCATAATCCTTATAAACATCTTCAAGCATTGTTCGATTACATTCTACGAACTCGCTTCCGGCAAGTTCCTTATACTCTGCCTGAATCTTCTGTCGTGCTCTTCTGACCGATTCTGTTGTTGGAAATCCCAACTCTCGCATATGCAGGAAGAACTGCTGAAGAGGAATCTTATCTACATCTACGCCGTTCTTCTTGCCAATTTCCTTGTACACCATGTAACATAAGCATCCGTCACTGCTCCGAGTCTCTGGATGTTTCTCAAGCATCGCTTTTACAACCTTATGTGTATCTCTGATATTTGCTCCCATCTTGTCACACCTCCCTGATCCGGATGCCGTGTCTGTAGAGCATCAGCTTCCGCTTTATGATGTAATCCTTTGTCCGGAATCCTTTTGTATCCTCTACGACCGTATCTCCGTTGGTATCTATATAAACGAAATCAGCGATATAACTACATGCATGTTCCACGCAAAACTTCTTCATCTTCACAAATCCATTCTTCAATGTGACCGGTCGCAGTTCATATTGCGATGGAATCAGTTCATATTTGACCTGCATCTGCAGATTGCTAATCTCGCCAGTCTGTTCAAGCAAATGAAGCTCCCGGTACCGACACGCTTCCTTCTTGGAATCAAATGTAATACCGTCAACTACCACTTTCCTGCTTCTGTATTTGCTCATGTAACTCCTTTCCCTCTACCGCCATAAATGCGGTAGAGAATGACTTACAATAAAACAAAGAATACTGTGATATATCTTTGTACAATAACCTTATCCAAACAATGCGGCAGCGGCACTGTTGTTCACCTGCTCCGGCGTCGGCATTTCCGCTTCAGCCACCTGTGCACGTTCTTCCTGCTGAGAATCTATCGCCTGTTCCTCAGATGTTTCCGCCAGCTGTGAGGGCTCTGCAGCATCTACATCTGCAACCGGCTCATCTTCTACATATACCTTGGAACCATCTTCTTTGATGTATGCCATGTCGGATTCAAATGCTGACTGCATCTCGATAGACATGATTCCCCACTTGCTGATCAACTGACGGAGCATGGTCTTGTATGCCATTGCGTCGAAGTTCTTATACCAGAAGCTTGAATACATCCACGAATCACGCTGATCGTAATTACCGGCAACATAATCTGCATAAGACACCTTATGCTTCACGCCGTATCTCGTATTGATTGCCGTCATATCTTTGCTGAATGCCTGCGAATATCTGTCAGCATGTGCAAGCATCTGATTTTTGCTCCAGTACATTGACTTTCGAAATCCATTGACAAGTTCAAACATCGCATAATATCCAACCGTCTCCGCTTTCTCTCGTGCATCCCAGTCATTAACCATCAGCTGAATATTTATTTCTTCATTCATCGGATCAAAGCTGACAAACTCACCTTCCTTGATAGCCAGTACAGTAAGCTTTTTATACTGACCGGAGCGGATTGCAAGCTGGATATACCCTTTATATCCCATCTGGAACTGTGCCACCTTCGTACCGGCTTTATTGTCGCTATACGGCACGAGGTAATAATGACCAAGCTGTGGCGATGGGGAAAGCTTCAAGCTCTCTCCCAACAGCGCACCAGACAGGATCGATGGCTTCGTACATTCTGCAAGAGCAGGATTCACGCTGACTGCCGATACTACGCCGGAGATAAACCGCTGCACATTTCCCTTACCAAGTGCCTGCTCAATATTCGCTTTGATATCCATACGATTCAAGAACCCTGTCATTGTCGTGTCCTGAATCTGATTCTGCTTACTCTTAACCAAACTATTCTGTACCATCTTATTTGTCTCCCTTCTTTACAATCGCATCAACTACAATATCTGAAAGCGTCTCGGCTAACTGGTCTAAGATCTGTTCAAATCCGCCCTTCTTGTCTGATTCCATCTCTCTCTTATCCTTCTTCATAAGTTCATCACAAGTGGCATCCGCTAATGTAAGAATCTTTTTGTATTTTTCATCTGCATCCTTCTTGTCATAACTTACACGAAGGTTATGCTTAAAACTACCAAGGATTGATGCAATTTCAACCGCACATATACCTTCATTTCCACTAATTATTGCTGTTCCATTTTCTGCTTTTACCATTTTCATATCCTCCTAAATTGCTCTAAATTCTATATTTCTGCTCTGGAAGAACTCTTTCAGGGCAAGTGCATCTTCGGTTGTAAGAAGTGCCGCAAACCGCACTTCCATCTTCTCCGGCTCTGTGACCGTGTGTTCCGGCTGCTGCTGTTCCGGTACTGATTCTGAAATGATTGCTGTTTTTTCAGACGTCTTCTTTTCTTCCGCTTCCTTGGCACGCCGCTCTTCTTCCGCCTTCTTCCGTGCTTCTGCTTCCGCTTTCTTCTTGGCAATTTCAGCCATCCGCTGTGCTTCTGCAATTGACTTATGCATGTCTAAAGTCTCTTTGTACACTGAAACCGCTTCAAACGCATATTCTGAAAGTTGATTCAGTGTATAAAGATCTGTGCTGATCTGATACATACGTTCCCGCATCTTCTCTTCGATAGATTTCATCGATACAGATGCATTCAGCCACTTCTCATCCCAGATCATATCCAGCTTTACAAATGCCTGAAATCCAATTGTCTCAAAGAGTGCTTCAATATCCTTGCGCTTCTCTTCCTTCAACGTCTGCTCATATTCTTTGATCTGCTTATCAATCAACTGTACCGGCGCATTCACAATATCCGTGAGTTCGCGAATTTTCCGTTCGAATTCATCGTATGGCTTCAAACAATCCTTTTTGATACGGATTCTCTCATCTGACATAGCCTTAATAAGCTTATTCAATGCCGCTCTGTCTGCTTTCGCATCCTTAATCTGATCACTGCCTGTATATACCAGATTCTTATACATCTCTACCTTGCTTGTGATCTCTGCTTTCAATTCTTCATAGTTAAACTGAATTACCTCCGGAAATGTTACCGGTTCTACTCTTAACTCCATTCATATCCTCCTAACTTAATACCAGCTCATATTGAGCATCCTTCCCTACCGAGAGCAGGCGTTTGATACGTTCGCTCTCCCGCTGATCATTTAACTTCTGTTCTGTACATTCCTCACATCGTTCCTGCGGGTCCAGGTGTGCGCCACAGGTCGGACAGATATATCCATACATGAGATATCCTCCTATAAATCCGGCAGTTTCACATGTGGAGCTTTCATATCTTCCACGCATGTCCAGAACTTCCGCTCTTCGTCCGCCAGGTAAGCAATCTCTTCTTCTTTCTCATTTCTGCATACCGTTTCATAGATTGTTTGCTTTGTAACATAACCATCAAATACGGATTTTAATTGTGCTGCGATAACGACATAATCAAATTCCGTAACCATCAGGTAATGCAACACTTGCACATAATAATTTTCAGGTATGTAATGGTCTTTCCAGTTTCTTCTCTGTGAGGAATTAAGAATATTAGTTGTCTTTATCTCTAAAATTCCTTTTTTCCCATCCGGATCTTCAAACCATCCATCAAGACTTGCATGTGCAAATGGATATTTGTCGTTTGTCCACATATTGTTTTCTTCGTAGAAAACTTTCTTTTCCGGAAAATCCAAACTAAACAAAGCTCTTAGATGTGGCTCTGCCTGTATGCCGTACTTCACATATGGCTTGTCCGAGATATCCTCCGGCATCAGATGAAACGCCTTATCCTTCCAGAGTTCCACATTCGTCTTGTATGGATTCTTTCCGAGTATTGCAGATGCATCTGATCCGCCAATCTTCGTTCTGTGCTTCAACCAATCTTCACGATTTGGAAGCACCTGCATCGTAACCATTGATTCACGCTCCCTTCCGTGTTATACTTCTTATTGAGTTATTTGATATTTGCACCTGCGGGATGCCAGTCCCAAGGGTGCTTTTTTTGTAGATCTCGATTGCATGGTCCATATCATCATCGTTGGCGCATTCGATCAGTTCCTTATAGATTACTGCCGCAAGCATCATCCAGAATCCGTAGATCATGCCAATCCATAACAGCACCGCACCTTCTACCATTGCGAATGTCGCCAGCCGGTAGGACCATATAATCATGTCATTGCTCATCCTCTTTCTTCCTCTCTGCTTGTCATTACTGATTTTCCGTGGCAAGTGTGCCCCATGCGATCTGCTCCGCAATACGCTTTGGGTTGTACGGCGGCACTCTACGTCCAGCTTTTAGATCTTTTCGATATTTCAAAAAATCTATAAAAGCGAGATAATTCACATATGTCACGCCGCAGCCATCCAGAATTGTGTGTGCGCCATATCTGCCCTTCTGAACGTACTGATCGATCTCTGCGATTCGACTGGTAACCGTCCGGGCAGATACGTTCATCAGCTTCTGGATCTGCGCCTTCGACATATACGGCGATGCGCTGATGTACTTAATTGATGTGATCTCCATCTTGTTAAAACCTCCTTTTGTATTTAGTAGAACGATAGTTTGCAGAAAAAAATGATAAAACGAATATTTTTTTCATTTTTTCCGTTAGACGCTATCTGCTTGACTATTCTTTTCACTGCTTCTATACTCCCTTTACAGGCTCCCGCCAGAGCCAAGTACATATGAAAGAAGGTGAAATCATGAGAATTTATGCTTGCCTGCTTGGTGAATGGATTGATATTACAGAAACCGCAACCGTTGCAGATTGCCAAAACCCTGTCACATATTTCCAAGAAAACCTGAGATATGAAGATGGAGCACGAAACGCAAAATGCTTTGAGTACGATTACATTCATATCCAGTACCAAGGGAAGGACTACCGGATAAATCCCGCATTTATTCAAATTGTCAAGGAATAAAATTTTGTTCAAGCAGGAGGTCAAGTTCTCTTTGCGGCTCAAACGTCAACTTGGCTTCCTGTTTTTCAAAGCCATCAATTATGATATGATTGATTCTGCTCCATTCTGCACGTGTCATACCTTCAGCAAGAGAAATGATCTGCTTCGCCTGTTTTTTTGTTACCATGCTTCTCCTTTCTATCACTTTAAGTGGATTTTGTTGGCAAAAAAATATAATCTAACGGCATATTATATAATCTCGATAATGTATCAAGAATTGCAAATGATGGTGTAACTGCACCCTTTTCCCAGTTGATTACTGTTTTTTTGCTTACTTTAAGGCTTTTGGCGACATCTTCCTGAGTTAATTTTGCATTTACTCTTGCCGCTGCCAAGCTTATCTTAACATTCTGCAATCGTTATCATCTCCTTTCGCATATCATAATACCATCACTTTAAGTGGATGTCAACACCGAAAGTGAATTTTTTTCATTTTTAGTTGCTATAAGTCCACTTATGGTGTATAATCTCTTTTGTAGGGAGGTGGTAACATGCCATATGAAGAATTCAATAAATTGTTTGCGAAAAATCTAAGATATTATCTTAATAAGTATAATATGACACAAGCAGAGCTCGCAAAACGTCTGAACGTAGGAACCACATCTGTATATAATTGGTGTAATGGCATCAAATCTCCAAGAATGGATAAAGTGGATGCAATGTGTGAATTATTCAACTGTAAACGCTCAAATTTGATGGAAGATAAAGATCAAGTTGAGGAAACACATTACTACGAGAATCCAAAGACAGCAAAAATAGCACAGGAGATCTTCGAGAACAAAGAGCTCTCACTTCTCTTTGATGCTGCACGTGATGCTTCTCCGGAAGACATCCAAACAGTACATACAATGCTACTTGCATTAAAAAAGAAAGAAAAAGGCGAATAAGTCCGTATTATTGTACCTGCGATATGATATGCTCTTAGTCGCAGGGGGTGATATTACGAACGAAGTATTTGTACACTTAATTGATTTTAAGGGAGCAAACGCAAAAGAAACCGTCACTTCGAACGAAGATGGCAGTTTCTCAATCTTTATCAATTCAAGGCTCAATCAGGAACAGCAGACAGACGCTTACTTGCATGCTCTGTCCCACATCACCCGGTTGGACTTCGAAAATAGAGATGCTTGCGTTGACCACTTAGAATATTATGCACACAATAAAATTTAATAAAAGGGGGATTCCTATTATGAAGAAAAAACTTTTTGCAATTATGCTTGCCTGCTCTTTGCTCACTGGCTGCGGAGTATCAAAAGAGTCTAATTTAGGATCTTACGATAATAACTCAACAGAAGCAATTACCGAAGCATCCTATATTGCAGACGACACCGAAACAATCGCATCTGATGAAGATGGCGAAACAGAGCCAACAACAGAATCTGAAAATGAAACAGCGTATGAAATTACTTACACGAATGCTCAAGTTCAAGAATCATATAGTGGTGTAATGGTTGATGTAATCGTCGAAATTGAAAATACAGGTACTTCGGATTTATATTTATCTAACGGAGCGTGTGATCTAGAAGATGAAAATGGTCACTTGGTATCTGCTATGAAAAGTGTACCAACATATCCTAATGTGATTTCTCCCGGAGAAAAAGGTTATATGTCCGACACTATAACGCTTGATAACTATTCTGGCGATTTAAAATTGACTGTTTTACCAAGACCTGATGTTGAAAAAGCATCTATACATAAAACAAGATATGAAATTTCGGATGTAGCAACAAATAATAACGATTGGGATCGAATTGATGTTACAGGAAGACTAACATGCACATCTGATCAGGTAGAATCTGTAAGCTATGTAGCAGCTATATTCTATGATGCCGATCACACGCCTATTGGTATAAGCAATACCGTTATAATGGAAGACCTGAATCCAAATGATACAATTGGCTTTGAACTGAGTGGAATCACACTTCCAGAAGGTGTAAATACAGATACTGTTGCAGACTATGAGATATTTGCATATCCTGCACAATTTCAATAAAAAATAGATAAATAAAAATCCCCCAGGTGCTGGAAACACCTGAGGGTGTCACCCATAAACCGAAGGCTTATGCATAACAAATTCGCAACTTGTATTATACCATAAGCCTTCACATTTTCATAGGCTTATTTTTTTATGCCTATTTTTCAAAGGAGGTTTTAGTATGTGGTGTAATATTCAAAAAAATGGAACTGCAGTTTACCGGGAGCGTTATAAAGATCCTCTGACCGGGAAACTGGAGACAGTTTCAGTTTCAAAGCCAAAAGACACACCCCAAAACAAAAATAAGGCACAGCGAGAACTTGCCGCAAAAATCGAAGCTGCAATCCAAGAACTCCAATGTAATGATAAAACAGTGACTCTTGCACAGCTTCAAAAAGAGTATCTGAAAGCCCAAAGAATCATATACAAAGATAGTACAGTTGATCGGAATGAGAGTGTCACTTCATCTGTCATAGATATACTGAATCCAGATGCAATTGTCAACAACCTGACAGCACAGTATGTAAAATCAAAATTGCTTGAATCAAAAAGCAAAATTAAAACAGTGAACTCGTATATAACACGGTTCAAAGCGATGTTAAATTGGGGATACGAAAACGATTACCATGATAATTGGAAATTGATTACAAAACTCAAACAATTTGATGATTCTTCCGATGATGACGATGAAGAAATTACAACAAAATATTTGGAACCAGACGAAGCACAAAAACTGCTTAACTATATCAAAGACGGCAAGAGTTGGCACTGGTATTATACAACATCAATTCTCATACTCACAGGTCTGCGATTTGGTGAATTATCAGCACTGGAAATATCTGATATTGATCTGGACAATTTAACAATCCGAATCTCTAAAACATATGATTCGAACCATGACAATGTAACTACGCCAAAGACAGACAATTCAAAAAGAACAATCCACATTCAGCCGGCACTTTTAGTAGAATTAAAAAAATGTATGCTATGGCGTAGAGAAATGATGTTGGCAAATAATTTCAGATCCAATATTCTGATTCCAAACACCCAAAATGGAGATCATATGAAAATAGCTAGTTATGAAAAATATCTCAGAGAAACAACGGAACCCCTTCTTGATCGACGTGTGACACCTCATATGCTCAGACATACACACGCTTCACTTCTTGCTGCAAACGGAATGACAATTGATGAAATTGCTCGTCGACTTGGACATGGAAAAAGTGAGATAACTCGAAGAATCTATATCCATGTTACTAAAAAAGTAACCCAAAATGATAATCTAAAATTAGACAAAATAAATCTGTTCTCATAATTTGTGCGCAGTAAGTGCGCAGTAACGCAATTTTCAACCATTAAAAAACGGCGGAAACACTTGATTCTACGTGGTTTCCGCCGAATAAAAAAGATGCCCAGAGCCGGAATCGAACCAGCGACACGAGGATTTTCAGTCCTCTGCTCTA
>ENA-OROK01000478-OROK01000478.1-human-gut-metagenome-genome-assembly--contig:-NODE-478-length-48689-cov-5.159662_pt1 | contig 48689 bp, 63 predicted proteins | sample MGYA00242127_ERZ509046 | MGnify/ENA primary metagenome ERZ509046 (study PRJEB26280, sample SAMEA2338728) | human gut metagenome | biome: human gut; feature: human-associated habitat; material: faeces... | reverse complement strand
ATCGTAACACTTTATAATACCAGTTAGGTGTTAAAGAATTGTAGGTATCAAAATTGAAATTGGTGTAATGATCGCAAAGAACCAGGGTTAACGAACCAATAACAGAAATTTTTGATGGCTCACCACCGAGAGCATCGGGATCAAAAAGACTAAATAGGGGAGCCCCTAGATTAACTTCATCGGAGCATAGGGCTTTTGACAATCGTGAGATAAACTCCCAAACCATAGGGGTGGGACGCAATTCATACAAGCCCTTTCTGCCTTTTAAAAGTAGACCTCGCCCCTTGTAGGAAACAGTAGAACAGATGAAAAGTGAATCTTGTTTGTGATACGGAACAAGTAGATTTGCGCGATAGACTCCATCAGCATCCTTTTCAAAGTTTTTAGTAGCTGCGTATTTTATTGCAGTAGTAATTTCCTGATAGGAGCGTGAGACAAGACCCTCAAGAGGATCTGCATCCGAAGTTAGTCCTTTCTTTTGGGTGATAATTTCATTTACTTCTTTACGTAAGTTCGACATCTTTCTCACCACTCAATTTCCCAAATAACGGTGGCTAAAACTCGCATGGTGCTCCACCATATAGCAAAATTCAAATTATTTTCAATTACATGGATGACTTGTATGAGAATTCAAGGAAAACACATAACTGCTTCAGCCCGGAAGGATTGCTCATAGAGGAACGGACCCTCCGTCCACCAATAAACACTTCACAGCAGTCAGCTTTTGGAAGATCAAGCGGAAGGCCAAAACGGTCACTTATTTCAGTGGCTTTAATCGTGGTGAAATTATCTAGCAGGTAATAATATAGGTCGTTGCTTTCGAGACGGGGGTCATGAATACCCATGAGTGGTACGCAGTCGTAGCCATCGCCATCCCTAAAACTAGAACGAAAAGAGCAGAAAGGCCCTGCTAAACTGATCCCATCACGCCTGAGAACATCTTCCAAATACTGTATAAATTCTCGGCTTTCACTGGCTAAAGAGATATGAGACGTCTTAACAGAAAAGATTAGCCCCTTCACCTTTGATGGAGTTTTCTCAACAATCAGACGTGGAAATCCTCTCCATACTAGTTTTCCAGTGTAATTTGTTCCTGCCGGTGTATCCACCTCTCTCACCACTTGAAGAATGCGACTTTTTATGTCTTGAGCAATCGTTTCAGCGTAATGGTGGGTAGCCGTCAATACTTCCTGACCATGCGTTTGCTCACGGAAGTCACGTTCCCTCTTGGCATTGTTTACTTCCTGACGAAAATCTAGCATAACACCACCCCTATAGCCTCTAATCACAGTTTGATAGGTCATCCGCATCCGCTTGAATAGAGGCGAGATTTTCAGCAGTGACTTGGGCAATGAAATATTCTTCCTCAAACCTGCCGGTGTCGCAATCCTTGATCCGATAAACATACTTGTGGTCACCAGCTCGTTTGACGAGCGGTTTTTCTCGGGCATCCAGACATGCGGCACCAATGTCAGAGACCAGATCCCGCTTTCTGTCATAGGCGATCCGGGTTTCATCGAATGGAGAAACCCAAAGCCCATCTTCCGTATAGGCAACCCATGAACCGATCTTAATTTTCATACTTGCCCTCACAAGACTACTGGATGATTATACCATATCTCACTCGGATTGACTAGGCGCTCCCTGCTGATTTGCAGGGGCGCTGTTTTCTTTGTAAACGTACCCTGAACCACAGGGGATCATGTGCTTTCGCATTTGGGGATCAACCTGATCCATGGTTGCCACCCGCGAATAAACTGCTACATTCATATTTTCATGTTCCATTGATCTTTCCCCCTTTGGCCCTAGTATGCCATTAAAGCAAAGAAATTGCAAGAACCACATCAAACAATCATAGAGCCCTGTTTTTGTGCTTGTTTTGGTTGATAGACTTGACTTTTTTGCCACCCTATGGCTCTATTACGTCACCGAAAGAACCGTACTAAAGGAGTCGCTAATCCTCCGTCTCCGACGATTCCGGTATAATTGAGGGGCGTGTACATCACGCTCCCCACGCATCACCTATGCGGGAAAGTTGGTGATAGTATGAAAGGGATTAAAGCCAACACCGAGTATCAGGGAAAATGGACAGGGTCGAAAAGAAAGGAGCGGAAGGCGGCCCGGAAGCAGAGAATCATTGAAGCATTCACCACAGATAACGATGTTGAGGTCATTCCGGCTGAATACGATATTAAGCCGGTCGAGGCCAAGATCCTCCGCGTAGCCGCTTATGCGCGGGTCAGCACAGATCAGGAGTCCCAGGCGGACAGTTATCAGACGCAGAAGGAATACTACAAAAAGTACATCACCAATCATGACGGCTGGGAGTATGTAGACACCTATGCGGATGAAGGCCGGTCTGGGACGAATGTACTGAAGCGGGAGCATTTCAAAGAAATGATAGAGGACTGCAAGGCAGGCCACATAGACCTCATTATCACGAAGGACATCCGCCGCTTTGCCAGGAATGTCCTGGATTGCCTCTCCTATGTACGAATGCTGAAATCGCTTAATCCGCCGGTTGGCGTCTACTTCGAGGATGAGCACCTGAACACGCTGGATCGCGGCAATGAGGCCATCCTGGCCCTCCTGAGTAGTGTGGCCCAAGGTGAGTCCGAGAACAAGTCAGAAGCCATCAAGTGGTCGTACAAACACAGGTTTGAGCAGGGCATGGCCTTCTGCCCCACCTGGGCCTTGCTGGGGTACACCACCGACGAAGAAGGCAACATGCAGGTTGTTCCCGCCGAGGCTGAGATCGTGAAGTTCATTTACGACAGTTATCTGGATGGCTGGAGCGGCTCCGAGATCGCGGCCAAGCTCACCGAGGCCGGTATCCCCACCGTCAAGGGCAAAGAAGTATGGAGCGCGGGAAGCGTCTACAACATCCTGAAAAATGAAAAGTATGTGGGGGACGCTCTCATGCAGAAAACTTACACGCCGGACTTCCTCACCCACAAGGCGGTGAAGAATCGGGGCCAGGAGCGCCAGTATCGCAAGCGCAACCACCACCCAGCAATCGTGAGCCGGAAGACGTGGGACGCCGTGCAGGCCCTCCTGAAGGAGCGGAGGCACCACCGAAGCCACAGAAAGGCCACGAAAGCGGTGGAGCAGATTGTCATTCAAACCATGAAGCGAGGCCGCCTAAAGGGGTTCATCCTCTTTGATCCAACCTGGGCTCGGAAGCAACTTCCCACAATCCTTGAGAAAATCTGTATCACAAAGGCAGAAAGGACGAATGAAAATGTTGAAGAACTTTACCGTGATTGAGGTCACAAAGAAAATCCCCACTCCCTGGCTCATCATCGAGCCTGCAAGACTGCGTCACACGCGGGGAACCGTGGAGGCCCTGGAGTATGCACCCTTCGTCCACTATCTCGTTGACGCGAAGGACAAGCGGCTGGCCGTCCAGGTCAGCAAGGAGAAGGACAAGCAGGCTCTGCGGTTCTCCAAGCCCCAGGAGGAGCAGAAAGCCCTGGCCGTACTGGTGCAGAACGCCGAACTCATGGAGACGATCCACAACCTCTGCCCCGACCTGGAAGCGGGTGGCAAGTATCGCGTTGCCGGTACGTACAGCAAGGAGGACAAGGCGGTGATCTTCGACCTGAAGAAGCTGGAGCCGTATGTGCGGTTCCACAAGGGTGAGGAAGATGCTGGCTAACCGATAAGCAAAAGTGGGGCACTTGCTTTCCAGCAGGTGCCCCACGCATATAAAACCATTATGTTTTGACTTTGTTATCCTCGCAAGACCACAGCCCTGCTTTTTCTAACGCATCCCAATCCGGTGTAATGATCTTCACCTTGCGGTTAAATTCCACCCGAAAATCCTTCTGAACAAGAAGTCCCTGATCCAGCATGGTTTTCAGCACCCTGCGGATCGGCTCCTCCTTCACGTCATACCTTCTGGAGACAGCGGCAACGGTGCCGTTGAATGATGGGATGATACTTTGCTTCGTGGAAACATACGCCATGTTTTGGACGATCATTTTTGCGTAGTCGGTGAATGCTTCTTCCTCGGTGGGAAGGCCGTGGGCTTCCGAGGCCACCGCTTGGAGTTGATTGCTGAAGGCTCCGGTCACACCATAGACCACGACTTTTTTCTGGAGGCGCTGGGTCAAATACTTTACAACGGAGTGGAAGTGGCCATCGCCGGTGAATAGGATATAAACTTCAATCTCCGGGTTCAATGCGGCTGTCTGGTAAATGTAGTCCAGCATGATGAAATCCGTCATGTCCTTTTTGTGGTGGATCGTCGGCTGGTGCGTCTCAATGATCGAGTTCGTTATGTTTCGTATGTAGGGCAACTCGTCCCGGATGCCGTTGAAACTGAAATCACCAAAAACCAGAATATCGGCCAGGTTGTAGTCCTTTGCCAATCCATCGCGCCAAGCCTCTACATCGGGCTTCAGCCCGTACTCATTTTTGAAAGAATAATACCAGTGTTCATAGTCAACAAATGCCTTCGCCAGCGGTTTGCCAGGGGGTGGCTCCGGCTGTTTCGGTTTGAAGAAACGATCTAATATACTCATGTACTCCCTCCCTTCTTATGGATTTTGACGTGATGGGTATTGATGGACAAACTAAGTATACCACGAATGACTTCCTTTAACAAGGCGGCCACCCACACAAGAATCTTTGCTGGGTGGCCGCGCTCCCTGGTCACAGTTTAACGTGAACGGACGAGCCTTCCAAGAAAAAAATGTCGATAGAGCGATCTTTTTGGACTTCGCACCGCTCCAGAGTCTTGTTGACAAGGCTGGGATCGAACTCCGGGAAGGGGCCATTCGCAGTTAAATCCATCATCTGCTGGGCCCGGAAGGCTTTCAGAGGATCTAACTCGGAGTCCTCTATGGCCTTTTCCCAATAGGGAATGTACTTCTCCCGCTCCGCCACAATCGAGTTCAGAGCCTCCATAAAGGCGTCCTGCAGATGAACCTCCCGCAGTTTGATGTTGCCGCAACCGGGCACCTTTTTCTCCCGATAGTAACTGGCGCACATCCAAACAATGGAGTAGCCTTTGTTCAGGCGCTGAAGTGTCCGGCGATTGATGAGATCTCCGCACACGCCACAGATCACCTTTGTCGAAAAGGGCTGTTCGTCGGTGTAGCGGCCCATTGTCCGCAGACCATACCGCTTGCGAAAATCGGCGCGGCGCTGGAGTTCCAATTGAACCACATTCCAGTAGTCCTTGGGAATGATTGCTTCATGATCGTCCTTCACCAAAACCTGCTCCACTTGTCCCTCATTTTTCGCGGTTTTCTTGGTCAGGAAGTCTACCGTGTAGGTTTTCTGCAAAAGGGCATCGCCGTTATATTTTTCATTCCGCAGGATGCCTTGAACGGTCGCCACCGCCCATTCGCTTTTACCCATGAGGCAAGGTATTTTGTCCTCCCGGAGCCGCCGGGCAATGACGCCGGGGCCGTTGCCTTCCATGAACTCACGATAAATGCGGCGCACGATTTTAGCCTGTTCCGGGTTGATAACCAGCCGCCCATTTGCGTCCTTGTCATACCCCCAGAACCGCTTTGCATTCAAATGCAGGCGGCCCTCCGAGCTAAAGAGGTAGCGAATGCCCCACTGGCTATTCTCACTGATGGATCGGCTTTCGTCCTGGGCCAGGGAGGAGAGGATCGTGAAAAGCAGTTCCCCAGAACTATCCAGGGTGTTCAACCCCTCTTTGTCGAACAAGATCCCAATGCCCATATCCTTCAGCATGCGGGAATAGTTGAGGCAATCCGCTGTATTTCTGGCGAACCTGGAGATGCTCTTGGTGACCACCATGTCGATCTTCCCGGCCTTGCAGTCAGCGATCATGCGGTTGAACTCGTCCCGCTTTTTGGTGTTGGTGCCGGTGATCCCCTTGTCCGGGTAGATGTCCACCAGTTCATACTCTGGATGGCGCTTCACATAGTCCTCAAAAAAAGCCTTTTGGTTTTCAAAACTGAGCAACTGATCCTCGTTCTTCGTGGAAACCCGGCAATAGGCCGCCAGCCGGATTTTCCGCTCATCCACCGCCGCGCGGTTCGTCAATTCTTTCTTTGCTGGGATGTGTACAACTTCACGCGCCACAGATCATGCCCCCTCTCTGTATGGGCAATCGCTGAAAGCGTCAAACTCCACCTTCGGAATTGCCGTAAATCTTTGCATGAAGTATTCGTCCTGGTATGGAATCACCGTCACTGGTTCCGAAATCCCAACCCACGCATTCGCTACCGGAGCCGGGAGCCAGATTCCCTTGCAGGCCGAGGCGGAGACCTTGACGTTGGTTCGGCAAGCCCAATACTCCCGGCTTCCTTTGCTCCATTTGTGTATGAGTTTTGCACCGCAATGGGGGCAATAGAGAAGATCGGATAAGGGGTAGCGGACATGAGAAGATCGCGGCTCCTTCGGAGGCGGAGGCAAAGGTGTGTCCAAATGCTCCCGCCGATCCGCCAGCACGCTCTGGACAGCCTCCCACTGCTCAACGGAGACGATAGCCGGGTGGTCGTCCTTGATGTACCATTGATCGGCCTCCCCACGGTTAGGGCGGCTGATCCGACGATGGTCTTTTACAGTTTTCTGCAAAATGAGATCGCCCTTGTACATCACATTGTGAAGCACACGGGCGATCCCTGTATCATCCCATTCCCCGCCAGAGGGAGCAGGAACTTTATTCGCATTGAGAAAATGTTTGATCTTTGAGGGCCAGACCCCCTTCTCCGCCAGATTGAACATGAGCCGAACAATGGTCGCTTCCGACTCATCCACCGCCAACTCTCCATCAGTCCCCGTCTGGAACCCATAGGTGCGGTCGGTTGCGGCTAACCGTTCCAGGTTGGAGAACTTCCGCCGGATAGCCATCCTGGCCAGCGCACTGGCATCATCGCTTTCCCCCTGGGCAAAGGCACCCTTGATGGTCAGCATCAACTCACCAGCGGTGGTGAGGGTGTTGATGTCCTGAAGTTCAAAGTAGACGGCGATCCCCAGGCTCCGAAGCTCCCGGATGGCGTTCAGAAGATCCAGAGTGTTTCTGGCGAACCGTGAGATACTCTTGGCCAGGATCATGTCGAATTTCCTGGCACAGGCGTCCCCTAACATGCGCTGGAAGCCCTCACGGCGATCCAGATAACCGGAGATTCCCTGGTCGCTGTACACTCCGGCAAATTCCCACCCGGGGTGAGAGGAGATCAAGGCTTTGTAGCGGTTGGTCTGGTTCTCCAGAGAGTCCTCCTGCTCCTCACTGCCGGAGGAAACCCGCGCATAGGCACATACGCGCAAACGGCGGTTCAAGAGTTCTTTCTTTTGCGGAATTTTCTTGATTTTCAAGGCAAACCCTCCTTTCACTAGGGTGTCCTATCTATCACTCTAAAAGGCCGATTAGTCAAGTAATAACCGGCTATTTCTCGAGAGAATTTTGTGGGCAAAAAAGGATGGCCGGACGAGAGCCGCCCGGCCATCATGGTTAAAGTTTCGTTGCATAATCCAGAGAAATCCAGCCGTTTCGCTCGGGGGCGTAGGACTTCAAGAGCCCCCACTTGGAAGCGCCTGGGCCCTTAGCCTCCTCCACAATCGTGAATACCCCAGCCCCAGTGAACCGCCCCTGGGTAGCGTGGTTGGTTCCAGGCCCCTTGCGGATGTTCAGGTCGGTGACCGTCACGCGGACACGATATGGGGTGAACAGGTGAGGCGGGCGATCCTCCGCATCGCTCTCTGTCCCATCATCCAGCATGTCCTGGACGTCGCCCCGGAAGGTATCCATCGACTTCCCATGCTTGGGGAACCAATGCATTACATCGGCGTGGTTAGAAGCGATCCCCCGCGCGTGACCTTCGCTGTGGCAAATGACGTCCTGAGAAGTGAGGCCATATTGCTTGCACAGGTAGGCACAAAGTTCCACGGCCTCCTGGTACACCTTGGAGAAGTAGGTGCCATCCGAAAGGTTGTCCTCGCAAATCTCAAAGCCGATATGGGTATCATTGGCGGAGCCTCCGGCATGCCATCCTCGGAAGTTCCAGGGGAGCGTTTGGTAGGTTGCGATGGAGCCGTCCTTCAGTTTGCCGATGAAGGCGTGGACACAGACCTGGCTCCCACCGGGCTTGGGGTTGTTCCAGTGATTCCCGGAAGTGTTTCTCCCCAGCAATCCATCGTCTGGGCCGACGTAGCGGCGAAGATTCGGGTTGTTGGCTCCGGTGGAGTGAACCATGATCCCTTTGGGGATGATGGTTCGTCCGGCTTTATAGCAGTCATTCTTTCTCAGAAACAGTTGGTGTAGATTCATTCTCGCTCTCCCTCCTCAGACCGATCGTGCAGTTGCTGAAGCACGTCCTTGATGGCCGCAGGGACAGGCAGGCCCAGGTGCGTGGCATTCTCCAGGAGGGACACACCCTCGTTGGAGAGATAGAAAAAGATCACCGCCGTCCGCAGTACGCTTCCGGTAGCGATCACATTCACGTCTAGGATGTTGGCGATCCCGACGAGCACAAAAATGAGAATTTTCTTAAAGATGCCTTTGAAGCCGACCTCGCTGGACAGTTTCTTGTCCACCACGGCACACATGACTCCGGTGATGTAGTCCACCACCACAAAGGCAATCAGGGCATAGAGCAGGCCGTCACAGCCGCCCAGGAACCACCCAAGCCATCCACCGACAGCGGCAAAGACAACCTGGATCGTATTCCAGAATTCTTTCATATTCAGTTCCCTCCATCATGTCAGTTGCGCCGAAACCTTGTCCAGCAGGGCGTCAATTTCCTCCCCGCTGTATTTGCTGGTGTAATAATCGGTAGGGGGCGTGGTCAGCGCGGCCACGGCCTCCTCCAGCGCCGCAAGGCGTTCTTCCACAGTTGCCATTCCAATCACCTCATACAATCATTCTCCGGCCCATGCGATCCAGAACCCATCTCTGGTTCTTCTCCACAACCGGGCCAGCCTCAACCGGCCTCGGCATGCTGTAGAACAAGATGATGCATCCGTCGCCGCCAGGGCCGCCCTGACCACCGTTGCCACCAACTCCCGGCTGACCAGCACGGGTGGTAATGCTTCCGCTGTAGTCCGTGGGATCTTTCTCTGCACCGGCCCACGATGCGCACGATCCCCCGCCACCGCCATAGCCCCCGCGCCCACCGACCGTCAGGGCGGGCTTCTTCGGAATGAGCGTAGGTGTGGAGCCCTGGACGCCGTTTGCCGCCGTGGCGTTGTTGTAGCCGTTAGAGCCTCTAGTGGAGGGCTGTGGCGTATTGACGCCTGCGGCACCGCCAGGGCCCAGGGCGTAACCAGCCCAAGCGCCAACCGCATAGTTGGGGTTGGTGGTGTAGGTTTGCCAGTAGGCCACATTCGACTGGCCGCTCACGGTTCGGGTGGGGCCGCCCGGCCAAGTCACACCATCCTCGTCCACCGCTCCCGTGGAGGGCTGGAACACCAGAATTTCATCCAGGTCGGATGAATTGCTGGGAATATCGTAGTTTTCCGGAGCACCTGCGCCATCGCCACCGGGGAGCCCTTCCAGACCGCTTGTCGCAAAGATCTCCGCCGTGACCGGATCAACCCAGCCGGTGGTGGCCGGGTAGCTCCCTTCGTCGGAGGACTTGCCCCCAAAGGTGGTGGCGGTGCCCTCAGCCCCCTGGGCGGCTGACGAGGCGTTGAAGGCGGCCCCGAGGCCACCCACGCCGCAAGCGAAGGAAAGTACTTGACCAGGGGTAACGCTCATGTTCCCCTCCAGGACTTTCGAGCCCCTGCCGCCTTGGCCGCCAGCGCCGCCTTTTCCTCCAGGGCCGCCCCAGACCGTGACGGAACCCTGGGTATTCACTTGGCCGGTGATCCACGACGTGTGCGTGTAGGTGTGTGTCTTAGATCCGCTGGAGGTTCCACCGGCGAGACCGGCAAGACCGCCCTGTGCTCCACTAAAGAGAACGTAGCGGACAGTGGTCACTCCGTCAGGCACTGTCCACTGCCCAGAGCCGGTTAGAACCACTCGTTCATTGAAATACTCCAGGGCTTCGGGTTGTGGCGGATAGAAGCCCACCAGGGCAGTTAGTTCCGCCTTCAATGTGGCTGAGAGGGTGACTGCCTGGGTTGCCAAGCAGGCATCCACCATCTTCCTGTCGTATGGGTCATAAATCTTGACCACGTCGCCCGGCTGTTCAGACTGGGCCACGATCCCACAGGAGATGGTGGCGGTGCATCGGTAGTAGGAGGCCAGACGCCGCGCAACGGAGAGGGAGTTCACCAGGGAAACCAGGGTGGCGTCGTCCACCGTTTTGACATTCGCCATTGCGGACTCCGAAACTGGCTCCACGATCTGGCGGGTGTTGTGGATGTAGGTTTTCCCCATGAGGGTTCCACTTCCGGAGGAAACCACAGCATAGTTGGAGCCGCTCTCCAGAATTGTGAAGCCTGTGGCCACGAGGCTGTGCATGGGTTCATCGAAGGTAATGATGTCCCCCTGGGTGGTGCTTCCCTCAAACAGGGTCTTCTCATCGGCTCCTGGTGTGTATTGGTGCTCTGTGACAGAGACCTCAGTCACCGCTCCGGTATACTCAACATTAGCGTTGTTCCGATAAATCCTGTCCATCGGAACCGCACAGGTGACGCCGTCCCAGAGCGGCCCGACGCGAAGTACACCATCCAAGTCGGTCGTCAGCGAAGCACCGAGGGCAAAAAGCACCTGGGAGAGGTTATCTCGGGCGCTTGAGTTGGTGGGCTTCACATAGGGGAGCCACCCATACAGAGCGATGTTCTCGAAGCAGGACTTCACCGCAACGGGGATCGGGCCGCAGATGTCCCGAATGATCTCCCCAGCGGTTTCCCCCGAATAGAGGCCACCCTTGTGCTCCATCTGGGACAGGAGCCCCATAGCAGACACACCGGAAAGCGTGTAGCGATCCGGCCCCTCCCGCGTCACAGACTGCAAATAGAACACACCCTTTTGCTGACCTCTGTAGAAGTAGGTCATGGGTGTGTTCTGGACGAAAGCAATGATTGAGGGATCGGCGCACTTCACGGTGGCCTCCAGGGTGTCGATGCCGATGGAGGAACTTGGGAGAGAGCACTCCAGGCCCAGGGAACCAGCGGAAATCTGCACGTCTGCAAAGGTGTAGTCGAGATACACGATTTGATTTCTCATTCACTCGACCTCCCTCTGCGGCTCGATATACTCATATTTGACCGTCAGATCCTTCCACCGATTGACGGAACCGATCTGGCCGTGGTACACATCCTGCCCTGACTTGATGGCCGCCTCATAAGTGATGGTGCCCTGCCCATAGGGGAGAGTAATGGTGTGAGTGTCCACCGGAGCCGAAATCGCCTCGAAGAAGGCATCATAGTCAGTTGGGTAGCGGGGATCAGGTGCCACTTGGAGTTGGTAGGTGTAGCCGGTGCCAAGGAGATCCCGCTCCTGCCGTCCCGTCAGCATGGTTCCTGCATTCGGCCCGGAGAGCAATTCAAAACTCCGCTTTAGGGTGTCAAAGACCACACGGACGTGGTAAAGCGTACCATCCATGGTGATTCCATCCAACGGCTACACCCCCTTCCCGGTGAGGCTGGGGCCTTGGCGGGTAGTTTCGGCGGTGACTACCGGCTGAAGAACCCGGCCCAACTGCGCCAAGGAACCGGTAAAGTTGATGGACACCTGCACAGCACTCCCACCGCTCTCCGCCAGGGATTCGTTGAATGCCTGCTTCATGGTGGAGAGCGGCGTCTCAATATTCGTCCCACTAGTCTGGTCACCCAGCATGGCCAGGAAGGGCTTGTTGGGCGCGATCACGGCACCTTCCGCCAACTGAGGCACATTGTTCATCTGCTGTTGCATCTGCTGAGCACGGCTCTGGGCGCTGTTGATGGCAAGCATGACAGCCGCCACGCCAGCGGCGATGGCAAGAGCGGCAATACCGAGGGTTGCCGCGCTCTGGAAGGCACCGACCGCCACCGCCGCCGCGAAGGCCGCCGCAGTGAGCACACCCAGGACGGCGACAACTCTCTCCGCACCATTCATGCTCGACCATGCATCCGAAAGGGCACCGACGACGGCGACCAGGGCCGCAATGGCCGCGACGACAATTAGGATTTTTGCATTCGTCATGGTGAAGATCGAACCGGCGTTTGCTACAATGTTCGAAACAATCGACACCGCATTGGCAACCGGGCTGATTGCCGCCACCAGAGCCGCCAGCGTGACGACCGCCGCCTTGCCACCGCTGGATAGGGTGTTGAACCAGTTTAAGAAAGCGGTGGCAAGTTCTGTGACCTGGGTGACAATGGGCATTAGGGCCTCAGCCAGCAGAGACATTTGCTCTTGGAGTTCAATCTGTGCATTCCGGCTGTCGACGAGGACGCCATTTTCCTGTTCCCAGGCCGCGTAGCTCTCCGCCAGGCCGGAGGTCGTTAGGATTTGCAGGGCGTAGTTCTGCCGCTCCACCTCAGTGGTCATGGTGGACATGGCATCGGAGACGCGATCCGCACCGATACCCATTCGGTCAAGGAGTTCCGCAAACTGGCCGGTGGCGGCTCCCGAGGCAATGGTCTCCTGGAGGCTGTCCGCGAGGGACTCGATCTTCAGGGTGTCCGGGAACCGAACCACGGCACCGGAGAGAGCATCCACAGCCGCCGCCAGTTGGTTATCGTTGAAGCCCGCCTGCATGAGATTGGAGAGGGCCTCCACGCTAGAGTCAATCTCCCCAGACACAGCATTAAACTGCTTGAAGGACTCCTTGGTCATATCCAGGCTGAGCCCGGCCTCCTTGACGTTGGCCTCCAACTTGGACATAGATTCCCGGAACTCCTCTGTGGCGGGGATCGTGGCAAATGCCGCCGCACCGACAGCGGCCACCGCTGTGCTTAGTCCTTTGGTTTTATCTGACAGGTCTTTAGCCTTGGAGGAAACCTCCTCTGCGGACACACCAACCCCGTCCAGTTGCCGGGAAGCCGTCCTTGCCTGCCGCTCCAGATCCTCCAGATTCTGCGTTGTGCGGATGATCTCCCGCTGGAGAGCATCATACTGGTCAGCGGTGACGGTGCCCTCCTCCAGAGCGGTTGCGGCCTGCTCGGCGGCTGTCCGAAGTGTGTTTAATTTTGTTTTTGTGTCCTCCACGGCCTTGGTGAGCGCCTTCTGCTTCTGGGCCAGGAGGGTGACATTCTTCGGGTCGAGCTTCAGAAGCCGGTTGATCTCGTTCAGATCGGATTGTGTGTCCCGCAGAGACTGGTTGACACCGGATAGGGCCTTGTCCAGTTTGGTGGTATCGCCGCCGATCTCGACGATGATGCCTTTGATCTTGTTTGCCATAGAAGCACCTCCCCTCAGAAGCGGTCAAAATCGTCCTGGCATGCCAATTCGTCATAGTTGCAGTCATCGTTGGCCGCCTCGACGAACATATCCGAAACCATGCCCACGGAGAGCAGGTCAAGATCCCGAATCGGAATGCCAAGCTGTGCCACCCGTAAAAGGAACAGGGCGGTTGTCATTTCCCTTTCCGTTTCACGAAGTTTTTTTTAGAGGTGGCCAGTGTCTCCATGTTGGCTGTCCACAACTCCACGATGGTCGGGAACACCTCGTAAATGGAGAACGTCTCGAAGCCGTCCAGCCACTCCTCCACCGTCTCGGGGACTTCATCTGGTGTGGCGTGCTTCGCCATCAGAAAGGCCATGTTCTCAAAGGCGTCCAGGAGCCGGGGAGAGATCCCCTCCAGCCCCGGCTCCTGGGTCGCCTTTTCAATGTCCTTCATATCCTGCATGATGTCCCTGCGGAATTTCAGACGGTACATCCGGGGAATTGCCGCAGAGGCTTTGAAGGTGACGGACTTGCCGTCCACCGTGATTGTCTTAACCATTTAGGCCACCTCCGGCTCTGCCGGTTGCCAAACATTGGTGAACCAGTTGTTGTAGGCATTCTCGGGGGTTGTTGACGTGGTCTTGGCCTTCACATTCCCGTTGGGGAGAGGGGAGGCTGTCAGATTCAGTGTGTCGGTATTGGGTTCTTTGGTATTGGTGGTCGTAGCGGAGCTCATGGAGGGCCGGGTGGCGGTACAGTTATAGAGCACATGCCGCGTGGCTTTTTGATCCCCCGCGAACTCGAACAGGAATGCAAACTGCTTCCCCTCCGCAGAGGCATTCTCCACCAAGATCTTATCCGTCTCATCCTCTGTCTCCCCAAGCACATCCTTGCGGAAGGAGTCGGGAATCAGGGCCATTTCCAGGGTGCCGGTGTAGCCATCGTTGGCGGCGGTTACATAGTAGGCGGAATTGTCCGCATAGAAAGTGGAAGTGTCGCCAGCGGCATCCAGCGACAGGTTCACGGCACCTGGGATGGCAACAGGGGGAGAAAAAGTCGCCACGCCGCCCTCCCCGAGGGTCAGCATGGCATAGTAGCAGTTCTTCAGACCAAATTTGACTTTGTTATCGGCCATGGATTACACCTCGATTTCATAAAGGATTTCATAGAGATTTTCGGTATCAAGGTAGACCTCAGTCTTTTCCCAGCAGAAGGAGGCCAGGGCGTTTTCCACCTTGGCCTCCAGCGATGGGTCTTTGCGGTCGGTATAGAGTTCAACTTGGATGCGCTCGATCCTCTCAAAAACCACATCATCAGCAAAGAAGTTATGAGAGCGCGGGGCCAAGTAGCAGATGAAGGGCGGTGCGGGGCTTTCCCCTTCCGCAAAATGGTCATAGGCCACCGGAATCCCCAGGGCCTGCAAGGCAAGATAGATTTCATCCATCGCGCAAGCACCTCTCGATCTCCTCCAGCAGTTGCCGAGAGCCCTTTTCCTCGGCGGGAGCGATATGGGCTTTCCCCTGGACGCGGCCACCATTCCGCTTGGCGTGACCATGCTCCAGCAGGTGGGTGAGCCGGTAGCGGTTGCGGGAATAGACCGTGAGCACCAAGGAACGTGGGGTTTCCTGCGTAGCCTTGACCGTCCAACTCTTGGCGTAGCCGCCCGTATCGCGGGGGGCATTCGCCTGAATGTCGGACTTCACCGCTTTCCCGGCCCGTTTCACAGCGGCCTTCATATCGCTGGTTGCCAGATCGGCGTATTCCCGGAGCCCGTCCATGACAGCCTCAGCCAGTTCATCAATGGAAACGCGGTCGCTCATGCTCTCACCTCCGAACCCGCTCACCGATCAGCTTCAGGGACTCATGCCGGAACAGCACCTCATCCACGCTGATGATGTTGTAGAGGTCGCCCTGGAACACAATGCGATATTGGGTGGTATTCAGATCCCGGAGTTTCTCACACCAGCGGAGAACGAATTGGAGCGTGTCCCCATTCTGGATTTGACCGGCCACGGCATACTCCTTGCCAGAGACGAGATTTGCGGCGGCGAAGCAGATGTGGAAGTCAGCCCAGGTATTGATGTGATTGCCAACCTCGTCCACAGAGGGGGTCGCTTTCTGAATAGCGATCCGGGAACGCATAGTGCCGACTTCCATCAGAAAACCTCCCTCCGTCTGCTGGAGAGGATGTACTTCAGCATGGTGGTAAGCTCCGTGAAGTTGGGCGCGATCCGGTTTTCAAACAGATACCCCACGGCATAGAGAACGGCGATTTTAACCACCGGATCATTATCCAAGGGCCCTCGCAGGACATCTTCGCAAAGTTGCTGTGCTGACTGGATGAGGGACTGGATCAGTTCATCCTCTTCGTTGTACTCCACCTTGAGGTACTCTTTGGCTTCATCTAACGTAACAGGCATGGAATACCTCCTGCGAAAGTGGAGGGGGCCTCCACGTATTGCAGAGGCCCCCACGGTATTAAGCGCCAGCGGCAGCAGCGACCTTCATGATCTGCACCGCCTCGGGCAGGACGAGCTTGCCATCCACGCGTTCTTTGGCCACGTAGCCGACCATGCCATTACCGGCGAACAGCTCCTTCAGTTCAGAGAAGGAACGAGTGCCCCGATCCCCGATGTTGTAGTAACTGAAGTCACCGAAGGCCAGGACAGGTTTATCAGCGGCGATGGTGGGCACATAGGGAGAGGTGTACACAGGGTAGCCCAGCAGGCGATCCGGCTCCCCGGCCTGATAGGAGGGTTGCCAGATATACGCGGCAGTGTCGTCCTTCAGTTTGCGGATCACGGACAGAGTCTGGTCATTGGTGATAAACACAGCATTCTTCCGGTAAGGACGCTTCAGGGCATACACGAGGTTGATCAGTTCATCGGCCACGATGGTCTGGCCAGCGGTGGTGACGCCGATCTGGCCGCCGCCCGTGGTCGCAAAAATACCCAGGGGCTTGCCGGTGCCGTCACCATTCAGGAAGGCATCCTCCTCGGCATTCCCCAGGGCCTTGGAAAACTGGTCGATGATATAGCCCTCCAGGTTGAAGGCGTTGTCATACAGAAGTTCCTCCGTGACCTTGATAGCCACATGGAGTTTGTGGGCATCCAGCAGGATCTGGTCGAAGGTGGCTTCACCGAAGGTCAGAGCGCCGCCCTCCTCGATCCAGGATGCCGCAGGCTTGGTGGCGGCGATGTTGATCTTGTGGTCGCCGCTGGTGGTGATGGTGGTGGCAACGCTCCGCATGATGTTGGCCTCGGTCATACCGTCAATCAGGCGGCGATCATATTCCTCGGGGACGAGGTAGCCGCCGTTGGCATCCACACCTTCCTCCAGCACATTGCTGACGCGCTTGAAGTTACAGCGCAGAGCATCCAGCATGGCCTTCCGATAGGCGTCGGAGGCCCGTCCAGTACGAGGCTCGTCCCCGCCAGCGGCACCGGGCTTGCCGGTGATGGGGGTGTTGGTGGGCTGGCTCAGTTCCGCATCCAGGGCGGCCTGCCGCTCCAGGCGGGAGATTTCCTTGCCCAGGGCCACCACGTCCGCTTCCATCCGGTCGTAGGTGGCGGCATCTTCGGTGGAGAGCAGGCCGCTGTCATTCCGCTTGGAGTCCAGGAAAGTCTTGGCCGTCTCCCACGCCTTGTTGCGCTTCTCGCGCAGTTCCATAATCTTGTTCATTGCAGTTCCTCCTATCAAAGTTTCAGAAGATCCAACCGCTTGTCCAGTTGGCTGATGGGTACCCCTGCCGGTTGCTTGGCAGAGGGCTGGGGGAGCAGTTTGGTGAGGAGGGAGTTGGTAACAGCCCGCCGGGAGAAAGCGAAGGACGCTTCCAGATCGGCGGGCTGTTTCTTCTTCTCATCCTCTAAAATTCCATCCGCGAAACCCAACTCCACAGCCTTGTTGGCGTTGAGCCAGGTCTCCGCGTCCATGAGGTGGCTGATCTTCGCGCGGGACAACCCGCTCTTGATCTCATAGGCGTTGATGATGGACTCCTTGACCTCGGAGAGCATGTCGATGGCCTTCTGCATTTCCGAGGAATCCCCGATGGCGACGGTCAGGGGATTGTGCATCATCAGCAGGGCAGTGGGTGCCATGAGCACCTGGGTTCCGGCCATGGCGATCACGGAGGCGGCAGAGGCCGCGATCCCGTCCACCTTGACCGTCACGTTGCCCTTGTAGTCCATGAGCATGGAGTAGATTTGACTGGCGGCGACGCAATCACCACCGGGGGAGTTGATCCAAATAACAATATCACCCTGACCGGCATTCAGTTCAGCCTTGAATGCCTTTGGGGTGACATCATCCTCAAACCAAGTTTCCTCCGCGATGGTTCCATTCAGGTATAGAGTACGAGTGCCAGTGTCCTCGTCCTTTACCCAGTTCCAGAATTTCTTCATTCGGTTTCCTCCATTTCATCAGATTCGTCAGGCGGCTCCTGGGGATCAGGCGCTTGGGGATCGGGGGGCCTGGGCCACTCCGGCGAAGGCACCGGCATCCGCCAGTTTGGTCATGGCCCCGTTGATCAGGTAGAGGTCGCCGCCCTCCTCCGCTGGGATGCGATCCAGGTTCTCCAACTCCCGAATGTCGTTGGCGGACATCCAACCGTTCTGACGGCCAATGGCATAGCCGTTCATCCGGCTCTGGTAGTCGCCACGAAGCAGACCCTCCAGGTTGAACTTGATGAAGTAGCGGGCCTTCTCGCTGTCCAGAAGGAGGACTCGGGTCATGGCTTGCTCCCATCGAACCACCCAGGGGTCAAGAGTGTACTTCACAAATTCGAGAGATTGCTGTTCAATGTTGGAGAAACTGGACTTTTCCAGGTCGCCGACCATGTGGGGCGGGACGCGGAAGATCCTGGCGATCTCATTGATTTGGAACTTCCGGGTCTCCAGGAATTGTGCCTGCTCCGGGGAGATTCCGATGGATTGATACTTCATCCCCTCCTCCAGAACCACCACCTTGTGGGCATTGGCGCTTCCCTGATAGGCGGCATTCCAACTGTCCCGGATCTTCTGGGGGTCTTTGATGATGCCTGGGTGTTCCAGGACACCGCCGGGGGTGGCCCCGTTAGCGAAAAACTTCGCTCCATATTCCTCCGTGGCAATGGCAAGGCCGATGGCGTTCTTAGCCATAGCAATGGGGCTGTAGCCTACAAGACCGTCAAAACCGAGGCCGGGGATGTGGAGCACGTCCGAGGGCCGCAGGATGACCTTCTGCTTTTTCCCCAGGGTGTTCGTATCCTCGGTGGTGCGGCTGTACTCGTAGTAGAGGTTGCCGCGCTCGTCTCGATCCACCTTCATCTTGTTCGGCATGAGGGGGTAGAGGCCGAGCACCTCGCCGCGCCCATTCCTCACGATCTGCGCATAGGCATTGCCCCACAGGAGAAGGTGGCTCATGAGCGTCTCCCGGAATACAAAAGAAGTCATTTCCGGGTTCGGCTCGTCGTGGAGGAGGCGGTAAAGCGGATGATCCAGGGCCTTCTCTCGACCACCGTTCTCGTTGTAGCGGAACAATTGCAGAGGAAGCCCCGCCACCGCTTCTGATAGGATGCGGACACAGGAGTAGACCGCCGTCATCTGCATTGCGGACATTTCCGTGACGGCCTTCCCAGAGGTCGTGTGGCCGAACCAGAAGAAGTAGCGGCTCCCGTTCAGACTGTTTTGGGGCTTATCCCGGGATCGAAATAAGCCGGAGAAGATGCTCATAAGCCTTCACACTCCTTGCAAAAAAAATAAAAAGCGACTTTCGTCGCCTTTTGAGAAAACCATCTGTTTTCCGATGCAGAAATCTGAGGGATGCGTTGCGATCCTTGGCTTAATGTGGTACAATTTACAAAAAAGTGGCGAGGTAGGGTAAGATGAAGCGTATTCTTTCCGTTGACGAGCAGATCGATCACATGAAAAAGAAAGGTATTACATTTAATGTGGTTTCTGCGGCTGATGCTAAGGACTTTTTAAGCAATCACAACTATTACATGAAACTAGCGGCATACCGCGCTAACTACACAAAATGTGATACTGGGAAGCGCACTGGGCAATATGTCAAATTAGACTTTGGATATTTGCAGGAATTGTCAACCTTGGACATGCACCTTCGTTATTTGGTCATGGAAATGTGTCTAGACATTGAGCATGCACTAAAAGTCCGCGTGGTAAATGAAATAACGAATAGTTCCACATCCGATGGCTACGATGAAGTTCGAAAATTTTTGAAAGAAGATCAAAAATTGAGTGTTTTGAAACAGATTCAAAGCCATAAATCAGGCGAGTATTGCCACGAGTTAATAGAAAAATATTATCCATATTTCCCTGTTTGGGTTTTCCTGGAAATCATCTCGTTTGGGACACTACTGCACTTTTGTGCTTTCTATGAGAAAGATTCAGGTTCGGTACTCGTGAATAATGCGTTAATGAATACAATCCGTGATCTCAGAAATGCCTCTGCACATAGCAACTGCATAATGAATAAAATGGGGGAGCGACTTGACCCCACGAAACAACCGCATAGTGACATTACAACATTTGTAAGAGGAATGCCGGGAATCTCTGATAGTTCACGAAGGAATAATCTGAGTTGCAAGTTTGCATATAATATGACGACGCTCCTTTTTGTATATGAATCTTTAGTTCCGAAAAATGCTAGGAAGAAGAGATACGATGAATTGAAGGATTTCATGGACAATCGGGCAATTAGGCACAAGGACTATTTTGCTAGTAACACAAAAATAACAAGCACATATAAATTTTTGAAAAAAGAGGTTGACTTTCTACATGACCGCGCATATAATACATAATACAATTGAAAAGTTTTAGAAACTTTTGTAGGGAGTGGCGCATCATTTGATGTTCCGCTCCTGATTTTTTATAAAACTAAAAGTCCTCTGCCATCATAAACTGACTCGGTGGGCACGTTGCGGATCGCGCGGTCGAGGCCCATGATGGTGGCCACGATGCCGTCGATCTTCTCTACGGACTTTTCCTTGTCGGGCTTGATGTTCCCGGCTGGGTCTTGACGCATGACCACGTTCTGGGCCATCCATTTCAATACCGGGTTGCCACCGTGAATGATCCGGCCTTCCATCAGCAATTTGTAGAGTTCCTTGGAGGGTGGGGACATGTCCTTATAACCTTGACCGAAGGGGACTACGGTGAAGCCCATGTCCTCTAGATCTTGTACCATTTGGGTGGCGTTCCAGCGGTCGAAGGCGATCTCCTTGATGTGGAACTTCTGACCCAGGCCCTCGATGAACTTTTCAATGAATCCATAGTGGACGACGTTGCCCTCGGTGGTCTGGATGTAGCCTTGGCGCTTCCAGACATCGTACAGGACGTGATCCCTCCGGCATCGGAGTTCCAGGGTGTCCTCCGGGAGCCAGAAGAAGGGGAGCACCACATACGACTCTTCCTCGGATCGAGGCGGGAAGACCAGGGAGAACGCCGTAATGTCGGAGGTGCTGGAGAGGTCAAGACCCGCATAGCACTCCCGGCCATAGAGACTGGCAAGATCGATGGGCTGATTGCCCCGGTCGTAGATGTGCTCGGGAATCCAGCAGACCGTGGCCGACGTCCAGATGTTCAGTCGTAACTGCTTGAACACATTTTCTTCCGCCGGATTGTCTAGGGCATTCTGGTAAGCCTCCCGGAGCCGGTCGATGGTGATCGTGTGTCCGAGGGACGGGTTGGCCAGGTACCAGTTCCGCTCGTCCGTCCAATCGTCCTCCTCGTCAAGGCCATAGACCACGGGGTAAAAGGAGGGGTCGCTCCGGCGACCGGAGATTAGATCCTTGGCCTTGGTGTGCAATTCATAGCAGATGCTGTTTTTGTTGGTGCCTGCAGTGGTGATGATGAAGAACAGGGGTTGCTCACGGGCGTCGCCGGAACCTTTGGTCAGCACGTCATACAACTGGCGGTTCGGCTGGGCGTGTATTTCATCGAACACGAGGCCGGAAACATTCAGACCGTGTTTGGTGCCGGTCTCTGCACTCAGAACCTGATAGAAACCCGCATTGCTGTAGTTGACGATCCGCTTAGTGGCCCCGGCAATCTTGGATCGCTTCATCAGGGCCGGGGACATGAGAACCATCTGCTTGGCTACATCAAACACGATGGAGGCTTGGTTTCGGTCGCATGCCGCGCCGTAGACCTCGGCGGAGGGCTCGTTGTCCGCATAGAGCAGGTACAAGGCAATGGCGGCGGCCAGCTCCGACTTCCCGTTCTTCTTTGGGATCTCTACATAGGCGGAGCGAAACTGGCGCTTGCCATTCTCCTGGACGATACCAAACAGATCCCGGACAATCTGATCCTGCCAGGGGAGAAGGATGAAGGGACTTCCCGCCCACTTCCCTTTGGTGTGGCAGAGATTTTGTATGAAGGCCACGGCTCGGTCGGCCTTGGCAGAATCATAGTGGGACGTGGGGAGCATGAACTTGGATGGTGTATATTGATAAGTCATCACTCGCCACCCCCCAGCAACCGCTCCATCTCGTCTGTGGGTTCTACAGAGCCGTCCCCGGCAACGATCCGGCTCCGGGCCGAAGGGGTCAACCCAAACTGCTCACAGAACCGGAGCATGATTTTCATATTCGTTTGCGCGATGGAAACCTGGGGCACCTGTTGGAGATACCCATTAGGAGTTCGGATCATCGTCCCATGCTGGGAGATGAATTCCTCTGCCTCCTTCCACCGTGCATAGGCTTGACAGTAACCGGCGAAAGCGGCCATGTCCATTTCGGTCAGAAGCCCCAACTGCTCCAGAATGCGCCCCATGCGACGCCACTCCTTTTTCGCCTCGGCCTCAAGCCAGGCCGGGCAGCGGGGCGCACGGCGCTCCGGTTGCGGCTCCGAGCCGTTTAAGGGGCGCTTGCCAGGGTTCCCTTCCAGGGCCTTCAGGGCCGTGGGCTTGGGTTTTCTTCCACGCTGGGCCACTTCCACCACCTCCTCTCGGGAAAAATTGGGCAACAAAAAAGCACCCCCTCACAAGGAGGGGATGCTGAATGATTTTATGTTATTTTACTATTGTTTGGGAATGGTTCCTAGGATGATATAAATTACCTCAAAAGTTTTATTCCTTATTTGGAGTACATCGTTGTAGTCTAAGATATCTTTATGGAAGTAGCCATTTCTAATTCGATTTTTCCAACCATTAAGGCTTTGCTTAATCAGATTCCAATATTTGCTGTTGCAAATGGGAGAAGCTGGATTATACAGAAGAAAATGTATCATATTCCCAAGCATCATTAGGTGTCGAGTGTTTTCCTCAATTGTAAATGACCTTGTGGGGGAAGTAGATAATTCTAAGCCAGAATAATCATGGATCAAGATCGTTGAAAGCAACATTTCGACTAACTTTAGGTAGCCAAAACAGACGAATGTATTATCAAAGCCCTCTGTGTGTCCAATATTTGAATAGAGCCATTCAGAGGTAATAAGACATTTTAATATATGGTCTTGCTGTAAAAGGCTAAGATTGTGACTCGCCTTACTACTTATGGCGCTGAACAGTTCCGTATAACGTGGGTCCTTATACTTAGAGGTATTAAAAATCGGCTTTGGGAAATGAGCGTATTCATATTCCAACTCACTCAAAGCGCTCGATACATATTGCGTCCCGACATGGTAATTACTGGAGAATGCAAACAGGTCTATGATTTTATCTTTATTTGAAGTAATAAGTTTTCCTATATTCTGGACATTTAACGCGTGTTTTTTTGTGCATTCTTCTATCTGCTTTATGAAAAATGCGACGTTACTTTTGCCAGTGAATTGAGAGAAATAGAGATCATAGGGAACAATATCTATGTGATCAAGTATAGATTCAGCGCCTGTGGCATGGATCGATTCCAAGGTTAGTTCTATTGTCCTTTTGATATATTTTTTGGCCTCTAATGCAAAATCTCTATCATGGTAGTTAAAACCAGAACTTAGGATAACAAATACGTTATGAGGATTTAATCCACAGTAACGCAAGAAATAGTATGTTAGAAGAGCATTATCAGGAAACGGCTTAAATCCAGAATTCAATTCAGAATCGCTTAGGCCCTCTCCTAATAAATAATTAAAATATTCTTCATCCTGTGAATAATAAGACTCAAAATTGTCAGCGTTGTCCTGAATTAAATAGATAGTTGTTTGGATCTGGGGGGCATATAGAATACCCATTCGTAGTGAGCTAGATATCGTTCCCATAATTTCCCGCTCACAATCTATCCCAGCTTCATTTAAAAAGCATTTGCCTGCAAGGGAAAAACCATCAAAAGCATTATCTGCTTTGCAGGTTGAAAAGTAGTCAAGCAAATCTCCTGTTGCGGTGCTATAAAATGAAAAATTTAGTGGAGGTGCGTTTTGCCTGGACTCATTAGCAGGAGTTGTGGATATAAAAGTTTTTATCGTGCTGGCCTCATACCACAAAAGGCTTTCGTTAACCAATGAAACTATGGCATCAATTTTGCCGCGTAAATTCCCGTAATTATCCAGGATTTGGTCATTATACATCTTTCTCAAACCTCCTCCATCAAAGAGTTATATAAAGTGGGAGGGACTACCTCGCGTGAAAGTAGTCCCCCAATATACGGAGCGGACAGGACTCGAACCCATCACAGCCACGCTTGTAAAAGCCATTATTACTTCCTATTGGGCTTCACAGATCAAACAAGTTCACTCCGCATAGGCTGCAACACTCCGCGTTATCCCTGTTTTCCATGAATGTTCCCTCCTTTTTACATCTACCAAGCGATAGAATCGATACCATAGTTTGAACTATAGTCAAAAGGAATGAAATCAATCCAATCGGGAGTCCTAATATTGTGAAAGCAAAAATGACTAATACCAACTATTTTTTCAATATTATACAACTTTTCGGCGTTTATGTCAAGACGCCACGGGGGATTTGACCATATTGGGGTGGGGGTTCCCAATATTGGCCCCCACTAAGCCCAAAGGACATCGACCAGCCAGGAGACGCCTTTGTGGGTTAGGCCGGTGGCCTTTTCCACTACATCGTGATCTTCTTCCACGTAGTGGAGGCCCTTGCCAACCTTGATGAATCGCATGTCCTCGAAGCCAGGAAGGTTGGTGCGGTAGATCTTGGCCCGACGAGTTTCTCCATCGTAGGATTTCCCATCCCAGCCGTAAAAGGAGAACTCGATGGTTTCATTCGTCTTGCTGAAGGTGCGGTCGAACTCGTCGCGCGTGATTGCAGTGCCTCGGGCAATCAAATGAAGTTCGGCTCTCAGTTCCCAGGGTGCTTTCATGTTGTGTACCTCCGATTCTGTATTCCCCTTCGGGTGTACACATAATCGCTCTGTTTCCCCACTATAGCAAGTTATTTCGAGCCATAATCTGAACAAATATAAGCAATTGCGTTTGTTCAAATTAGACGCGCCGGGGGATAAAAAAGCGTGGCTGGAATGACCCAACCACGCTCTCTGGCGACTTAATCATCATCTTCATCCGGGGGCTCCACGTCCTCACACTCGCACTCGTTCATGGCGTTGCCGCAGGCGGGGCAACGCTCAAACTCACAGCCGAAGTGGTGGAAGAACCCAACCCGCGCAAAACAGCCGGGGCACCGGCCATCATCGGTGAGCTGCGTGTAGATGTCGGCCTCATCGCCAACCTTGACTCGGTCGTAGGCTTCCCCATCGCAGATCAGTTCGCCGACCGTACAGCCATCGGAATTAAGGTTCACCAATTCACCGCAGGCAACACACTCCGCATCGGGTTCGGGCATGCAAGCGATCAGACCCAGGGTAGCGGTGTCCGGCTCCCCCTCTGTGGTGGAGAGCACCTTGCCTCCGAATGCCTCCAGTTCCCGGATGAAGGAAAGCATCGCTTGGAGATCTCGTGCCACCCGGCTGAGTTTCACCACAAGGAGGACTTCCGCTTGGCCGCCAGCGAGGGCCTGCTTTCCCTCCTGCAGGCCGGGTCGTTCAAAGTCCTGGGCGGTGGTAATGTCCTGGCTTCGGCCCTGGACGGAAATACCATGCTCTGCGGCGTATTGTTCCAGTGCGGCAAACTGAAGGTCTACAGCATTTTGATCTTGGGCTCTAGCATAGAGCCATGCACGAGTTCCATTCATATGAAAACCTCCCATATCGAAAAGGTTACTTTACAGCAATTATCCATTATGTGTTTACCTTTGTCAATCCTCATCTAGCGCCAGGAGGAATAGGTCTATGAGTTCATCTATCATCTGGTGGAGTCTTTGCCGCGTGGCTTCTGCATCCTGACGAATATCGGGCAGGTCATTGTGTTTCTCTTCCGCCATGAGCATTAGAAAACCTCCCCCCGGCAACTTGCGTAGCATTTTTGGCCTCGGCGTTTCCCGATGCTGTCGACCAGGGCTTGGCGCATGATTTCAGGATCAAAACCAAAGCGGGCGTAGCCTTCCAGGCAAATGGTCAAGTAGTCCAGGGAGGGCGTGTCCAGAGGACGTTCCTCGTGCATGATGTAAATGAAGGCTGGCACCGGCCCCAAACTTGCCCCGTTGATGAGAGATCGGAGTTCCACCTGGATTTCTTTTTTGTAGTAGAAACGCGGGAAACCCTCGTAGCAATCCAGGGCCTTTTCATCCTCCTCGTCAACGCTCCAGACGATCAGAGGTACCGAGCGCCCCTCGCAGGGCTCCACCGTCAAGTAGGAACCCGACATGCTTCCCCGGAACAGCAGGCGGTATCCATCCAGAGTAGCCGTGCCAACAGGAATAGCGTGGCGGGTGCGACGGGCCATCTGCTCCATCGACAGGTTGCTTCCATAAGCGAGGTAAAGTTTTTTCATTTTGTATCCGTCCTTTCCTTGAGGGGTAACTCCCCTTCTACCACCCTAAGACCGCCGAAGCGGTCTGAATGGGTGGGCCTGCGGCTAATCACTTCAAGCGGCGCGCCCGTGGCGGAATGCCGTGTCGCCCTCCAGGTTCCGGGTGAGGATCATCCGAGCCGTGGCGAACTCGTCGCCAATAAAGCCCAGGCGGAGAAGCCATGTCCGCATGGCGTACTTAGGGTTCTCGACTTGTGGCTGGCGGGGGCTGGCGCTCTTGACCATTTTGGCCATCTGGCTCAGGGCAAGGCAAAGTTGGATGTAGGACTTGAGTTCTCCGGCGTGTAAGCCGTTCTGGCGATCCCCATCGGGGTTGGCAAATTGGAAGCAACGGAACTCGATGGTGCCTTTGGTGAAGCAGGCGTGGAGGTTCAGGATATGATAGCGACTTTGGTTATAATGGCGGGTTTCTCTTTCGTTCGGGGAAAGGGTTTGATACCAGATTCTTTTGAGGCCATCCATCGTCCGTGGCCGCATGAGATTCAAGCGATTCAGGAAGGTCGGATCAACTGTCCGGCAGTAGCGGCTGATTCTGTACCGATCCAGCCGCAGGGCCGAAATCAGGAGAGGCTCCCGCGCCGCCATGATATTGGCGAGATTCCGAAGGGTCTGCGCGTTGTGATCCCCCAGCCCGATGTGGATGTGGACTCCGCAGACGTGGGCTGGGTCGCTCTTTGCCCCTGCGCGGCGGAGGTGTCGAATAATTTCGCACAAGTCGGGGACGTCGTCGTAGGTAAGGATGGGGGTCACCAGTTCGGCGTGTTCCTCATCGGAGTCGGCAATGATGCTTGCGTCCCACTCGACTTTCCAGAAGCGCCCCTTGCTATCTTGACATTCCCAGGCGCGATATGCTCCACCAAGATAATTCAGGGTGCCTTCGGTGTGGTAGTACGTGGCGATGACCTTGGCGGCCCGCTCTCGGGTAATGTTGTACATTTCAATCTCCACCCCGATAGTCTGCTGTTTCATAGCCTCGATCTGCTTTCTAACCTTTTCGTTCATTTTATGTACTTCCTTTCGCGATTTAGTGTGTTCCCTTTCGGTGTCACATTAATCACTCTAAAAGCACATGAAAGCAAGTAATTTCGAGCCATAATACCACCAAACTATCGGGGGAAAAACTGTGGAATTTACGGCTTTGCGATGGGCTCGGATTCCGCTGCGATAGTTGTATTGAGTTCGTGGATGAATGCCGCCTCTTCGACGGCCTCTGCGGCCCAATCCATAACGGGGAGTTCAGGAGAGGTTTCAGCATCCCTCTGTGCGGCGGTGGCCAGTTCGGCTTTGGCGGCCTTGGCCGCCTCCCGCTTGGCCTTTTGCCGGGCACTGAACCGCGCGGCCTCCTCGGGGGTACGGAAGGCCGTGTGGCCTTTCAGGCCGCTCAGGAGTGCCCGACGCGTGTCCTGGCCACCCTTGCCGGTGAAGCCCAGGCGGAGGAGCCAGATTCGGAGATAATATTTTTCGTTTTGCTCAATGAGGTTTTTGGGGCTGACTCTCTTTGCCTCTCCGGCGGCTTTGACCATCATAGCGAACACGGAGGTGAGGGCCAAGTTCTTATCCGGGCTCCCGGTGTCCGGGAATGTGAAGATCGCATTCCCCTCTGCAAAAGCCAGTCCCCGGATGCCATCCTCAAATCGATTCAGAATGTTCAGCACGTCGGAGGCCCGACTGCACTCTTCAGTCTGGAGGGCATCCACCAGATCCTGGCTCACATAGAAATGTTCCTGGCAGCCGAGGACTCGGTTCAAGAGGTACTGCTTGCTGGAAAGCATGAAAACCAGATTCCGTAGGGCGTAACCGTCCATGCCGTCAGCGGGGACGCGAACCTGGAAGCCAGGATCTTCGTCCTCCTCCGGTTCGGCGTAGCCGAGGGCGACTAGGGCCGCCTTGGCCAAGGAGAAAAGTTTCTCGTCTTCGGTGGACACTGTGCTGTCCCGCGCGATGGTCAGGTTGCCGATCTGATAGGCGAATGTGGGCGGCCCCATGTACTTGGCATCCATTCCCAGGTGTCCACTCAGGGCTTGAACCAGGGCCTTGCGATCTGTAGCATTTGTTTTGATTTCCATGAAGAAGTCCTCCTTTGTTTTGGTACCACATTAATCACTCTGAACCCCTTGAAAGTCAAGGAATATCAATGAATAATAGCACCAAATAGAAGGGGCCAAAATGCATCATAATCCACTAAGATGGGCGAGGGAGCGAGGCGTAAGGGAGACGCTCCTCACCGCGTTGTACGAATACGCCAGAGTCATCGCCCACCATTTCAATGTAGCGGCGGACGATCACGTCGACGAACTTGGCGTCCAGCTCCACGCCGTAACAAATCCGCCCAGTTTCCTCGCAGGCCACCAGGGTGGAGCCGGAGCCCAGGAAGGGATCGAGCACGATGCAGTTGGTCATAGTGGAGTTCTGGATGGGGTATGCCATCAGGGCGACCGGCTTCATGGTGGGGTGCTCCTTGCTGTGGGTGGGGCGGTCATACTCCCAGACTGTGGTTTGCTTCCGGTCGGCATACCATAGATGCTTCCCACCCTTTTTCCAACCGAACAGGCACGGCTCATGTTGCCACTGATAGGGTGAGCGGCCAAGAACCAGGTGATCCTTCTTCCAGATACAGCATCCAGACAGAACGAAGCCTGCGTCTTTGAATGCCTGCCGGAAGATCAGGCCGTTGGAGTCCGCATGAAACACATAGATGGAAGCATCGTCAGCCATGTTCTGCTCCGCGTTGGTGAAGGCTGCGAATAGGAATTTGTAGAACTCATCATCCGGCATGTTATCGTTTTTGATCCGCCCTGCAGACTCCTTCACGTTTACATTATAGGGAGGATCGGTGAGAACCAGATTGGCAAGGTTTCCATCCATTAGCCGGGTAAACGTGTCAGGGAGGATGGAGTCGCCGCAAATCACTCGGTGGCGGCCAAGGAGCCAGATGTCGCCCGACTGGGCTACGGTGGGCTTTTGCAACTCCGCATCCACGTCGAAGTCATCCTCTTTGATCTTCTTATTGTGTACCTTGGAGAACAACTGCTCGATTTCCGGGGCTTCAAAGCCGGTGAGGTCAGTATTGAAATCGACCGCCTGGAGGTCAACCAGAAGATCGGCTAGGAGTTGCTCATTCCATGCACCCGTGATCTTGTTGAGGGCGATATTCAGGGCCTTGACTTTGTTCTCGTCCTCGATATGGAGAACGACGCAGTCCACTTCCGTGTATCCCAGATCCTTCAGGACGGTCAGCCGCTGATGGCCCCCGATAACGGTCATGTCGTAGTTGACGATGATGGGTTCCACATAGCCGAACTCCTGAATGGAGTTTTTGATCTTCTCATACTCCTTGTCGCCGGGCTTGAGTTTCTTCCGGGGATTGTACGCGGCGGGTCGTAGATCACCAATCGGAATGGTGTGCCACTCCATCGCTTTTGTATTTACATTCATAGGGGAGGACTCCTTTCAGAAATGAAAAGGGCACCTGCCAATGGCAGATGCCCAGACTGTGGATCGATGGAGCATTATTCTAGTTCGGCTCCGATAGAAAATGCCAGGGAGGCTATGCCGCTGTCTTCATCAAAAGCAACTATCACACATACCAGCCCTTCATCCTCTGACTGAAAAATCAGAGCGTTCTTTTCTGGATCAATCCCATAGAGGGCCGGTATTCGCTTTTTAAGCAAGTCCGTGCAAGTCTGGATGCGGAAACCTTGTGATACCGCTGTATCAGGGTCGAAGATGTACTGAACAATCTGGTGATTCTCGTTCACCAGTTCCCATATTTCCAATGCTTTCATGGAGCGCCTCCTCGTTTTTGGTAGGCGCATATTAACTCTTAATGGGAACGATAGCAAGTTGGAGATTGGACAAGATTTGTCGGCCACTTTTGTGACAAATGCCCCTAGCCAAAGCGGGCCTGGATGTAGCAGGCGTGGGAGCAATACTTCCGATTGCGGTTGCCGTATGCGATAAACGGCTTCCCACAGTTGGCGCAGGTGCCGCTGTAAAAAGCGGTTTCCCTGCGATGCACCAACTCAGGGTGAGTAGACCACCACGCGCGGCGGCAAGCGTCGGAGCAGAAGCGCCGCCTCCGTCCAGTTTTCGGCTGGACGATGGGTTTTCCGCAACCCTGGCAAGCCAGGCCCAATTTGATCTGCTCCCGGACGTTGATAGTCACTTCATTCCCCAACCCCTGGAAACCCTGCCGCTTGCAGTAGTTGCGGACAACATCGCGGGTCAGGCCGGTGATCGAGGCGATGGCCTTATAGCCGACACCGCGCATGCGGAGATCTCGGATTTGTTGTTCCTGCATTTGAGTCATCTGCCTCGTCCTTTCCCGGCGGCGATTTTTCGGAGGGCAACTTCACCTTTTCCGCCGCGAAAGGTGAACTTTTTCGCGGAAGGGGGGAGCACTGTAGTGTAGCCGCGACAAGGGCTGGAGGGGCGTTGGCCGCCAGCTTGGGGTGTCCCCCCTTGCTAATTCCGCGAAAATTTACGTTTGAGGGGGCGCCGGTCTTTTACCGCTGTGGCTGTAGAGATTCGACCTCCCCCAGGGTCAACGGTACCGGAACTCCTGGTAGCGATCCTCCGTCATGGTCTTGCGGTCATGGCATGATTTACACAGCGCCTGCCAGTTGTCACGATCCCAGAACAAAGTGAGATCGCCTCGATGGGGAACGATGTGATCCACCACCGTGGCACGCGTCAACCGACCCTCCGCTTGGCACCGAACACACAGGGGGTGACTGTGCAGGTAGGCTTGTCGGGCCGCCTGCCAGCGGGAGTCGTAGCCTTTCTCCTTCGTGCTCTTGGTGTCGTGTGCGTGGAGCGGAGCATGCTCCTCGCAGTAGGTCTGGCCGTAGGGAACCAGCCGGGCGCACCCAGGATGCTTGCAGGGGGTGTTGGGGCGGCGCGGCATGGTCACATCTCCCAGGGAAGGTCTGGCTTCCCGAAGTGGCCGTAGGCAGAAACCATGTTGTAGTCCACATCCAGGAGGGAGAGGCGCTGGATGATCCCACGCGGCGTCAGGTCATAGGCATGGCGGATGAAGTCCACGACCTTGGGGATGTGGATTCGGTTGGTGTCAAAGCACTCTACGGAAATGGATACCGGCTCCGCGATCCCAATAGCGTAGGCCAGTTGTACTTCACAGCGGTCAGCCATATCACTCAGGACAATGTCCCTGGCGATCTTCCGGGCCATGTAGGCCGCAGAGCGATCCACCTTCGTGGGATCTTTACCGGAGAGGGCACCGCCTCCATGGCGGCACATGCCGCCGTAGGTGTCAGCGATGATCTTCCGGCCAGTGAGGCCGCTGTCGGCAAAGGAGGAACCAATGATAAAGCGGCCTGTCGGATTGACAAGCCGCCGGAAATCTGTATTCAAATCATATTCGTCTGCGGCGGCCTGCATGACCGCTTCCACGACGGGGCGCACGTCCGCAAGCGTCGCATCGGCCCTGTGCTGGGTACTGATCAGAAAGGTGTCGATTCGGTGCTGTGCATAGTCGAAGGAAACCTGACACTTGGCATCCGGCAGGAGCAACGGGTTCTGGATCTCCCGCAGGAAGCGGAGGGCCTTGGTGGCGATAGCAAAAGGCAAGGGGAGCATCTCGGGGGTTTCATTGGTGGCGTATCCATACATGATCCCCTGATCTCCGGCTCCGCCGGTATCTACACCCAGAGCGATGTCTGGGCTTTGTGCCCCAATCCAATCGGTCACCCAATACTGACTTGTATCAGCGATGCCGATCCGACGCAAAACATCACCGGCCAACCTTTCTACATCGGGACGGTGGCGGGAGGTGATCTCGCCGGTCACCAGAATGTCGGTGTCCTTGATTACGCATTCCACGCCGCACCGGCTATCTTTATCATGCTGAAGGCAGTCCGTGACAATCGCATCAGAGATTTGGTCGCAAATTTTGTCTGGGTGTCCGCAGGACACCTGCTCACTCGTAAAGACCATGGAGCCCACTCCTTTCTATGTACGGGCACGGGAAAGGACGAAAGCCGCGCCCGGAAAAGGAAAGAACCTGGGGGTTAGCCCAGGTTCTTAGCCTTTTACGAGCCTAATGATAGCACAGCAGAAATGAAAAAGCAGTTAGCACTTGGTTAGCAAGTAGTTAGATTGGGAATGAATCATCCGCCACCCGGAGGGCTCGAGTTGGCATTTGGGTTGGCCTAGTCAGAGAATAGTTCTTCCTCCAGATAGGCATATTCCGGGAGAGCCCTAGTGTACGTGCGGATTCTCTCCAGAATGGCTTCCTTTTCTGCCGCAGTTGTCTTGCTGATGGAATCGTACTCTGGGTTGGTTTTCTCAATGCAGTCTTGGGCGATTTCTTCCATCAAGGAAAGACAGAGCCCAGATGCGGATTCAATCTCGTCCGTGCCATACAGCGACGGGTTGTCTCCACCGCCCAAAGACACCAGAAGGTAACCGACTTTCTTGGAGAATAGGACATCGATGGTGCTGGAAGCCTCAATATAGTCATGGAAGGTGGCCAGTACCTTTTTGATTTTCATTTCTTCTTCCGGGGTATAGGTCATAGGAAGTCCCTCCGTTCATTTTGATTAGTATCCCCAGCGGGGGTGGGGCTGAGTGAACAGGCGATCCTCCAAGTAGTGGTATTCCGGCAAGGCGGCTGTGTACTTCCTGACTTTATGTAGAACAATGACCTGCTCCGCCGGGTTAAGATCCCGAAGCGTCCGATAGGTCGCTGGGGACATAGCCAGGAACTCGTAGCCGATCTCCCGCATCAACAAGTCGCACATATCAGCGGCGGTTTCCACCGTGAATCCGTCCTCGGCCATCGGCGGCTCCCCTTCTAAGGCGAGGTAGACATACCCAGCCTTCGGGGTACGGATGATCTCCAGTTGGTTGGATTCCTCGATGTAACTGGAAAAGGCCAGAAGAACCTTTTTGAACTTTAACTCTTCCTCTGGTGAATATTTCATGTGGACGAATCCTTTCTACGCTCCGCCCACCGCTCAAGCCGGTCGACATCCTCAATCATGCCAAGATCATACTCCAGCCGGAGGCGGTCTGCAAGTAGGCGGTTAGAGTCCATTGGGATAATCTGGTCAATCACCATGAGAGCGAATCTGTAACCCATGTAGAACTCCTGCGTAGAGGCGAAGTGGATGCGTTGGCCCCAGGCGCAGTCAATTGAGGTTACATGCTCGTAGAGTTCCTTGGGGAGGAGATCTTCGAGTTGGGTGGTAAGTTCCAGACAACGCTTGTTCTGTTCAGAGTATTCCAAGAGTCTGTCCATACCAGGACGCTCAAATAGGTTTTTGAAGAGCGTATTTTCCAACCCATACTTCCAGTCCTTGTTGTCAATGAAGTAATGCTAAAAGACTCATGGTGCTGTCCTTTCTGGGAGACAAAATGGGGGGTATTACCTGGTTGATATGAGACGACGCATTTGGTATACTGGCGCTAAGAACATTTCGGAGATAGGGCGGTGACCGATTTGGATAAAAAACGGCTGGCCGCGCTGACACCCAAACAGCGCGAAGCAGTCCTGCTGAAGGAGAAGGGCCTGAAGATCAAGCAGATTGCGGAAGCGATGGGGATTTCATACAATGCGGCCCGTGACCATATTCTTCATGCGGAGAGACGGTTCCGGGAATACGACCTCTATCAAAAAATGGAAGAGGGAAACAAGACTATTGTTGCTGTCCCGATCAGCAGGGGTGAATGCAAGGTGCTGATGGATGCCCTAGTTGCCTTGGAGCGTGAATATGAGGGGCACGTCGTCCACCGAGCGGGAAGCGACTGGATCGGGCGGCTCCCCTACGAGAGCAAGGTGGTGGCTGATCTCTATGAGCGGCTACAGAAGGCGGTCTATGGAAGGGTGCTCCAACAGATGCCCCCGAATTGGGAATGAGGTATGTAGGTGAGGGGATGGATTCACCCCCTCACTTCTGTTAAGCGAGGAAATCGTCGTCCTCCACAGTGTCAAAGTCATCCGAGGCGTTGGTGCGACCACCCAGGGCTTCGCCGTCCTTCAGCTTCTGGATGTTACCCAGGCCAGCGGCGATACCACGGCTTCCGTTGGAATTAAAGCCATAGAAAGTAACACTGATCCGGCCATAGCATCCGGAGTAAACCTCGCTCTGATCCAAAATGGGCTGAACCTTCCGATCTACGATCTGAGGGGCCTGGCGGCTGTTGGCGTTCAGGAAATAGCATCCTCTGTAGGCTTCATCGTCAGGGCGGTCAATATCGCCGTCCCGGAGGGGCAGTTTCAGGTTGGCGGGGATCTTGCCGCCCCACTTCCCAACGGAGTCCTTCTTGGCCTGCTCCACGGCGGCCTTGATGGCGTTGATGGTGGCTGTGTCGCTCTTGGGGATGATGGCGGAGACGCTGTATTTGGGGTCGCCGCCGTTCACGGAGGTGGGCTCCCAGCCATTGAAATAGGAGAAGCGGCAGGGAATAATAACCTTGGTAGCATTCATGTTCTGATTCATAAAATTCATTCCTCCTGAAATTCCGCAGATGCGGTGGTTTTGGTGATGGCTTTCCTGGGATCGGAAATGGGAACTAGAGTCAACTTGCCCTGTGGCTTGTAGACCAGGCGGCCGAGCACCTTTTTGAACTCATCCTTGCCCATGAGCCGCTCCATTTCGCCGATCCCAATGAGCGACTTTTTGTAGATGTCCTTGTAGCCAGCGGCCTCTGCAGCGGCGGCTACTTCCTCGTCTGAGGAGTATTTTCGGTTGGAGCGGCCTTCGACAACCTTGTAGCCCGGCCACACCTTCCCGTGGATAATGGCCTCATCCTGGGCGTAGGCATAGACCTCGGCGGCCCACTTGGAGAGATCATCCGCCTTCTTCAAAACCTCCGAGATTTCCTCGTCAGTTAGGAGGGATGGCTGGCTGAACTCCATCTTGGCTAGAGAGAGGAACTCTTCCGCCCGAGCCCGGCATTTGTTCCGGGCCTTGCAGAACCGGCACCAGGAGCCAGCCGCATACTCCCCCACACCCATAAGCGCCATAGCGCCACGGGGGCGGAGCACCTCGGTGCCCCACTTCTTCAACTCCTCGGGGGCAATGTCCCAAGTGGAGGAGTTGCCGATCCGGGGCTGGTAGATCGTCAGGCGGACTACCTTGGGGTCGTACAGCATTTCGGCCATGGAGAGCACTCCGAGACCATAGATCATCAGTTGGGGGTTTTCCTCCGCATAGACGGGTACACCCTTTCCCAGTTTCAGATCCATGATGTGAATCACCCTGTCGGTGATAATCACCATGTCCGCAGTTCCGAAACAACCCTCCACATACTCGGATGCGTCAATCCGCTGTTCCACTGCGAATACGGGATCACGGCAATCCAACCGGGCCTGCTCGATCTCCCCGGTCACGAACTCCACATAGTCATCCACTGCCTCCAGCAGTTCTTCAGTGTAGTAGTCCGACACCGGGCGCTCAGTTCGTTGTTTCAGATACCGCTTGATCAGATGTTCCGCTAGGGCATGTCCAGCACTCCCTTCAGCGGCATACACACTCTGCTCATCCTCAAACTGTTCCTCCAAGACCAATGAGGGTGTGCAATGCAATCGTCGGTCAGCGGCAGATGGCGAGAATCGCGCGTGGGTTCCCATTACAGCGCCTCCGCCTCCTTCACCAGGGCGGCGTACTTCGAAGGGTCAACCCCAGACAACTTTCCGGCATCATACTTCATCAGCAATGCCTTCACCTGCGCGGTCTTTCCCTCATCGCTCTTGCGGGAGAGCACCGCACGTACCTCCTCAATCGTCAGGGGCTTCTCCGATTCAGCCGGAGCAGGGGATACAGCGGGTTTCTCCCCTTTCTCCGCCAAGGCCCGGTAACCGGCGGCCAACTTCTCATATCCCTCGGCAATCGTGCGATACACTTCGTTCAACCCACTCACCGCCTTCCACGGATATTGAGGCCATCGATTTTCCGCCGATACTCCTCATCAATCCGCTCATCCAACAGCAGGGTATCAGGGTCAATGTGGCACAGTTCGCTGTCATACAGTTCAACCGGGATCTGGAGCCGCTTTGCCTCCTGCAACTCATACTCCATTCCACTCGTGATCTTCGTGCCTACCACCCACAGCCGGTCACAGCATTCCATCAACTGGACACCCATCTTGATCCCCTTGATCCGCTCGTTTGGGATGCTATCATCCAGAAACTGCGGGAAGTAGAGGTGGGGGACAACCGGGAGATAGGAGCATGCGGTGAGGATATGGGCCGCAAACTTTGCCAGCCTAACGTTTTCCTCAACGTTGCCCTGGAAGGGAGAACAAACAAATACCTTTTTCATCAGATAATCATCCTTTCCATACATTCGGGGAGGTGCCCCGTGGTTTTTTCCCGCCCTGCGGGATGGGTTTGGCGAAAGCGGTGAGGATGCTCTGGAGCGTTTCCTGATCTTCGGCCTGCAGTCCATCCATTAGGTCACGAAGCAGAGCTTCCTGCTTGGGATTCAGGTACCGGCGGCCTACGTAGTAGCCATCCGCGACGCGGACGCCGCCGCCGTTGCCCCGAACCGTCTCAAGAGGGTAAGAGCAACTGAGCACTTCGATGTCGCGCTTGATCGTGCTGCGGCTGGCGTGGAATGCGGACATTAGATTTGCGATGGTATCGAACCGGCAATCCGACAGGTGTTCCAGGATTTCCTGCCGACGTTCAAGCGCCGTTTGCATGTTGCTCTCACCCCCTTTCGCTTTCGATGGGTCAAGGATAACGAGCAAAGGGGTCACCTAATGAACCCTTTGAAAAAGTTTCGCTAAAAAGTTTTCTGGGGGAGGAGAGATGCCCCCACACCATTACTCTCCACACTTCGTTTATTGCAGGGAAACATACAACCCTGATAACCGGGAAACAAAAAAACCGGAGCCCAACTGAGTATGGTAGAAACCATCCTCAGTCGTGCTCCGGCCTTAGTTGGTGGCATAATGTGCCCCGGTTGACCAGTCAGCGGCGACTGCTTTTGATCCGCCCCAAGCGGCGCTGGGGCTGTCCTTTTGAAGTTTTCATAGTGTCCAAGTCTCCCAGGAAGTAGTTCCTGCATCGGGGGCATTGGACGGAAATGGTGATCTTCCCCAATCCATCAGCGAGAACCTCACCCTTCTTGCACCAGGGGCAAACGAGGTGAATCCCAAAGTTGTGATTCATGTTCATTCTCTCTCCTTTGTGAATTTTACGCATTTTACGCATTTTCGCGTAACCATAGGTTAAAAGGTATGGTAGCCCACACCTGTTCAAGAGCAGGCTACCAGAAGAGAGTGATGGAATTAGAAGGCGACCACCGTCTGGGAGCGGCTGGCCATATACTCGTCCTTGCTTTGGACTAGCCCGAGTGTCCGCATGTGGATCGTCGCGGCGGTTCTGGACACACCATAGGTCGTGGCCAGTTTGTTGCCAATGTTGTAGAGGGGGTCATCGTTGCACCAATCGTACTCATCGTGCTCAATATAAACTCCCTCGCTAAAACCTGCTTTCTTAACCAGTTCCTGGGCAAACGGGAAAAACGTCTTTTTCGGCATGGCGATGAAGGCGGCGAACACGTTTGCCTGATGCTCCCGGCGCTGTTCCGGCGTCCAGAATTGACCATAGGGGACGGATGCCCCAATGGCATTCTTCCGACAGGCAACTCTGGGATGCGGAGAGAACATCTCCGGCAGGAGACTGATCTGGCTATCATCTCGCCGGAAGATCTCAGGATGCATGGTAAAGTGGCCGCCCTCATGGAGGACAGTGAAATTGCAAAAGCCCTCCTTGCCCTTCTCCAGGATGGCGTTGTCGATCAGGATCGTATTGGCGGAAACTGGGATATTCCGGACACACATATGCTCCCGATCAAAGACCGGGACAACGTCATCGTTGAATACCGTGGCTCCGGCGATGGGGGGCTCCCCCTCCTTATAGAAAATGTCCTGGTAATCCACGGTGGCTCCCAGGTAGCTTTCCACAAAATGGAGGGGGTTGATAGCAGATGGTTCGTTTAGAAGAGAGGGCTTATAGTCCCCAACAAGGGCCTCTGCATATTCCTGGATCTCCACATTGGAGACGACAGGGTTTTTGTGGCGGTCTCGTGCGCGACAGCGAAATTCAATCACTCGTTTTACCTCTTTTCTCATTGATCCGTTGAATTAGAACTTTCCAATCTTCCTCATCAGCGATGCCAGCGTTGGTCATACGGAGCGCGAAGCGGGCCATATCACCAACCTTGCTGTACATCGTTATATCCTCAATGTCTGAAGGAATTTCACCTCGATCCTTTGCGGCAAGATCGTACATGAGGGCGCGATCTTCGTCGGACAGATGGAGATAATCACAAAACGCCTCGATTTTGTCACTGTCAAACGGCTTCCGGCGGCCTTGCTCGATGTCGCTGAGCAGACTGAGGGAGAGACCGAGTGCCTGGGAAATGTCACGCAGTGTGAGTTCCCGGCTGTCCTTTAGTCGTTTGGTTTTTATGAACTCCCCAAACCTCATGTTCTTTTCCTGCATAATAATATTTCCTCCTATCGGCTTTACGCAATATACGCGATTTACGCCTTTCTGCGTAAATTATAACTAAGGAGGCCCGCTTTGTCAAGTCCTGCTGACGGAATAGGCCTGCGGCGTTGAACGATCTGGAACATTTACCATTTCTCACTTACAGTATAGAGTGTAAGAGATATGTCATTCAATGCCAAAACATGCTTTTTTGTGCAGAGTCATTCTGACGCATAACGGGTGACACCATATTTTGCCGCAAGAGCATCAAATTGCTTGTCTATGAACATCTTTGCATTCCCGGAAAGGCGAATATGGGCCTTTTGATAGTGCTTCCGCGAGACTTCAGCAGCCGTTTCGTTCCGCCCGAAGGATGCCTGATATGTGTTGGAGCCAAGAGCCTCCCAAACGGTATCCATAGGGATACCATCCGCTACTTTTGCGTTGAGGATCTCACACTCATCAATTACGCAGAACCAGGGAAAACGGCTCATCCAGGGATAGACGTTCACCCAATCATCATGGACGTGATTCGATTGGTTAAATGCCCGCATTCTTCCCCGGCCCATGATAACAGGCTGGTTCCTACCCTTGCGGTCTGTAGTCAGGCAAGCAAGGTACACTTCGTCACCGTCCTTGATCGATGACACTTTAAAGGGGTAGTTTTCAATATAAACCTGCTTCCCATCAAGGGAAACCGGAGTCATCTCAAAAGGAGCATCAGAGTCATATCGGTCATCGGCCTCTCCACTAAATTTGAGCCAAATGGTATGATTGAATTTGATTTGCTCAACTACCTCGGTCTCCCGAAAGCAGTCGTAGATGATGTCGCTGTCTTTTTTGCAGGCATCGAGTTCCCGCATGATTGCCGTAGTCGAGTCGTACTTGGGCTTTCCCCTAATATCGGCTCCATACATTTTCCCGCTAAAGGTAGTGCCCGTACCCTTTGTGGCCGCCCAGGTATTCTTGTACACTTGCCTGGCTTCCTCTAACATGGCATAAGTGACCGAACCTCCTCCTTTAGCCTGGAAGAGTAGGTCATTGAAATAGGAGGACAATTCGTGGAGGACATCAGGTTCGTCCTGGAAAAGAAGAGAGAGTTCTATGTTTGTCTTAAAACCACTGGTGGTGAAATTAGCGGAACCGAGGACAGCACAGGCACGGTCGAAGATGTATAATTTTGTGTGAAGTCCCTTTACTGCGTAAACCTGGATGGAGGAATCAAGCATGAGGGAAAGCGCATCTAGGTTGTTAGCCTTGGAGAGCAAGTCCTGAATATAAAGCCGGGTGATGAAGGTGCAGGAGAGCCCCTGCCGGGATACGATGGAGGACAGTTTCTCCGCCATAGAAAGGGAGAGAAACGGGCTCACGATCTGGATAGACTGTTCAGAACTATCGAAGAGGTCGAAAATGGCATCGTAGTGGTTATTCGATAAAACTTGGATCATGAGGCCGCCTCCTTTGAGGTAGATAAGCCGTGTAGGATAAAGCAACTGTGGCTGGCAACCAAGGAATCTTATTTTCCCTTCTCCTGCTCAGTCAGTTTTTGATACATGGTACTTGCTTGCATCTTTAACGCCATACACGTTTTGCAAAAGATCGATCCAAAAACGAGCAGTTTCCTGCTTTTCATCTCCACGGGTAGCCCAGTAGGCGGCAAACTTTCTTGCCGCTGCTCTTTGCTCCATATCTGTCATGCCGGGTTCCTCCCAAAAATCACTTTTGACCATCATACCATAAATCCGTCTTTATTTCCATAGGAAGCGCACGGAGGAGAGCGGCTTAACTGTACATCAAACCCGGCATAATCACCTCGTCCCTGCCATCGTTCGGCATTTTCAGATCGCCCATGAGAGCCGCCGAATACACTGACCGCTTCCCAAATCGCCTGCGGAGTTCCTCAATAACCGTTTCTAGACGGTCGCGGCGCTCCCGACGCTCGGGGTCGGAGAAGATGCTGACTTGCTCGGGTTGGCTCTGTGGGAGAAGGTTGATGGCCCTAACGGTGATGGCCCGGATGGAAGAAGTCCAGTCGTAGTGGAGATGAAGAAGGTTCCTGGCGGCGGTCGCAATCTCCATGGGGCTTCGTGTCGTTTGCTCAAGGCGACATTGATACTGACGGGAGAACAGGTCATTGTTGCGGATGCTAATCTGTACCCCCGAGGTAACTAATTTATGAACTCTTAGCCGGTGCCCGATGTCCTGAGAGAGTTCTAACATGACCTTCCAGGCTTCCTCCTCATTGATGAGGTCGGCGTTGCAGGTGATTCCATGGCCGATAGACTTAACTGGCGATACAAAATCCTGCGGCATGACACGGGAAGTATCGGTGCCCTGGGCATAGGAGAGAAGCCGCAGGCCATTCACTCCAAGGAGCCGCTGAAGGAACTCTGGAGAGCACAGGGAAAGGCGGCCTATGGTGGTGATACCGTACCGGGCGAGCTTGGCCTCTGTTGCGCGGCCCACATAGAGCAAATCACCAACGGGAAGTGGCCAGACTTTTTCCTTGAAGTTCGCTGGGGTAATCTGCGTGATGGCGTCCGGCTTTTTTAGATCGCTTCCCAACTTGGCAAAGATCTTATTGAATGATACTCCAATGCTGACGGTCAGGCCGAGTTCTTCCCGAACAGTGCGGCGGATCGTCTCGGCCAGTTCCAGGCCATTCCCGCAGTGTGGATGGCCGGTGAGATCGATCCAACACTCATCCATTCCAAACGGCTCCACAAGGTTTGTGAAGCGAGCGTAAATGGCACGGGTCAATGCAGAATATTTCAGATACTGGTCATATTGAGGCGGGACGACAACTAAATTCGGGCACCGTTGGCGCGCCTCCCAGTTGACCATTCCTGTTTTCACTCCGGCCTTCTTTGCAAGTTCTGACTTCGCCAGGACGATGCCGTGCCGATCCTCGGTGCTTCCGCACACAGCAACCGCCTTCCCACGAAGGGAGGGGTCTAGCATCATTTCAACCGAGGCATAAAAACTGTTTAGATCACTATGTAGGATTACCCTTGAACCCATAAATTCACTTTCACCTCCAAAAAATTTTCATTCCTTGTTGACAAGGTGAAGTTTTGCGTGTAAACTTCAATTACAAACTTCACCTTAACTTCATCGCATATACTAGCAGGTCGGTGAAGTTAAGTCAATAGAAAAAATGAAGTTGATGAAGTTACGGCTGAATTTTTTGGGAAAGGAATTTCACTATGACTTTTTCCGACAAGATCAAGAGGAGCCGCGAGGTGAAGGGGCTAACCCAGCAGGAACTTGCGGATCGGGTGGGAGTTTCCAAGAGAACCATTGCTTCCTATGAGTCGACCGACGCGCGGGCTCGTTCGTCCACCATGCGGAAACTGGCTGAGGCTCTGGATGTCTCTTTGGATTTCCTGGCTCGGGATGAGGTCACTGATCCTCAGTACGGTTTGGAGAAGAAGCAGTATGTTGAAGCGGTGCGAGGCACCTATGGAGACAAAGGTGCCAAGGAGATGGACGAACTCCTGGAGCGGAACATTGCGCTCTTTGCTGGCGGGGAACTATCTCAAGAAGCAAAGGATGATTATTTCGCGGCCATTATGAAGGCGTACCTGAAGTGTAAAGAGGAGGCCAAGAAAACCTATGGCCGCAAGAAGGCGTAGTCCATATTTTGGGACATCTCTTAATGTACGCTATTGGAGTCGGACTAGAAGGAGTGCGCCGGTATGACGATTGATATAATCAGCAATAAGGTGGAGTGCCTGCAACGCAAGTTCAAGCAGGATGATCCATTTCGCCTTTGCACCGACCTCGGGATTATGGTGTCCCTGGAGCCGATGGGCACCTATGCGGGCGCTTGCAAAGGGTTCTTCTTATCCCAGAGCAGAAAGCGGATCGTCACAATTAACTCTGATTTGCCAAAGCACCTGCACCGCATCATCGCAGCCCATGAGCTGGGGCATGCGATCCTACATAGGGGGAGCCGTGGAGTGACGGCTTTCCACGACTTTGCCCTCTTTGATACAACGGATCAAAAAGAATATGAAGCGAACCTTTTCGCGGCAGAGTTCCTAATGACGGATCGGGACGTGCTGGAGCGGTTGAATGCCGATGTTTCATTTTTCAATGCGGCGGCACTTCTGCGGGTTCCGCCGGAGCTCCTCGATTTTAAGTTTCGCGTCTTAAAGCGGAAAGGCTATAAAGTAGTCGACCCGCCGATCACATCGACAGGGGCTTTTATGAAAGATATGGAGTTGGGGGTGTCGGATGGTGAAAGTTGTTAATGAAGTGGCTCCAAACAACATCAAGGTTTATGTCGGGGCCAAGGCAAGGTTCAACGCAGATGGCCTAATGATCCCAACCAGCGTAATCTGGGAAGATGGCCATGAGTACGAGATCGACAAGGTAAGCCACGTCTGCCAAGCCGCCGCCCAGAAAGCGGGGGGCCAAGGAGACCGCTACACGATTTGGGTAAATGGAAAGCAAACATACCTGTTCTTTGAGCGAAGTGCGGCTCTGACCGGAAATAATATCGGACGCTGGTTTGTGGAGAGAAGGTGAAGTATGAAAATAGAGATGGGCGAATCCCTGATTTACTCCTGGCTTCGCCATGTACGGGGCTGTCAGATTGTCCAGACTAACTGGAAAGTATCCTCTCAATGGCCCCTGCACCATGAGGATGAGTTGCAGGCTCTCATGACGACAACAAGCCGGGCCTTTGAACAGATGCGTGGCTATCAGATATTCAAGAAGAATGCATCGCTGGGTCAGATCCTCCAACAGGGTGAATGCGATCTTATTGGCTATGCGGCCTCGGAAGGCCACTTTAATGTCTGTGCAGTAGATGTGGCTTTCCATGAGTTCGGACTCCAGTATGGAAGTCGGCAGGAAACCGTCAGCAAGATCCTTTCAAAATCTGTGAGGACGGCAATGTGCTTATACGGCTATATGGATATCATGGATGGAGACATCCTATTTGCTTCTCCCAAAATCCATAGGGCTGTGATGAACGATGTGATCCCGTGCGTGGAGGAGTTGAACCGTATCTTCGCTGAGAACGGTTTTGCCTATCGAGCGGAGGTGGTGGCAAATGAGAATTTCAACCAGCAAATCCTACAGCCGGTTCTAAGTCTTAGTAGCAATGTGGCGGATACATCGGAGTTGTTCCTTCGCAGTTATCAGATGCTGAAGATGTTTGAATGAATGGTGGCGGCTAACTGTGAGAAAGAAGTTTAAGCATTTAACATATGAAGATCGATTAGCGATCCGGGCAATGCTTGACAGGGGAGCCAGTGTGACCACCATAGCCAAATCGATTGGCTTTCATTACTCTAGTGCGGCTAGAGAGATTGAACGGGGACGCGATGCATCTGGAATCTACAATCCAGATTATGCTCAGCAAAGATATGAGAACAATCTTAAAGAGAAAGGGCCTCCCTCAATCCTTGGTTCAAACCAAGAACTTGCTAAATACATATCCAGTTTAATCCTCCAGGAGGGGCTTAGCCCAGAGCGCATTATTGAGCGTCTGGAGAGTGAGCGGGCGTTCTCCGATTACCCAAAGTCCAGAGCAACAATCTACAGTGCGATAGATAATGGGGAGATTCCTGGTGTTACTAGGGAAAGTCTGATGCCTGATACAACCCGCCTTTTTAACGGATGCCAGATCCAAATTTCAAAACGCTTCCAGGAACAGTTGAGATTACATGACGGAATGGAAATGAAAATGTGGATCAGCGAAGACGGGGTTCTATGCTATAAACCAATCTATGCGGATGATAGATCAGAGAATCGGTGACGTCGGCGCTTTTTGACAGATTTGACTAACCTTTAGAAAGAAAGTATACTTCAAGCGAGGGCAGAGGCCAATAACATGGTATTTCAGCAACTGCTGATAAAAAGGGGGAGTTGTAAATGTATAAGTATATTCTGTATCGGATCGGCCTTACTAGCGATGAAAATGAGAATCAAGAGACAGATCAGGAAGCAGAACTTGTTGCAGTGGAGTATGGAAACGCCCTGGATGACGTTTTAGAGGACTTGCTCCGTGACATCCGGGATGATCTTGCAGGTATGGACGAAAACGCAGGTTGCGACGTGGAGGCCCATGGCCCACAAGAAAATTATGACCAGCCGCCGTTTGACTTCCTTGGAGTTGTCCTGCCTCCCTATGCTGAGAAGAATATTCTTTGGGACTATGTTGCCGAGGTGGAGGATCAATGATTGTAATCGTAGCCCTGGATGACCGGGGCGGCATGATGTTTAACCATCGGAGGCAAAGCCAGGATGAGATTCTGCGGGAGCGAATTCTGAAAGTGACAGCCGGTAAAAAACTGTGGATGAACCATTATTCTGAGAAGCAGTTCCCCAACGCGGCTGAGATCCCACAAATCAATGTTTCTGATGACTTTTTATCTGAAGCAGGGCCAGGGGAGTATTGCTTCGTAGAAAATGAATCTCTAGCACCATTCGCAAAGTGGGTTGAAGGCTTAATAGTCTATCGGTGGAACCGGGCCTACCCTGGGGATCAAAAGTTTGACATCCCCCTAGATCAATGGCGGATGGTTTCCAGTGTTGATTTCCAAGGCAAATCCCATGAAAAGATCACAGAGGAGGTCTATGGCCGATGAAGCAAATTCAGAGAAAGCTCACACCTCTCATCTTAGCTCTCTTACTCCTGCTGACGGCATGCGGTGGGCCAACGGAAGATTTGAGTCCAAGTGTAGGGGATACCACAGAAACTGAAGAAGCGGTACAAACACCCGACGTTTCCGACGAAGTTCAACCTTCCACAGAAGTTCCCCCTGAACAAGTTGCGATTACTCCAACAAAGCCTATAGCAAATTCCGACCCAGTTTCCTTGGGGGAAGTTCCGGCCTATTCAGGGGAGCCGTTCGTAGCGATCAATGAAAACATCCCGGAGTTTTCTGCGGACGAGTTAATCACAACCTCGTTTGAAACATACAGTCCCTTGGACTCCTTGGGTAGGTGCGGCGTGGCCTATGCATGCATAGGGACGGATCTCATGCCAACTGAGGATCGGGGAAGTATCAGCGAGGTCACCCCGTCTGGATGGCTGAATAAGGAGTACGATGGACAGTATCTCTATAACCGCTGTCACCTAATCGGCTTCCAACTCAGCGGTGAAAATGCCAACGAGAGAAACCTCATCACAGGCACCCGGTATATGAATGTCGAGGGCATGTTGCCCTTTGAGAACATGATTGCCGACTATGTGCAAGAAACAGACAACCATGTTCTATATAGGGTTACCCCGGTGTTCGAAGGGAGCAATCTCGTTGTCAACGGCGTGCAGTTGGAAGCCGAATCCGTCGAGGACGATGGGGACGGGGTGTTGTTCAATGTCTATGTCTATAATGTCCAACCGGGAATCACTATAGATTATGCCACGGGTGAGAGTTGGCAAGAACAGAGCACAACTTCAATACCAACAGATACCCCTATTCAGGAGGAGCCAGAGGAACAACCCCCCGTTTCGACCGGAACTACATACGTCCTGAACACGAATACAAAGAAATTCCACTACCCAAGTTGCTCTAGCGTGGGTCAAATGAGCGCAAAGAACAGGCAGGATTATACCGGGACTCGCGATGAGGTCATTGCGATGGGCTATGATCCCTGTAAACGGTGTAACCCTTGATGGAGAAGGAGTTTGGGATTGATGGATAACCAGCATTCTAATGTTGACAAAGAAACCCTGAAAAAAATTGCGAGGGCAAACGCCGAAAACCCGTATGTTGATATTACTCCATTTGAACTTCGGCTCGGAGCTCCCACTATCTACTACAAAGGCTTTTTCCCCGAACAAGGTGAGGTCGTACTTTATGTGTCGCCTGCAACAGTATATAAAGACAAGGAGCAAGTTGTGGGCCATACCGGGAAATCTGCTGGCGTAAGTGTTCGCGTGGCTAAAGGGGTGACTCTCCACTCGGGCGGGCACGGTAGTCGTCCGATCCGTGGCATAGTCCGATCATCTGTTGCTGGGGATTTAATCATCACAAATCAAAGGCTAGTTTTCGTGGGAGATAGTGATAGTTTTGATTACCGGATACAAAGGGTCACGGCTGTCCGACAGGTTTCTGAAACGGCTTTTGCCATACAAATTGGTAACATAACAAAGAATGTTTTAGTCACGGCGACTGTCCTCCAGTATGTCCTGGGATTTATTAATTATGCAGTTACATTGGTTAAGGAAAAGAAAGATCCAGGACTGGCCTATATGAATTGGAACCTAACCCCAGAAGAAGAATCTCTTTGCAGTGAAGTGCGACAGGCGGCGGCAGAATTACCGATTTGGGCGACGCGGAAAAGCCAGAGGGGCTGGGGGGTCGTTCGTATCCTGATGGTTTTGGCGCTTGTTATGTTGGGCATCTTAATTGGGATCATCATAATGGGGAGCCTTGGCGGTGGCCAGTCAGACGATGAGGTGAGTGATTACTCGGCTATGGATCTAATTTCGCTACCTGAACATCCGCGTGTCTTTGATACCATGGATACAGTTAACCAGTTCTATGGATCGATCAACGACAGCAGGATTGCAATCGGAGATGCCGGTGAAATAGCAGCATTGCAGCGAAGAGTGGAGAATACGATTGAAGATTCAACTGTCCTGTACCTTACAGAAAATGCCAGCAATGCAGGCTTCCTTGGTACTGTCGAAGTCAATTTGTTTGATCCATCTACCCATGAGGATATGACACTGGAGAAGGCAGTTTCCATTTTAGCCGGTTACTTGCCAGCTGACTTTACCTCCTTTTATCAACTTGATGCTGCGTATCAGTATGGCAGTGACACAGGTACCACAATCTACACATACGCCTGCAGATTGAATGAAGCCGGGGTGGAGTACCATAATGCTGAGGCACCACAGTATTCGTATTATTACACGGCGAAGATTTATCAATATGCAGATGGCCAGAACTGGAAACTGGAGACGAATTATTCTGCATACGGCGATAAGGATGTGGGATGGATAGAAAAATATGCTGATCCGTGGGATATTGATCTTTCGGATTATATTTGAGCAATTGCAGGAAACATGGGGTTCTGAAAAGCCTGCATTAATATGGGGTGAAAACATGAGGAAGGATGGAAAGCATCTAACTTTAGAAGAGCGCAGGGAGATAAAGACTCTTCTAGATCAGGGCGTCAAGGTTTACCGCATTGCTGAAAAAATGAATCGTGCCCCCAAAACAATCTATCTGGAATTGAAGCGCGGGTCTGTTAATGGGGGGTATGACCCCTTTTACAGCCAGAGCAGATACCAAGACGAGTTGGAAAGAAAGGGCCCTGATCCTAAGATAAGACAGAACCCCCGGCTTGCTCAGTACATTGCCAATAAGATTTTAGACGAAGGTCTGAGCCCGGAACAGATAGTGGCTTGTTTGAGAGACAAACATTCTGAAAAACTTGAAACAGTCACCATTCGCACGATCTATACTGCAATAGACCAGGGCCTGATTCCAAATGTGACCAGAGACGATCTGAGGCAAAATGAGGTCAAAATGTTCAACAGGGGGTGCGTGACCATTCCAATCTGGCTTCGTGAAAAGTATGGTTTCAATGATGGAGACCGATTTAGGGTAAAAGATAATGGTGGCAGGATAGTTCTTGAAAAGGTGGACTATTTGGGGAAAGAGGCTGATAGCCAATGACTAACTTCTCTGAGCAAGTGAAAGATGCCTTCCAACAAGGCAGTGACTTAGGGGAGTTCCAGAAATGCCGACATCGTTTGATAACGGGAAACGTAGCATAGAGTTGGAACATGACGGGCATAAGTTGAAAAAGCCTTTTTACGGGGTAAATAGGCCAACGGAACAAGAACCTCGGGTAATTTACCCGAGGTTCTTGTTGCAGAAATGTAATCGAGATGCGCCATCGATCTGTGCGATTGCTATGTTAGGATTTGCTAAAAGGTTATGGCCCAAATAGTAATGTCGATTACAAGGGGGTAGGCGACCTAAAAATCCATTTATCGCCTGTCATGCCCTTAAAAAAACACACAAATCCAATGTGAACGAATCAAAAGTTTATTGCTAAAAAGTGATAAAACAAGCGGATATTTTGGGAATTGGGGCTTTCTGCTAGGAAATAATTATGCGCCAAGGGCGAACCCTCCAAAAATCAGAGGCCGTTGTGGGCCAGAGAGATCTCGCCGGGCCGCATCAACGGCCCC
>ENA-OROK01000471-OROK01000471.1-human-gut-metagenome-genome-assembly--contig:-NODE-471-length-49299-cov-5.467509_pt1 | contig 49299 bp, 49 predicted proteins | sample MGYA00242127_ERZ509046 | MGnify/ENA primary metagenome ERZ509046 (study PRJEB26280, sample SAMEA2338728) | human gut metagenome | biome: human gut; feature: human-associated habitat; material: faeces... | reverse complement strand
GTCCACTGTGGATTTTTTATTTTATTTTTTGTTCAAGTTGATTATACAATCTACCTAAAAAAAAGATTATCTTACCTGCTGGAAATTACTTAACATATATTTTTCAAGGAGCTTTTCAACCGCAAGCCACAAAAATCTATGATATTATTACCCAATATCTGCATAAGCAACATTTAAAGATTATTAGCCCGATAAAAATTACTACCTTGAAAGATTTTTGGACAGCTAAGACAAGAGATGACTATATAAGTATGCTTTCTGTTGCGGTAGAAAAGGAATGAAAATATTTAGCTTATTACTATATTTTGACTTGTTTTCCTTTATAACCGAATTGAATTCCAAGAGATTATAACCCAGATAGTATTACCAATAAATTCTATTTTAAACAACAAGGCTGTTGTACCACCCTGCAGATACAACAGCCTTCTTATTTCTTTGCTTATTATATTTTATATTCTCATCTATCTTTCCGCTACCATCAGCCCGTTATCATGAACGCGCAGAGGCACCTTCAAAACCTGACCGGGATAAATATGTTTGGAGTTAAGCTTGTTCGCCTGTTCAATGCGGAAAATGACTTCACGCACATCCTCACGCGCTTCTGTATGACGACCGGCAATTTCCCACAGTGTTTCGCCCTCAGCGACAGTCACCGTATATTCCTTATAAACAGGTTCATCAGCAAACACAGCACTATATCCGGCATAAAGGAAACAAGCACAGCAGATAATACTTAAAAACTTTTTCATATCTATCACCACCTAATAAATCTCTGTTTGCTTATATTATAGTGTGCCGTACGAACTTTGTCAACATTTTTATGAATTTTTGTTTGTTGATTGCCGATTCTTTGCGAACACATCCCCAAACATCAATATTGTTTATGCGTTATATATAAAAATAAGTGCAGCAAAAAAAGGCATCACCTCTCGGCAATGCCCTTTTACTTAATATATGCTACTCTATATCGAAAATTTTGCCCGGATTCAGGATATTATTGGGATCCAAGGCTTTTTTAATCGCACGCATCATTTCCAGCTCATCGGGATTAGTGAATTCCTCCATCAGCTGTTTGCGTTTATAACCAATGCCATGCTCACCGCTCAAGCGACCGCCGTGTGCGTAAATAAATCGGTACAGCTCCTGCTGGTTGGCTTTGACTCTGGCATCCCAGTCCGCATAATCCTCTGCCTCCTGCTTCAGGATATTCAGATGGATATTACCGTCACCGGCATGGCTGGCAATGCGTGTTACCAGCTGATACTTATCGGCCAGACGCAAAATTTCCGCCAACAGCGCAGGCTCATGATCTACCGGGCAGACAACGTCCTCCTTGCAGACAATCAGGCTTTCCGCACGCACTGCTTCGGCGAAGGCCTTGCGTGCCTGCCAAATTTTATCGTGCTCCGCTACCAGCACATCGCCGGCACCGTTTTCCGAGCAGATTTCATCCATCATACAAGCCTTTTCATCCAAGTCATCCTCGCTGGTGCCTTCCACTTCTACGATAAGATAATTGCCCTTGTCACTGCCCTGCAGCGTTGTACCGAGATAACGCTCTACGGATTTGATAGTGATATTATCCATGTATTCTACGCAGGTAGGCATAATACCGGCCATAATCAGTTTGTTTACCGTGCCGATTGCATCCTCAGGCGCTTCAAAAACCGCCAGCAAATCCATGCTGTACTTGGGCAACGGCAGCAGCTTCACGGTAATCTGCGTGATGATACCAAGGGTACCCTCACTGCCGATTATCAGCTGCTCCAGGCAATAGCCTGTAGTCTGCTTTTGCAGGCGTGCTCCCAGCTGCACAATCTTGCCGGTAGGATTTACCACCTCAACGGCATATACCTGATGACGCGTGGTGCCGTATTTAACCGCACGGTTGCCGCCGGCATTGGTTGCCACATTGCCGCCGATAAAGCAGGAATCACCGCTGCAGGGGTCACCTGCATAAAAGGCACCCTTGGCCGCAGCCGCAGCCTGCAAATCGGAAGTGCGCACACCCGGCTCTACCACCGCATACATAGCATCGGCATTAACCTCAATAATCTTATTCATCTTTTCGAGTGAAAGCACTACACCGCCATAAATAGGCACTGCACCACAGGCAAGACCTGTGCCTGCGCCACGCGGCACAACCGGAAAGTGATATTCATTCGCCAGCTTTACCACAGCCGCCACCTGCTGTGCATTTTCCGCAAATACGACAGCCTCAGGCATATGATGATAGGCCGGGTCAGTTATTTCATCATGGGCATATATTTCCATCTGCCCTGCATCCGTCACTACATTCTGCACGCCGACCAAAGCCTGCAGCTTGGCAATTATTTCGTCAGACAGCTTGTTATACTCCATAATTCAGTCCTCCTCATTTGCAACATTTATATTTTAAACCACTCTATGCTTATTTTATCACAAACAGTGACATTTATAACAGCAAATATTTTTCAGTGTACCAGCCACATATAAAACGGTATTGCAAAGACCGCCAGCACCGTGCTTACCGCCGTCAGCATGGCAGCATATTTATAATCGCCGCCATAGCCTTTGGCCACAATCGCCGTATTGGTCATCGCCGGCATCGCCGCCATAATTACAAATACCTTTTCCATCATCGGCTCCAGATGGAAAAACGGCAGGATCAGGAAAACTATCCAAGGACAGATTAAATAGCGTCCCAGCATAGCAACTACCAGCTCCTTGCCTACGGCAATTTCTTCCCAACGGGTTTTGCTCATGGCAATACCGATGAACAGCATCGCCAGCGGCGTAGTCATGCTTCCCAGATAATGAAAGGACTTGAATACCGGCTCAGGCAGATTCCATTCCAGAAGAACCATCACTACGCCCAGCATAAAGCCCATCAGCGGCGGCGACATAATGCTTTTCAGTGTCTTACGGCTGAAAAGCGGCATGGTTACGCCATTGCTGCTCGCCAGGTCATGAAAGCCGATAGTCCAGAAAAGCGTTGTGTTCACCATGTAGTAAATCATAATATACGGCGCACCTGCATCACCGAACAAGGCTATACCTAACGGCAGGCCGATAAAAATTGTGTTGGAAAAGCTGACGCAGATAGAAAAAATTCCTCTGTGCTCCCGCGGAACACCTATCAGACGTCCGAGCAGTCTGCTGATAAAATAGCCTGCCAGCATCGAAATAACCGGTACAATCAGTCCATGTGAAAGCGTGATAAGCTGGTCATGCTTAAACTGCCCCAAAATATTGGTCAGCATATATGTAGGCAGGCAGACATAATTTACAAGCCGCGAAATCAGCGCCACACTTTCCTCACTGAACCAGCCCCTGCGCTCTAAATAAAAGCCGACAGCAATCATCAGCATGATGGTCAGCACACCGTTTAATGCATGTAAAACTATTTCCATTATTCATTCCCCTCATAAGACAAAAATTGCCGAAGCATTCAGCTCCGGCAACGAAGATTTTAGTTTTTGGATTTTTTTACTTCTTCCAGTTTGTTTTTCATCCAGTCAATCATTGCTACCTTGCCAAAATCGTGCCAGGTTTCACATTCGGTATTTTTGGCAATATACTCATTCCACTTATCCTGATTAACATTTTCTACTTCCATCAGGTTCATAATGCCAAAACCGCTGCGCCAGATCATATCATCCATAGAAGTAAATTTGCTGTTTTCCTGCAAAAACTTAGGATTGAATAATTCCTGGAAGGATACCTTGTTCAAAATCTTGCCCAGTTCCTTATCTTCGGTAAAAATTCCCAGATAATGCTTAAAGGTTTTATCTAATTTATTTTTTTCCATCTTGCTTCCTCCAAAAATAGTTGTATAAGGGTATTTTAACACAAAAGCAATAAAATGGCACTAGCATTTTCATATTCCGTGTGCAGAATCATTTATTTATGCCCGCATAACACAGATATGATAATCATTATTGAATTCCTACTAAATTCATAGTAGAATATAGTCATTAGAAAGGTTGTGACCGTAATGAAAATTTCTACCAAGGGACGTTATGCCCTGCGATTGATGCTCGATTTAGCCATCAACCATACCGGTAGCTATATACCATTAAAAACAGTTGCCCAACGGCAAAAAATTTCCGATAAATATTTAGAGCAGATTATCCACCAGCTAAGCAAAGCAGGCTTTGTCCAAAGCGCCCGCGGTGCTCAGGGAGGCTATCGCCTGACACGCACGCCTGATGAATACACTGTAGGTGAAATTCTGCGCACAGTCGAGGGCAGTCTTGCTCCCGTATCCTGCCTGGACTGCAAAACACCCTGCGATCAGTTTGACTCCTGTATCACCATCGGTCTTTACAAAAAAATTCAGCAGGCCATTGACGGCGTAGTTGACCACACTACGCTGCACGATATGATCAGCGATTACCGTGCCAAGCATCCGAAGACTGAAAATATTTAAAAGCGAGCTAAGCACCCGCATTTTATAGAAAAATAACAAAGCATTAGGAGGAAAATAATATGAACAGAGAAGAAGCCTGGAATTTATTACGTCAATATAACAAGGAGTCCTTTCATTTACGCCATGCACTGACTGTAGAAGGCATTATGCGTTACTTTGCCAAGGAGCTTGGCTATGCAGACCAGGAGGAATACTGGGGCATCGTAGGCCTGCTGCATGACTTGGATTTTGAGCTGTATCCCGAGGAACACTGCGTAAAATCTCAGGAGCTGATGCGCGAGCACGGTGTAGATGAAAACATTATCCGCTCCACTGCCAGCCACGGTTGGGGCCTGACTGCTGCCAACATCGAACCGGAGCATCAGATGGAAAAGGTGCTTTTCGCTATCGATGAGCTTTCCGGCTTAATCGGTGCCGCTGCCCTGATGCGCCCCTCCAAAAGCGTACAGGACATGGAGCTGAAATCCCTGAAGAAAAAATTTAAGGATAAACACTTTGCAGCCGGCTGCAGCCGCGATGTAATCAAACAAGGTGCCGATATCCTGGGCTGGCCTTTAGACGAGCTGATGGAAAAAACTATCGCCGCTATGCGTGTAGACGAAGCAGCCATCAACGAAGTCTGCGATAAATTATGAGGCGCACAGCCTTAATCTGCTCGCTGCTGCTCAGCCTTGCAGGCAGCAGCTTTGCAGCTGCAGCCGAGAAGCTGCCAAATTATGCTACGCAGCCTGCTGTAGTTTCCACCTCTCCGGCTCAACCGGCTGAGCCTACGGAAGCAGAAAGCAGTATTGACGCATCTGCTGCAGACAGCACCATCAGCACTGTACCGGCAACGCCAAAGCAGGAGGAAGCCGTAGCTACCGAAGCAACAGCAGCAGAAGCTGCAAACGCTGCAGCCACGCCTCCCGTTGTCAGCAACGAGCCTGTGCCACCTGCAGATAAACCCAAGCCTAAACCAAAGCTGAATCTGGTAGGCAAGCCGCCGCTGCCCAGGCAGTTCATGCGTACACCGCAGGCAAGCGATTTCATCAGCGTCAGCAGTGAAGCCGGCGGCTACAGTATGGTCGTGCCCAAGGCCTTCGGTAAAAATCCGCTGGCAGACCTGCCGCAAACCGAAGGAGCTATGCTGGTGCGCACAGCCGGCAACACTCTGATGCTGGCAGCAACCGTGCTTGACCCTGCGGACACTGCAAGCTTTAAGGCAACAGAAGCATTGCCTGTCTACGAAAACGCCAAGGTCTACTGGCAATGGCAGCACGGCAGCCAGTTCATCTGGAACTGTCGCCTGAGCGCCCACAATGACTATCACGGCAACAAGCTGCTTTTGACTGCAGAAGCTCAGCAGAACGGCAAGACCTACCAGTTGCTTTACGTAATGCCTGCAATGCAGGCAGATAACTATCTGCCCCAGGCAATTTATTCCTTGAACAGCTTTAAATTAAATCAGCCATAAAGAAAAATCCTCCGTCAGCTCGCCAGCTGCGGAGGATTTTCTTCTTTCTCTCTCGTTAATTATGAGTCCGGGGACATTAGCTTTGTTGGGACATTGGCTAAAAGCAAGGGGTGTTAAAGGTTAAGAAGAAATAAGCAGAGGGATAACACCATATGCAAACAAACTGTATAACTACGAGAATTTCTATGCAAATTGACTTTTAAAGAAAGGCTTGTTAAATTAGCTCAGCTTTTTCAGATAAGCTTGTCCTTTTTCATGCTCGGACATAAACTGGAACAGGTAGAGGCCGCACAGGAATAAGAAGATGTTCGGCAGGAAAGGCACATACTCCAGCGAGACAAAATCTGCACTAGGCAGCCCCAGCCATACGTTCCAGTCACCGTACAGGAAGGACGGCAGATGTCCGATTATCTTACCTTGCCAGATGATCACGCCATCGGTAAGATGCCTGGTCAAATCATAGGCTATTGCAGATAACAGCCAACCGCAGGAACCGGGAGACTTCTGCAGCCACCAATGAATGGGCTGTACTACCAGATATGCAAGACCAAGGAAGGTAAAGATGCCGAAATAAATGGGATGCTGCGGTGTGAAGATATAGGTGCAAAGCGAAATCGCAGTGCCTACACCCAAAAGGCCCAATCCCCATTTGAGGTAATTGCTGCCCTGGCTAAATGTCATACCGCACAGAACCACAATGCTCCACAGCGTCAGCCGCTGCCACCAAGCATAATCCCAAGCAGGATTAGTACCCTGAGCTACATTTATATTATACAGGAAGTAGAAAACTGCCAGATTCAGGAAGGCTGCAGCCTTGAGTGCATTCAGCACACGATACTGCTTCTTTGCTGTTTTTGTTTCTGACTGCTCATACATTTTTGCTAATAACTTTTCCATAATACTTACCTCGCTTTCATCGTAGGAGGTGAAGCGCCGCGCAAACCTTAGGGAATATTTATTATTCCCTGTAGTTATAATATAAACTATTTTGTCAGAATTTTCAAGAGGTCAAGTTATAACGTTTGGGCATGTGGTAATTAGTTTTATATAAGTTATGCTTTATTAGAATATTAATAATGCATCGCGGGAATAACTATGCCCTGAAAAAGCCAAAAACAGCAGAGAAACTGTAAACATCATTACACTTTCTCTGCTGTTTTGTAACCTAGCTTCTTTTTTTATTTTTTACTTTTCTACACTAAAGGTATTAGTTAATGCCGCAAAATCCTCCAGGCTGAGTGTTTCCGCTCTGCGCTTGCCGTCTACGCCGGCACGCTGCAGCCACTGCGCACACTGCTCGGAGTTGATGCCCATATTCTTCAGCGAATTGCTGAGCATCTTGCGTCGGAGGGAGAAGGCTGCCTTAACCACGCGGAAGAACAGCGCTTCGTCGCACACCTTTACCGGCGGCTCGGAGCGACGCTTGCACACAATAACAGCCGAATCAACAGCCGGTGCGGGAATAAATGAGGTTGGAGGTACGATAAACGCTATCTCCGGCTCAGTATAATACTGAATAGCTACCGAAAGCGCACCATAATCTCTGATGCCCGGTTTGGCAGCCATGCGTTCGGCAACCTCCTTCTGCACCATAGCAACTAAGCGCTCCATAGGCAGGCGCTTTTCCAACAGGGCAAAAATAATCGGCGTGGTAATATAATACGGCAGGTTAGCACACACCTTAAATTCCGGTGCTGCCACCGTTTCCATAATATTTACCTGCAGGATATCGCCATTGACGATGCGAACATTGTCATAGCCCTCCAGCGTAACATCCAGTACCGGCAGCAGGCGTTTATCCAGCTCTACCGCCACAACATCGGCACCGCTTTCTGCCAGTCCCTGCGTCAGCGTACCGATACCGGGACCTACCTCCAGCACCTTATCTGCAGGGGAAAGCTCTGCTGCCTCTACAATACGGCGCACGATATTTTCATCAATCAAGAAATTCTGCCCCAGCTTTTTATCGGCACGCAGCTTAAAGCGGTGCAGAATATGATTCGTTACCTGGGGAGAAGCAATAACGGGTTTATTCACTCTTCACTCTCCAATTTTTTTAAAGCAGCCGTAAATTCTTCACGGCTCACGCCATAATGATTCAGGCGTTCCAAAAAGCGTTTGGCATTGCCATAGCCTATACCAAGCTCGGCACCCAGCGCATCACGGCGCGCAGAGGCACTTTCGCTGCCGTTCAGATTATTTTGGAACAAATCGCGCATGGTAAATTCCTGCTGCGGGCGATATTCGTGGTGACGCACCTTAGCCAGAGCTTCCAAAATAGCCTCCGGCTGTGCCTGCTCCACGCCTACATCATTGTTGGCAGTTGCCTGACGCTTAGGAATAAACGCCTGCCCTGCTTCCGGAAAGCGCTCCGTCAAAAAGCGGCGAATGCGTTCACCGGCACCGTCAGGATCAGTCAGGATAATTATACCGCGTTTTTTATACGCAGCCTCTATCTGGCGCAAAGTATAGGGGGCCAGCGTAAAGCCGCCGGTTTCGATAGTATCGGCCTCCAGCGCCTTACCGATTGCCACCGTATCCATTTTTCCTTCTACTACGAGCACTTCCTTAAGCATCAGATAAATTCCACCTTAATCAGCTAAAATATAAATATCTACATCGCGTCTGCCCCACTGGATAGCACGATGATAATCATTAAAGAACAAATCTACCCTGTGGTGAACCATATCGCCACCGGTATCACCGGCCATAGCGATACCATAACCGGGGATATACATTTTTGTATAATACGGAATAAAGCGCGGGTCAACAGCCACAATGCCTTCATACGGAACAAGACCGATAGAAGTACGGCTGCCTGTTGCTACATAAGCAGAGGCATGCGCACTGATTTTTTTCGTATAGCGCTTATAGCCCTCAGGAGTATAGACGCTCATCGCCATACCCTTGCGGATAACCTTTGTTTCCGGCTCAATCAGCACATGACGTGTCAGCTCCTGTACGGAATGACTGCCATCACCGTTTTTCACCTTTTTGGAAACAACCTTCGCTGTACCGGCCTTGCCTTCAACATGTATCTTTTCCGTACCGAAGTTCAGACTGTAATCGTCCTCATACTTCACCGGAATATCTACACTCGCTTCACTGAATTGCAGCTCCTCATCGGCATTCAAAATATAAACCTGCATACCTTCCTTGAACGGCTCATGCACATCCGGATACACACGCTCCTTTTTGTAGGAGATGCCCAAATCCTTCAGCGCCTCGCCTACAGTCGGCTTGCAGCTTTTGTATTCTACCGTTTCATTGCCACGGATAACAGTAAAGGGCTTGCCGCGCAGTACCTCAATCACACTGCCGTTCTGTACCCTTTTGGTATTCTGCAGCTTCCAGCCATCGCCCTTCTCCAGGACAATGCCGGCCTCCTGCAAAATTTTGCCAGGCTTTACTGCATTAGTACGCACTTCCTTGGTCTGACCATCATAAAGAATCGTCACCTGCTGTGAAATATCAAAACCGGTCAGGAAGGGTACCATCAGCATAAGGATAACGGCAGATAATAAACAATTTAAATGTAATCTGCATATATGCTTAATCATAAAAACCTCCTTAATCCGATAATTATTTTAACATAAAACAGCAGGAAGCGTCAAATCCGTGACATTTACAGCATTTTCGCGTATCTAAAATGTATAATTTGTTAGCATATAGACTACTTATATTCTAACATTTTCCCGTCCATTGAGATTATTTAACAGCAGGCTCATAGAATTTTTTCACCTGCTCCGTATAACTGCCATCCTGATTATACATAATCAGAGGCGGCAGAACATCCAGACCATAGCTCCCGCCCTTCTGCATTTCCATCAAGAAAATCCAGGCAGGCTTATCAATTTTGGAATGCACCCATTGCAAACGCTTCGGCTGCAGGCCATATTTCAGCGCCAGCTGCATGCTTTCGGCAAAGCGCTCCGGCAGCTGCACCAAAGCAAAGCGTCCGCGATAGCGCACAGCAAAGGCCGCCGCTCGGAAAAAATCCTCCAATGTCGAGGTAACCTCGTGGCAGGCAGCAGTGCCTACCTGGCGCACGTTGCCGCTGTTGCGGTAGGGCGGATTGGCAGCCACCAAATCCATGCTCTCCGGCTGCAGCAGCTGCTTGTAATTGCGCAAATCACCGTCTATGACAGTAACCTTATCCTGCAAGGAATTATCCGCAACGCTTTGGCGTACCAGCTTTGTTACCTGCGGATTGCAGTCCAGTGCCGTCACCTCTGCGGCACCTCTGCTTTCCAGCAGCATACTTATAGCACCGGTACCACAGCCCAGCTCCAGCACCTTGGCCTTACGCACGACATGAGGAAAGTTGCCTAAAAACACAGCATCCGTAGTATAGCAGAACTCTTTGGCATCCTGCCAGATTTTATAGCCGCAGCCCGGCACATAATCACAGCGCAGGCTGTTTTCCTGCTCAGACATTGTCAGCCTGGGAAGCATCTACAAGCTCTTCCCACTCCACCTGAATAGTATTATCCGGAGAAAGCTGTACAGCAGCGGTACGCTCCTTGCGGTTGATGCCTACTACCTTGCCTTCGCCCATAGTAGTCACTACCTTGCTGCCCATCTTGGGAATTTCAATACGCTCGCGACGACCGCAGCCGTTGCAGCCGTGCTTGCAGTACATATGGTTTTCATACTTCAGGCAGCACATCAGACGACCGCAGATGCCGGAAATCTTCGTCGGGTTCAAAGACAGGCTCTGATCCTTGGCCATGCGGATAGAAACAGGCTCAAAATCGCCTAAGAATGTTGCACAGCACAGCGGACGGCCACAGCTGCCGATACCGCCCAGCATCTTGGCCTCATCGCGCACACCGATCTGGCGCAGCTCAATACGGGTACGGAAAACAGCTGCCAGATCCTTAACCAGCTCACGGAAATCAATGCGTCCGTCAGCAGTGAAGTAGAAAATAATCTTATTCACATCAAAGGTAAACTCTACGTCAATCAGACGCATCGGCAGGCCATGATTTTTGATTTTGCGCAGGCAGATATTGAACGCTTCCTTTTCACGGATTTTGTTTTCTGCCAGCTTCATGTCATCATCGGCTGTTGCTTTACGCATAACCGGCTTGAGCGGGGAAACAATCTGCTTGTCTTCTACCTCACGCGGTCCGATAACAACCTCGCCGTATTCCACACCGCGCGCTGTTTCCACGATAGCGAAATCACCCTTTGCTACACCTGTTTCCGCCGGGTCAAAATAATATATCTTGCACGCTTTTTTAAAGCGAATGCCTACTACTGTCGGCATAAATTATCACTCCTTATAAATTTTATCTATTTTAAGCGCCATGGTTTCCAATGCCGTTTTCATACCGACACTGCTCACCAATGCGTCATATGCTTCCTGTACAATCACTAAAGCCTGCTTCAGCGCCGACAGCTGCCAACCGCTGCTCTGACTTTTAAGCTCATCCAGTAAATCTATATTATATATTCTATCATAAAGCTGCAATTTGCACATCATTAAATCGCGCAACAGCAGCTGCCACAGCTGTACAAGCAGCAGTGCCTGCTCACGCTGCACCTTTTTGTCCAGCCAGCTGCGGCCGGTCAGATAATTCATCGGCATCGCTAAGGGCAAAGCCTCCAAAAAGGCTACCGCCTGCTTACGGCATTCAAATACATCCATCTGCCCCTTGGCTGCAGCTAAATTCAGCGCCAAGCCGATTGAGCCTTCACTGATACGTGCCAACACTGCAGCCTTGGCAGGCTCTATCTGCCTTGCCTGCAGCGCCTGCTCCACCAGCTGCGGCTCGATTGCCTGAAAGCGCAGCTGTACCACGCGCGACATAATAGTCGGCAGCAGCCTGTTGACATTGGCTACCAGCAAAATAATCACCCAGCCGGCCGGTGGCTCCTCCAACAGCTTCAAAAAAGCATTGGCTGCGGCGGGAACCATGGTATCCGCATCCTCAACAATGCACACCCGCGTCGCTGACATCACCGGTGCCAGCGACGTTTTAGCCGTCAGCTCCCTGATCTGGTCGATAATAATCGTATCTCTTAAACGGTCTTTTTTATCATCCCATTCATGCTGCACCAGCACGAAATCCGGATGGCTCAGATTACCGTCCTGCAGATTCATCAGCCTGCAGGCCTCACAGCCATCTGTTCCGTTATGCTGAAAGCACAGCAGTGCCTTAGCAAATTCCAGAGCCAGCGTGCGCTTGCCCAAGCCGGCAGCACCGCTGAAAAGCAGCGCATGCGGACGCTCCTTGGCCTGCAGATAGTTCTGCAGAAATTTTTTCTGTTCTGTGTGGCCGATAATATGCTCCCACATTTTATTTCTCTCCGCTGATTACTCTGCTGATGGCCTGCAGCACCTTCGCAGTAACCTCCTGCTGACTGCCTAAGGCATCAATCACCTGCAAACGCTCAGGCTCTGCCTCGGCAAGCTGCAGAAAGCCTGCACGCAGACGCTGCTGAAAATCCAGCCCCTGCTGCTCATAGCGGTCCTGCACACCACGCTGCTGCCGACGCGCCAGCAATTTTGCCGGGTCGGCATCAAAAACAAGCGTCAAATCAGGCTCCAAGCCTCCGGTAGCAAAAGAGCCCAACCGGCGCAGCTGCGCAATCTCCTCCGGAGCTTTGCCCTGCGCCAGTCCCTGATAAACCAGTGTTGAATCACTGAAGCGGTCACAAATAATAATCTTGCCTGATTCGAGCGCCGGACGCAGCAGCTTATCGACATGCTCGCTGCGTGCTGCCAGATACAGCAACGTCTGCGTTGCTGTTGTCAGCGGCAGCTCCGGGTCCAACACCAAAGCGCGCACCTTTTCAGCCAGCTGAGTACCACCGGGCTCGCGGCTTTCCAGTACATCATAGCCCTGCTCGCGCAAAGCCTGCGCTGCCAAATGCTGCTGCGTAGTTTTACCCGCTCCGTCTATTCCTTCAAATGTAATAAAAAATCCTCGCATTTTATTTACCTCAATCCGCAATAATACGTATCGTTTGTAAGCTGCTGTCAGCAGGTCCGCTTACCGGCAAGCCCAGCTCCTTCTGCGCTCTGCAGTAGGCAATAATCTCTTCCGTTACCAGCTCTCCCGGCAGCAGTACCGGTATTCCCGGCGGATAAAAGCTCACCTGCTCACCACAGATTTTGCCCGCAGCCTCTGCCAAAGGCACTGCTTTTTTCGCACGATAGAATACGTCGCGCAAGGGCAGAACTGCCTGCGTCTGCGGCACCTTCGCTGACGCTGCTAACTGCAGCGGCGCACGCTTCTGCGCCTGCATTTTATTCAGTACAGCGGCAATTCTTGCCAACGCCTCGTCATAATCCGTAGTAACATCTGCATAGGTCACCAGAAAGAGTACATTATAGGCATCTACAAGCTCAACAGCAACTCTTGCCTCACGGAAAAGCTCACCAACCTCTACGCCGGTATAGCCCCAGGCTGCAAAATTCACCGTAACCTTGGTAGTATCAAGCTGCAGTCCGCCGCAATCTGCCGCTTCCATTACACGCAGGCCGCTATATGCGGCACACAGGCTGCGCAGCTTTGCTGCTGCCTGTACAGCCGCCGCTGCCATCTCCTTGCCGTAGACCTGCACCTGCGCTCTGGCAGCATCCAGTGATGCCATCAGCAGATAGTTGGGACTTGTCGTCGTCAAAAGGCTCATCACATCCGCCGCACGCTGCAAATCAAGACGTGCTCCCTGCACATGCAGCATACTGCACTGCGTCATCGCGCCCAAAATTTTATGCGTACTCTGAGCACAGGCATCAGCACCGCACTGCAGAGCGGATGGCGGCAACAGCTCACTGAAGCCCAAATGCGGTCCATGCGCCTCATCCACCAACAGCACTGCATTATGCGCATGGCAGCAATCGGCAATCGCCCGCACATCTGCCGCCACACCGTAATAATTGGGGCTTGTCAGCAGCACCGCTTTAATTTTGCTGTCCTGCGCCAACGCCGCCTCTATCTGCTGCACAGTAACCTGCATCTGAATTCCGAATTCCGGCTGATACTCCGGCTGCAGATAGACTGCTTCGATACCGCCCAAAACAAGTCCGCCGGCAACGCTACGGTGCGCATTACGCGGTAGCAGCAGCTTTTCTCCGGGGTTCAGTGCTGTCAGCAGCATAGCATGAATTGCCTGGCTCGTACCGTTGACTGCCCAAAAGCAGGCATCACTGCCGTAGGTCTGCGCCGCCAGCTCTTGCGCTTCTTTAATATAGGTTTCCGGCTCGTGGATATCGTCCAGCTCGCTCATCAGCGACACGTCCATCTGCACGCTGGCACCCAGCTCCTGACGCAGCAAGCGCTGCATGCCGCGTCCTCCCTTATGTCCGGGAGTATGCAGAGGATAGACGTCCTCACTTTTATATTGCAGCATCGCCTCTATTAAAGGCATGCTAATTTTATCTTTCATTACTTGCTCCCTCCGGCAAAGCTAAACTAATTTAGTACATCATTATATTTTAACATATTTAGCTCTGCAGATATAGCATTTCAGCTGCTAACAGCGTAAATTTATTCTTTAAACGCAGGCTTTGGCACAAAAAAAGAGAGGACTGTGCATCACAAGACCTCTCTGAGTTTTTGTATTAGTCCATTACTTACGCTTTAGTTGAGCTAATCTAATTTTGAAGAATAATTATATTAAACAGCTATATTAAAAGCTTATTGCAATATAGCCGATAATCAGGCATACCAATAATAAGTACAAGGTGTATAAAAGTGTGTATACTTTATATTAGTTCCACGAGTTAACATCAATTCTCCACAACGTCTGCTCATCACTCTTTTTCACAATCTTTAATACTACGGATGTCTTTACGTTATTTTTAGTTTTCAAAAAAATTTTACCATCTTTGCTATATGAACCTCTATCTTCTATCCACCCCTTATTTTGTAAAGAACTATTGTAATAATTTATTAGTCGACAACTCTGACTGGTCGGAACTTGAACTGTATACCAATAATGTGAATCTCTATGCATATCGTAAATTACAGTCGAAAAGCCAGACTTATAAATAATATTGATCGCCTCATTTCTTAGTTCCTGTTCATCAGCACTTTTCATGAATTGATTGCCTAATATAACACATACAATTAACAGTACAACTATTACACAAATCTTTCTTTTATCTATAGTCTTTAATATTGCCAATATACTTTCCTCCATAGTGTTTAAGGTAACATCCTTTCCTGCGACAACACTGCTGCCTTTAACGTTAGCAGCCTTATCAGCATCCAGGTTCACATTGCATTTAACACTGCCAACAGTGCTTCCCACCTGCTCAGTGTTCTGGTTGGCGTACTGGTCCTTCTGCTTTTCCTTGCCAATGGTAAAGCCCAAGCCACCACCAGCGAACACACTGCTCTTCTTTACAGATTTTCTGTATTCGCTTGTCTGCTCCGCACTGCCGATATTCAGACTGCCGCCAGCTTTTACGCTTACGTCATTATCTGCAACTACGTTACTGCCTGTAATGTTCGTATCTTTTTACTGCTAATCGCAAGCTCTCCGGCAGAAACATTGCTGCCGACAACAGTATTCTGCTTACTGTAATCATAAATATCCGTTGTTTTGGAAGACAAGACACCGCTAACCTTAGAATGATATTCGTGCAGGCGCTCGTGGTATTCTGTTTCATTAGCGATATTTATATTATTTTCGGCAATCAGGTCGGCTTTTCCTGCTTCACTGGCTACGTTGCTGCCTTTAATATTGATATCTTTGCCGCTCGCAATGCTGATATCGTTCTTCGCCGCAATAGTAGTGCCTTTCACAGCTTCATCAACCTGCTTATTATGGTTGTAATAGCTGCTGCCACGACTGCCTACCCGGGTTTCCTCACTATAGCTGTCTTTAACGGCGTTGATATTGACATTGCCACCTGCTTTGACAGCAGTGTCTTTATCTGCAGCAATGAGTCCGCCTTGGATGTTGACATCACTGCCTGCGTTGATATTCACATTTCCGCCTGTCATCACGCTCTGCTGGTTCTCAACGCTATGGATTTCTGCTGAGGAACCTGGGCATACTACACCTACGTGCTTTTCGTTGGCTACTGTTACTATATCAACATTTCTGCCTGCATTCAAGTCAAGGTTATTATCTGCTACAAGCACGCTACCTTTATTGACAATGTCCTTTTCAACATTGATGCTGAGATTTTGGCCAGCTCTAATAGAGCCAGCGTTACCTACAGTTTTCTGGTCTAGTCCTTTATACTGGCTTTCTTTCACATTAGCCTCATTAATGACGTTTTCACCGTTGAGGATTGTATCCACTCTGGCACGGATGTTGCCGCCCTTGTTGGTGATGTTCTTGTCCGCATCCAGATTGACGTTTTCACCATCTATACGGCCACCAAGATTATTGATGTTCTCACCTTTAAGCTCTACTGTTCCGTCATCCCTGATGGTGCCAATGTTTTCAATATTCTCTTTGGAGTAGATGGCTACATCTCCACCTACTATGAGTGCTCCGTCATTAGTCAGGTTCTCTGCTCTTACAGAAGCAAGGAATACTTCTGGTACAAGTACCTTTTCGCCGTTGACTACTTTTTCTACGATGATTTTCATTTCAAAGAACCAACAAATATTATCTATTGATGTCCTTTAGTTCATTATCAATCTTCTTTACTTGTTCATTTAGCCACTCTTCTTTACTCAAATAATCTTTTTCCTGATTTACAAGCATTCTATAACTTTTAACTACCTCGTCATCAACACAGTGTTCTTCTATTTGCGCTTTTAACACACCCATATAAAATTGTAATGCTGTATCTGGAAAGATTAGTTCCTGTTGATATTCCTTTTTCATTTGGATTAAAATATTCGTTTTTATTTTAGCTAGATTTTCTTTTGTACTATAATATACATCACCATATAATCCATCAAAATCATCCTCCTTATTAATATCATCCAAACTTTCATCTTCAGGGATATTATATAATCCTAATTCTCTTAATTTATCTCTATAGAATTTTAACGCACCAGCTGGAAAAAAAGTTGATCCTATCTGCGCCAAGCCTAAGTCTGATTCTTTTTCAACAATTTTGATTATTCTTCTTTCCTCTCCATCTCCCCAATGATAAATAATATATTTATTATTATCATCTAAATCTCTTTCATACTGATCTGGCCAAACAAAATCTTTTACCTTTAATTTGCCAATTTTTCTCCAAAATTTATCTTCAAATATCATTATGGTAGAAATTATTTTTTTATTTTCTATTTCTCCAATATTACATCCGTGTACAGTTGGATTTACAGCATATAAACCAAACATTTTAAACCCTATAGGTATATGTTTTGCTAAGTAAATTAAGTACCCTTTATTTTGATGCTTGTCTATAATGACTTCTAAAACATCTCCAATATATAATCTGCTCATTTTAAAATCCTCACTTAATTAATTTTTTTCCTAAATCTAACAGAAATTTACCCCACGTTTTATCAGTATTAACTGGTCTTATTTTGTTTAAAAGATTAGATTTGCCACCATACTTTTCATAATATGCTTCTTCTAGTCCCCGTCCTTCAGCATAAGAAACGCTATTATCCGTTAGTAATGTAAATACTAACATTCTTTTTTCTGGATTAGCTGCATGTTGTGCTTTTCTTGCCAAAGGATTATTAGTCCTACCAATATACCTTACTTTACCAGATGCATCCTTCAAAGCATATACATATTGTCGTGATCTCTGTGAATATTGTAAGAATTTCTTTACGAATTCAGGATTATTCACTAACTTTTCTACTTCCAGCATTCCAGGTGTTGCTGCATATGCAGTACTAGGATTGAATGCAATATCACCTAAGATATATCCCGGAGTCCCGCCAAAGCCAGATAAGAAGGAACCTAATGAATCACCGTCTAATTGATCAAGAAGATTCATAGAAGTTTGGTTGATTATCTCTTGATATTTTTTATTATACTCATCTCTAATATATAGAATTGCACTATAAGAAACATCACCATTAATATAGAGCTGTTCCCAAATATCTTTATCTTCTTTTAAATCAGATAGCCTTTCATCCCTTTCATAACCCAACGTCATTGCTAATTGTTCTCTATTAAAGATCCAATCTAATGCCTCATTGTTTTTCGTCCCACTGCCAGCAGTACTTGCACCAGCTTGGGCATTACCAGATACAAATTCAGCCACAACTGCTCCTAATGCTGCACTTACCCATTGCATTTTATCAGGCTCATAATTAGCCGCTTTTTTAACTTCTTCAATAACTAGCTTATTTATTCCAGCAGCACTTGCTCCTGCAAGAAAATCACCGCTAGTAAGCTTGCTCATAATCCCGCCAACAACAGCATGGTAAATTGCTTTCTGTTCATCACTGCCATCCATGTAGTGAATCTCATTATACGCCAATTCGCCAAACAAATTTGCTAATTCCTGGCGTTCTTCAATTTTTGTCTTATCAAAAATCTCGCCAAGCTTATTAAGGCTGTTTGCATTATCACGATTCAACTTATTGATATCCTGCTTTTGATTCTCTTTATCACGAATCTCAATGGTTCCTTTGCTAACTGTAGCTTTTGTCGTACTTTCAGCTTCTCCGCTTGCAGGCATACCAATATCAGGTGTTATACCTTTTTCATTGTATTCTGCATCATTGTTTTTGTTTACTTTGATGCCAGCTCCACCAGCTTTGTAATCCGCTTTGTTCTGAATATCTTCAAACGTCAGCGTACTAGTTGAAAGCTTATTCTTGTCAGCATCAGCAGTACTTGAAATAATACCACCCTTAAGGTCAGTGTTAGCTTCTACACGAATATCAAAGCCTTCTTTGCCTGCATAAATTCCACTTTGGTCGGTTACACTTTCGTATTTGCTGTCAATCTTGCCTACGCTTGCACTGCCGCTGACGGCTTTATTGCTGCCAAGGGCAACGCTCGCGCCAACAGATTTATTGCTTTCTTTGTAATTGTTGCTGTCCTGTTTACTTTCAATATTAAGGTCTCCGCCTACGCTACCGGTACTACCGGTAACCTTTTCACCGCTCAGTTTTCCACCTTTAATATTCGTATCTTTACCACTAGTAAAGCTCAAATCTTTATTGGCATTTACAGCGCTTTCATTGTAAGTTATGCCATTTGTAGACACTTCTCCCTTTGACATACTACCAGAAATGCTGTAGCTTGGGCCTTTGCCAAGTTCCAGGCTTGCGCCAACACTTGCACTGCTTGATTTACTGTTTTGCTCCGTTTCATTAGTATTTTTAGACGCAGTTATATTAAGGTTTTCTTTAGCGTTTAAGGTAACATCCTTGCCTTCAACATTGCTGCCGACAACAGTATTCTGCTTACTGTAATCATAAATATCCGTTGTTTTGGAAGACAAGACACCGCTAACCTTAGAATGATATTCGTGCAGGCGCTCGTGGTATTCTGTTTCATTAGCAATATTTATATTATTTTCGGCAGCCAAGTCTGCTTTTCCTGCTTCACTGGCTACGTTGCTACCTTTAATATTGTACTCAGCAAGTTTTTTTACTCTTGTTTGGTTCTTATATTGTCTAATATGTATCTTATTATATCATCAAATTTTTCGTTATATTCCTCCTTAGTGAATTTGAAATCAAAACCAACTATAGTATTTCCAAAAGACTTGGTTTTCTTTTCCCTTTCTGGCAATCTGATTTCATATACTTTCCCTTTCATATCATATGACACTTCTATAAGATAATTATTTGAAAAGAACTTATTCCATGTTTTGTACTTCGTTTTTTTAAAAGGATCTACATCTTCAATATTATCATCTTTGTATTTAGATATACTGTAATTTAAATATTGATCAACAGAGTTTTTTATATTATCTAAACTATCTATTTCTTTCATATGTCCCATACTCTCATAAAAGCCAATCGTAGTAACATGATATACTAAAATAGAAATTTTTTCTGTTTGCTTATCAACGAATAAATTAACTAGTCCTCTCATATAATCACCTACTCTATAATAGTAATTTTCACCTTTATGCCTTTGTTTCCTGCATATTGTATAGCTCTATCAATACCATATTTCTGTTCTTTAGAAATTATCGTTTTTGAAATTGCTATCTCTAGTTCTTTGGAGTCATAATCATTTAAGCCAATAAATTTTCTGTTCCATGATTTATATGTGAACTTATCTAATGCATCAATATTTTTCACCAAAGTATTATAAATACCTTTACCAGTTTGATAAGTAGGTAATGTTAAGTCCATACTTTTTATACTAGTAATAGTTCTATCATTTAATTTATCAACAACAGGAAAATTGTAGCCTAAATTGTTGCCCAGTGCCTTATCTATAATTTGTCCTCCTCGCCGATGATATTAATATCCTTACCTGCGATAACACTGCTGCCTTTAATATTGGCTTCTTTTTGATCTTCAAGGTCTACGCTGCTTTTAACGCTGCCAACTGTGCTTCCCACCTGCTCAATGTTCTGGTTGGCGTACTGGTCCTTCTGCTTTTCCTTGCCAATGGTAAAGCCCAAGCCACCACCAGCGAACACACTGCTCTTCTTTACAGATTTTCTGTATTCGCTTGTCTGCTCCGCACTGCCGATATTCAGATTGCCGCCGGTTTTTACGTTTACTGTTTTACACTGCTTAGACTAAATTTAGCAAGCACAATTCTGACCATTAAACTGTGCCAGATATTCATCTATCCAAGTAAATTTATAGCCATATTTCGGAGCATAAAGCACGAAACGTTTAATTTTAAAACTGTTCTCTTCCTCAGGTAAAACAAAAGCCTCCAAACGACTGCTTTGCTGCTGCGATTTAGTCATAAACTGACTAACGCGATGCTGCAAATCCTGTTCAGCGCGTTTGGAAGCTTGCTCCTGCTCTTTAGGTGTGCAAATGCATTATACAATCTACCGAGTACTTTTATTTTATCTTACAGAATAATCTTTTGGTATTTGCCGTAGCAATTGCCGCCAGTTCCTCAAACTCCATTCCCAGCACCTGCGCCGCATTGCGCGCTGTATATTCCGTATAGCCGGGATTATTACGCTTGCCGCGGAAAGGTACCGGCGTCAGATAAGGACTGTCGGTTTCAAACAACAGCAGCTCCTTAGGAATATACTGCATAACCTCGCGCACCTTCTGCGCATTCTTATAGGTAGACGTACCGCCGAAGCCAAAGTAATAGCCGCGTTTAGCCAGCTCCTTCGCCATCTCCAGCGAGCCGCTGAAGCAGTGGAACACTGCCTGTACGCCATGCACCTCCTTTTGGAACAGCTCCAGCATATCGCCGTGCGCATCCCTGTCATGAATAATCACCGGCAAATCAAACTGCTTAGCCAGGTCAATCTGCTCTAAGAAAATACGCTTCTGTACCTCCTTAGGCTCGTTTTCCTTCCAGTAATAATCCAGACCGATTTCACCGATTGCCACAACCTTCGGGTGCTGCGCCCACTCTGCCAGCTGCTGCAGATAATCGGCAGGAATTCCCTTTAAATTCTCCGGATGCCAGCCAACCGCCGCATAGATAAATGGATACTTTTCCGCCAGCTCCACCGCTACAGCACTGCTGGCAGCATCACAGCCGGGATTGACGATACCATCCATATCCTGCTCCAGCTGTGCAATCAGCTGCTCTCTGTCTTCATTAAACGCTTCGTCATCTAAATGGGCATGCGAATCCCATAAGCCTGTTCTGCTCATAATCTACCTCACATTCACAAAAAAGTTCAGATACAGCTGCAAAAACAGCAGCATACTGAACAAAATATAACGGAAAACAGCCGCCTTACGCGAATAATATTCGCAGCCCGGCAGGTAAAATTCCTTAGGATTTTGCGGATTATAAATAATTTTACGCGGCAGCTTCAGCGTAAAACCACGCTCCAATACATCGCCGCTCTTTTCCTTAGTTCCCTTAGCCTCGTTCAAGGCTTCACTGTATTCCTTGTCGCCTACTTTATAGGTAAAAACTGGACACAGCTGCTTGCCACGGCTCCAGCTGCTCTTGTAGCCGGTAATCACCGCGCGCACCTCTTCAGTGCAAAGATTGCTCAGCTTAGGGAAATAATTCTTCGTAAAGATGCAGACAATGCCATATAAATAAATCAGCAGCGCCAGCTTCAGCGTCCAGGCCATACCCTTGAACATGTAGAAGTCATAACCGGGATAATGCTCTCCCAGCCATGCATGCGGCAGGATATAGGGCACCATGCTGCTGAGCAACACTAAGATCATGCTGATGCCTATACAAAGATACGGTCGCCAAAACAAGCGCGAAAATAGCTTTTCGGACACTGATAAGTCCCCCTTCCAAAACAAAAGACAATATGTTAATAGACGAAGAGCAGGCACTCCTCATCCGCTAAAACGTATCAGAGTGACTGCTCTAAATCTCAGAGTGCGTCAAGCACTTTTTTATTTTACACGACTGCCGGAAGCAAGATTTTGCGGGTCAACAAGAGCAAGATTGCCCTGTCCGTCGGAAGCACACAGCAGCATGCCGAAGGATTCGATACCCATCAGCTTAACCGGTGCCAGGTTTGCTACAACAACAACGTTTTTGCCTACCATCTGTTCAGGCTCATAGTATTGGGAAATACCGCTGACGATAGTGCGTACCTCATTACCGATTTCTACCTGCAGCTTGAGCAGCTTTTTGGATTTCTTAACCTTTTCTGCTTCCAGAACCTTGCCTACGCGCAGGTCAATCTTCTCGAAGTCAGGGAAAGCGATTTCCGGTTTAATCGGCTCCATAGCAGGCTTTGCTTCTTCTGCCGGAGCAGGCGCGGGAGCTGCAGCCTTATGCTCATAGCGTTTGCCGCCGATGATGGTTGCACCGTCTTCGGTAACCTCGATACGCGGATACAGAGGCTCGCCCTTGCAAACCTTAGTGCCGTTTGCCAGGCCGCCCCATTCAGCGTCAGCCAGCAGGAACTGCTCAGGCACAGCCAGGCCAAGCTGGGTGTAAATTTTCGGGCTAGTGGTTGGGATGTACGGGCTGATTAAAATAGCTACGATACGCAGGGTTTCAGCCAGGTTATACATAACAGTCTTCAGACGATCAGCCTTAGCCTCATCCTTAGCCAAAATCCACGGAGCGGTTTCGTCGATATATTTGTTGGCGCGGCTGATTAAAGCCCATACGCCTTTAATTGCAGTGTTAATTTCCATGTTGTCCATAGCCTTAACATAGTTAGCTACGGTTTCCTTAACGAGAGCCTTCAGCTCATCATCAATCGGCTCGCTGGCACCGGTATCGGCAACAATTCCGCCATGATATTTTTCAATCATGCTTACGGTTCTGTGCAACAGGTTGCCCAGGTCGTTGGCCAAATCGGCATTTACACGGGTAATCAGCGCATCACGGGAGAAGTTGCCATCGCTGCCCAGGTTGATTTCACGCAGCAGGAAATAGCGGATAGCATCAGCGCCGAACTCATCAATCAGGCCCAGCGGGTCGATAACATTGCCCTTGGATTTGGACATTTTATCGCCGTCAACTACGAGCCAGCCATGACCGTAAACCTCTTGCGGCATTTCCAGGCCCATAGCGTGCAGCATAATCGGCCAGATAATGGTGTGGAAGCGCACGATTTCCTTGCCTACCAGATGCAGGCTTGCCGGCCAGTATTTGTGGAAGAAGGCATCATCGGTGCCGTATTTAATGCCGGTCAGATAGTTCAGCAGAGCATCGAACCATACATAAACAACATGTTTTTTGTCAAACGGAACAGGAATGCCCCAGTCAAAGGTAGTACGGGTAATGCACAAATCCTCCAGACCTTGCTTAACGAAATTAATCATCTCGTTGCGGCGGCTTGCCGGTTGGATAAAGTCCGGATGCTCTTCGATGAATTGCAGCCACCAATCCTGGTATTTGCTCATTTTAAAGAAGTAGCTTTCCTCTTCCATCTCCTCTACCGGACGATGGCAGTCGGGGCAGCAGTGGTTTTCATCCAGCTGACGCTCCAGCCAGTAGGATTCGCAGGGTACGCAGTACAAGCCCTTATAATTTTTCTTATAGATATCGCCCTGCTCATAAATTTTTTGCAGTGCGTCCTGAACAACCTTATGATGACGCTCCTGGCTGGTGCGGATAAAGTCATTGTTGGAGATATTCAGCTCTTTCCACAGCAGCTTGAAATTAGCAATAATTGCATCTACATACTGAATCGGGGTTACGCCTTTTTCCTTAGCCTTACGTTGGATTTTCAGACCGTGCTCGTCACTGCCGGTCAGGAAGAATACATCTTCACCCTTCAAACGGTGAAAGCGTGCCAGGCTGTCAGCGATAGTTGTGCAATAGGCATGGCCTATATGCAGATTGTCACTCGGATAATAAATTGGTGTTGTAATATAATAACTCGGTTTAGTCATTGTCAGACCCATCTCCTTCAGAAATTAGTTGATTATATAGCTCCCGTTTGGGAATTTTACGTTTTTTTGCTACCTGCGCTAAGGCAGCCTTCTTATCTACGCCTTCAGCCATCAGCTTGCGCACCTCGTCAAGAGGTTCAAGCTCCTCCTCGGCTGCAGCGAAAGCACCGTCACCGGCACCAAGCACCAGGCAGAACTCTCCGCGCGGCAAATTGGCCTCCAGCCATTCCAGACAGCCGCTGACCGTGCCACGGTAGAATTCCTCATGCAGCTTCGTCAGCTCTCGTGCTGCCGCCAAAGGACGGTCGCCCCACGCAGACAGGATATCCTTCAGCACCTCCACAATCCTGTGCGGTGCTTCGTAAAGAATAATCGTCGCGGGAATATGCTGCCATTGCTCCAGCTGCTCGCGTCTGTTACGCTTACTCTTTGGTAAAAAACCGCCGAAGAAAAACGGATACGTCGGCAGACCGCTGGCAATCAAAGCACATAAAGCAGCGTTGGCACCTGGTACAGGCACCACTCTGATACCATGAGCAATCGCATCATGCGCCAAAGCTTCACCGGGATCAGCAATTCCCGGAAAACCTGCGTCGCTTACAAGAGCAACATTTTTGCCTTCCAGCAGCTGGCCTAAAAGATATTCGCCCTGCTTATCCTTGCTGTGCTCATCATAACGCACCAGGCGTCCTTTGATGTTGAAGTGATTTAAAAGCTGCAGCGTATGACGTGTATCCTCCGCCGCAATCAAATCTGCTTCCTGCAGCATCCGCAAAGCGCGCGGTGTCATATCCTCAAGATTACCGATAGGTGTAGCGCATAAATAAAGTGTTCCATATATATTGTTTTGCTCTGCTGTCACAGCTCCGCCTCCTATCATTTAACGGTGGTCAGCAGGTGCAGTACATACTAACCCATAATATATTAATTTTATCACACACAGCGTGATAAATAAAGAAAAAACGCGTAACTTTCGTTACGCGTTCAGCTTATCAGTAAACAGCTCGGCCGGATTTCCAACCGGGTGTAAATGTAGACTCGATAGCAGCGCATTTATTATTATAGCTGTCTGCCAACCAGGAAGGATAATCAAAATACCAGGTATTCCAATATTCATCGTTAATAAAGCACTTTTTGTAGTAAATCCTGTCATTTTCCAGATAGGAAATAACATACCAGTCATCGCCTTTAGCCTTATAAGCAGCAGACGGATGATTTTGGATATCCATATCATATTCATCGGCCAGCGTCATGCCCATATTATGACCGCCGCTGACAGTAAAGCTGGAGCCGTATTCATCCTTAAAAACACAGCCATCGCCGTTAGTGCTCTCGAAGGCCTGATTGAAGTTTGCCGGAAGATTAATCGCAAAAGCCAATCTGTCATTGATATAGCGATAATAATAAGGATTATCCGTTGTAAATACTCTGACGTACTCTGCTGTTCCTTCACTGGGCTCATACCATTGGTTCTTTAAGAAAACAGCACTCGCCGCCGATACGGTAGCAGTAAAAATAAACATCAGCATCGACAGAAGCAGCAAGATTTTTTTCATAGCATTCACCATCCTTAAATGTATTCTCTGTACTTTAATTGTAACCTGCGCAGGAATTTTTGTCGAGATAAATTCTCATAGTAAAACTATTTTAAGCACGTAATTACTATGCAGTTCAGCGGAATATTTTTCTGCTCACTATTTTCAATCAACAGGTGTATATTTCTTTTCCAGCAGACGCACAAAATAATGGTAGGCTGCAAAAACGAAAACAGCACAACTGATCCATGCAATCGGCTCCGCCATACAGATGCCCTCATAGCCAAAGGGCACACTGAGATATATTGCCGCGATAGAACGCATTATCAGTTCAACCACACCCGAAAGCATAGGAATCATGCTTACGCCCATGCCTTGGCAGGCATTACGGTAAATAAAAATCTGACTGAGGAAGAAGTAAACAGGAACGGTATACAAGATATAAAGATGTGCGGACTCCATAACCGTCGGTGACGGATTATCCAGGAAGATACCGATAACCTCTTCGCCGAAAGCAAATACTACAACCGCAGCAAACAAACTGAAGACCAGTGTCAGCAGCGAGCAGCGACGCACCGCATCACGGATGCGGTCAAAGCGGCGAGCACCGAAATTCTGCGCCGTAAACACAGCCATAGCAATGCCGAAGGAAATCATCGGCTGCAGCGCCAGCTGCTCCACGCGCATTGCCGTAGTAAAGCCGGCAATCTGATCACTGCCGAACTTGTTGCAAACTGACTGCAGAATAATAATACCAAGTCCCAAAACTGAGAACTGCACTGCCATCGGCAAGCCCATACGCAGATGCGCCCACAGCTCCGGCCAATCCAATTGAAAGTCGCTGCGATGAATATGCAGCTGCGGAAAGCGCTTGTATATATAGATTACGCACAACACTGCGGAAAAGGCCTGGGCAATAACCAAAGCAAAGGCGCTTCCCGGTACACCCCAGCCAAAGCTGATGATGAAAACAAGCGCTAAAATAATATTCACTATCGAAGAAATAATGAGAAAGTACAGCGGCGTTTTACTGTCACCAAGGGAACGCATAATACCCGACAAAAGATTATAAGCCATCATCGCCAGCAAACCGTCGACGATAATCATTACATAGGCATAGGCATCCTCCATCAGCTCCGGCGGAATATTCATCATCACCAGCATCGGGTCGATAACCAAATGCATAATCCCCATAATGAGCAAAACAAAAAACAAGCTCAACACAACGCAGGTAGCAATGCTGCGGCGCATTCCCTGCATATCCTGCGCACCGTAGCGCTGACCCGTAACAACGGTAAAGCCGTTGCTGAGACCAATCGTCAGCACCATCGTCAGCATAAACAGCGGCGACACCGCACCTACGGCAGCCAAGGCGTTAACGCCAATCGTCCGCCCGACAATAATAATATCGGCAATATTATACAGCTGCTGAAAAACATTGCCTATCAGAAGCGGCACCATAAAGGGAATAATCAGCTTTAATGGTGCGCCTTCAGTCATATTCTGAAGCATAAAAAAAGAACCTCCTTTAGCTGCTCTCTCCCAAGCAGCAGTATCAGTCCGGTATTACAATATATATCACTGACTTATCAGTCAAAATATAGCACAATCAGGAAAAAAATACAAGACGTGCAGCAACACACGTCTTGTAAAATCTTATTCCATAACTACTCTATTGGAAATCTTGCCAATACCCTCAATTTCAATGGTGATTTCATCACCCTCATTTAAAAGCCCGGCACCAACCGGAGTACCTGTCAAAATCAGATCACCGGCATCCAATGTAAAGCTCTGAGAGATGTAGCTCAAGATTTCATAGGGATTATAAATCATATCACTAGTGCGTGCATCCTGCTTAAGCACACCGTTGACGTAAGAGCGGATGGATAAATCGCTGGGATCCAGCTCCGTTTCCAGCCACGGACCCAAAGGGCAGAAGGTATCAAAGGATTTACAGCGCAGCCACTGGCGCTCCTTGCGCTGCAGGTCGCGGGCCGTAACATCATTAGCACAGGTATAGCCTAAAATATATTTAGGCACATCTTCTGCCTTAACATTCTTCATTCTCTTTTTCACGACAATGCCCAGCTCCGCGCCAAAGGCCAGCTCCTTTACCTGCTTCGGCCAAATAATATCCGCATCTGTACCGACAACAGTATGTGCAGCCTTGGAAAAAATGCTCGGCTCACGCGGAACCTCCACACCAAATTCATCCGCATGCTTTTTATAATTAAAGCTGACGCAGATAATCTGTTTGGGTACGCAGGGTGCCAGCAAGCGTACATCACGCATAGCAAAGGTTTCATCCGTTATCTGCCAATATGTTTCCAGAGAACCATATACGCAACGGATAACATCGCCGTCAATAAAGCCTATACGCTTGTTGCCTGTCCGCAAATCCTCAAAACGCACGCATTTCATTTTAATCCCTCCATAATCTGCATCCTTCTCGCTTTAAAATAAACAGGTGTCAGCTCTGCCTGCGCCGCCAACGCCAGCGCCTCCTGCAATCTGCGCCCTACATGCTCCTTATAATGGGCGTCACTGCCAAGAGTACAGTACTTGCCGCCAAGCTCATGATAACGCTTATACAGCGGCAGCAAGCCTGCTGCCGCGGCAGCATCATCAAGGCGGCGGGTATTGATTTCAATAGGCTTATTCTGCTCAATCAAAAGCAAAAACAGCTTATCGAATAATTCCGGTGCATCCTCGAGGCGCAGCTCGCGCTCCGCCCCCTTATAGGGCCAATAACGGCAGATATAGTCAATATGCGCAAATGCATCAAAATCCCGCTCCTGCTCCAGGCAGGTAATCGCATCATGCAAAAATTCTTCTACAATCTGCTGACGTGTGCGTCCCTTGTAGCAGGTCTGCTCGTATAAATCACGTCCGCCGATGCAGTGGATAGAGGCCAGCACATAGTCAAACGGATGAGCCTGTGCCACCTTTTTATCCTCAGCCGCAGTATATGTCTGCATGCCGATTTCAATGCCTATCAGCACCTTGTCGTTGCTTAGCGGCTGCAGACGCGCAAAATATTCGTCTATATCAAAGATAAATGCTTCCGGATTAGTCGGATAATCATAATCCCAATGCTCTGTAACCGTTATACCAATCCCCTTCTCAGCGGCTGCGCCGATGGCATCAGCAAATTTCATTTCGCTGTCGCAGGAATAATCACAGTGCATATGTGTATCAAATATCATTTAGTGTACCTTCCTTCCGTAAATTATATTGTATCAAATTGCAACAAAAAAGCAACGGGGAAGGGAGTATTTTTTCACCAATTAACGAGAAAATTACAAAGAAGTTAGCAGGGAGTAATCCAAGAGAAAATTTTAATTGTTCTCGAGATTACTCCCTGTAAAAATCAATCTATTTTATACCTCGCCGTCGTCCATAATTCCCAGCTTACGCTTCCAGTAGCGGGAATAAATAGCGCCCAAAGGATTGTGGGCCAGCAAGCGGTCCTTAACTACCAGATTCGTTACCGGTCCTTCGGCATTCATATTGAAAATAGCATCGTGTCCAACGCACAGGCCACAGGAAATGTACAGCTCAACGCCCTTTTCTGCCAAAAACTTAGCCTGGAATTTAGGATTGCACATTGCTTCATGCTCCAGCTCCGGCTTAACCTGCTTCAGTCCCAGCTCTTTTTTGGGGAAGCTGCAGTTTTTGCAGCATACGCTGTAAAACTCAAAGCCCTGCTGCTTAAAATATTTGGCAATATAGCGTGCTTCCGCATTCAGACCGATGCAGAAAGACATGCCCAGCTTTTTGTAGCCCATAGCTTTGGCAAACTCCGCGGTTTCCTGCAGACGGCAGATATTGCTGTAGAACGTGCCTTCAACGTAGGCAGCAGCCTGCATAAGCTTCAATTCTTCCTCGTTATAGGCTTCCTTGACAGCCTCCAGGGGCACGCCTGTGCAGTTAACACCCTTGGTGTAGCAGGCATGTGTAGGACAATTAGCGCAATCACATTTCATTTTACTTTTCTCCTTTCGCCAATAACCTTGTTAAGCCTATTGTAGCACAAACAGCAGACAGATTAAAAGAGCTGCCGCACTTTTTCGTGCAGCAGCTCCGGTAAAGCTAAAATATAAAATTAGAATTTACGTTGGTAGGAAATAGAAGCAATCTTGGTAAAGCTGTCATAAGCATGCGCGCTCTTATAAGCATCGGTAGCGTGACCGGCGAAATCCAGACTGCCGACATCCATCCAGCCCAAAGCAACAGCAACGGTTTGTTTCTTATCGTTGTAACGGGCACCGATGGAATAGGTACGACGCAGACCGGTCGGAACCATGAAGTCACCGCCATTGTAAGGAATAGAAGATTCATCGAAAGCAAAGCCTGCCATAGCTGCATACTTATCGCTGAAGTTGTGTTCTAAACCTATAGCATAACGCCAACCGTTGGACCAGTTTTTAGCAGAAGGAGAGCTTTCTGCTATACCAGGAATACCTACAAGCGATTTATCAAAATAAACATTCAAAGCATCATAGGTACTCCAGTTGGTACGAGTAGCTTTCAATTCCAGACGGGTTTTCTTGTCAAATTTATGGTTGTAACCGATATCCCAGCTGTCCGGCAGAGTTACCACACCATAAGCGTTGCCGAAAACGTCACCGCCACCCATTAAATCGGGTTTTGTATTATAACCTTTTAAATCTGCTTCTAAAGAATGCTTAATACGGCTGCGATAAACTACACCGATTTCGTTTTTATCATCAAAGGCATAGTTGGCAGCAGCATTCCAGCCCCAAGCATAGCTTTCGCCTTCAATCTGAGTAGTGCCGTCGATAGTAGCAATCTTGGTTCCTACAGGCATTTTCATCTGCAGGTTTTTCTGCAGCTCCAGACCGACATAGTTGATTTCCGCACCAACTGCTGCGCTCCATTTTTTGTCGAACTTGTGCGCATAGGTCGGAGTAACGCTGACACCGTTCAGTTTAGAGAAAAATGCATTAGTAGATGCCTTGCTGGCACGCTCAAACTCGGATACCATGGCAAAGCGCGGGAAAGCGCCGATGCCGAACCATTCTTTATCATTAATCTGCCTTACGTAGTAGCTGCCTACTGCCCAACCGGCATGAACAACGTTTTTGCCGTCCTCAATTTCTTTGCCTGCACCATCATACAGCTTATAGTTGCCGTGCGGGCTCAGATAAGTGTAGCTGCTCTTCATTACCTCACCCTTTACTTTGGTGATAGAAGCAGGGTTGTAAGCCACGTTTGCAGCATCGTCCTCAGCAAACATGCGCGCACCGCCCATAGCAACGCCTTCAGCAGACCATTCGTTAATAGCAAAGCCTTCAGCGCCTGCTACCTGGGGTGCCAGCAGAGCTGCAGCTAAGCCTAAAGCTAAAAAGTTTTTATTCATATAAGTACATCCCTTCTCACATTTTTATTACCTGCTACTAATTGTAACAGATTCGTGAAACGTGCGTACAAAATCTTTTAATCGCTCGTTTTAATTACTTAATTAAACTTTGAAAAGAACCCTTTTCATCCGGCTCCTCACCGGCAGCCTTCGCTGCCTCGCGACGGGCAAAATTGCGCTCCTGCAGGCGGCGTACATCCTCCAGCGTCGGCACATTATCCTTCTCCCACGGCTGGTACTGAATCGTAGTACAGTGATGATACATCGCATATCTTTCCTTAGCATCTGCTGCCGCCTCGGCCTCGGCAAGAGCCTTTTGGGCAGCATCGTTCACAGGGAAGGATTTGTAGGCATCTGCCAAAAGCAGCGCAGCCTTAGCATAATCGCCCTGCTCCGCCATGCTTTCCGCAATAAACTTCAGTGCGTGGAAACGGTACGGATTAACACCTTCCACAGCCTTTTCCGCCTCCAGCATTGCTCTCGCCTCGCTCAATGCAGCATCCTCGGCGCCGCAGGAGCGCTCCAGCTCCAGTCTGCGCGCCCAGATAGCGCCACGATCTGCACTGCGGAAAACCTTCTTATACTCACGGCACAGTCTGTAGGCTTCATTCAAATAAATAATCGGTGCATCACCGGTACCGGTCAAGCGCCAGACGATTTCTGCAATATCACGCAGGCACAGCACCTTATGCTCCGCCTCACTGAGTCCGAACTCCGGTGCATCCTCCATATCCGGCTGCACATCCTTTACGGTTGCCAGCACCGCCATAGCTCCCTCGATATCCTTCAAAATCATCAGCATACGTCCTACGTTGCTGCGGCATTTCCAATCATCATAATCGTTTATCAGATTTAACGGTATAGGGTAATCACAGCTTGCTACCTTCTGTACATAACCTTGCCATTCCTGTTTTTCCATTTCAGTATCCTCCTCAATCTGTTATATATTCTATTCAAATTATCTGCGTTGCCGCTGTCTTTGTCAAGCGTCAACCTGTACAGGAGTAATAATATTAATGCTTATATGTTATCTGTCATAGCTTATCAATCTTTTATATTCCATTTGGTTATAATGTAAATGCTTAATCGCTATTTGACTATAAAATTTAAAGTAGTACAATAACTCTACTAGAGAGAAAGAAGATGTATAAAGCTATGAGTTTTCCCCTATTATTACGTGGCTTCGTGGTTCTGGGCGTCATGCTGATGCACACCACCTGGTACTTCAGCCACGCTCACGCGGAATCATGGGTCACTATTTCCGAAATGCTGCTGGATATTATTTCCCTCTTTGCCGTACCCCTGGTAATGTTTGTTTCGGGATATATGTTCATCAGCCACAATCGCCATGCCGATTATTATAAGTGGTCCTTCTTCCGCAGAATGTTCCTGTCGGTGCTTTCACCGTATTTGCTGTTTTCGTTGCTGTACCTTGGCGGTGCCTGGTTCTTCAGCAACGCCAGCTTCACGCTTAAGCAGGCAGCTTATCTTATTATCACCGGCAGCAGCGCTGTTCACATGGCCTTTTTCCGGGCGTTATTTGGTTTTTATGCTATCTATCCGCTGCTGTTGCGTTATTTTAACCGTTGCCGCTTGCATCACAGGCTGCACCGCTTTATTATTCAGGTAATCCTGCTGCAGCTGTTCTGGAAAATCTGCAACAATATCAGCTGCAGCAATCAGGCAGTCATCCTTACGCTGGAGATTACCACTTTTCTGCGTTATATCGCCTACTTCTCCTTCGGTATGTTGGCCTATATCTACCATAAAAAAATGCTGCGCTGGATTGACACCCATCACGTTCTTTTGATGACAGGCTTCATCCTGAATCTGATTTTAATCGGCGGCTGCTGGTTTGCCAAATATTACCTGCATATCCTGCCGCTACTGGAATTTGTCTGCTTCCCGCTCAACCTGTTTTTGTACAGCATCATCATCGCTATGCTCTTCCGTTATGCCTGCACTCTGGAATCGCAGGACAGCCTCAGCAAGCGCTTTATGATGTATCTGGGCAACTATTCCTTCGGTTTATTCTTGATTCACATAATCTACATGTATGTTGGCAGCGAGCTGCTTACACTGCTGCATATGTCACCGCAGCAGCTCTGCTTTTATCCGCTGCTCTTCATCATTATGCTCAGCCTCAGCCTGCTGACCATGGAAGCACTGGCGCGTGTTTCCTGGGGCCATTATTTCATCGGCCATGTAAGCCGTCTGTAAAAAGTTTTCTTCTTATTCCCCATATATTGTAAAACACCACTTGCGTTTGCAGGTGGTGTTTTTGCTTATATCCTCAAATCAAAATCTCTTCTTATACGCCTCACCCCAGTCACGCATAGCCTCCAAAACAGGCTGCAGACTGTAACCAAGCTCAGTAAGCGTATATTCAACACGCGGCGGCACCTCAGCATAAACCTTGCGCGTCAGCAGGCCGCTGGCTTCCATCTGCCGCAGCTGTGATGTCAACACCTTTTGGCTGACTCCGCCCAAAGATTTTTTCAATTCGCCAAAGCGCTTTGTTCCCGTCAAAAGGTCACGCAAAATCAGCACCTTCCATTTATCACTGATTAAGGTCAGTGTAGTTTCTACCGGACAAGCCGGTAAAGCATCACTCATTTCATGCAACATTTACAGTCACTCCTTCAGCTCCTTGCTGTATATCCATGTCTCCTGTGCCCCCAACTGCGGCAGAATATTATTCGTAAAATGCGCTGCTTCACTATAACCACGCTTGCGGTAATATTCATAATCGCAGGTAGCATCCGCCCATAAATAGAGCTTTTTAACGCTATTTTTCTGAGCAATCGCTTCCACCTTATGCAACAGCTTGCTGCCAACACCGCTTTTCATACTCAAAAACAGACACAGCAGCAAATCCTCCGGATTTGCCAACGCCCTCACCTTTTGTCCGTTATAAGACAAATAGCGCAGATAATCATAAACAAGATCCTGCTCCTCGCACTCAAAATGCTGCAGGCTTTGCTTTAACCAGGACTGGGAATTATCACGCTCACTCAAGGGCGCCGCCAACAAAAAGCCCTGCATGCCGTCTTCATCCGTCATTTTTAAAGAAAAGGCCTCACTGCGATAATAATAGCGCACCATCGCCTCGTACAAAACATTCTTCAAGCCATCATTAGTCAGCGCCATCTCATCACCCCAGGTCAGCTTGGTGAGGTGGGATGCACAGGAAATATCCTGCGGGGTAAAATTTGATAACATTTATGCTTCTCCACTTCAATAATCGAATTACAACACTTGCACAATCAGTTTTTAAGTGTCTTAAACATTCTTTTTAACTCTATTTTAAGCTATCCTCATGAAATATGCAATCAGTGCAGATTTCATGAGGATAAAATATGCAACTACTGCATATTTCATGAGGATAATAGAAAAACAGCTTCATCAAGCTTAAAGCCATCAGGGGCTACTTCCCTGTGGGACTTTAAGTCTTAATAAAGCTGTCTTGGATTTATTTCTATATGTTATCAAGAAAAGAAACATGAAATTTATTCATTTTTACATAGAATACGGAACTTAATCAGCCTATATTCCCCCCACCTTGACAATCCCCACACCACCGCAATATAATTATCTTTAGTAATTACTTTTGATAATCATTTGTAAAGGAGAATCATCATGACACATAAACTGTCTATCGAAGCAATCAAAACTCTGCTCATCGCCTGCCACGAAGCAAAGCGTGTAGTAGAGCTGCAGCCACCTCTGCCGGAGGGCTTAACTCCCGGCAACCTCAAAGTCTTGGACTATATCGAATATCTTGAACGCATCGCACAACCGCCCAAGGTCAGCGACATTGCGAATCTGCTGCAGGTAACGCGCCCCGGCATCACTCGTCTGGTAAGCGAGCTGCAGGCAATCAATGTTATCGAAAAAATCAGCGATGATCAGGATAAACGCATAGTCAGACTGCGCATGACAGACGAGGGACGTAAAATCCACGCCTATTACATTGAACAATATCACGGCTGGCTGGCAACACAGCTTACCAATATCAGCGAAGCAGATATCAACACCACCGCAGCAACCATCGCCAAGCTTTACCAAACAATGTCCACCCATAAGCCTGCTCTGCAGGGCCACGCTCCCGCTATCAGGCAAAGGAAGGAGAAAAATAATGACTAACAGTTCTACGCGTGTGCTGGATGCACGTTTACTATTTTCCATCATCGCCGCCGGCATTATGTCCTTTAGCGGCGTGGTTGTCGAAACTGCTATGAACGTCACCTTCCCCACGCTCATGCACGAATTTAATATCGGCACCTCACTCGTACAATGGATAACCACCGGTTATCTGCTGGTGCTGGCACTGATTATCCCTACATCCGCCTACCTTAAACGCCGTTTTGCAACGCGTAGCCTGTTTACCTCTGCAATCAGCAGCTTTCTTGCGGGCACACTGCTCGCCGCCTGGTCACCTTATTTCAATATCCTGCTTATCGGCAGACTGCTGCAGGGCATTGGTACAGGTATCGCCTTGCCGATGATGTTTAACATTATTCTGGAGCAGGTTCCCGGTGAACGCCTGGGCTTTATGATAGGCATAGCCTCGCTTATCACCGCCATGGCACCGGCTGTCGGCCCTTCTCTCGGCGGTATGATCGTCAGTTACTTTGGTTGGCGGATGATTTTTATCAGCCTGCTGCCATTTTTACTGCTTTCTGCCATCTTGGGTATCAAAAATATCCGTCAGGCCGGCAAGCTGGAGCAAACAAGCTTTAACTTCGGCTTATACCTTTTGCTTATCATCGGCTTCAGCAGCCTGATTTTTGCTACCAGTATTGCCTCCGACTTCGGCTGGTTCAGTATCGAGGTACTGGCTCTTTTCGCAATCTGCCTTATTGCTTTGACTGCCTTCTATAAGCAATCATTAAACAGCAACGCGCCGCTTTTACGTGTAGAAATTTTTCGTTATCTGCCGTATACGCTCAGCACTGCCAGTCTTTTGCTCGTCGGCTTTATCTGTTTGGGACTAGGTTTTTTAATTCCCAACTATGCACAGCTTGTTTCGCATACTGATGCCTTCACCGCAGGCTGTCTGCTGCTGCCCGGCTGTATCATCGGCGCTATGCTTGCGCCTATCAGCGGCAGGCTGTTGGACAAGTTCGGTGCCAAACGCCCGATTTTACTAGGCAATGCATCCATTCTCGTATCCGTCATCTGCTACAGCCTTTATCCGAGCGAGCTGAGCTCGTTGCTCTTCATCATCTTCTACCTGTTCTTCGCCTTCGGCCAAGGTTTTTCCATGGGAACGATTATGACTAACGGCCTGAGCCAGTTACCAGAAGAACTGAATGCCGACGGCAACGCAGCCATGAATACGCTGCTGCAGTTGGCAGGCGCAGTAGGTACGGCGGTTATCAGTACAATTGTCGCGACCGCACAGGCTGCGGACCCGGCAAACATTGCGCATGCTACTATGCTAGGCAGCAGACATGGATTTTTCGTGCTCACTATCAGCGCAGTGCTCATCCTTTGCTGCTCCTTAAAGGTGTTCGCTCTTATTAAAAATAAACAGCTTGCTCACGCTTAATCTACTGCATTCTATCACAGATATCGCAAAAGCCTCCCTTGCGCACATGCGCTGGGGAGGCTCTTTATATCAAAAACATTATGCCGGAATGTCAAAAAGGCCGCTTTCTGCATCTGACGCGCAGGTAAGCGACCTTTTAATATTTCCCTTATTTTTAATTACTGCAAGCCACGCAGCTTATATTTTTCTATGCTGCGTTTACGGCTCACATTCTTTCCCTTATTTTTCGCAATCCGGACATCTGATTTTTTTCTGTATGCTGTCCTTAGCGGATTACGCTCTTTCCCTTATTTTTGTTTATCGTAATCCCAGCAGCTATTTTTTTCTGTACGCTGCCTTTAACGGATTACGCTCTTTCCCTTATTTTTATTTTCTGCACTAAAAGTGCTTGTAAGCTGTTGATTATTTTTTCTTCAGGAAGCTCATCATGCCACGCAGCTGTGCGCCAACCTGTTCGGCCTGAGTTGCTGCAGCACGACGACGCATAGCGTTGAATTGCGGACGGCCGCATTGGTTTTCCAGCAGCCATTTCTTAGCAAAGGTACCATCCTGAATTTCAGCCAGAACCTGTTTCATAGCAGCTTTGGTTTCAGCAGTGATGATGCGAGGACCGGTTACATAATCGCCATATTCAGCGGTATCGGAAATGGAATGACGCATTTTAGCCATGCCGCCTTCATACATCAGGTCAACAATCAGCTTCATCTCATGCATGCATTCGAAGTATGCGCTTTCAGGCTCATAGCCTGCTTCCACCAAGGTTTCAAAGCCTGCGTTCATCAGAGCGCATACGCCGCCGCAGAGAACTGCCTGCTCGCCGAAGAGGTCGGTTTCGGTTTCTTCACGGAAGGTGGTTTCCAGAGCGCCTGCACGGGTACCGCCAATGCCCTTAGCATAAGCCAGAGCCAGGTCGTGAGCCTTGCCGGTCGGGTTTTGGTAAGCAGTTACCAGAACGGGAACACCGCTGCCTTCGGTATAGGTACGACGAACCAAATGGCCGGGGCCTTTCGGAGCAACCATGAATACGTCTACATCAGCAGGAGGAACAATCTGACCGAAGTGAATGTTGAAGCCATGTGCAAAAGCCAGAGCATTGCCTGCCTCCAGATTCGGAGCAATATCTTTTTTATATGTAGCAGCTTGCTTTTCATCCGGAATCAGCATCATGATGATATCGGCAGCCTTGGCAGCTTCTGCTGTAGTCATAACCTTCAGGCCGGCAGCTTCTGCCTTAGCTTTGGATTTGGAGCCTTCATACAGGCCTACAACTACGTTTACGCCGCTCTCCTGCAGGTTCAGTGCATGTGCATGGCCTTGAGAACCATAGCCGATAATAGCAACTGTTTTGCCATTCAATAATTCCAGATTCGCATCGTTGTCATAATACATTTTAACCATTGTTATTACCTCTTTCTTTTCCCTTATTTTAATATATAAATTTTATAAAAAATTTCCCTTATTTATAGCTGTTTATCTGCATCTGTTAATCTTGACGAAGTCATCTACCGCAGCACCGGCTGCCACCATAGGCTCTACCAGATCACCCTGCTCTACGATTACTTCAATCAGGAAGGGCTTGTCAGCCTCGCGCGCCGCCTTCAGCGCCTCCTTAAATTCCTTGCAGGTCGCTGCTCTGCGTCCGCCTGCACCGCAGGAATGAGCAAAGCCGATGAAGTCAAACTCTGTCAGCAGCGTATTGGAGTAATGCTCGTTGTAGAAGAGCTGCTGCCATTGACGGACCATGCCTAAGCAGCTGTTATTAATAACGATACTGATAAGCTTTTTGCCTTCACGCGCCGCCGTATACAGCTCCATGCCTGTCATCTTGAAGCCGCCGTCACCGCAGATATGTACTACCTGCTTATCAGGCTCGGCAAAGGCTGCACCCAACGCGCCGGGGAGACCGAAGCCCATCGTACCGCAGCCACCGCTCGTCAGATGGTGACGCGGTTTATCGACAACTAAATGCTGTGCTGCCCACATCTGGTTCTGACCAACGTCAGTTACATAAATCGGATGCTCGCCTTCAAAGCTACGGCTCAGCTCCTTCATCAGCCAGGGCGCTGTCAGTCGGTCGCCTGCCAGCAGGCTGCGATCCTCTGTTGCATCCCAGGCCTTAATCTGTTGCCACCAGTCGGCATGCGCTGCCTTCTGCACTAACGGCAGCAGGCTTTGCAGTGTCTGTTTTACATCACCCATTACGGAAAGGCTTGTTGCTATATTTTTATCTATTTCCGTCGGGTCGATATCAAGCTGGATAATCGTCTTTTGTCCTACGTAACGGTTGCGGTCACCGGTTACGCGGTCGCTGAAGCGGCTGCCGGCTACTACCAGCACATCAGCCTGCGCTACAGCCATGTTGGAAGCGATATGACCATGCATACCGGTCATGCCCAAGGAGCGTTCATCAGACTCGGGATAAACGCCAATGCCCATCAGCGTATTTACTACCGGCAAATCAGCCTTCTTGGCCAGCTCCAGCAGTTCTTCCTGCGCGCCGCTGTTGACAGCGCCGCCGCCAACCAGCAGTACCGGACGCTGTGCCTTGTTCAGCACTGCCGCTGCCTGCTGCAGCTGCTCCGGTGTTGCCTGCGGCAACTCTTCCGCTTCAGAAGCTGCCTGCGGCTCGCTCCATTCCAGCTCCTCAACCTGCACGCTGCTTGGAATATCCACCAGCACAGGTCCCGGTCTGCCCTCCTGCGCCAAGGCAAATGCTTTGCGCAGTGCCGGCAGAAGCTCTTCCTTGCTGCGTACCAGCATGTTGTATTTGGTAATCGGCATTGTAACGCCTACAATATCAATCTCCTGGAAGGAATCACGTCCCAGCATGCTTACGCCAACCTGACCGGTAATCGCTACCAGCGGAATGGAATCAAGATAAGCAGTTGCCAAGCCGGTAACAATGTTTGTAGCACCGGGACCGGAGGTTGCAATACATACGCCGGTTCTGCCGCTCGCACGGGCATAACCGTCAGCTGCGTGAATAGCGCCCTGCTCATGTGCTGTCAGCACATTTTTCAGCGGTGCATCGTACAATGCATCATACAAAGGAATCACAGCACCTCCGGGATAACCGAAGACTGTATCTACGCCCTGCTCCAAAAGGACCTTTACAATGGCTTCTGAGCCCTTCAACTTCATCAGTCCGTCCCCCTTACGCCATAGTAGCTACAGACTCAACTGCAACCTGCTTAGCCAGCAGCTTGGCAACCTGAGCAGCAGCTACATCTGCCAGCTGGATTTCCAGCTTCAGACGATTTTCTTCTGCATCCATGCGCAGGGAGCGTACCTGAGCACCTTGCTTGGAAAGCACACGCAATACACGCGGCAATAAAGTTTCATCATTCTGACCAGTTACCAATACCTTTTCAAACATTTTAATTCCTCCTATCAAGAACACCTTAATTTTCTACTACGTCAATTATCTTTTGATGGACTTTTCAGGAGTAGTATTAAAAAAACGCCCCTGCATATATGCAGGGGCGTATAATACGCGGTACCACCCTAATTTATTACTTTCAGCACCAGTCCATCAACCGGCTCGGAAATAACGCATCCGTTGCGCATCAGTCTACTTGCAAAGCTTTCGCTGACGAGTTCATGGGTGATTTAATCAATAAGGCTTCATACCGGTTTGCACCAGACACCGGCTCTCTAAAACTCTACGCTTATCTTTAGTCCCAATCATAACCTTTGGTTTGCAATTTGAAATTACTGATACTATACACCCATCTAAATCGTTTGTCAACACCTTTTTGTAAAATTTTACATTTTTCTTCTTTTAGTCACTGTACATGAACATTTTCAGCCTTTTGTCTATTGCACGTAAACTAATCAAATGATTAAAAATTTCGCGCTACTTTTCAGTAGACAAAGTACACTAATATCCATTATGCAAAAACACGTTAAAAACGCTGTTTTGTATCGTTTAAAACAAAAGACTTCCCAAAAATTTTTTGGGGAAGTCCTTAAATTTTTTATCTTAGATATTCTTTAATTTAGCAGCAACATTCTCTTTGATTGCAGCAGCATATTCAGCATGATGCGCTTCTAGGAAAGCCTTCATGTCCGCAGCAACATTGCCTTCTTCCTTCGGATTCAGCGCCTTTCTGTATCCAAGCACCAGTGCGCGGTCGGCAGCGTTTGCTGTCGGCTCACAGCCGCAGGCAGCACACAGCTTGCCGAACAGGTCGGCATCCAGAGCTTTGGCAAGCTCTATTGCGCTCATCCAGAGGATATTGTTCATTTTAAAATGAACCTTGCCCTTCAGATATTTCATAGCAGCAGCAGTATCGTTCATAGCGATATCCGCATTTTTAAAGCTCAGGCGATAGCCGAAGGTGTCAGCAATCTCGCAGTGCAGCTGCAGATTATCGTTTACAGCCTCTGCGTCCTTCAGCGGGTCAAGGCAGATAGAGCTCAGCTTAATACCGTTACGCTGCAGCTCATTACCGATCAGGTAATGCTCCTGCGGAGTCAGCACCTTACCGGGCTTGGACAGATCCAGCTCAAAGTCAATATCCCACGGAGTATTTTTCAAATAGGAGTTATAGATGAACTGGATATGCATAATTGCTTCGCCGTATTCCAGAACGATGCGGTGCAGCTGATTTTCCGTAAAGGTAATCTTGCTGGTGCCAACCTTGAACTCAGCGTTCAGATAGGAAGCATGCACAGCAGCACGGAAGGTTTCGTTGAACTGCTCAAAGCGTTTGTCAACAGCCTCGTCGGACAGCTTTTCAATGCCCAGGTCAATTTTATCGCTACAGTCAAAGCCAATCATGCTGTAACCGTAAAGCAGAGCCTTAACGATTTCCTCTTCGGTTTTCAGGCCAGCAGCATTAGCGCCGTAGCCTTCCTTGTAGCCCTCTTCGAGCACGCCCCAGGTTGCGGTATCCACAGCCTGTACAAAGTAACGCTGCAGAGCCTCGCTGTCCTCGGTAGTAAAATCAACCAATACCGGTTTCAGCTGACGTTTACCAAACAGCTCTGCCACAACCGCATCTGCCTCGCCCAGCCAATCGCTGAAGCCGATGCTGGCACCCTTAGTGCCGCAGGCAGTCGGTGCGGTCCATTTAACATAGCGGCGCACCAACGCAGCATTATTCGCGTTTAACGCCATAACAGAAACATGTACGTCCTTAACGTCTGCTTCCTTTTCAACATCCTTCCACAGTGCGCTCAGCGCAGCTTCACCCTTCGCAGCAAAAGCCAGGCGCTTGCCTTCCTCAGTATTTACCAGTGCCAGCCAGCTACCCTGTACATCACACAAAGAAGTTTCTATAACTTCACCTGCAGCCTCACGCAAAGCTGCCAATGCATCAATTTGCTTTAATGCCATAACCTAATCTTCCTCCATTTACTTACAATTAGTCATAATAATATTATGAACAAAAATCGTCTATTACGCAAGCAAAAACTTTGCAGATAGCAAAAAAACTTGCGTTTGTATACAAAATACCACCTCGGCAATAGGAAATTATCTTGTTTTCCTGGAAAATATATCCCCCTTTTCCGATATTTAGTGTAAGGTTATCAACAGTATCAACAGACTTATCCACAGTTTTTGTGCATAACTTTTAGTTATGCAGAGTGTTATCCACCAGCATCTGAGAAAAAAGTGGCTTGTTTACAAGGATTTTACACAATTATCAACATGTTATGCACAATCTGTGGATAACTTTAATAACAACTAGGGGGAGATTTCCACAACACTATATCTAGGGGTCCCGCTTCGTCCCGCTCACAAGCAAAACATCCTTTTAAAACGTCAAAAACAGCGAACAAACTATTATTTGTCGCTGTTTCTGATGCAAAATTAAATTTTATTCTGCTTACCAGAGATTAAGCAGATGCTGCAAAAGCAGGCTTACAAACGTAATACCTGCCCAACAGCCAAAACCGAGTCCTAAAGGCTTGCTGCTTGTTGTCACAAGCTTGACGATATTCGTATTCAGACCTACCGCAGCCATCGCCATAACGATAAAGAACTTGCTGAGCCATTTTAGTGGGGCAAAAATCTCTGCTGCCACGCCCATGCTTGTCGCCAACGTAGTGATAAGCGAAGCCAGTACAAAGTACAGTATAAAGCTCGGCACAATGCTCCTGATATTAACCTCATGATTCGCATCCTGTTCGCGCTTACCCACAAGATAGCCTAATACCAGCGTAATCGGAATAATTGCCAGTGTACGCGTCAGCTTTACCGTCACCGCCTTATCCAAAGTTGCCGTTCCCAGACCGAACATTGCATCCCAGGTCGCCGCCGTTGCCGTAACAGAAGAAGTATCGTTAACAGCAGTACCGGCAAAAATACCGAAGGCTTCACCGCTTGTCGTAGAAAATCCCAGCACCGTACCCAACCAAGGGAAAAGCAGCGCTGCCAGCACATTAAAGAAAAAGATAACACTGATAGCCTGCGCTACCTCTTCATCGTCTGCCTTGATGACAGGCGCTGTCGCAGCCACCGCACTGCCGCCGCAGATAGACGAGCCTACGCCGATAAGTGTGGAAATCTTGCCAGGAATGTTCATCACCTTATGCAATACATAGGCTACGATAAGCGAAGTTGCAATCGTGCAGACGATAATCGGCAGTGACTGCTTACCGGTTGCCAGTACTACGGAAATATTCAGGCCAAAGCCAAGCAGGATTACTGCGTATTGCAGCACCTTTTTCGATACAAAGCCTACACCGCTCTTAAATGCAGCCTGCACGGGCCACACAAGCGCCACCAGCATACCTAAAAGAATTGCAAAGACCGGTGCGCCGACAACAGGCACCAGCTTGCCTAAAAACCAGCACGGCACTGCCAAAACAGCACATAATACAATACCGCGCCACTTATCTGAGAAAAAGCCCACTATAACACCTCCATAAAAAACAAATATAATTATAGCATAATCAGCCGATACTTTTCAAAAAGGAGAATATGAAAGCTAAACGTAAAAACTCCTGCCGACGGGCTTCTAGCCTGCTAACAGGAGTTTATTTTTATCTTCTTATCTGCGACCAGATGAACAGAGCAAGTCCTGCCCAAATGCAGCCAAAGGCTGCAGCAGTAGTGCCAGTAAACGGTTCACTGTAAATCAGCACGCCAATCATCAGTGATATAGAAGGCGAAATATACTGAAGAAAGCCTACAATATTCAAAGGCAGCTTGCGCGCGCAGGCCGTAAACAACAGCATCGGCGTCGCCGTAACAGCGCCGGCACCTGCCAAAAGCAGCAGCGTACCCATATCGCAGCTTTGATAAACGGTACCTTCGTTGATACTAAGGTAATATAAGTAGCCTGCAGCCAAGGGCGAAATCAATAGTGTTTCCAACAGAATACTCGTCATCGGTTGGGCAACAATAATTTTTTTCAGTAAACCATAGAAGGCAAAGGTTAATGGCAGCGTCAGTGCTACCCAAGGCAGGCCGCCGTTATGGACAATAATCACACCAATGCCGACAGCAACGCAGCTAACTGCTGCAATCTGCAGCTTAGCAAGGCGCTCACGCAGAAATACTACACCAAAGAGCACATTCATCAGCGGGCTGATATAATAGCCCATGCTTGTTTCTACAATGCGTCCAGCTTCTACCGCCCAAATAAAAATACCCCAGTTGAAGCTGATCATAATTGCTGCCAACACCATGCAGCAGGCAGTCTTTTTTGTGCTGAAAATAGCCTTGGTTTCCTGCATGAAGATGTTAAGCTTGCCTGTTGCCAGTAATAAAAGAAAGACGAAAACGGCCGACCATAAAAAACGGCTCGCCAAAATTTCCATCGCCTCAACATGCTGCAGCAGCTTCCAGTATATCGGCAGCACGCCCCATAAAAGATAGGCTCCAAGACCATAAAAAATGCCAAGTCTATAATTATCATCCATAAGAAAATACCCCTCTGTAAAAATTTATTATATGATTTACTAACGGCAAGCGTAAAGTTTCGAGGACCATTTTTTCAGCATATGTTATTTTATTTTTGTAATTTTTTCGGTATCGGAATCCAAATAGCCGTAATCGCCGCTACAATCGGCAGCCATACCAAAAGCTGCATAACCATCGGCAGGCCGAACTTATCGGCCAGCACGCCGAGAATTGTTACGCCAAAACCGCCTAAGCCAACACTGAAGCCGATTGTCAGACCGGACGCCATACCAACATTATTAGGCATCATGCACTGTGCAATGATAATCGTAGTCGCAAAGGAACCGATGATGCAAAAGCCTGCGATAACAACAGATGTCATAGCAAAAAGCTTAGTCGTAGCAATCGTAATACAGTAAATCGCCGGAATGCTCAGCGTAATAGAGCCTAAAAGAATTTTGCGTGCTCCCAGCCTGTCGCTCAAAATAGAACCGACATAGGTACCTGCCACACCGCCTAAAAGGAAGCCGGACACCAGACTGCTGGAGAAAACTGCCTCAAAGCCGCGGAACTTCATAAAATACAACGGCAGATACGTTGAAATACCGCTGTGAATAGAAGAACGCATAAAGATATAGAACAAAATCAGGAAAAGCGCAAAATACGACATTTTTTCGCTTGTACCGTCAGCAGCCTTCTTAGCCTGCTGCACCTCATGCTCTTTGTTGACGCGGATATAATCCGGCATCGCCTTAGCCATCAGTAAAAAGACAAGCAAGCCGGGGACAGCAAAATACATGGTGTTATGAATGCCGCCGGCCAGGCCTAAAAGGAAGGTCATGAAGATAGAGCCAACCGCCATACCGGCGTTACCGCCGATAGAAAATAAGCCCATATTCTTCGTGCGATTTGTATCATCACTCAAAAAGTTGACAGTTTTAGAAGCCTGAGGATGATATGTTGCACTTGCAAGGCTGATAAAAATAACCGTGCATAAAAGCAGCGTATAGCTGGAAACCCAGCCTACAAAGGCAAAGCCTGCACCTGCCAGCGCTGCGCAAAGCGGCAGAAAGCGCGGCAGCGAGCGCCTGTCGGTAAGATAGCCGAAGGCCGGCTGAATAACGGATGACATAATATTTTGCAGCAGCACAATCGCCGCCAACTGTGAATAGCTTAGGGAAAACAGCTCTTTCAGCTGCGGTAAAACGATAGGCAGCGCACCCGCCTGCATATCGGTAACCAGATGTCCTAATGCCAAAGCGACAACAGGATAATACATTTTATTCATAAAAAACTCCTTTATAACGCTGTACCCTTTGTCGGTACAGTTAATTTACTCATATCAATCTTTTCTACCTCTAACAAACGCACCTTGCGCCACATACCGCCGCCATAGCCGGTAAGGCTGCCATCAGCACCTATTACGCGATGACACGGAATAATAATGCACAACGGATTACGCCCCACTGCACCGCCTACAGCCTGCGCCGACATACGCGCAAGACCACGCTGCGCTGCAATTTTGCGCGCAATATCGCCGTAAGTAACGAAGCTGCCATAAGGAATATTTTGCAATATCTTCCAGACACGTTCCTGAAAATCACTGCCGGTAAATTGCAAAGGTACATTTACCTTCGGCTCGCAGCCTGCGAAATATTTTGCCAACCACTTTTCAGCAAGTACAAATATGGGCAATTCCGCATTCTGTCCATTTTGAATATCTTTATCGCCATAATGCTTATCATCCGCAAACCATAGACCGGTTAAACTTTCACCATCACTGCGTAAAGTTATTTCGCCTAAAGGCGAGGAAATCTTTTTATAGTACAACATTTTCAACCTCATTTATTTTGCGTGGTAGCACTAAGGGGAATAGAATCCTTATAATTTAACGTTTTTTCGCAGGCGCATAATCCTTCATCCCCTCTATCGCACCGCCGGCAATCGCCCAAAGATAGATTGCTGCCGTGCTGCCGTAGGGACTATAGCGCTTTTGGTATTTGGCAAACAGCTCACGCGTAATTTTGCGGTGATGGTACAGCATCCGTAAACCGCGCTGAATTGCCAAGTCGTCATAGCTTAAAATATCCGGTCGCTGCAGGCAGAACAGTAAAATCATTTCTGCCGTCCATTTACCGATACCCTTCAGGCTGCTCAGAGCTGTAATTGCCTCTGCGTCACTCATCTGCTCTACTGCCTGCAAATCAAACTCGCCGCTAACAATTCTATCAGCAAAATCCTTGATATATTCTGCCTTACGCAGGCTCATGCCCAAGGCCTGCAGCTCCTCAGCCGACGCAGCATGCACCGTAAAAGGTGTAACATCTTTCAGCCTTGCCTCCAAACGCTCCCAGACAGTTGCCTGTGCCTTGGATGATATCTGCTGCCCAACAATATGACGTACAACAGCAGCAAAAAGATTAGCGTCCAGCTTGCGCTCAATATGACCGATTTGCTCTATAGCCCAAGCCAGTTTCTTATCCTTGCGCTTAAGATAATTTATTTCTGTTTCGCCGTATTGAAAGTACATCATATCACCTGCCCATATGCTTTGCTTCTAATATTATAGCGCCTTGCATAGAAAAATAATAGCATTTAACCATGCAAATTTATGCTCGGATATACAAAATCCGGATAGCCATGACAGCTATCCGGTAAATTATAATTCTTTGATGATTGCCTGCAATACTTTCGTAGTTTTTTCTAATGGTAAGGCCATATTTTCATCCATCACCATTTCCGGCAGCAACGGTACATGTACAAAGCCAACTTTAGTATCAGTATCGTGAAAAGCATTCAAAGTAAGATAAAAAATATCATTGCAGACAAAACCGCCTGAGCTCAGCGCCAGATCAACAGGATAATGCTTAGCACGTAAAGAGCGTACCATATTATGCACAGGAATGGTAGCAAAATAAGCATCAGGAGCGCCCTCTCTGATAGGTACTCCCCACGGCCTATGACCAAGGTTATCCTCTAAAAAAGCGTCACGGATATTTAAAGCTGCCAGATTTAATTGTAATCTGGTACTGCCGCTGTTCATACCGCATAATAAAATAACGTCAGGTTTTACCCTGCCGGCTTCCTCCAGCAAAATTTTTGCTTCTAAATCGAAAATATTCGGCAGCATCAGCTTATGCAGCTGATAATCGCCAACGATATCCGGCAACGCCTTTACTGCCTTCCAGGAAGGGTTGATGATATAGTGGGCGAATGGGTCAAAACCGGTGATAAGTAACGATTTCATGCGTGTGCTCCTAAAAATAAGATAGGTATATTATAGAACAAGTGACAATGTGGTGCAAGTTCTAAGCAAATTGCTTCACTCATATATTTCTATGATAGACTAATGCTCGCCATAAAACCAAGCGAATTGAGCGAGAGGTATATCGTGTAGGGAATAGCAATTTTAGCAAATGAGTGTCTGGAATCATAGAAGTGTTGCATTGTTGCGGGCGCATCCAAGAAGCTAGTCCGCAGGACGACGCTGATTGGCTCATGCGCGCCATGCGATAGTGTCCCAAGAAGCAAGCTCGAAGAGCGCAGCTGATTGGTTTGACACGAACCGCTCTGAGCGCTAAGCTATCTACTATAGTAAAATCTCTTTGCATAGCGCGAGTTTTGCGACACTTCGTCTTGATTCCACACGAAATTTGCTTTAAAAAATTGCTGCTGACTGGAACGATATACCTCTCGCGACCAGCAATACTTCATTAAGAAGCTCCCGCCGCCGACTTTATTCCATAATTGTAGAATCTATCCTCAATCGACAAGCTGATTACATCAGCTCGTCGATACGCCTCGCCACAAACGCGCCTATGCGTCGCAAAGCTCCTTTAGGCACGGTGGCTGGGCAGCCAGGCCTGCGGCCTGTTCGGTAAATATCTACAAATAGAAAAACAACCTGTACCATTGGTACAGGTTGTTTTTCTAACCGGCAGCTATCTATCCTTCCAGGCCGCTTCCAGCCAAGTACTTTCGACGTATAAGGGCTTAACTACTGTGTTCGGGATGGGAACAGGTGGATCCCCTTAGCCATCACCACCGGATTATTTATTTTTGAGGTTGTACCCTCAAAACTTCAACAGAAGAATTTCTTTAACATTAGGCTTACTTCTTAAGTCAAGCCCTCGACATATTAGTATCGGTCCGCTGAATACATTACTGTACTTACACTCCCGACCTATCAACCTCGTCTTCTCCAAGGTGTCTTACTAGATTACTCTATGAGAGATCTCATCTTAAGGCTGGTTTCACGCTTAGATGCTTTCAGCGTTTATCCTTTCCGAACGTAGCTACCCAACTATACCTCTGGCGAGATAATTGGTACACCATTGGTTCGTCCACTCCGGTCCTCTCGTACTAGGAGCAGCCCCCTTCAAATCTCTTGCGCCCGCGATGGATAGGGACCGAACTGTCTCACGACGTTCTGAACCCAGCTCACGTACCACTTTAATGGGCGAACAGCCCAACCCTTGGGACCGACTTCAGCCCCAGGATGTGATGAGCCGACATCGAGGTGCCAAACCTCCCCGTCGATATGGACTCTTGGGAGAGATTAGCCTGTTATCCCCAGGGTAGCTTTTATCCGTTGAGCGATGGCCCTTCCACTTGGATGCCACCGGATCACTAAGCCCTACTTTCGTACCTGATCGCCGTGTTTGGCTCTCAGTCAAGCTCCCTTCTGCCTTTACACTCTTCGCGCGATTTCCGGCCGCGCTGAGGGAACCTTTGGGCGCCTCCGTTACTCTTTGGGAGGCGACCGCCCCAGTC
>ENA-OROK01000445-OROK01000445.1-human-gut-metagenome-genome-assembly--contig:-NODE-445-length-50995-cov-4.537770_pt1 | contig 50995 bp, 56 predicted proteins | sample MGYA00242127_ERZ509046 | MGnify/ENA primary metagenome ERZ509046 (study PRJEB26280, sample SAMEA2338728) | human gut metagenome | biome: human gut; feature: human-associated habitat; material: faeces... | reverse complement strand
TCGTCTATACCCAGGATTGTCGGACATTCGTAATTGAGCTTTTCTTTTACAAGGGCTTCAAATTTCTCGTGGATTATCCGCTCCACTGTGCTTTGCGAGACTCTCAACCGCTCCGATATGCGCTTGTTCGTGACGCCGTCCAGATACTTTTCCGCAACGCTGTCCTTAAAATTTTCCGACATGCGCTTGTGCGGCTTTAACCCCCTGATGGGCTCCCTAAATAGATGCCCGCAATGCGGACATCTATAACGCTTAGCCCTGATTTTGACATCGTATGCCTTGCCGTCTATCGAGCTTAACTTGGCCTTGCGCTCATAGTGGTCGTAAAAAATGGCGTCTCTTGCCCCGCAACGGCGGCAAGATGGCATGCCATCTTGTTGAATGTAATCAATATTAGCAGAAAATGCTTGCCCTTTCCGCCCCGTTTTTCGTACTCTGTAATAACTGAATATCACATGAGGCATTGTAGGATATTTCTTATCCTCTTTGCCTCTCTCTTTTTCTAATCGTTTTCCTTCTTCTCTTATCCCCTCTTTCTTCCTCATCCCACTGAGTTTGACGAAGAGCGTTGTTTTCCCACCATTCCACAATCTTTGACGTAGAACGCCAAAATTGGCGTTTTGTTGGTGTTTTTTCAAACAATTCACCAACAAAAATCCAACAGGATTTTGAGGCGTATTTTAGACCCGTTTTTTCTCTTTTTCAGCGTTCGCGGGCGAACATATTTTTGATTCGCGCCCAGAGGGTTGGTTTAAGCGCTGAGATTCGCTCCAAGTAGATTTCGGCGATAGGCTCTTCAATCTGCGGACATTCGGCTTTTACCGCAGCCTCATACGCCGAATAGCCGTCTTGCGATATGGCGTTTGCAAGCAGTGCTTGCAGTTCTTCGTGTTTTTGGCGCGAAACTTTTATCGTAGGTGTTCCCTTTTTGGGGAACAAAGACCTGTCGAGAAAATGGTGCTTGTCGGGCGTTGCCAATCCCGCGGCACTTTTACCGATGTAGACTTTCCGCATTCTAAGCTCGTCGGGAACTTTCGTCCGCTTCGCTGCCTGTTTTATGAAGGTGTCATATGGGTTGTTCGTATCGAATCTGTCCTTGTGTTTGTTGAATGTTGCCAGCTTCACTTAGTTCCTTTCGTATGCGATTTGCTTTGCCGCCATCAGGCGCGAAACGTGCCGAAGCGGTAGCTGAACGACTCCTTCCATTGCGAAAGAAAGTTCGCGGTTTCTGCGGCGGTATGACATATACCTGCCGTCGCGTTTGTATTTTGTGTTGGTTGTATCTTCTTTTTTCATATTTTTTAACATTGCGATAAAATGTGTATTGGTCTCAAAATTTATCATCTGTGTTGAACCCGTGCCAATGCGTCCCGCAATTCCGATAGGCACTCACGTTCGACATCCACTGCCGTGTGCATCCTTTTACGCGGGGCTTCCACAAACAGCCGTTCGAGTTTTACGGCGCAAGGCGTGCAAAATCCGTTAGCCAACTTGATGAATGCGTATCCCTGCGGCAGATTTTCGGGCGAAGTAAATTCCTCGCGCCTTTCTGTATCATCAGCGTTGAAGCCGATGTTGGAGTGCGAAGGCGGCGCATAAGCCGCGAATTCTACAAGTTTAGTGGCTTCGGGCTCGGACGTTCTAAACACAAAAAGGTTGTTGATGTTTGCGAGCAGATGGGCGCATTCCCTTTCGCCAATCGCCAAGTCGAGAGCCACAATTCCCTGTGTTGCGGCAACGGCAAAACCGCCTTTGCTACGCATTGTTTGGAGGTTGTATGCATCGCTTGAAATGTCGCGACCGCCGGTTGCAACAAGCGGAAATTCGTCCATTACAATTCCCGCAAGGCGGTTGTCGGGAGAGTCTCCGCGAAGCTGGATAGTCCTGTAAAATTGGGCTTTTGCGAGCTTAGCCACGATTGCCGCCGCGAATTGGTTTGTCGTTGCAGGGAACGTCAGAACGACAATCTTTCCGAGCCTTGCGATGTCGCCGATGTCTAAAAGCTTTTTGCCGCTTAAAAAGTTTCGGGTTGTCCGATTTTCGAGAAGCGCGAGAGTGTTTGTCATCGTGCTTGTCTCGTTGCTTTTCGTGCGCGAATCGAGCTTTTGCCACTCCGACAGGTCGGATTTTAGCTGCTTTGCAATGCGCTTTATCTGCGCCCAAGCCGCATTCCTTTTCGATTTGTCCAAGACTTCGCACCGGCAGATTTCGGGCAAAGCGGAAGAGATGAATTCCCGCCATTCGTCGATTTTATCGGAATCCAGAAAATCCCGAAATGCGTCGGTAAATCTGTCGAAATCCATCGAATCGTAGCGGAAAAGACAGAAGTTCAAAATTGTATTCAGCCGCTTGCGGAACGCCATCGTCCAATAAGCGTTTTCGCCAGTGTTGTCGCCGAATGCCGACATCAGGAAATCGACAAGCTCCGATACTTTCGTTGGCGACTTTACTTCGGCAAAAGGATTGATGTAGTGCTCGCCTCCCGAAAAGTCCACAACATCGCGCATTCTGCCGCATTCGCGCGCCCACTTTTTGATTTTGTAAAGAGTGCCGTCGTTTTTGAAATCGAAAAGCAGCAAGCCTATTTTCCGTCTCTTGTCGTCCGCGCGAAAGGCAATCAATCCGCGCAATAGGGCGTTTAGCGATGTTGTCTTGCCACTGCCAGTGCTGCCAATAAAAAGCGTGTGCTTGCAAAGAGTGTCGGCAGTCAGGGCGATTTCCTGACCACCGCCGTTTAGTTTTGTTATAATTTCGTCTCTCATGCGAAAATATCAATGAGCGTCAAAATTTCCTCGGCGGGAGTTAAACGGGCGGTTCCGAATCGTGCCCGCCAAAGCCTTCCCAACTCTTCTTTTGCTTCGAGGTCGTAGGCGTTCTCTAAAATTTCGCGGAACTTCTCCTTAGTTATCCGCCCGAAAACGCCCTTCTCTTCGAGAACAGGCAGAAGGCTGTTCTCCACCATTACAACTTCCGCCCAGACATCGTCGGAGAGCGTCAATTTCCGCCAAAGCGATTTATCAAAATTCCGCTCCGCAAACAGCGATGCTGCGATATCGTTTTGGGCAATCGTATACCCATCGGAAACGAGCCGCCCCAAGGCAAGATAGGCAAGCTGGTTTTGGCGTAATAACATTACAGGCAAAAGCGAATGCTCCCTGATGAACGCGAGTATTTCCCCGTTCAGCGCATCGCCGTTTTTGTCAATCATTTCAAGTAGTTTTAGATATAATTTATTCATGCAAACCTTTCGTTGAGTTAAAACGGTTTGCATTTACGTCTAAAAATTTACCTGAACGAAGTTTGACGGGGCTGCGAAATATTCTTCCGTAGCCGATAAAATTGCATTCATCTGCAAAATTATAGAGTGTAGACGATTATTTTGCAGGTGCTAATCACTTTTAAGTTTCGCTCGACGATATCAAAATGCCGAGCCGCGGCGGGATAATTCACCTACGCGCATGGGAACTGCAAGACGCGCTCAAATAGCGTCATTTTGCCTTGGCGTTTCCTTTTTCCAAAGCTTTCTTGTTTTCGCGCTCCTCTTCGTCCGCTTGTCTTTTTAGAATTGTGCGCAAAGTTGTATCGTCATCAATGTCGGCGGAGAATTCCTTGCAAACGTCGGCGAATTCTACGGAACTATACTCTTTAACGAAGCTGTCGCGAAACTTTTTCAATGCCTGCTCAGGCGTATGATTTTTTCGGTCATATAATGCGAAAAAATGGTGTTCGTATTTGCTTATTTCCGAAACGCTATCCCTGTCGTCGTTCGAGTCTGAAATACAATTCGGGTGGCACGCAAAGACAACGGCGATATATTTGCCGACGTTACCGTTGTATTTTAGAAATTAGACATTGCGGACAACCAGCCCGTAGAGGCGGTGTGGAAGCTTTGTTCGCTTGTCGGGTGGAACAATCTTGCGCCGAAGCGGAATTTTAAAATCCCTTTTCAGAATGCGCGTAATCGAAGAGGGCGGATATATCGCCTTTCTGTCTTCGGGTTGCGTTTTGCCAGTGGACTGTTTTGAATTTTTGCTTTGGGATTTGCTCCTTTGCTTTTTGGAAGTCCATTTATATCTGCGCCCGCAAATGTCGTCGCGGCATTTGTTGAGCTCGCCGCAGATTTTTGAACGCGTTTGAATTTCACCGGACGTTAGACACTCCGAAAAATCAAAAAAAGTGAAGTTGTCGGAGAGACTGTCGGACCTCGGAATTTCTAGCAACGGAGAGCTGCTTCGCGGCGATATCAAAAGACGTTGCTCTAAGGAATTTCAGAAAGATCATACGCTGCGCGGTGATTCGTTGTTGTCCGCTGAGGGGAATCCGCTACCGCAAGCCTTTCAAAAAAAGAATTTGCGACATCGTAAACCGCCTTTTCCTATGGGACATAAACTACGACCTAAAAATTTGCGACGACCGCGCGATAAGTTCAATTATCGACAACTTCGATTTTGGGAAGCGCCAGTCTGCCGAATCGGTAAGGCGAAAATCGTATATCGAAATTGTTGACGGAGACCAAGACGACAATATGTTTTACGGCTCGCTTTTGGTAAACGGCAAGTTTTTGAAATCCTTGCCAACTCAACCTACGCCCGAAGATTGGCTAAAGTTTTCGCCCGAAGAAGTCCCATCTGACATCGAGGAATTGAGGGAATTTTGCAACGAATGCAATGCCAATACGGAAGGGCAGAAAATTAAAGACCTTTCCGGCCTCACATACATCGGTAAGGACGAACTATCGAAGTTCCTAATGGAAATAATAGAACGCCTAAGAGCCGAAGGGAGGATAAGCGTTGTGCCCAAATCCGGCAGTATGAAGGCAAAGACATATGTGGATAAAATATTAAAAAAGTATTCGTCGTCGAATGGTAATGGAGGATCGGGGAGTAATTTAATAGGAGGGAACTCGAAAACGCGCGCAAAAATCGAAGCTTTTTTCAATGTCCTGTCTACTACCTTATGCGAGCTCATTGACGTAAATTTCGAAACATTTTCCGCTGTTATGGAAAAGGCGGTCGGGGAAAGTCCGTTGTTGAATAGGGCCAAAGAAATGCTTAGCAATTTGCGTTTTGTGTTTGTTGACGAAGCTCAGGATATGAACCGCGTTTTTGTGGATGTTTTAAAGGAAATTAGAAAGTGTGCTCCCGCTGCCAACTTTATATCGGTAGGCGACCCGGCGCAGGCAATTAACAGGTTTATCGGCGCACATCCTACGCTGTTTTTGAATTTGGCAAATCCGTCGAAGCCTAAGGATGTTTCAAAAGTCGGCGCGGACACAGGCGACAGCACCAACCATACTTCCCAAGGACAGGAAAACCCGTTCGGTAATTTCAAAGTGAAGCGTTTCGAATTGCCCATAACATACCGAATGGATTTAAAGCTTGTTAATGCCGCCAATACTTTCAAAAATTTCAAACGCGTAAAAAACGACAATTCAAATTCGCCCGACATGCGGCTATTCGGCCTTGCAATGTGCCCGTGTCCCGGAAAAACAAGCGAAGGAAACATTGAGGTTCACTGCATCGCACCAGAGGTTTTGTCGAAATTTTCAAAAAAATTCTACGACACGCTTTGCGGAATAATTGAAAAGGAACTGGCGAAAAATGAAGACGCCGATTTTGCGTTGCTTGCCAGAACAAACTTGGTTGACCCGATAGGCGATTTGGAGCTGATTCGCCAAAAAACGCTGCTGCTATTGAAATCAAAAGGCGTGAAACTCTCCCCCGCGAAATTGAGAGCTTCAACAGTCCACAGGTACAAGGGCGAAGAAGCCGACTGTGTCGTAATTCTCGATGCGACGGGCGAAAACTACCCGAAACACTTCGATGAAACGGCGCAGAAAATCAAGCAAATCCTATTCAAGGATTCGCCGAATGCAGATTATGACGATTCTGTAAACTTGTTCTATGTCGCCATAACGCGAGCCCGACACTCGCTGCATTTCATTTGCAACGACAACCCAAGCCCGTTTTTGACGAGGGCGGGAATTTTGAGCGCACGAGCTCGACCCGAGGAGCGGGAAGTTTGCCAAGACGTCCGCTGACAAATTTTGCCGCAAAGCGCGAAGTGCAAATCCGCCTGCGGCAAAGTCTACTCCTCTTGTTTTTTCGAAAGGTATTTTTCGGCGCAAAGCGTTTTTTTACGTCTGCTCAGATCGGATTTTATCGGAGTGATGCTTTTGTATTTTTCGTCGGATGCAACCGCCGCAAAATTGAACTTAGCCTGCATTAGCAACAGATTGTTTTCGGGAGGAATTTCCAACGCTTTCCCAATGCGGCATGCGGTATCGGGAGTAAACGCGCGCTTTCCATTCACCAAGCGCGAAACGACATCGGGCGTCAATTTCGACTCTTTGGCGAGCGTATATATTGTTATTTTTCTGTCAGCAAGCAAGCGCGCCAAGAATTTGTGCGGGGATTCAGACTGGTTGACATCGTGATTTGCGTTCATAACGATAAGAGAATTAGGTTGTTGTATATATAGTTGCTTATTAATATACTATTTGCAAGCAAATAATATTTCTATTTAAGTTCACAATACGTGCAATTATAAGCCCCTCGCGTCAAAGGACTGCGCGTATATATCATAAACGCGCAATTGTGTCAATCGAACTTACAATGTTTATATTCTTGCTACGCAAGAAGGAAATTCCCCAAGAAAAAGAGATACTCCCCTAATCCGAAAGTATCTCCTGTATATGCTAACTTAATCGGAAACGTTAACGATCATAATCATAACCACGTTGAGTATCTCGCGCAGGTTGGGCTTGCCCCGTCCAACTGCGTGGTGGCGGATACCCCATCTGTTGTTTTTGAGTCTTTTGTTGGTTCTTTCCGTAGAGGAAAATTTCCATATCTATTATGATTTTCAAAAATAGTCTCATTAGACTTTTTGTACTCGGAGCGAAAATTGCATCCCACGCTTTTTGAAAATCAATCAATGCCGAATTGTATCCAAGTTCTTTTTGTAGTCCAGGATATATGAGCACAATTCCTTTCGCAAATTCTGAAAGCTTATCTTCTGATTCTCTAAGTTTTCTGTAAATTTTACTATTGTTTGCGAGAAATCTCTTATAATATTCATTCGGACATCTTTTAGAAGTTGATTCAGTTCCTCCCGATGTTTCTCGTAGAATTCCTCCTGCATTTTGATCATTTCTGCGCACGCCCTGACTGCTATTCTCTGAAAGCCCCATAGAAGAACTCTGTGAATCTGCGAATCGGGATTTTTCAATTCGTTCATGAGGATTTCCGCAAACGGCGGAATCATCTGATACTGAATTGGCGTTGATGTCTTTGATATGTTGTCCGATGTTGTTTCTTTGTTTTGGATGTTCATAATTTTTTAAGTATTTATATTTGTTTTTAAGACGCGCGTAGCGCGTTTGGGAAAGTTCTTTGTATACCTTGTCAACATCTATGTTTTCCGAATCAATCGCACGCGTGTTGCCGTTATTACAAAGATTACCTGTAAGTTTTATCTTCGTATCTCCCGATTTTACGGTTATCGAAGTGTCGGTCTTTCGGTTTATGATAAAATTGCTTTGCTTCAAAAACCTTTCGAAATCCTCGCGGTTGTTTATCGCTTTTCCATATTCCGACATCTCCTTTTTCAGCCTGAGAAAAAGCGACTGTTGCGACGAATTCCAATATTTGTTTGCATCGGCAAGTCCCCGCCTGAGCTCGGGCGAATTCGGGTCGGTGAGTTTCGGGTATTTTTTATGGATATAACGCCCGAATGCCTCGAAGTATTTCCTGTCGTATTTGTCAAAATAGACGGGGAAATATCTCCCGCCGACACTTTCCGCCGCAACGAAGTTTAATTCGAAATCGTGCTTGGGATTGTCGTGCAAGATGAACAAGTGTTGAAAGTTCGACTTGTCCATATTAGGATAGAATTTCTCCAGAATGTCGTCCATTAGCGAAGCAAGAAACTTTGACCCGCCAAGCTCCGCAAGCGGCTTTTTGTCGCGATAGCAGAACGTAACATAACCTTTCTTTTTGCTGGATTTTTGTTCGATTTCGCGCATAAAACTGTCGTAACAGCCGCCGACAATTGTTGAAGGACGCTTGCGTCCTTTCGAATCTACATCGCCTAGCAAGTACTTTAACGTAGAGGGTAAATATTCTATAATCATATCGAATTCTTTTTATGTAAATACTCCATAATCACATCCCGTAATTTGGGGTCGCTTTCGAAGTATGCGAGTATTGCCAGTCGTTCGTCACCGTTCTCAATTCTGCGGGCGCAATCCTCTATTATAATAGCCTCATTCAGAATTTCCACAAGCTTAGCCTGCGTGTTTAATACATCGATGGGATTCCCGTATTTAAGCGCAGAATTCAGATCTCGCGCAATCTGGTTGAGATTGTTTGAAAGCCTGCTGATTGCCACAATACGTGAGTGCTCAATTGTCTCTTTCCTGACGAAAACAAGATCTCGTATCTTCCCGAGAAAATCCGCAACGGCGTTACGTATAAGCTCGCCGACACTGATGTTCCGCGCTTTCGCCTCCGCGTTCCACAATTTCTTTTCATTTTCGGGAACGCGAAATTCCACTCGTTTATCTTTTATTTCTTTGTCCATAATTACAATTTTCCTTAAGAAACGCGTAGCGTTTTCGGGGGTGTCCAGAGGGGGTGTCAACCACCCTCGGCAAGCTGGGGTAATGTCCGTGTACGGACAATTCCCCTATGCTTGCACTGCGAAACCCGTGTTGGTTACCTTTCAATATACCCCCCTTCCTGTCTTCGTGCTTTGACCTTTTGAAGTTTCTTTGTCGCCTTGGGAGACTGGGCTTTCAACTGCGCCAATACCGGCTCCGCTTTTTGAGTTAAAAATTCCAAAGCGTTTTCCAAATCGGTAATAATCTGATTCAATTCTGGGGATATGCGTTTTTTCGCCGAATCAATAGCGCGCTTATAAAATTTCTGCGCTTTGGTAAATCCGCTGAAAATGTTTTTTACTTTCATCGAGCGCGTTTGTTTTTCTCCGACAGCTTTCGGTTTCGGCGAAGACGGTATCTTCGGTGTGCCAGGAGTTAGAGTTTTGCACAATTTTGCAATTTGTTTTTCTACGGGTATTGCTTTATTCGCCACGCTTTTTATTTTCGTATACGAAAGTGTTTTGATTTTGCCCAACAACTGCTCGTCGTTTATCGCATCTAACAGTTTCTTAACTTTCGCGCATTTGTAGAATTCGCTACGCGATATGAGAAATTTTTCCGCGTTCGGGAACATCTCCTTAAATTTTGTATAGCAGTTGATGTTTCCCTTTGATTTCCCGTCTTGCGGGACAATCTCTGGATTTTTCTGAAAAATCCGCAACGTCATTTGCCCCTTGCCAGATTCTACAAAATCCTTGATACGTTTCGCGCTTTCTCCGAATTCGATAATCGCCTTGCCTAAATCACCTCCGTTGTTTTCGAGATATGAATCTATACAAGACTCGATTTCGGCAAAACTTTCTGGAACTACTTTTTGTGAAGTGGCGTTCTGGTTTGACGTTGTCGGACATGTTTCTTCGGCAATTTCCACCTCGTCGATTTTTGCTGAGGGATCTCTGCCGAATGTATTTTGCATTTCAGGTAAATCAGGTTGTTCCATTGTCTACCTTTCCATTTGGGGTTGAACGAAGCGGTGGTCGTATTTAGCTTTGAGAATTTTCTCTACGCGCAATACCTCCGATTTTACATAGGAATGTGGTTTTCCAATGCACCGCATTTCGGGATACTTTTTCAGGTATTTCCCGAATGTCCTTCGCGACATTCGCAATATTGCGAGCGTCTGGTGAATGTCTATCAGTTCGACTCCGCAATATTCCGACAATTTTTTGTCGCTTAATTCGGCGGTCGTCCTGATTGTCTGCGCTATTTTAAGTAGCGACTCTATTTCTGAGTTATTTATTTCTATTTTCATTTTATAGTTTTATTAATTATTATTATAAGTTTTACTGGGTAAAAATTTACGCTTTCGAATTTTCCGTCGATTCCTCCGCCAAGCTTTGCGGCGTGATGGAGAAGAATTTCTCGGCATCATCAACATTGGCGCTGCCCATGTAGTGCTGAGCCAATGTGGCGTAGCCACGAATGTGCCCCATATCGGCAACGGTCTTTTGCGGACCGAATTTGAAATACGCGTATGTGGCGAAAGTATGTCGCAAAACATCCTGCGAGAGGGCTACCGGCAGCTCGCGACGCATTTTCCGAAACGTCCAATACGAGCCTTTAATTATGTTTCCTTTCCGCTCCTTCTCGGGAACGGCTTCCAAAAACGCCCATAAGTTTTCCGAAACATTTTGAGTGGCACGTTGCTTGCGCACCTTCGATGTCTTCCCCTGAATCGTGATAACCCTCGACTTGAAGTTGATGTCCGACCACTGCATAAAACGCTTCTCGAAATTGCCAATCAGTTCTCCCGGGCGGACTCCGTAAAACGTCATCAACGCAAAGCCTGCCAGATACTCTTTCGGAACTGATTTAAGCAGCATTTTGACCTCTTCGACCGACAGAATTTTCGCAGGCATCGTGTCGCTATACTTGCGCTCAAGCGTAACCTCGGCGGCAGCGTCTTCCGTAATATATCCCTCACGCTTGGCGAACTTGAACAACGCCTTGATTACTTTGAGATTGTTCTTCTGAGACCCGCTCGAACCTATGTAAGCTTCGATTTCGCTTTTGAGAATTGTCGCAAAATTCCGAGTTCCCTTGAAGTATGGGATAAATCGGACACGCAGGTATTGGTCGTATTCCTTGAGCGTTTTGTCGCGGAGATTTATACGCTTACTGTGAGCCATAAAGTTGCGCACGCAGTCTTGCACCAATACAACCTTGTTGTATGAATTTAACTCGACGCGCCTGATGGCATCGTTGATTACAATCTCGGTGGACAGCCCGCGTTTATGGCATTCCGTGTTGAGTTTTAAGACGGCCAAACGAACGCCGCTTGGAATTATCATATCCTCTGGGAGCGAATACTCGCTCCTAAGCGAAAACATAAAAGATTCCGCTTCGCTTTGGGTCGTAAACGACCTTGATTTTATTTTGCCCGCGTCGGGATAAAACACCAAATAAGGCGATTTGCGCCCGTCGCGGTACTCCAATCTGAGTGAATTTTTCTTCATACAAGGGAATGTGTTCCGCGGATAAAATTTCCGCCAAAACACCGAATCCCTTGATACGTGCGTAGCACGTTCCGCGCCCACTTGGGCGCACCCTATAAAAACAAAAAGCGGCAAAGTCCCCTTTGCCGCCGATGTTTGTTGTAAGATGCCGTTAAACGCAAAATCCGATAGAATGGGTGTTTTGCTTTTGCTTAAAAATTAATTCACGTTGTAGAGTATTGATTATTTCAGATGTAGTTGGGTTTCCCTCGAAGCGTAATTGTTCGTACACGTTTTTGAAATCTCCTGCGCAAATACCGTCGAGCGTTTCCAAGTCGAGTGTGTTTGCAGTATTTGCGTCTATGGAAAAGTATTTTTCCAAAAGCGATTTTATTCCTTCGTTTGTCGGCGGACTAAATTTGATTTTCTTTTGAAAACGCCGCATTGTGGCGGAATCGAACGACTCGAACAAATTTGTTGTACAAATAAGGATTCCTCGGAAATCGTCCATCTGGGAGAGGAACTCGTTGACTTGGCTTATTTCATAACGTTGTTGCGCCAAGTTGCGGTCAGAAAAAAGTGAGTCAGCTTCGTCAATAAGTAGGACTCCGTTTTTTACTTCCGCCTCGGAGAATGCTGACGCTATATTTTGTTCGGCCTCTCCGACAAATTTTGAGAGAATGTCGGACATTCGCTTTACTATTAACGGGCAATCTAGCGTTTGGGCTATATATTTGGCAAACTCGCTTTTCCCCGTACCCGAAACTCCAAAAAACAATAGGTTCATCGAGGAATTTACGTCTCCCGCAAGTTTTGCATTTTGATAGGAACGCAATGTCGTCAGAAGTTTTTGGATATCGCAATCGGCGTTTATTATTTTTGAATCGAATTTATCCGAGCATGTTTTTGGTTTCTTCGTGAAATCCGATTCGCCGCGCAGGGTTGCGTATGCCGATGCAAAGGAGTCAATTATCGGTAGTATTTTGTGTTCATTCCCGTTCGCAACAACCGCCGCGTTTTCTATTGCAAGGCTGATTCCCGCGGGCGACAGCGAGTATTTTTCGCAAATTTTCGAGATATCTTTGTACATCACTGGCTTCAAATTGGTGGACTCCAACGCGCTCAAAATCGAATGTTTTTTTAGGCATTCTGAGACGTTTTTGAACCCGATTGAGAATGTAAAGCGTCTGCGTGTAGATTCATCCATTCCGTCGATACTGTTTGTTATCCAGATGCTTTTACCCTCGGCCTTATCGAGAATTTCGTTAATTTCACCTTTATCGCAGTTGCTTTTTTTGAAAATTCCGACATTAGATTCTATGTAGGAATCTACTTCGTCGAACAACGCAATGCCATTTTGTTGTTCAGCGACTCTGCACGGTAACAAGAATTTCATTCTGTTTGACTTTGAATTCGAATTTTTCTTATCGGAAAAGACAGGCTTACCCAATTCTTTTGCGAGCGAAATTGCGAATGCGGTTTTGCCCGTTCCTGGAAGCCCATAGAAAAGAATTTTACACCGCTTCCCCGATTGTAGAAGGCCTTTGACGATTTTAAGTTCCATTTCTTTAAGTCCAAATGTATCCAGCCCGAATGAAATTGACGGCTCGATTTTCGAGACCATGTTTTCACAATATCCCTCTGCTCCATTGCTGATGAAATCAAGAATGTCGTCGTTACAAACATAATTTTCATCGATGACACCTCTTTTGCGGAGAGCCGAGTTTATACCGAATAAACAGTGAAAGTTAGAAGCTTTCAAATTAAGAGCAGCCATAATAATACGCTGGCGCGACTTCACAGAAAAATTGTTGAGTATGCTTGTAAACCTTTCGAGAATCGTAGCAGTTACGCAATATAAAAGCGCGGACATTTCAGCGTCGGAAAAATTCCAGAATCCCCTGATTTCTTCGAACCCTTTATAATTTTGCCAACGCGGTTTCTTCCCGAAAAAGTCCGAAAGTATTTTCCGAAATGTTTTCACATTTTCAGGTGTCATAGCCTTTTGGTAGTCAAAACACGAGTCAAATCCGCTGAATCTTCTTTTATTTGGGAATCCCGCGCTCTCGTCAAAATCGAAATGCGCTGAGAGTTCACCCAAAAACGTACTGGGCAGAAGCGCACGCGAATATAAAACAAATTCGGAAATTCCCGGATATTCTTCAACGAGTTTTGAACCGAAAATGTTGTAGATATAATATGCGCCGAGCTTGTCTTCGTTTAATTCCTGATACCGTCTTGCCATACTATAATATATGCGCAAAAAATACGTTATTTTGCAGATTTATTTAAATAAATGCCGAATACAAATATCTACACCCGAAACGCTCCAATTCGAACCGAGTGGAGTATAAAAACACGACTTATTCAAGCGTTCTGCCAAAAATTTGCATTGAGCGGCATAAAAGAAGAAATCTCTTTCCGAAAAATCGAATGAAAGATTTTTGAATATCTTTACGTCGGCAAGCGGACAATGTTTTGGGGCAAGCATTGTCCCTATCGTAGATTTCTCGCGAAGTGTCAATTTCTGCGAGTATTCGCCCAATAAAGAGAAGCTGTCAAACAGATTTCCTCGCGACAGTGTATCGTATGTACGTTTTAACTTTCCTGTTTTTATTTCGGTTTTGTGGATCCCGATTTTTTCGAAAAAAACATCTTTTTTCTTAAACAAAATTCCGTTGCAAAGCCTATTTTTACACCATTTTTGAGTTGAAATAAAATCGGCATTTTCAATAAACGCGCTTTTGGCGACAGACAAAATTTCCTTTTCTCTAAAGATTAACATACACTATGTATCTCATCCTATAGTAAAGAAATTTCATTTCGCCGATAACAATTTTCCGTCTATAAATGGAACGTCTTTATCTATTTTTGGGCATTTAACTCCCTTTTTTAAATCTGCAACATATTTTCTCTCACGCTTGCGTCTAATGGATTCTGATACTTCGAAGTCATTTTTCCAGCGGTAAACATTCGCACGAGATTCTCCAAGTAGTTTTATCAATTTGGGCGCAGTAATTTTAGAGCATCGTAGCAAGTATACGATTATTCTATTAGGAAGTCCTTTTTGCTGCATTTCCGGAATAATTTTAAGAAACAAATCAGGCTCAATCCTTGATAGAAATGCGAGAAATGCTGTTATCGCAAGATATTCTTTGTTCCCTATTTTCCCCATTCCCCAGTAATCCTTTAACAGTAGAATGTGGTATTTCATGCGGTAATCATATTCAATCCCAACCGATGTATCCTTATTCCCTTTTAAAAATTTTTTGGAGTATCTTGAGTTTAGTTCTTTTACGACATCAGTTATAAAATATTTATCAAAATCAACTGCAATGGAAATTCTTTCTCTTGTACTAAAAGATTTCTTTTTCCTTTTTGAAAAGACTTCCTCAAACAGCTTGGGGGAAATAAATCCCATTAGTGTCTTTTCTACAATTTCCTCTTTTTCTTCGGGTGATATATCTGGGTATAAACGTTCTACCTCTGAAACACAAAACGAAACAACCTGTCTCATTTTTATTTCCTCTTGGAATTGCTCATTGTTTCTTATTTTACTATCTTCCATTGTGTTGCGATATTTTGAAAATTTTGACTAGAAAAAAATTAATTGATATAATAGAACAGTATGGCTTCAACAAACGTTAAATACACTGTTCTTACAAATTACGTCAACGCTCCCACAGAAAGGAATTTCAACAAAATTGCTACTGTGTTTATAGATGACATCAATATGATTGTTTATTCCAATACTTACGGTTACGAATATAACATATTCGGAGATGACATAACAAGTAAAACTTTGCTGGTTTTGTGGAACAAATTGAAAGACTTCAAACTAGATTCCGATCCGCAAATTGCTGTCAGTTCTTTTACAAAATATCTAAAAAACATTGTCAAAAATATATTAAAAAGAGAAAAATCTGAACATTTTAAAAGAATGAGTAGGTACCTCTACCTTGACGATATATGCGGGAATTCAGAAGATTTGGATGCAATCGAAACGTACGACGTTCCGTACGAAGACTGCGGTTTCAGGAGAATCGAACTCAGAGATCTCTTTGATGCGGTGAAAAATTCGCTGTCGGGAACTAAAAGAAGAAACTTTGATATGGTTTTCGACTCAGTTGTAAACGGTTTTGGAACTGACGACATTTCCCAAAAATATGGAATTATCGCATCAAAATTTTTCTTGAACAAACATAGGACAATCAAAGAATTGAGAGGGTGTATCCCCCTCTAATTTCCGATCCGTTGTGTATCTAAGGTATTTAAAAAATATCTTCTTCGTTCCATTTTTTTAGAATTTCAAGGCTTGTTTCAAGCCCGTCTGCGTAGTGGCTAAAAAGTTCCACCAAGTCATCATGGGGAATTTCACGGTATTTATTGCAGTATTTTATTAGTCTGGGCTTGAACCGAAGTACACCGATCCAATCTTCGACAGTCAGTTCTTTTAAAATATTACATTCCATAACTAATTCTGGTTTTAAACAAAGTATTCCCGCCCAACCAGAATGGTAGTTTTTTGCCAGTTTTTCATAAAAATCTCTTCCTACGGATGCGGAAAATAGTTCTATCCATTTGGCGTAATTAAGCTCATTCCATTTGTCGAACCATAATGAAAATTCGGGGTATCTTCCGAGGATTTGAACCCAGTCAAACAACTCAATTTTGTCCCAATTCCCGTATTTTACTGGCATTCTCGGATACAACACTTTTAGCGCGTCCCAGTCATAGTTTTTTGCATCGTCGGGAAGAATAATTCCTTCCGATCCGAAAGCTTTTTTGTATAACGACATACGTCCGCGCGGGTATTGCTTTGCTAATCTTTCAAAAGACGGCTCTTCTCTCAATAGGAAATCCCAATGGCTTACATCAAAATTTATCCAATTCTGGAATTTATTTGCATTCTCAGGATCTTTCAAAAGCGCGATAACTCCACCATTGGGATAATCAAACGCAACACTCGCATATTCAGGTCGGCGTTGCAGCAGATATTCCCAATCGGAGAAGCTGAAATCTTCGGCATTTGTTTTGTCTATTTCTCCTACGACTATGGATTTTGCGACGGCAAAACTTCCGTTGTATGGCGACAGTGTTGTGCTTTTCAAAACGCAGACGGGAATTTTCCAGAAAATGTCCTCCCATTCCGTATATGAAAAATCGCACAAATTCAAAAATTTGCCGAACTCGCCGATGTTCCGCTTCAAAAAAACGATTTTTTCGGATTGTGATAGTTTGCTGAATTCCTTTTTTGTCATATCGCTCCTGCATATTAATCTGCTGATCCGCCCCCTATATTTCAAAGAAAAATATTTTCATTCGAAATATCGCGGCGTAACGTTTACATCATATACTATATGAAAAATATTTTTTTAGTGTTGTTTGCGACCATATTTCTTGCCGCCTGCGGCGAAGAGAACATTACTGATCCCGTTGTTTTTTACGATTCGGGATGGCGTCAATACAATGTATCGATGTCGGTTCGGTGCGGAATTTTTCAGTTTGAAGATGCAGCGGAAAATTCCCCGCAGGAGAAAATCAATAAAATGCTACTAGACGAGTTTCACAAAAATGAAGCCCATATTTTGAAGACTCTTACTGAAACTGCTGTGTCCGAATTTCCGTCCTACAGGGGTGAGCTTCGCGGAACGAGCGAACTTTATATGTGTACTCCCGAAGTTGTGTCGGTAAAAAACAAAATGTATTATTATAATAATGGCGCACATGGCGAAATCTACGAGACGGGGCTTAACTTCAGGATTCTTCCCGACGGCAGCGTAAAGCTTATGCGCCTCTCCGACTTGTTCGACAACTCAAAAGATTGGCTAACTCCTCTTTTGATAAGAGCCGTTCGTGGTCTGAAAAGGGAATACGGCGCGGAAGCTTTTTGGGACGGAAGCGCCTCAGAAATAGAAGCGGAAATTTCCACCAGCCCCGACAAGCCGAAATACATACATTCATTTGTCTACACGGGACGAGATACGCTGATTTTAATTTTCAATGAACTCTCGCTTATGCCTAACGCCCAAGGAATGCCGATAGTCGAAATTTCAACAGAAGATTTGCCACATTATAAGGGTATTTCCCCATAGGGATGACACGTTAAAAGAAATTGGGATTTTGCGTTGTTTGCCTCGTTTCACCTTCATCTTTTTCTCTATCTATAAAATTTCTTGTGCGACGGCGGCTGTTTTAAATTTATGGTTTACGCGTTGAAGATAGATATTGGTATGTAGTTGTAATGTAGAATAGAAAAAACAAAAAATTGATTAAGAAAACAGAAGACGCAACGTGTAAATTAAATACCCGCACTTTAATTTTTTTTGCAAGAATTATGACCCAACTTGTGATTATACAATGTTAAGAAAAAATTATGAAAGAATCGTTCAATAAAAAATGTAGAAAATTCATCTTGCTTCTGAAAAATAGGAAACCGTCGAGGGACATCACAATCTTTGATGAAGATGTTTGGTACAACTCGGCGTATTCAACTGTTGCTCGGGCATTGGGTAATATCAAAAAGGCTGATGGCAAAGATTACCGTAAGTGGCGTGAAGAAAACTTCGAGAAGATGAAGAAGATGATTCTCGACTTGTTGTCAAGGTTGTCGCCCAATGGAACGGTAAGCATTTATAACGAAATGCAAAGAATAGCGAATACGTGCAACGTTCCCATTGGAATTGTGCAAAAGATTGTGGGGATAATGATAAAATACATTGTCGCTAATTACTACGGAGACTTCTGCTCGGGAACTGAAGAAAAATTCGATTCGGGAACTGTAGGTAAGAAATATCCTTGGGTGAAAGATAGGGACTTTGTAAATACACTCCCCATTCCCGTTGATTCGAAAGTGTTGTGGAGTCTAAAAGAACTTGGGGCGAACTTAAAGATAAAACAGATAGGAGATTATGCCAAAATTGACGGATTGGCGTGGAGTCGAATCGATATCGATATATACAAAAAAATCCAAAAAGAAGTAGGTAGGCTGTCAGGGAACGATGGTATGTTAGGATTAGAGATGAATGATTTATGGAAATAATCCCCGAGAAATCGCGAAAGTTACTTGGCTCGTTTGCGAAAATGACTCCGCGTCAAATCCGCAAATGGGCAACGCTCGGCTGGGCGTCGTATGGGCGGTTTGTCCAGATGAATGCGAACGACAAACCTGCCGGTAGAAAGCAATATCTCGGTTTTGTTCTTAAAAATGTATTCGGCGAAGAAAAGCCTCAGATTGTTGCCGACATAGAGCCGTTTTATCGGGAAATTCTCAGTGTATATCCCGATTGGGAATCAATGTCAGTGCAAACACAAAACGAGTATCTCTTCGCGGGAACAGGTTTCTTATGTTGGCAGAATTTGCCATGTCCAAAGTGCAACAAAGACCTCTTGGCGGAAGCGAAAGAATTTTTTTTGTCGGCAGGACATGGCACATATGCGAAAGGAATAAAGTCGGTCGAACTTTTGACGGGAATAAAAGGTACAGCAAACAAGGTTTACGCTATTTACTACGAACGCCCAGTTTGTAACTCAATGATTATTTTTACAACCTACAAAAATATCGAATACGACTTCGCCCTCAGCGTTGACGGGTCTGTCGATTGCATTGTAAATCGCGCCGGGAAATTTGTTTCCTGCTTCGATTATGCTCCTTGTCCGCCGATTTATCGCGAGCTGTTTGTTATGAAGATTCGAGAATATTTGGAGAAAATTTTAGTGGGAATGAAATAATTTTTTTTTAACCGCACATAGAAAAGAATAGAAAGGTTTAGTTTATGAAGACTGTATTAATAATATTGGCAATTGTCCTCGGAATATATTTCTTTTCGAGCGACGACAAAATGGAGAAAGTGAAGGCGGCAGGAAGTGTTGTCGCTTCCAAAAGCGAAATGGCGATGGTTGACGTTGCTGGTAAACAAGAAGTAATTCTCGAAATGGCCGAGAAACGCATGGAATCGCTTCGGAAACGCTTGATTGCAGTAAAAAGCACCAAGCGCATGTTAAAGCGCAAAATGGAGGATTCAAACCTGTCAACAGAATCAAAGGAAAACTATACGAAGCTTATGGCGTCGCTTGAAAAATGCGAAAAGAAGGGGGAACAGGCTTTGACTAATGGCAAGATGAAGCTGGATGAACTACGCGTAAAGCTCGAAATGATAGATACAGAAATCTCCATTGCAAAAACAAGTTCCAGTCTGATAAAAGACTACGATTTTTCCTCAAACAACAGTGAAGTAAAAAAACTTATCGAGTCGCTCGAAAGGGAACTCGACAACGCGAATGCCGAGCTTGATGTGGCAATGTTGGAAACCAACTAAAATGAAGTTTATCATTCCAATGCTGTGCGCACTCCTTACGGGATGCGCATTTGTCGAAAAAATCGATCCGTATATGCGTTGCCCTGAATATTGCAAGAGGTGTCATCCTGTTAGTATACACGGTGAACCTTCTTGGAAAATACTACAAGGTATATGCGACGAATCCTGTCAGATATGCGAAAACAGACGAATTCAAAGTGAAACGCCTACATGGAACGAACGCAAGGAAACTACACTTGCTCGTATGGAAAATAAATTTAATCTACCCTCCGAGGTCGAGTTGTTTTTACATGAAGCAATGCCGATAGTGGAAAAAGAGCGCGCTATTCTTCTAAAAAAATACGCAAAATTACGTAAAATATATAACAATTTAGATCTGACAAAATCCAAGGCATATTCAACCCCGTCCAGAAAAATCTGTGAAATTAAACGGGAATCGGTATTTTCAGACTTGATGGCTTTCGCGGAAAAATTGTGCGAGCTTAATTCGGATATAGAAAAGGTATATATAAAATATCAAACTACTACTGATAAAAGCGATAATCTTAATGAACTAATAGATGAAATCGATAAAATTTCCGCCAAGATTTCAAGAATTAACGAAGAAATAAAATAGAATAAAAACCGAAAAAAAGCCGCATGAGCGGCTTTTTATTTTTAAGACTAAAATCCTAAAATTTCTTTAATAAGCACAAGCATAAATGCCGCAACAAAGGGCCACGCAAGCAATGTTCCACAGCCCTTCCCCACGGCTCTTTGCCCATCCCACGGAATAACGCCCAATATCCACCCAAATGGTTTTGCAATAAACAAAGCGGGAATAAGACAGAGGATAAAAACCACTAAATCCGTCCACCCCATTTTGATGTCTGAAACCGAATTTGTAGTCGCTACGTCCGAAACGGATGTCGCCGCCTCTTGCGCATACGAAACGATAGGTAAAATTAATGTCAATGCTAAGTATTTGTATTTATTGATATTCATAAAATTTTATATTATAGTGAACGAATGTAATTCCCGTATATATCATACACAAGAGTATTGCCGGAATCTCTAACCGTAACAGATTGTTGAGTATACCCGACCAATAACCCATTTATATTGGATACATAATTACCGTCTGTATCGTAGATGTAAATAATATTACCATCTTGCTTACAAGCACCAATACAACGGCTGCGTTTACGTTCAGTTTCCGCCTTTTGATATTTGCTTAAGTCGCTAAACGCTTCTTTGAATAGAGATAATATTCCCATTTTTACCTTTCTGTTTTGTTTTTTTTGATATAGAATTTACTTAATCAAACCTTGTCACATAATATAAATGCACAGAAACCCGCTAAATATTCTAAAATTTTTGCTTTGCTACGAATATTTCGGGAAAACGAAAAGATAATAATCGACCCACAAGGAAATTGCCTTTTGACATTATGGAAAACGCTGCTGTGTACCCGAAAAACAGGACAGACTTGCAAGGGGTAAATTGATTTGCAAAATAGGAAGGCAAATCAAATGGGCAATAGACGTAAAAAATACACGGAAGAGCAAATCACGCAAATACTCAAGGAGGCAGAGGTATCGAACAACGTTTCGGATACGCTGCGCAAGTACGGGGTCAACGATTCGTCGTATTACCGCTGGAAGGCAAAATACGGCGGTATGGACTCCAAGAGCATACAAAGGCTTCGGAGCTCGAGTTGGAAAAATGGCGCGAAAAGTACAATAACGAGCGACCGCACTCGGTGTTGAACTAAGAACCGCCAAGCACCCGCCGCCGCCCCCATGGGGTCGATACGAACCGATTTAATATTGAATCAATAAACACAATCGACAATAACATCAACCAAGTCAATTTACTCCCTTAGCTCCCTGTCCTAATTTGAGGCACAGCGCAGATTTTTTTGTAAAAGCTTTATATTTAACATATTTTCTGCCTGCTAAGATTTTAAAAATGCACACATATTGCAGTAAATTCGACCTAAAACTCATCGAAATCGTATAAAAAACGTAAATATGCACGCAGAAAAATTCTTTAAATACATAATAATAATTTAATTATACGCACCTTACACTTTTTGTAAATACAATTTTTCGGAAATTAATCCTCGGTGCTTGCTTGTCCTTAATAAACATATAGTTATGTTTTTAATTAAGCGTTTTATCTCTCATAATTTTCCATAATGTCCTGAAAAGTGTGATATTAGCTTATGAAAATAATTATTTCTCGAAAAACTTTTTTAATGTTTTTTCGAATTCAGTGATTGCGTTAGTTTTTGAGAAATCTGTTCTGCCGAGTATCGACAACGATTGCAACAAGTCTGTATTTGCTAAGATTTTCTTTGCCGATGAATCTGTGATTTTTATTCCACACGCATTTGAGAAATCTGCAAAAATTCCATGAACGAGTTTTAGGCAAGATTTCTCGTGTTTATCGCGTTGAGTCCATGAAGTCGGATTATAAAGAAATTCAACTGCATCTTTACGCATTTGTTCGGCATCTATCATATACGCCTTGCCGTCTTCGCCCAAAACCCAGTTGCCAGTATGTCCGTCTCTAAAGCGTATGCCTGCTAACCAAAGAGGTATCCAAACATTGCAAAACATATCTGTAAGAATTGATTTTGCTTGTTCGATAGAAAGCGTAGGTGTTGTGATTGGATTATCCTTATTGCCTACAACATCACGCAACATTTTACCTTCGATAAACTGAAACACAGAGTATGGTTGTGCGTTTTCCCAGATTCCACATTCCAAGCTTTGTTGGATAAGTGGATTTTTTAGTTCTGGAATTTTTGCGAAATTTCGTTGATGAAAAGGCATATATCCTTCGGCAAATCCTTTTGTAGTGCCGTCGCCCTTATAAAATTTGCACGATACCCTTTCAAACTTATCTGAAAAGCGATGTTCGCCAATCGACACAAATATCCCACAGTTGCGATTACCTTTTTGTGGCAACTGTTCGACGTTTTTACATCCTAAAATTTCTTTTGCTAAGTCTTGTTTTGTCATTTTAAAATTAGATTGGTTTGAGGTTTGTAATTTGATGTTGGATACCCCCAATACGCCATATTCATTGCCCAATTTGCGAATATTTCAAAGTCGGTTTGCGTTGCTGGCAATACTCCGTTTAATTTGAAAGGTGGTTTTGTTTTGCATTTAGCCCAACCTTTCCTCGCCAAAGCTACACACGAACCATTGAGCCACGCAGTTTTCATTTTTAGACGAATTTTATCAGGAACTTCAACTTTTACAGGTTTCATTCCCGTTTGATGAAAGCTCACAAATTTATCTTTGCCTAAAGAATCTTTTGGGGGAGGCAATAAGAAAATTCTTTTTGATGTGTTATCAGATTTATCAGTCTTATAATTTACAATGGCTTCACCAATATCTTCATAAGTTGACACGCCTAAAGCTTTCTTTATTTGCGATGTGATGGATTTATCGCTGTCTTCAGCTGTTATAAAAACATAGTCGGACTTTTCCACATACTTCAAATAATCTGTTGCGTTCTGATATTTTGAATAATCGTGAATGATAAGTGAGATTAGAGGATTTTCTCGTTTTCTTACGATGTCTATTGCCTTATCAAAACCGATACGTGGACGATTCAACAAAAGAGTATCAATGTTCAACTGATAATACTTTTCTATTTCTTGCAAATCAAAACTATGTTTAAATGCCTTTGACGAAGATTTCTTTATAATTGTTTCTCTCAACATTCCATTTGGGGAAACACATTTAAATTCAACTTTGCTATCGCACCCCGACGCAATTTGAGTTACTGGAATAATATCCCAATTCTTCAGGAATTCTACCATTGCCTTACTGCATCCACCGTCGCCAATTTTTGTAGAAAAAGATACATTATTTTCTGGTGAAAATGTTTTTATAACACGCAATGGAATTGCTATTGCAGAGCGTGGTCCTGATATTTCAATATTTGTAATTTTTGGGATATTTGTTTTTAGATACTCGACAAGCGAATATGGGTAGTTGACATCAAACATCCCCGATTTTACATCGCTTTGGAGCGATGCTATGTTTTCTGCAACGACTTCGTCAAAGCCATTTTCAACTTCAACTTTCACACGCAAAACGCTTATGCTATCACCGATAATATCACTCATATTTATATATGTATGCGAATGCTTTGTTTTTTATTCAATTATCCAAGAATTTTGAATTTTGAAATCTTCGCCAGCATAGTTTGCGTATGCTAATTGAGTAGCCCAATCACAGAATTTTTCAAAATCTGAGTATGTTTTAGGGAAACGATTTTCTAATTCAAACGGAACTTTCCCTTGCCAATCTTTACAAGTGAGTGCAACGCACGCACCATTTAGCCATGCAGTTTTAGCTCGTGGTGAATCGGGGCATTTTACTTCTACGCATCTGTTGAAATTGGTTGTGTAGAAGCGTAAATTTTCGCACTCATTACTTGGTGGAAGAACTACAAGGCGTTTGAGTTCGTTTATCTCAAGCATTCTACGAGCAAGTTCATCGAGACTTTCGACATCATAATAACGCTTTAAATCTCGACAAATAGTAGGGTCTTTTGCAGGGTCGGTAATAAAGATGAAGTTTGCACATTCTAGCATATCGACGTTTTCTGCAACGCCAGTATGACGACTAAAATTGTGAATTCTAAAAGAAACTAAGTTGTTTTTATCACGCAAAAGCAATTTTTCGGCTGAGTCTTTGGCTCCTTTTGCGGCACGATTGAGCATTAGAATATTTACATTTTCATTTAACTCTTTTTCGATTTTATCTAAATCGCATTTGTACTTAAAGGAGGTCCGCGAGGCTTGATACATTCTTGCAGTTGCATGGTCTGATATGTCTTCAACAACTACATCGATTTGATTGTCGCCAGCTCCTTTGGGGAGGTACGAGAAAAGTGGTTCTATATTGAATTGCGACAGAGATTTTTCTACTTCTTTTGTCGCTCCACCTGTCTTTTCGCCTATTATATAAGCCATTGCAGAACGTACTGAATTTCCACAAAAAGATTTTATCACTTTTTGGGCAATAATAACCGACGACCTTGCACCTTCGACATACATATAATTCGGGTTTATTTCATCCCAAGAAAGAATTTCATCAAACAAGCTTTGTGGATATTTTTTGAAAAGTTTTCCACCTTTGCGAATTTCGGATTTTAAATTTTTAATGCGAGCAACAACGTCATCAAGATAACCGTCTTTCAATTGAAATCTGACAGCTAACGGACAAAGACCACTACCAACAACTACATTTTTCATATTCATTTCAATTTAAATATATAATAATAGACACAAAAACGGAAGATTTTATTCTTCCGTGAATAAGTTTAGTGGAGTTTAACGCTTCAAACTAAACTCTATCATTCTTTCTATTTCTTCTTTAATTCCTTTAATATTCCAATCCTTAACTCTTTCGTTTATATTTCTCCAATACTCTTTATTGCCACCACATCTTCTAATTATTATTTCTATATATTCTTTATTTTTGAGAAAAATTATACCACAATTGTAAACTTTCCGTGTACTGCACACAGCCAGTTAAGACTGTGCACAGCAAGAATAATAATAGGGAATAAAAAAATCTCATTGAGCTTCAAGGATTGCAACATCAAGTTCTGCGTTTGCATCATCAAGGTCTTTTTCAAGAGACGCTATCATCTTCTTTAGTTCGTCGTTTCTAAAGTTAGGATTAGATTCATTCATAATCTTTGACGAGGTCTTTGCTATGGAAATTTCAGCATCCATAACGTCAAGTTTTGCATTCAGTTCGTCAAGCTTTGTTTTGCTTGTAAGCAAGGCTGTTTCGCCTTTCTTTTCACATTTATCAAGTGCCGACATAAGCTTATGTATAATTCTCTTTTGACTCTGCTGAAAGCATTGGATTTTCCATATTTCGTTTGAAAGAACGTTTTGTGCTTTTGACTCCAATTAAACGTTTGCGAAGAGTATCTATACGCTTTTCTGTCATTTCAAGAATTACATCAGACTTGCCAGCAGCATTTACTGCCGACATTTCTACTTTATCGGTTAGTACATTGCTTACGGCTTCCATCTTTTCTTTGCTACCTTCACCTGCGAAAAAGTAGAGACCAAAAATTACTAATATTGCTATAATTATTATTTTCATAAAAACCTTTCTATATTTAAATGCGTTGTTTTGCTTTCTTTATTTTGATTGGCTTAAACTTTTTTATAATTTTTTTGTAAGCTCTAAAAACATCATCCTATCGCAAGGTGGACAAGACCCATAATGAAGATGCCCGTTTAAGTGTTCACCTTTTGCAAAACATCCAATGACACCACCATACTCCAAGGCAAAATCGAGTAAAACATTTTCTTTTTCGACAAGGATAATTACCGAGTTGTCTATCGTATCAAAGTAAAGAATGTATGTTTTGCTTTTATCAATTTCTAATACTTTGGATCCTTTTGGACCTTTTAAATAAGAAGTTTTATCGACCTGCTTTAAGTATTGTTATAGTTCGATTTTAAGAGCTTTGCTCGTTGACGGAATTTTAAACAAATGCCACATCAAAAATGCAAAGAGTGCCGTCATCATTTTGGGTTTTGTTGCGTCTTTCCACTTGTTGTCTTTTGGAACGTAGGTTATGCCACGTTCCAAAAGTTTATATGTTTCTTTACGTTTGTTTTCGTCGCCAAGAATTCTAAGCGAAATCCACTTTGCAAGTTCTTTGGTCTTGTCAGTCTTTATTTTCTTAACACGCTTATAATGCCCGATATAAGACGACCCAATAATCGCCCACTCTTCAAACTGACGCGGACCAAGCTTCGCAAAACGCTAAAACAACTTATCGAAGTTGTCAGTCATTTCCACAAAACCTCCATTTCGTACTCGATAGGGAACATTCCGCAAGCATTGGCAAGTCGCAAAACTTCTGCTTGATACTCTTCGTAGTCTTGGCGATTAATTCTACTCCAAGGTCTGCCGTTGATTGTAGCCGATGCTTGGGTCCCAATAATTCTACATCTTGCACCTTCTCGTTTAGCTCTTTTCAATACGATTGAGTCGACTGGAATAGACAATGTTTTTATAAAATCTTCATCGGCAACCCAAGTGTAATTTGCCTTAACTACTGCAGAATCAAACGCTCCTTTATCACCATGGTAATTGCAAAGTATGTATTTAATCATTATGTTTGCAATCTTTTGAACTACGCCGAATGGGACATTGCATTCATTTGCAATGTGTTCGATTTCATCGTTCATATCGACTGTACCATTCGGAGTTAGACGACGAAGCAAATCAAGAATCATCTCCTTTAACTTATTATAGTTTTCAGAATACCAAGCCTTATACCCACCTTGATTTCTCTTCATAACACCGAGTGGACGTGCTACCGTTGAGTAAGCACTTTCGTACCACTTGTTCTCATCGAACTTACGCAAATCGCGTTTAGGTTTGCGTGTGAGCAACATGTTAATGAATGATTCACAATTATCTTTGAATGATTGTTTCATATGGTTCCCTTTCTTTTATTTGTTTCAATCTCTCGCTAATTTGCGTAAGGTTGAAAGCATGTGCTTGTCTTCAAAAACTCCTGGGTGTTTTGCTTCGAGTGCTCTCCAATTTTCTTCAGAAAATTGGTCATATATTTTATCAGGACATTTGTCGGCAAATTGAGGTTGAGCGGATAAAATAGAACTCCATGCTTCCGGAGTAATCCAGCCCCATTTGTTGCATTTATCTGAAAATTCAGGGCGGATTGAAAGGATATCTTCCCAAACTCTTACATTAAATTCCCAGCGTTTTTGCTTTAAAGCATATTCCCACTCTTGATTTAGATATGTCTCTTTTTTGTTTTCTAGTGCTTTATAGTACGATTGAAGTGTGGGATATTTCCAAAGATGTGAATTACTGAAAATACTCTTCTTTTGTGTAGATAAACGAAAATGTATGTAATATTCTGGATAATGAAATAGAATAATATCGCAATAAGGCTCGGATAAAATATGCCAGCATTTAAATATTTTAATTAAATCCTTTTGTCTTAATAATATGTTCGTAATAATCGCTATTTGGTCGGTATAATTGTAATTCGAATATCGAGAAGGGGATTGCCAAATATCCGTCATATAAGCAATTTCAATGTTAGCGTTTATTATATCAGCCCAATCCCGAGAATGAAATTTATCTAATATTGGACAATGTATGTACAAACTCGGAATTTTTTTTAGTAATTCGCACCAATTAAACTTTTTCCAAACCTTATATCCCAACAATTTTGATTCTAATGTCGGATCTTCTTGAATTAGCTTTTTTACAGCCCAAAAAACATCATTGTTTTTTCCGAATTTTTTTATAATTTTTTTATCTAATTCTGGGATTTTAACTCTTGTTGAAGGCTTTATTGAGACTGATTTTCGGGATCGCGTTGGCGGGAAAAATCTTTGATAGTATTCATTCGACTTAAAAGTTGGATAAGCATTTACAATATCTTCCCAATTTTGCATTGAAAATTTGTCAACACATTTACATTCTTCCAGTTTTGAAGCATCTTTTATTATTTCATTTACCGAGATCTGTGGCAAATATTTCCACAAATTAGGATCTACTGCAAGAATACGCTGTTCTTCCGCATCATCAAATTTATGGTTCACCAATACGTTATCAGCAAATGCAATATCTAATTTTATAAGCTCAATAGATTCATCGTTTGTAAAGTTTAAATAACAATCACAATATTCCCTTAATTGCGGATATGTATTTAATAAGTCAAACCAATCAGTTGAGGATATTTTATTTTTACATTTACACTCTCTTATAAATGTCGGATCTTGTTTTATCTTTTCTACAGATTTAGAGGGTATATATTTTTCAAGTATTTGATATTTTTCACAATGCTCTGCGAGAAAATATGTACTAATCCAATCCAAGCAATTGCACTTCTCTATAAGTTGTGGAGCGACTTTTAAAATTTCTCTCCATTCGGTAGGGGTAAAATCCCACGTTGTACATTTGTCGGCAAATTTAGGATTTTGTTTTATCAGTGTTGCCCAATCTCCTGTTTTAAATTTACTTGTATCGTATTTTTCAAATAAGCTTTCTTCTATCGATATCAAACGTACTGCGTTGTGTGGCGACATCGACTTTATCGGACACTTAGAAAGATAGCGTTTATCGGTATTTAAAATTACTTCCCAGCTTGCTGTATCTAACGTCTGTATATCTTCTATATATTCGATTATCGAAAAGTCTTCAGTTAATGCTATAGAATAAGGAAACGGATCTTTGCTCCACACACTCCAACTTTTTTTGGCTTTTAAATACGCTGGATGTCGTTCTAATAACGATCTTCTACCATTCTTATACTTTTTTGCATATTCTTTTAATACTTCAGTATCGAGCTTGTCCCAATCGACTTTTCTTAAATCTGCCCACTTATCGAATTTTTCAATTATAGCTTTATCTTTTAATTGTAAAAGCTCTATACAATCGTCTATTGAAAAGATTTTTAAACTATTTAGCTTTTCAAAGTTTTTAGGATTTTGTTTTATTAGCTTTTTCCAATCGTACACAGATAACGATTTTAAAGACAATCCATCCGACACCACTCCTGTTTGCATTATCTTTTTACGAGATTCCTTCTCTGAATATACCCACAAATTTGGTTGCTTAGATAACAAAATATTCCATTGCTTTTCTTTAAAAGAATCAAAACTTTTACATTTTGTAGCTAAGTTTGGATATCTAATTAAAATATCAACCCAATTGTCTGGAGAAAAATTTTTCCAACACTTACACTTTTTTAAATACTTTTCGTCGATTGTCGGCAATAACCTCAACCAATCTTCTTTTGAAAACGCGTCCCACTTTGTGCATATATCTATAAAATTTTTATTCTTTATAATTAACTCTACCCACTCTGACGCACAAAACCACGCTATGCCCGACATCTTTTTATAAAACGTAGGACGCTCTAAAACCAACTTCTGCCAATCTTTGTTTTCGATAAGCTCCCACAACGAAAAAGTATCAAATTGCGACACCAACGAATTATCTGCTATAAGAGCATCTACAAGCTCTGAGGATGTCATTTTTGTTAAATCTATTTCAGCCATAAATTTATTCGTTTATTGTTAAGAAAATGTTTTGCTAAATTTTGACAAGATTTCCGTGTAGGTATATTTTAGAATCGTTTAATAGTTTGGTGTCGATTTGGGGTTCGGTTTTATCTTTTTAGGCAATTTCGACAAATCATTAGAATTTTACCTATATTATTTTGTCCGCACCAAGTTCCAACATTATCCAATTTATTCTTTTCTATGTTCATTTTTAGTTCTAATTCCTTCTTTGGTAAACTTTGATATTGTATTTGTAAGTTTTCTATCAAACTATTACGTGCGTTTAATAATGCTTTATTTTTAGCACCCCAAATTTCTGCACTCCCACCAGTATCGGTTGTTGTGTTTTCAAGCAAAATGATATCGGACGGAATTTGTAGAAGAATGTCTCTGAATTGCACGTTTCCTCTACACTTTTGGCAAACGCAATAGAGCATCCACTGCAACCTAAATGTATGAAAATCCTTTCTAATTTCTTTTTTATGCTTCGCTTTTATAAAGCGTTTCGATGCATAACCACTTGTAGATTTGCAAAGCTCGGCTTGAATAAAAGAATGTTTTGCGTGTTATTTGAAAATCCTCCACACAAATATAATCTTTCTCTATCTGCCCAACGATAATCGTTATATTCAAAAGGGAAACCTCCTACCATGTTAGTTAACTTTAATGCAATCCCGTGTACAATGTCGTCAACTTTTTGGAAAGCCCAAACTTTAGAAGAAGCCTTATAAGATTCTTCTTTGCCTAAAATTAAATATTCTTTGTCTCTCATGATAAATATATGCAAACTATTATGTATTTTCTTTTATTTTTATGCAAACGTCAACGTTTTGCTTTAATTTGTTTTATTAAGCGTGAAGTAAATAAACAAACGCGAACCAACTTTTAGAGAAATTCTGTTTCGAAGCGTATCTGTGCAATAGTGCATAAAAAATCCAATAATTCCCAGCGGCAGAATTATCGTAAGGAATATCTTGATAGTACTCAAGAAACAATTTATTGTAAAATCAATCATACTATGTTATGCTTACTGTGTATAAATAAATTTGGTCTTTTTTGAAAGATTTTTAAATCCTTTCTACATATTTATTTAAAACTATTAATAAAACTATGAGGAAAAGTTCAGTATTAGCAAACATGTCATCACATTCAGGTGAAATATTCCAAACCAGAACTGGTAAGGAATTTAAAATGGTATACAATGGGGGTAGCACCTTCAATGTGTATCCGTCCGATAGGCAAGGTCGTCCAACAAACGATCCCCATATTTGTACTGTCAGCAACATTGAAAAAACCATAGATTTAGTTAATAGTGGATCCATTTCTCTTACAACAACACCAATTGCGACAATTTCATCCAAAGGTGTTACTGCAAGTGCATCTTATATTGTAGGTTTATTAACCAACCCACGAATTGTTTAATTTTAACTTTTATACTTATTTCATATGAGAAAAATAAAAACAGGTGAACTAAAAAAACATATTGAACTTTTCGATAAAGCTCATGTTCCACTTATGATTTACGGGACATTTGGAATTGGGAAATCTGATATCGTAAAGAAATCTGCAGAAGAAAAAGCTTTGAAATATCCCGAACGTACTTACATCGATTGGATGGCTTCTTCAGATGAAGTAAAGCTTGATGCGTTGAAAAATCCATCAAAGTATTTTGCGTTAATTGATATTCGCTTATCGCAAATGGAACCGAGTGATATTCGTGGTATTCCAAATATTTTCAACACACAAGAACTTCCATGTTTACAAACAATTCCGTGGTCTTGGGTGATGTACATTACACGTCCAGATGCTTGTGGTACACTTTTCTTAGACGAAATAAATCTCGCTGCGCCACAAATTGCAGCGTCTGCATATCAGATTATCAACGATAGGGTAATTTCTGACCGACACATTTCACCAGGCGTTAATATCGTCGCCGCGGGCAATACTGCAAGAGATACCGACATCGTTTACGATATGCCAAATCCACTCAAAGACCGTTTTGCAGAGCTTGAAGTTGCTTTCGATTCACAAGCTTGGCTCAATGAGTGGGCTGCACAACATTGTCATCCTATGATTTATTCGTTCTGCACATTTAAGGAGTCGTGGATTCATCATCTTTCAGAAAACGATTCTGATAAACATGTAACGCCCCGTGGCATAGAGCGCGCGTCGAAAATTATCAAAATGTTTGCTAAAGATTCAAAAGATTTGGACATTTCTCCATTCTTGTTTGATGCAATAGCTGGTTGCGTTGGTAATGGTTGGACAGTTCAATTCAAAGCGTATTTAAGCGTTTATCAAAACTTGGACTTTACTAAGATTTTGGCAAATCCAGAAAGCGTTGCCGATAATTCTCTTTACGATACAGAAAAACGCTATGCAATTATTGGTGGTTGTACTGAAAGAATTTTGTCGGTTCTTAAAGAGGAGAAGTTGTCGGCTGACGAAAAGAATAAGAAGCTTGTGGAACTTGTAAAAGTAATAGTTTATCTGCCATCAAATCTATTTGTTTTGGCTTGGAAACAAATAAAAGCTCAAGGCAAAGTAAATGAAGTAATGGGTGTACTCGCTAAGAATAAAGATTGTCTTAAACTTTTGCAGGATCGTCATGCGACAGTGTTAAACAAGATTGTTCAGTAGAATGGAAAAACATCAATTGCGAATAGAAACAGCAAAGGCGGGACTTTTTATGAAATTCCCGTTCTTTGGGTACATCGTTGCACGTTTAAATGTTTCGGAAAATCCAAATATTGACACGCTTTGCATTGATGAAAAATGCAATGTTTCGTACAACAAAGATTTTATCAGAAAAATGACTGATGCAAATTTGCTTGCAGTGTTGTCGCACGAGGCATTGCACGCAGTGTTCTTGCACACTATATATTTTCGCGATACGGTAGATAGATCAATAATGAATTTCGCTGCCGATTTAGAGGTAAACGATATTATCGTAAACCTTGAAAATATGGATTTGCCAATGAATACCGAGCTAAATTTGGATACTGGTGAAGGCAATAATTCAAGCTCAATTTCAGGTTTTGCTCCCAATAGAGATAGTGGCGAATTTGTTTTTATAAAAAATAAAAAACGTCATAAAATAAAATGTAGAAATAAATCGAGCATTGAAATCTACGACGAAATTTATCCACTTTTGAAAGAGGAAAACCTTTCTTATGGTGGTGGCAGTGGGCTTGGTGCAGATGGGCAACAAGAACAATCCGGTGGTGGTAATGGAACAGAAAAGGGCAAGGGTAAAAAACAAATTGCAGGTGGTTTTGATAATCACGATTTCAAAGAAATTCAAGCCGAAGCTGAAAAATTAGAAGAACAATCGAAGTGGAACGAAACACTTATCGCTGCAGATATCTTTCAGCAAAGCGTTCAGCCAAATAAAGATTACGGTGGAGGAGGATGTTGGTATGGTAGATATATCGACTCAATTCTTAAGCCACAAATTGATTGGCGTGCAGTTTTACGTAAACATTTAATCGAGCTAATTCCGTTTGATTATGCGTATAGTACGCCAGCAAAGAAATCGTATGCTATTAAGGTTTACGAGCCTAAGATTTTGCGTAAGCCATTGGGCGTAACTGTTTGTATCGACGTTTCAGGAAGTATCGGCGAAGAAGAATTGCGAGAGTTCTTGAGCGAAGTTGTAGGCGTTGCAAAAGCAGCGAGCGAAATTTCAATACGTCGTTTGTATTGGTCGACAGAAGTTGACGAGAAAAACGACGAAGTCTTTACGCGTAAAAACCTTCGCCAACTTTTCACCCCAGCAAAAAATATTCACTCAACAGGTGGTACGCATATTTCTTGCGTACAAGAATATTTAGATAAACATAGAAATCGCAATACAGAAAGTTTGATTATTTATCTAACCGATGGCTATGTCGAAGGTGATCCGATTATGCCTAAAAATTGCTTGGTGATAATCTCGAAAGACGGCTATGAATCTACACTCAAAAACGCCAAAATAAAAACAATTAAAATGAACAAACAAAAATAATAACAATTTCTATCCACTAAAAAAATCAAAAAAAGGATAATATGAATAAATCAATAATAAGTAAAATATCTGCTTTGTATCCTGCAACAAAGATTATAACATCCGAAGATGAAATTCCCCAAGGACATATGGTTTACATTTTACTTTATAACGGTTCTGCTATTGTTGTGGGACAAGGGCAAGCCAATAGGGCTAAAGTTATATTTGTTTCAAGCACAGGGAAAACCCCAACGCATTATAAATCAATGTTGGTAAGATTATATATGCGTTACGAGTCAACAGGGGTATATGATAGGCTTATTATTCCTTGTAAAACGCAAGCGGATGCTAGAACAATAGAAGCAAATTTACATTCTCTAATTGGAGGAAAAGGCATAAATTTAACACCGGCCATAATAACTGCATTATATCATGGAGTTACTCCTGGAAGTGTTGAAGAATTACTCATAAAGCAAGCATTACTATCAAGTTTTGATGGGCTTTCTGATCTGAGAAAATGGAATAATGCAGGGATAATAGATCCTAAAGTATGGGAAGTTATACAAAGTAAATTATTTTAAAAACATAAACTCCAAGCCACTCGAAAGAGTGGCTTTGGGTTTATTCTAACTTTATTTGATTTTTACATATCAATTGTAACGGGTGAACTAGATGTTTGTGTTGCTAATTTCATTTCAACCATTAAATCCATCCAAAAGTTTTTATAGGCTTTGTAAGTTTTAAGTTGTGTACCCACGACACTAGCATTTATTCCTTTTTTTCCGTAAAAATGCGCGTAAGTATTGTAAATCGCATTAAAAGGGAGCGTAACAACTGCACCAATCCCAGATGATCTACAATATTTATATCCATTCTTTCGATTTAATCCTCTCCCTGTAATAACAGCTTTTCCTTTCAGTGTTGGAAAAGTTTTAAATTCAACTTTTTTAAGTTCATCTAAGAATTGTTGTTGTGTTAATAGTGGCATAATTTATTTCCGTTCAGTGTTTATTATTGTTCGCAATGTAGTATGTAAAAAAGTACCTTTTATATTTTAGAAAAAATAAAAATTTTTACTTAGCTAATTTGCGTAAGGTTGAAAGCATGTGTTTGTCTTCAAAAACTCCTGGGTGTTTTGCTTCGAGTGCTCTCCAATTTTCTTCAGAAAATTGGTCATATATTTTATCAGGACATTTGTCAGCAAATTGAGGTTGGGAGCTTAAAAGGGGGCTCCAATCGTAATAATCAAACGTTTCCCACTTGTAGCATTTATCAGCGAATTGCGGTTGTGCAGTTAAAAGGTCGCGCCAATTGTAAGAAGCAAACTCATCCCACTTATCGCATTGCTCGGCAAGTTCTGGGTTGGATTGTAATATAACAACCCAACCTCCGCTATATTCTTTAGCTTTTTCTGTAAATTGCGGTTGGGATTTTAAGAGTTTTGTCCATTGTTCTTGAGAAAATTCATCCCACAAAGCATCTGTAAAATATTCAGCTAATTGAGGGTGTTGCAATAAGAGATTCTTCCAATTTTCGCTATAATCTTCTCCGCATTCTGCTTTCCAGTATTCAAAGTCTTTGTATTCGTCTTCATCATACTCATCATAGTTATTAGCCCTCATTTCTGTCCAATTACACTTATCTGCAAATTGAGGATGAATGGATAAAAGTTCGCTACAATCCCTAGAATGAAACCTTTCCCAACATTTACATTCCTTGGCTTTAGTAGGATCTTCTTTTATTTTTTTTATCGATTTTTCAGGATAATATATCCATAATTGAGGTTGAGATTCTATGAGTTTAAGCCTATCTAAAGGATAAATCTTTTTCCACCCATTGTATTTAGTACACTTGTCGGCAAATTGTGGCTGGGTTGATAAGAGTTTGTACCAATTCGAAGAATTAATCTCTTCCCAGCCATTATATTTAGTACACTTATCGGCAAATTGAGGTTGGGCTTTTAAGAGGTCGCTCCAATTCCAAGAATAAAACTTTTCCCAGCCTTTGCATTTAGTACACTTGTCGGCAAATTGTGGTTGGGCGGATAAGAGGTCGCTCCAATTGGCAGAGCCAAACTTTTCCCAGCCTTTGTATTTAGTACACTTGTCGGCAAATTGTGGTTGGGCGGATAAGAGGTCGCACCAATGCCAAGAATAAAACTTTTCCCAACATTCACATTCGTTTGCAAGTTCTGGTTTTATTGATAAAAGCCCAACCCAACCATGTGAATATTCTTTAGCTTTTTCTGCAAATTGAGGTTGTGCAGTTAAAAGTTCGCACCAGTCGTCAGAATTAAACGCTTCCCATAAGTTAAGGTGGTCAAATTCCTCTGCGAGCGAATTATCTTTTATAAGAGCTTCCACAAGCTCTGCGGATGTCATTTTTGTTAAATCTGTTTCAGCCATATAAATCAGTTTTGTTATATATAATTATATACCCAACAGAGCAACTTCTTTCAAGAAAATTACAAAATCAAAAAAGTTAAAAAAAATGCGTCCGCCCTCTTGACAAGAAAGAAAATTTTTTATAGTTCGCGACATTTCATTTTTCTTTTGTTCATTGACATTCATTTATGCCTATAGATAATCGATTCGTAGCGTTAAAAAGCTACAACAATAAACAGTCGGTTGATAACGTTAATAAGTTGCTTATAGCGTTTGATACAGACATCAGTCGGATGTGCAATTCGGCTTACTATAAGTATGACCTGCATAGCTACACTGACGGTGTAGCTGGAGTGAAGAGCAAGCTTTACGAGAAACTATTCGATAAGAAAGTTCTCAAGAAGTTTAGATTCGAAGATGTTGGCGAAAAGCTCGTCGTCAACTTCCAGAAGTTTATCTGGGGAACGCTCGCATACATTGCGAAAGAGATAAGATCGAGCATCGCAATTAAGCGAGCACGTTTCGTACCAGAAGACGAACTCACAATCGGATACGATAAACCCATTGAGCAATCAACTCAATTCGACTTGTCGATAGACGATGAGATAATTGAACTATACCGAAGATTCGGTAAGCACAACAAGGAATTGTTGTCGATATATCTCGACGTTAAGTTGAGGGGTCGAACAATAACAGAAACTGCTGATAAATTCGGCAAAAGCAAGAACAACATATCGTTGATTTTGCACAACATTAAGAAAGATATACAATATTATCGCCAAATAGCTTAACAGTTTTTGACGATAAAAAAACAAAAGCTGATTTCTTTTTAATTGAAGAAATCAGCTCTTTTTGTGAATATTTATATATAACAAAACTGATTTATATGGCTGAAACAGATTTAACAAAATGACAACCAGCGAGCTTGTAAAGGCTCTTATAGCAGACAATTCGCTCGCAGATGAATTTGATAAACTTGATTTATGGAAAAAGTTTGATTCTTTTGATTGGAGCGACCTCTTATCCGCCCAACCTCAATTTGCAGATAAATGCGCTGATTACAAAGTTTGGGAAAAGCTTAATTCTTGGGATTGGTACAATCTCTTACCCTCTCAACCGCAATTTACAGAAAAAGCAAAAGAATTTGAAGGTGGTTGGGTTGGGCTTTTACAAATAAAGCCAGAACTTGCAAACGAATGTGAATGTTGGGAACAATAATCTTGTTGAAACAACTGAATATGTATCTTGCCGAACGAGATAGATGGTTGTTTGATTTTTCCATTATTCTATCGGTCTTTGTTCTAAGATTGCGTCAATGCAGGCGCTTTCGTTGGAGCAGTAGCCTGCGAAAGTGTTATCGCCAATTACAAACAGGGTTTCTTTATTGAACGGTATGTCTGTGGTGGGCGGAATTACGGAATCAATTCCGCAATACGGACAAATTAAGGTTTGTCCATTGTCAGTAAAGTATTCTTCGGGAATTTCTTTGGGGTAGGGAAATATTTCTCCGCAATGGTAGCAGCCGCAAATTCCCGCTTCTTCAAGAGTTTTTCTATTAATGATAGAGCGGTGCATATATGTGTCTGTGTTTATGCCGTCGTAGACGGAATCCAACACGCCTTTAGGCATGGGAACGGCGAACTTTAACTCATAGCGTAGGTATTGCGATTTTTTTATGATTTCTATTGTTTTGAACAGTTTGTCTTTTAGCTCCGGCGATTCGCGCTCTATGCGGGAAATAATTTCCGAATCCCGTATTGCCAGTGCAGCAAGGAAGTCCATCTCAAGCCACCCCATATATGTTATTTTTGCAAGTTCGCTTAGCTCGCTGTATTTTGATGCAAGTTCGGGGCTGTTTCCCAATGCTTCTATCAAGTCGATTTCTGACTTAGGCGGAAGTCCGATGAGGATACGGGGTTTGTTATTTGTGTAGCTCATATATTATAACCTCATTTGCTAACAGTTATTGTTTTTTGTGTTTTTTCTTAAAAGTCAAATTCAATCTCCCGCATAAACTACCGAATGAGATTGCTCCTAACAAAGACAGTTTTTCTTCCGTGATTGGAAATTCATCGGTGGACGGAATTACGGCGTCCATTGCGCAGAACGGACACATTGCCGTTTGTTCTGTTTGCGATTCCATGTAGTATTCAACTTTGTTTGGCGAAAAAATGCGTCCGCAATGGTAGCAACCGCAAAGTTTCGACTTCGATAGAATTTCTTTGTTATTGAGAGAAAGTCGGAAAATTTTGTCGAAATCCACGTTGTCATAGATTGAATCGAACACTCCTTGTGGCATGGGGATTGCGTTTTTTAGGAGGAATTTAAGGGCTTCCGAGTTTTTGATTCTGTCAATGTTTCCCAGGACTTCCTGCTTCAATTCCGGCGATTCACTTTCAACAAAGGCCAAAATTTCGGGTGTTCTCATTGCGAAAAGGGCAAGATATTCCGTTTTTACGAAGCCGCGGTAGGCGCATTTAGCAATTTCTTTCCAGCAATCACATTCGGAGGCACGTTCGGGAGATGTTTTGAGTATTTGAACCCAAGTGTTGGCGTAGTTTGCCCGATATTCGTCGAATTTTTCGGCGAAGAGAGGCTTTTTATAAAGTGCGAGCCAGTCGAAGTCGGAAAAGTCGTCGAATTTATCGCATTTTTCTTCAAGTTCTGGGTGTTCCCCGAGAATATCTATCCATTCTTTGACCGACAAATTTCCTAAGTTTGAAATATTCATTACTATAATTTATGTGTTCGCATAAATTATTTCTTTCTGAAAAATTTTTGAAAGGCAAATGAAAGATGTTTTCATATATACAGCAGTTTCAATTTTAACTTAAAAAACGGAAAGGTATAAATAAAATGAATATAGAAAGCGTAAGAAAAAACATGGAAATCCACAGCGGCGAAACGTTCGAAACCCGCACTGGGAAAGAATTCACAATGACCTATGACGGCGGAAATACATTCGATGTCGCCGTTGTTAACGGAAAAACTCACTGCTGCACAATAGTAAACCTCGATAGGGTAGTTAACGCAATAAACAGCGGAAAAATAACCCTAACAAACCCGATCCCGTCAATAATGGCGATGTCGAATTGCACCGCAAGCGCATCGTATATCGTAGGTTTGCTTAGCGATGGTAGGATATAAAAATGTAAAGGAGGGGAAAATTCCCCTCCTTTTTTTACCAAGCGACAGTCTCGTAGCCTTTGAAAAACACGAAATAAATACAGATGCTAATTTATTTTTACTCTGAAAGGAAGATCTCGCGGCTTCTTGCTTCCCTCAATCTGTTTAAGAAAGAAAACTCAGCCATTCGCCGATTTTCTTGCCTTTGAGGAGGTCGGTGTATTTTACTTTCTTGGTGTCGAGGTATTGGGTCAGGAATTTGCCTGCCAAGAAGACGATTTCGATTGCGCTGTCGGGTTCCTTTTCAGGTGTGGGAATTGCGGACGAGAGAAAGCCCATGGGTGAATAGCATTTCATGACATCGCCTTAATCGTATGGACGTCAATGTTACTGCGGCAGGCATTTAAAACAATCCAGCATACCTGCTACGATTTTTTCAAATAAATGAATTGTCAAAAGATATATTTGGCGACAGGCTTCGCATATATACATATGAAAAACTATACAGACGAACAACTGAAAGCGTTAGAGGCATGGGAATGGGTGAAAATTTTAAAAGAAAACCCCGAACTTGCTGACAAATACGATAAATGGGAGAAACTTGATTCGTGGGATTGGTGTAATCTTCTTTCTGAACAACCACAACTTGTAGACAGATGCGATAAGGTAAACGGTTGGATGAAATTTACTTCGGAAGATTGGTGCGAATTTCTTTCTAATCATCCGAATCTTGCGGACAAATGTGATAAAATAAATGGTTGGGCGGAATTCAATTCAAGGGATTGGGTGGAACTTATTTCTAATCAACAGCAGTTTGCTGACTGGTGTGATAAGATGAATGGCTGGGTGGAATTCAATTCGGTTGATTGGCTCGATTTGCTATACGATTACCCGCAGTTTGCAAACAGATGTGATAAAGTGGATGGTTGGAAACAATTCAATGGACCAATTTGGAGTTATCTTCTCACTGAACAGCCGCAATTTGCAGACAGGTGTGACAAGGTAAACGGCTGGATAAAATTCATTCCGACGGATTGGGATGAGTTGCTTTCTTCCCAGCCACAGTTTGCGGACAGGCGAGCAAATGTGAAAAAGAACCCATAGTAAATATCTAGGTAAAAGCTAAGTGTTGTCAGGTTCGCATTAGATTATTGGTTAAATAGTTAAATAAAAACCTTGCAAATTGGGAGCCAAACTCCCAATTTGCAAGGTGTGAAAAATTGAACGGTCGGAAAAGTTAAAAATCGAGAATGATTAAAAAAGGGTTGCCGTTGAAGATGGTACCCGAGGCATTTGCGTAAGATTTGGTTTGCATGAATGGGACAATTTGTGTGTTCTGTTTGTCCGTTTTTGTTTTAATACATATCTTCTCTGCGTGTTTCGGAAGGCTTGGGGATAATTCCAAGCCTTTTTTATTTGAGACATTGGGGAGAAAATGCCGAGTTATTTACAAAATTTTGTATCGCGCGACATATATTGCCGCAACGTGCGCATATATTCTATATATGAAAAAAATACGAATAGGAGACTTAAAGCGGCATATCAGATTTTTCGACAAGGCGAATATTCCCCTCATGGTATACGGAACTTTCGGCATAGGAAAGTCGCAAATTGTGCGAGAATCGGCTATCGACAAGGCGGAGTCCATGCCGTCGAGGAAGTTTTTGAACTGGATGTCGGCCTCGAACGAAGAAAAATCCGACGCCATCGAAAATCCGTCAAAGTATTTTGCGTTTATTGACATTCGTCTGAGCCAGCTCGAACCAAGCGATATACGCGGAATTCCGAATATTTTCGGGCATGGGGAGAATCCGTGTTTGCAGACAATTCCGTGGTCGTGGATTGTCTATATTTGCCGCGACGATGCCAGTGGAACACTGTTTCTCGACGAAATCAATTTGGCAGCTCCGCAAATTGCCGCATCGGCCTATCAGGTCATCAACGACAGAATTATTTCAGACAGGCGTATTTCTTCGGGGGTAAACATTGTCGCCGCCGGCAACAGTTTGCGCGACACCGACATCATCTACGAAATGCCGAATCCGTTGAAAGACCGCTTTGCCGAAATCGAAGTCGAATTCAATGCGGAGGACTGGTTGAAGAACTGGGCGGTGCAAAATTGCCATCCGTATGTGTATGCGTTTTGTTCGTTCAAGTCGGAATGGATTCACCTCACGTTCCCGAAAGTCGAGGAAAAGAATATAACTCCGCGCGGCATCGAAAGGGTCTCGACAATCTTAAAGTCAGCCGACATAAATTCGCGCGACCAGCTCAGCCCGTTCATCGTCGATCTTATCGGGGCGAGTGTCGGGGAGTCATGGGCATTGCAATTCAAGGCGTACATGAGTATTTATGAGCGGATTAATTTCAAATTCCTGATTTCGAATCCCGAAAGTCTGCTTGATAAATCCTCTTTTAATACGGAAAGGCTTTATGCGGTAATGGGCGGACTTATCGAACGTTTTTCGCGGATTTTCAGAACTTCTACTGGCAGCAATATAGAGAAAATCGCCGACATGTGCGCGCTGATGCGCGTTGCCGCCTACCTGCCCACAAATCTTTTTGTCCTAGCGTTCAGGCAAATCAAGGCGATTGATGAATCGACGGTCATGGACGTTTTGGAAACCGATCCCAAACGAGGAAAATTATAGGCGAGCGACATGGCGGAATCATCGCCGCCGTGAATTGATATGGACAAGGTTCGGCACGCATTGGAAGTCGCGAAGACATCTCTGATAATAGACTATCCGTTTTTGGGGTATATTTCAGCGCGAATGAGTTTCGAAGAGAATCTCGATGCAATAAGATTCTCTGTGAATCCGCGCGGAGACGTTTTATACAACAGAAAATTCTTGCAGGAGAGGGTGCTGAAATACACCGACGGTCAGTTGTATTTGGAAGCAATGCTTGCGCACGAAGTGTTGCATATGGCGTTTCAGCATTACGCCATCGACTGCAATTCGGCGGACGTGCGCGCAATGAATCTGGCGAAAGACTTGGAGGTCAACAATGCCCTCGTTTACGGCTTGGGATTGAGGAAGAAGCTCGAAGCCGAAGCTTTTGAGCATCACCCCCTAAAAATGCGGACGGAAAAAATCGACTTGTCCCAACTCAATCCCGTTTCGCTGTTGGGGTGTTGTCCCGATGAAAACGGGAAATTCTTCATAAACAATACCGCCGTTTATGTGGGAGACCTCCCTGCGGAAGAAATATACAAAGAAATTTCGCATTTCTTCAATGGAAAGAAATCTCCAATTCGTCAGGATACAAAAAAACGCACGGATTTAATTAAAGGGTGGGCAAAGAACATCGACATAGATTTTTCGGGCAATGACTTCGGACTCAGAAATTCGGACACATACCATTCCGGAAATGTCGGAAATGCCAATAACAACGAAATAGACGAGGAAAATTCCTCTTCAAACGTAGGCGAAGACGGACAATCGGGAACAAACAATCCGTTCGGATTTGACGAGCACAATGATAACGACGTTTCGGACGAAGAGAAAAACGACTTGGCGTCGCAATGGGAAGACGTCATCGTTTGCGCCCAAGGTCATCAGGAAATGCAATCTCCGAACAACGTAAGGGGATATGGGAACGATTTTTTCAAACGGTTTATAAGAAAACTTCTTAAACCACAGATCGATTGGCGGGCTGTATTGAGAAGGAACTTGCAGAACATAATGCCGTTCGATTTTTCGTACGAAAAACCCGCGGCACGCTCGTATGCGGTCGGATTTTACGAACCCCATATTCTGCGAAAACCGCTCGGAATCACGGTTTGCATAGACGTTTCGGGAAGCATAACGAACAAGACTCTTGAAATATTCATCTCCGAAATAGTAAATATTGCAAAACAGGTTAACGACATAAAAATTCGATGCCTCGCGTGGTCTACATACGTCTCCTTCGACGATATTTTCACGCGGCGGAATATTTCGGAATTGGTCGAATCCGGCGCACTTGTATCGGGCGGCGGAACGGAAATTTCCTGTGTCAAAAAGTATGTCGATGAAAATCCAGATATTCAAACTTCGTCGCTTTTTGTGTTTTTGACGGACAGCATAGCTGGCAACGAATTCAGTCTTCCCCAAAAGTCGCTCGTCGTTATTTCTCCCGACGGCAACGACGTGTCGTTCGACAAAAATATCCAGATTGTTAAAATGCAAAAAACTCATGAGGCATGAGAAAGAAAATCATAGAGTTTCTGGCAAATCATCCTAATTTTGCATACAAATTCGGAAATTTTCTCTCCGACTTGTCGGTTGAAGAATGGGAAAATATTATAATTTCTCAGCCCGTCCTGAAAAGAGAGGCATTAAAACATCTCAACGGAGCCGTGCTTTTTGCCGAAGAATTTTCCGATTCGCAACTTGCGAGGTTCGGATTCGAACATTGGGAGATTTTGATAAAGCGAAATAAATTGCGCGAAAAGGCAAAAAAATTCCCGGCAGGCGTGTTCGCTTTGTTTGTTAACGGACTTGGAGGCGCAATTCCGCCGGAGTATTTCGAAATTTCGCCAAAAGGGTGGTTCAGAATCCTCTCGGACGAACGCAATTCCGAAATTTTTAAACGGAATCCGCAAATAATTGCCATGTGCGAATGCTGGACTGAAATGGACAATTTTTGCGACAAAATAGTGCCTGTACATCCCGAATTGTGGACGAAATTCAGGAAAAGTTCCATCGAGAAAATATTGGAGGATTACCGAAATTTCGGAAAGTCCGAAAGCGTAAATAGGTTTACAAGGGAGGAATGGTTCAAGATTATCGAAACATGGCCGATTCTTGCCGCAAAGTGCCCGAGGGAAATTTTTCTGCACTTCGACAAATTCCAATGGAATAAACTAAGCAAAGCGCAAAGTGCTTCAATTAGCGACATGCACTTAAAATCAATGTTGTTCAAGCTGTAATAAATATCGTTTTCGAGCAAATTACACGAATTTACAAAAGGGCGTATCTTATTAATGTTTTTTATGAATCTCATGCTTTGAAAACATAACCCCTGAGAAATAGGGAAATGCACATTTCGCATGGAAGCAGCGTAGCCCAAAGTGTCATCTCAAACGCTCCAAAGAGCCAAAACGTCACTTTAAAATGCACTTTTGAAGAATTGGGCTTTTTTGATTTTGGAAGGAAGCGCGGAGGTTTCCGTAAACATGCTTCTTGCTGTTAACCGCGAGAGGGTAGAAAGAGGATTTTATTTCGTCGGCAAAATTTATACATGGACGCTTTTTGTCAAAAAACCGACAATATTTTTCTTGAAAACGTGAAAATTATGGTCTTGATAATTCTTGAAAACGTGAAAATAATGACCGTATAAAATCTTGAAAACGTGATAAAGGATCGGTATGAGGCGAAAAATATACGACAAACTGCTTAAATGGAAACGCGACGATTCGGACAGAACTGCCCTCCTTATAGACGGGGCGAGACGTGTCGGGAAAAGCTATATCGTCGAAGAATTCGCGAAGAATGAATACGAATCGCACATAATCGTAGATTTCAACATTGTCGGAGACGACGTAAGAAATCTTTTCGAATACCATTTGAGCGATTTGGATACGTTCTTTTCGTATCTTTCGGCATATTACAACGTCAGGCTCGTCCGCGGAAAATCCCTGATAGTTTTCGACGAAGTCCAACTTTTCCCGAAAGCGCGTGCGGCCATAAAATATCTGGTAAAGGACGGTCGTTACAACTACATCGAAACGGGTTCGCTGATGTCCATAAAAAGCAACGTGAACGGGATCGTAATTCCGTCGGAGGAGCGACACATTAAAATGTTTCCGCTGGATTTCGAGGAATTTCTCTGGGCTATTGGGAACGAAACGATGATGCCGCTGGTTTCAAAGTGCTTCGAAGAGAAAAAGCCGCTCGGACAGGCCATGCACAGAAAGGCGATGTCTTTGTTCCGCGAATACCTGATTGTCGGCGGAATGCCGCAGGCGGTGGAGGAATATTCGAAAACGCGGAATTTCGAAAAAGTGGACGCAATCAAGCGCGACATTCTGACTCTTTACCGCGCCGATATCGTAAAATACTCGAAGGGCTACGAGCGCAAGGTCGAGGGAATCTTCGACGAAATTCCCGCGCAACTGCAAAAGCACGAAAAGCGTTTCAATCTTGCCTCTATATCCAAACAGGCGCGGTACAGGGACTACGAAGATGCCCTGTTTTGGCTGTCGGACGCGATGATAGTAAATATCTGTTATAACTCCACGGCACCCAACGTCGGATTAAAGCTGAACATGGACAGAATGACGCTCAAATGCTACATGGCCGACACCGGATTGTTGGTAAGTCACGCATTCGACGAAAACGGCATCGTATCAGAGGGCATATACAAAAAACTGTTGTTCGACTCGCTCGAATTCAACGGCGGCATGATAATGGAAAACATCGTGGCCCAGATGCTGACGGCGGCGGGGCACGAACTGTATTTCTACTCGAATTCGAGCAGAACCGATGCTTCCGAACGTATGGAAATAGACTTTCTGGTATCGAAAAGTAAAATAACAAGCAGACACAACATCTCTCCGATAGAAGTAAAATCTGGAAAGAACTACACGATCAACTCCCTGCAAAAATTCGGGAAGAGGTTCGGGCAACAGCTGCACACACCGTATGTTTTGCACACTTTGGATTTCGAGGAAAAGGGCGGCATCACCTATCTGCCTTTATATATGACCCCGTTGTTGTAGAAATTGTCTGCCCGCCGCCCCCCCAAAAGAACGAAAGCATCTCTAAATGCCGTTGGGCGCACATGTTTTTCGTTTTATGCACTACGACAATGTTTCGAGACGTTCGAAGAACAATTCTTTGTAGTTTTGTTTTAGTCGGGGCGACAGGAAAGAATTATCCACAAGTTCGGCAGTAGCCGATTCGGATTCCTTCGAAGTAAACTTTTCGAGAATTGTCTGTGCCGATTTTAAATTGCACTCTATGCGTTCGGCGAATTCGAGAAAATCGGCTCGCTGGACAAATGACAGTTGTCTGTCGGCAAGCAATCCTTTGGTTAGCGCAAAAGTTCTGTCTTTTAAGTGAAGGCGCGTGTTCATTAGGTCGTATGCAGGCGCGAGTTTGTAATCTCCTGCACTGCCCTGTATTACGGAAAAATTTTTCAGATGCGCATCGCCGTTGCAGAAAAGATAGTTGAAAAGCACTATCGAAAAGAACTTCTCAATTTCGACGTGCCATGCTGGCACAACCTTGCGGATTAGTGCGCCAAGTTCCGCGTATGAAAAATCGTATTTGAAATTGCCTCCATCGGCGGGCGATTTTTTCGCAAGCGACGCAAAATCCTCCATTTTTAGCTTCATTTTGTTTGGGAGGACGTCGAAACGCTTCGTTATATATGCGGCTTCGCCGTTCTTAAAAAATATAAGAGCGTTTGCCGCAGTCTCTATTCCGAAAACTTGCCCCGCCAGTTGCATTGTAAGATGTTCGTTCGCACACGAAAAACGCCCGTTCGGGAGCTCCGCAACGGCCGTTTTAAGAATGTGAGTGCTTTGTTCTCCGCTTTCGGATAGGCGCAACTTGTTGCCGACTTGGATAAGCCCGACTTTTATCTGGACTCCCGAAACGGATATTACATTGCGGTTTTCTATGAATTTTTCTTTTGTATCCTCCGAAATTTCGGGGGCATCGTATGGCAAAATGTGCGAAACTTTTTTACCCGAAAACAAAAATTTTAAGGCTTTCGGCGAATATGTGTCATATCCGTCAGCCAACAGCGACGGGCATTTTGTTATATTCATTGCGCAACCTCCTTTATAGACACTGCCCCGATTGTATCCGCACCGACAGTTGCAACGAGCAACCCGAAAATATCGTTTTCGTCAACTTTTCGCATCTTGCACAGAATATACTTGTTTTTGCCTTCCGGCAAAATATTGGCAAAAAACGGGAAGAGGGCGTTTGAGCGAAATTTCGTTTGTGTTTTGGGGAATTCGTAGGCGATTGACGGATTATCAGAATTTGCCAAATAGGATTTGTCGTATTCAAAAACGTAGGATTGTGCGGACTCCTCTGTAAGTTTCCCCGCCAAGGTCTTGTTAAAAAATACCGAAACCTCTCGCATATATTACGTTCCCTTGATTACGAATTTCAGCTCAAAGCCCAAAACTTCGGCAATCTTTTGCAACGATCCCAACGTAGGATTCCCCTTGCCGCTTTCCAACCGCGAGAGCGAATTCAACCCTATGCCCGAAAGCTGCGCAAGCTTGGCTTGATTTATCTTCAAGTCCTTGCGACGTTCACGAATCTGCTGCCCAATCGAATTTGCCATATGTTGCATATTTTACGTTTATCATCAGATTTTTTACAGCCAAGTCAACTAAAATTTGCATTATATGGTGAATAATCTTCAAGAGATTGTCTTTGTCTCAAAAATTCTCTAATTCCCATAAACATGCACCTCTCTCGATGTCTTTAATTTCGGCAAAAATTGTGCGTTCTACTCCCTTTTAGTTTCCGTTTATTATATTGACAAATTTTATAGAAACGGTCATATAATGACTACTTCTATAAAATATGAACAAGCTAACACAGACTTTTTTCAGACGGCGTGAAAACATTTTCAACACGGCGGATGTTTCAGTTTTGCTTGGCGGAACGCGAAACAGCCGCAACGGACTTATTAAACGCGCAATGAAAGAAAAGGACATTTTTCGCATTCGTCGCGGGCTATATGTGCTTTCGCCGGAATTTTCGGAAAAACCTTTGTCCGAATTTGTCATTGCCCAGCGGATTTACGGGCCGAGCTATGTAAGTCTTGAAAGCGCGCTCAGCCATTACGGGTGGATCCCAGAAGGGGTTTGCGCTACAACGTGTGTTTCGTTTGGAAATGCAAAATCTTTTGACACGCCCATCGGATATTTTATGTATGCGCGAATTCCCCAAAATTGTTTCTATCTCGGCGTAAATCGGGTCGAAGATTCTTCGGGAGTGTTCTTAATCGCAACTCCCGAAAAGGCTTTGTGCGACTACGTTTACGAGAAACGCCTGCAATGGTCAATCGACGATGCAATAGAAAGCCTCCGCATTGACGATGAATTTGTGGACGGTGTAAAAATTTCGGCATTAAAACAGCTGAGCTTGAATTACAATAATATGCGGGTGGTAAGGTTTCTGAAAACTTGGATTAACAGACTGAAAGGCAATTTCGATGAGCATAGAAATAATTAGGGAACGACTGCGTTCCTACAACTGTAAGACAACAAACGAAGAGCAACAAGCCCTGCGAGAAATCACGCAAGAGGTTATTTTGGCTGCGCTCGGGCGGGGCGATTTTTTCGAATATGCAGCGTTTCAGGGAGAAACGTGCCTGCGAATTTTCTACGGCCTCCAACGCTTCTCGGAGGATATGGATTTCGTTCTTCTCAAGGCTGACGCGAACTTTTCGATTGGTTCGCATATAAAGAACCTAAGCAATGAGCTAAAATCTTACGGATTCAACATTGCCGTCTCGGATAAAAGCAACGCAGATTCCGTTGTCAAAAAGGCGATAATTAAAGATGATTCCATTGTAAAGATTATCAGTTTATCATATCCCAATAAGCACGGTCTGTTGCCCGATATAAAAATCAAATTGGAGGTCGATACAGAACCGCCCGAGGGAAGCGGATACGAAGTGAAGTATCTCGATTTTCCGTTTCTGTCATCGATTACCACGCAGGATAAACCGAGTTTGTTTGCAACAAAGATACACGCGCTTCTTTGCCGAAAATATGTTAAAGGGCGCGATTGGTATGATTTTCTGTGGTATATCGCAAACGGCATTGGCGTGAACTACGACTTACTTTCTTCTGCGCTAAACCAAATGGGGCCGTGGCAGGGACAAGGAATAAAAGTTGACGGGAATTGGCTAAAAAAGACACTTTCCGACAAAATAAAAGACATTGATTGGAATGCGGCAAAAGCCGATGTTGTTCGATTCCTGAAAGCAAACGAACTACCCTCGCTATCCTTATGGTCTTCCGAACTATTTTTGTCCAGACTGGACAAGATTTTTCAATGAAGTAGTCATAAAATGACTGTTTATTGTAAAAATAAAAGATAAATTTCAAAATATCTATTTGGCATAAATAATAAAAGAATTTGCCAAGGGCAAAATTTCCTAGAACGACATATCCATGTTTGACTAAGTAAGCCAACCCTTAAAATAGCTTGACTTTTACACAAAACATTCGATATTTAAGGAAATAAATCCTAAAATATATAAATATTTATGGAATACATTGAAAGAAATATCGAGTCCGACATCAAAGAAAAGCTTTTCAAAGGCAAGGTTATAATTGTATACGGCCCTCGACAATGCGGGAAGACTACCATGATTGCCCATATCTGCAAAAGTTATGGCGATGATGTGTTGTGGCTAAATGCCGATGTCATCAACGTCCGCGACACGCTTTCGGATATGTCGGCTCAAAAATGGCTGTCAGTTATCGGCAACAAGAAAATTGTCGTTATAGACGAAGCGCAGCGCATTCCGAATATCGGGCTTTCGATGAAAATCTTTGTGGATGAAATCAAAGGTCGCCAGCTGATAGCGTCGGGGTCGTCGTCCTTCGATTTGGCGAACAAAACCGAAGAACCGCTTACGGGTAGAAAATACGAATATACTCTTTTGCCGCTCTCCTTTGCCGAACTTACGGGCAAGTTCGGGCTAATAGAGGAAAAGGGCGCAAGGGAACAGCGTTTACTCTTCGGCAGCTATCCAGACGTTATCAATAACCCGCAAGATACCCATCGAATTCTCGGCGAGTTGGCAAGTTCATACCTTTACCGTGACGTTCTCGCAATGGAGGGCATAAAACGCCCCGCGCTTTTAGATAAAATCGTGCGCGCGCTTGCCCTGCAAATAGGCTCGGAAGTAAAAATTCAGGAGATTTCGAACCTTACCAACTGCGACGCAAAAACCGTCGAAAAATATATAAATCTCCTCGAAAAATCGTTCGTCGTGTTTTCGCTGCCTGCATTTAGCCGCAACTTGCGCAACGAAATCAAAAAAGGCAGGAAAGTTTACTTTTACGATATCGGCATTCGAAATGCGATACTCGGCAATTTCGTTCCGCTGCATTCCCGCACTGATTCAGGGGCGATGTGGGAAAATTACCTTGTTGCCGAGCGTCTAAAACAGCTGATAAATGCGCCGTTTCCGCCGCGCCGCTTCTTCTGGCGGACAACTGACCAGCGCGAAGTTGACTACATAGAAGAAACCCCGCAGACATTGTCGGCATGGGAATTTAAATCAAACCCGAAGCTCGATACAAAACTTCCCGCAGCCTTCCTAAAAGCCTACCCCACAGCCCAAACCGCCTGCGTCACACCCAAAAACTATGAGGAGTTTGTTGGGTGAATTTCAGCTTCTTTGGCGCGTTATTCGGCACCGAGAGTCATGAAGTAAGTATTTTCTTCCGATATTCGCATTGTTCGTTTGGCATATTTCCGAAATAAGCCAAATTATCTGTGATATATTTCCGAAATATATTTAAGTGAATACGTGAAATTCTTTTCATATTTGTCCGATAAGAAGACATTATTACAGTTAGTTAAGCAGTTTTGTTATGGGATATAACGCCACGCCAAGTCGTAGGACTTTGCCGAAAGGGCGAAATTACAGGCGTAAAGAAAATAGGGCGGAATACGGCGTGGCATTCGGAGTCAAGCGGATGAAAATTTCCTGCGAATCAGACTAGGACAATTTTGCGGTACAGGCATTGAAAATCATACCGAAAATGAAGAGTAAAAAATAGACTTTTCGCTTGCAATTAAAAGATAGTTTGCCAGATTTATAGAAAGATAAAACAACATATGTTTTGAGGACGAACATCCAACAATTTTCCAACATAATTTCCTAATAAACTGATAGTTATATAGAATTACTCTGTCTGTCACGCAGGAGGTCGCGAGTTCGAGTCTCGTCCATCCCGCCACTTTGAAGACGCAATCCGCAAGGGTTGCGTTTTTTTTAGGGTCAACACCAAAGGTTGTGG